>Ga0315902_10005252_pt1 | contig 18336 bp, 6 predicted proteins | sample LakEriMetagenome_9_FD_203523 | JGI IMG/M metagenome (GOLD analysis project Ga0315902, IMG submission 203523) | Freshwater fungal communities from buoy surface, Lake Erie, Ohio, United States - Buoy 12 MA117 | ecosystem: Environmental > Aquatic > Freshwater > Lake > Lake biofilm | place: USA... | reverse complement strand
CATTGCTTTCCTGCACCTTCGAGGCCAGCATCGCCAGGTTCCCGGCATTGAGCAGCCTAGAAACCGCATGGCCAAAGACCTCGGAGACTCGAACCACTGCGGTCTCCCAATCCTTCACGTCTGGCAATTGCTGCTCGACCAGTTCCAGATCGCCGGGCATGTCGTCGAGGGAAGGGACATAGTTGCCTCCGTAACGGACAAACGAGCGGTTGGTTTGATCGGCGTAGACCAGCACCAGCAGATTGCAAATCTCCTGCGGCAGCCCTCGCTCCTCCGGCTGGTCCATCCAGCGTTTCAGATCCGCGACCGTGGGATGGGGTTGGTCTGACTGGGAGAGCATGCGGTTGAAGTGGTTCTTCCATACGGGACCGAGTACGAAGTGCGTCTCCGACATCTGCCCGAGGTCGAGCGGGTTGCAAATGTTGCGCAGCTTGAGCCGCAGCGTCTTGTCCTCGACGAATACGCGGCCATCTTGGGTCCGTGCGGCTTCTTGACAGACCTCCAGCACCTGCTTGAGGTCTTTGCCCATTTTGACCTCTTGCCCGAACTTCGGATGTTTCGGGTATTGGTGAGTCAGGGCCTGATCCAGCAAGTGCTCCATCGCTTCGCCGAGTGTCGCACCCACCGGTCGCTGTAGAACGAGGGACGGCAGCAGCGACTGGAAATGCACATCGGACATGTCGTAGGCGCTGTCCAGCGAGCCGGGGGTGGGTTCGTTGCGAATCGCGTACGCAGCTTCCACCACTTGGATCAGCCGGGATTGCAGGGCGCTCTGCTGATTGCGGAGGAGCAGTCTGGCTGTCTCCCGATCCTGCATCGACATGTGTTTGGCGTACTGATCCAGGTTCCCGCCGCGCAGCAGGTGGTCGATGATGACCAGTTTGCCCAGTTCCGCCTGGGAACGCGTTGAGAAGAACGAAGGCAACCAAACCATCGTGCGATGGGATTCGTTTCGGTCCCGGAACTTGTTCAGTCGGTCCAGATCCTCGATCGGCGTATGCCCCTCGGAATCGAATGGGAAATCGAGGATGAGCTTCCAGTCGTCGCGAGAGCGGAGGGACTCGTCAGGCAAGGCGCGGACGTTGGTGAACAAGACCTCGCACGAACGACGGCTGCCTCGCCACTGGAACCCATAATCGATGAACAACTCCTCCGAGTCGGGAATGCCGATCGACTCGAAGAGCATCTTGCGCAAGCGGAACTGGCGGTTGCCTGGATTGTCGAAGACCCGTGCGGCCTCGATCAAACCGTCGGTGTCGACTCCCTCCAGCTCCAGCGACACAGTGGGGTTGGCCGGATCACCCTCGATCCTCAGTTCCCCGCAGATGCCCGCCCAGGTGCGTAGCTTCTGAGCGACGACTTGATGCTCACGACCTGGGATCCTCGAACGGATCGTCCCATGGTTCAGCGCGGCCAGTCGCGTGCAGGTCATGTTCTTCAGCGCGTCGACACCTTGCACCAGCGATGAGAGGAGCAGGCTCTTGATGATCCGATCGTCGTTCTCGAATCGCGCCAGGCGACCTTCGATCTCCTCGTTTCCGGCGGCTCGCTGCTTGTCGACTTCGTAGTCGATCTCATGCTGCTGCTCCAGCATCGGACGGAGCCGGTTCTGGTAGAGCTTCTTCGCGTTCTCGAACCGGACGCGCATCACGTCGGTGAAGGCTTCGTCGCCGTGGGCCACCACGTCCCACAGGTCTCCCAAGGGAATCACATCGCCCAGGCGCAACGTCTCGCGCCGGTTGACCAGCAGTTGCAGCATGATCTTGAGTGCCGTCCGCTCTCGCTGCAATGCACTCGATACCGCGACCAGGGCTTGGATCAACGCGGGGCTGAACGGGTACACCATCTTGAACATGGCCCGGTCGGCTTCCCGGGTCAGCAGCACCTCCATGATCTCCTGGCGTACCTTGGCCGTCTGCTCGAAGGCCTGTTCCAGCTCTGCTCGGCAAGCATCGTCCTTGGGCCGCAGGACGCGCTTCTGAGCGATGACAGGCAGGTTACGATCTTCGAGGGTGATCGTGTGGAAGCGACCTTCCCAGTGCGACAGGACGTCCGAGAAGTTGAGCTGCTGCATGCCAGCCACGTTCTCGCCGATCAAATCGCGCAGGTCACGCTGACGGGCCACGAAGCTGATGATGGGGACCGGACGCTCGGCCTTGCGCGATTCGACCAGCTTTGCCAGCTTGTTACCCTCGGTCTGAACAAAGTTCAGGTCCCCCGAGTGCGTCGCGAGCCAGAGGATCAATTCGTCGAGGAACAGGATCAGGCCGTCGTAGCCGAGGGTCTTGGCGTGTTCGCTGATGACCGCCAGCCCCTCGTCCAGATCGACGTAGGCTTCGTCTTTGCCCTGCGCGATGCCTCGGAAGGCAGGGAAGATGTTCTCGACCAGCTTGCCGACCAGTTGGCTCCGTTCCTTGCTCTTGGGCGGTGCTTGCAGGGCAGCCTCGAATCGGGCTGCGTTCCAGCCTTCGAGCTTGCCCCAGCCCGTACTAGTTCCGCCGCCACCCTTGTTGAGATCCTCAAAGAACTTCTCATCCCCGAGTCGATCCCGGTACTGCTTGGCGTTCTCGAAAATCTCGTCGGCGAGGTACACACCCGGAAGTGGGCAGCCAGGATGATGTTCCTGCACGTGATCCACGTAGCCGCCGAGGATTGCCGACTCCATGCTCCGCGCACCGATCATGTGGTAGGGGACCAGCATGAACTTCTTGTTCTCGACCCAGCGGTGGTCGTCGCAGACTTTGGCCAGCTCGGGGATCGATCGCACCGCCGAGTTGTGCTGGAGCAGCAGGTGCAGCACTGCCATGAAGTGCGACTTACCAGAGCCGAAGCTGCCGTGCAGGTAGCAGGCCTTGCTGTTGGAGGCATCGACCGCGCTGCGGATGAACCCGAGCGCATCATCGAAGCAGGTGACCAACTGGGGCGTGACCACGTATTGGGCGAGGGTCTTCTCCGGTTCGGTGACACCTTTGGAGAGGTTGAGGACGAAGTCCCCCTTGCGCACCCGTTCGGGCAGATCCAGGATGTCGGCAATGAGTTTATCCATTAGGTCGTCTTCCTCGTTCGTCGGGTCGTTGTTTTCTTGGGTGGCTCCCAGGCTCGGATTTGTTCGAGGGTCAGGCCGAGCTCGTGGGCATCGGCCTTGAGCAGCGTCTCGTACGACTGACCGGCGGTTTCACCAAACTCGGGATCGATTTCGGGATGCCACTGGTGAATCCAGGGGAGGAGTTGGTCGAGACCGGCCAGCAGCGGCGTGAGGCGTTTGGCGTCCCAACCATCGCGCTTGCGGGCGTCGTAGTAGGCGATCAGTGCCGCCGCCTGTTGCAGATGGTTCCAACCAGCCCAGGCGACGACGAGCGACGGATCGCTCTCGTTCTCGCAGTGGGGATAGCTGATCCAGCGTTCCTTGGGCACGTCGAGCTTGCCACGCAGTCGCCAGTGATCAGTCTTGATGAAGTCGGCCGAGATATAGGAAGGTGGCACTTTGATGTTGCCGACATTCTCTCCCGCGTCTTCTCTGCGCTGAAGGTCCCAAGTCTGTTCCCAAACCTCGCGTTTGCGAAGTCCCGTTGGCTTGTAACGTAGGACCGGAAGGAACGGTACGGACTCCGACTCCACGAGTTCCGCGACCAGAGCCGCCACATCGAAGTCTTCTCGGCCACGATAGATCGCCGCAACTTGCAGGAAGTCGCGATCGCCGCTGGCTTTGTCGGACAACTCCGCAACGGATTGCAGACGGGCTTCGTGGTGCGAAGCATCAGGCCAGTAGCGTTTGCATTCGAGTCGATCGAGCAGCCACTGCCGAGCGGCCGTTTTGAGCTCGTCTTGATTTTCCGTATGGTTGAATAAGCCTTGGCGTCCACGCCAACGTCGTTTGTAGTGGTCGTCCTCGATGAGTCGCAACTCGGAAGATTGTTGAATGGCCTCCATGCGCCGACGCCAGAGCTGCTGAAGTTCGACTGGCCAGTCTTTGGGGACATCAAGGGCGACCGGAAAATCGTCGATGTTACGCTGCTGAAGAATCTCGAATGGTCGTTGACCGGCATCGAGAGTGACGTCGGGCCATTGCCACTTCAGCCCGTACAGGGTCGAGTCTGTGGTAAGACCAAACATCGCGTAGCTGACGAAGTCGATCTCCTCTTGCAAATACACCATTTCCGCTCGCAAGCGAGCCTTATGCCTGAGTGACTGGTTGTAGGCTTTCAGAATCTCCTCTGCCCCACCAGCGAGCCCATTCTCGATCGCAACTATTCCCGTCAGTTGCGACATTTCACGAACCAGTTCATCGATTCTTGTCGCAGCGGCGAGAATCCGACTGCGAAGTTCGCCGCCCTCAAAGGCCTTGGGGATGGGAAGTTTCTGCAACTGGGTTCCGGCAAACTCGTACGGGACGGCAGCTCTTGTGGAGACTCGTACTCCGTCGCCACCGGTCATCTGTTTTTGCTGCGACACCTGCTTCATCCAGAAGCAAGCCGTGGAGCTATTGAGGAGGCCGAGGAGGGCGAGGTGGTCATCCTCGGTGGCCTCGGCGGGCAGCTTGATGATCGGAGCCGACTGCTTGAAAACCTTCCCGCCCCGATCCAGCACAAAGTGGTTGTGTGACGCCACAAAGGCAAAGGCAATGGAGAGGGGGGTGCGAAGCTTGGAGACATAGTGCTCTAGATGTTCGTACCAAAATTTCCCATTATCTGACATCGATTTGCCAAAGACGGTGCGAGATTCCAAAAGGGTTTTGTAGGGCCAAAGCCATAAATGTAATGGCGCAGGTAGCGGATCAAGCGCCTCTCCACCGATTTGCTTGTAGGGATAAAGCACAAGAGGCAAATCAATCGCGGTCCAGTCTCTATAGGAATCACCAACTCCGAACTCAATGCAATTTCGCGATAGCCGGTGTCGTGTCGTGGTATCGTGTGGAAGTATCCAGCAATCGTCTTCGCCAACAACTGTCGACCGCCCTATCGACTCGATATGTGCTTTGAGTTGAGAAGTGCAACTATTCGTGATTGCCTCCAACACTTCTGTTGCGCCACCGCCGCCAATGCTCCAAGGGTGGCCTTGAAACGTTACTCGCGGCACGTTCAGCGCGGAGGTGAAGGAGTCTTGGGCGTTTTCCTGGTCGACATGTCGAAGGATGGATTGCCAAACGAGGCCTTGGGATGGATCGGCAGGAGTACTTGGTTCCCCTTTGATCCCCAGAACGGCACGGACGGTGCTCTCCACCGGCTTGCGATTGCGACCGAACAAGATGACCGTTGGCGTACCGTGCCCGGGGATGTAAGCCCCGGACGTATCGATCACATGGGTCAGGTCAATCGATTTGAAAAACTCTTCAATGAGCTTCTTGCCGAATTCCCGTTTCATGAATGAGTTCGCCGTGATCTGCCCAACGTACCCAGCACCCGTTCCAGTTGACGCAGCCCGACCAGCCACTGCCAAGTCAAAGAATCGCTCCATGAATGGAACTGCAAGTGAATACAGTCGATGGCACGTGGAGTATCGCTGACGATAGGCCTGATTGAGAGCCTTGTCCCGGGGAACGATGTAAGGTGGATTGCCCACGACCGCGTGGTACTGCTGCCCCAATACTTCGGTGATCGCTTCCTGGTCTTCGCAGGCGTAGATCTCCGGTGCCCAGCTTTCATCGGCTGTTCCGAGGAACTGCTGCTCTGCCTTCTTGCTTCCCTCGCTATCCCAGCGACTTCCAAAAAGCAGACTGTCGCCGGTGGCCAAGTGGATCTTCCAGGCCGGGGCATCCTTGAGCCGCTTGATCCCACAAGCTCGCAGCGCCGCCACAATCAACCGGAACCGAGCAATCGCCACGGCGAATGGATTGATGTCGCAGCCCCAGACGCCATCGAGGGCCTTTTGCGCCGCTGCGACTTCGTTCGAGTCTCGCTTGATCCACAGATCAAACAGCCGAGCAAAACCGCCCAATAAGAAGTGCCCGGAGCCGCAGGTCGGATCGATCATCCGTACTTCGTCGAGCCCGAACTCAGCGATAGCAGGATCGAGCGTGCGGTCGAGAATGAACTCTTCGACGAAGATCGGTGTTTGTAGCAGGGCGTACTTCTTCCGTGCCCGTTCGGAGAGATCCTGATACAGGTCGCCCAGAAACCGCGTGTCGGCATCCTTCACTGCGAACGAACGCTTGAGCTCGCCGGTCTCGGGAACCACTTCACGCCAAAACGCGAGCAGCCGCATTGCCATATCACCACTTGGCCCCACGGCCCACAGCGGCGTCTTCCCCTCGGCGAACAAATCCTTGGCCGCCGGGATCTTCCCCACGGCATGGAACACATGCTCGAAGTACTCACGGTCGGAGTCGTGCGGGTGCTCTCGGAAGTAAAGCTCATGCGTATCCTCGGCCAACTTGCGACGGTCACCTTCTCCGGCCAGCCAGCACTCGTCGATCAGTTGGTTATCTTCCATGAACCGCACGAAGACACAGCCCAGTACCCAAGCCACGGCGACTTGATCGAGATAGTCCTCGCGCCAGACCTCGAACGGATCAGCCGTTCGGCCACCCTTCTCAATCTGGGCATACGCCTCCCGCAGGCCTGTATCGACCTTGGCACTGTACGGGTCGTCCTTGGCCGTGCTGCGCGCGAGCAGATCTTCGGAGAGATCCGTCACCAGCTTCTTCAACTGCGGCAGTAGGGCTTTGATATCCAGCATTAGTTCGTTCCACTCGTCTTGTTAGATTCGGTCGAAGCGAGCTTGGGTGCTCGCCCCCGATGTAGGTTGTCGATCCATGCCTCGGAGACCTTGGTCCTCTGGCCCGGCGAGATCAGTGGGATCTCGGCATCGTCGAGGAATGGCATGTCGTTTTGTTCGTCGGTAGGGACCAGCACCCAAGCCCCTGGGCACCGCGCATCATGACCAACTCGGTCGCGCAAGGTTTCCAGCAGGGACATCATGTCGTAGCGGGCGATCAGCCCCGGGTGGACCAGCAGCAGGTGCTGCTCCCGGCTGAGTAGCTCATGCTCGATCTTGGGCTGAGCCATGCTCACCAGGTGCAGCAGGTTCTTCCAATCTTGATTCCCCGTCCCGCTGCCGTCGGCTTGCTCGACCACCTGCCAAGCAACGTCCAGTTCCTGGGCTTCGCTGCGGAGGGCGTCGAACAGCACAGAGTCGAAGGAGACTCGTTCCAGATCGAATCGCCGCAACAGGTTGGCCTCACAGGCGCGCATCCGACTCGGTCGCACCATGAGGACCAGGAAACCGCCCTCGTCGTAGGCGTGCTGCAACCGCTCCTCGAACTGCCGGGCGGACGCCATGTCGGGCGTGACTTCAACCTGGCGCGTGCTGGTTGCTGTGGTACGACGCCGGGGGATCGAGGAACCGGAGGTGAAGGTCGCGGATACTTCGCGGCGATGGTAGGTCGCGGTTTCGGCATTCCACCGAACATCCAGCCCCACACGTTCCAAGAGGGCATCGAGCTCGGGCCGATCCGGCAGCGGCTGTGCCTCCGGATAACGGCTCTCGACGCGGGAACGGATCTGGGTGATGGAAAAACCACCCTCGTTGTCCCCCAGTCCTAATCCGGTGAGGGCACCGATCCCCAGTCGCAGCGCACGCTCGGCAGCCATGCCTCGCGGGTAGAGCTCTTGCTTGGCAGAGACCGCTGCGGTGGTACTCATCGCGGCAGCCAACCGGAGCAACCGTTCGTTGTTGAAGGGCTGGCAGCCTTCGGGGGCCGACGGCTGCGGCACATCGAACAATTCCTGAAAGACTCGCAGCGGTGGCAGCAGCGGATCGGCCTGGGCCAGTTCGTCTGCCACTTGTCCTAGCTTCTCGGCGTAGACCGCCAGGTCGCGCGTGCAAGCGATAAGAGTCTTGCCGCCGATTCTCCGCAATTGGAACCGGGGCTCGGCGAGCGATGTTTCGGTCTCGACCAAGGCGCGTGCTACGGACGATGCCATCTGCTGTTGCCGGGCACCATCGAGCGTGTCGACCGGCGGACAGCGCAGCAGGATGAACTCGATGATCTCGGGGATGGTCATCAGGCCGCCGAGACGCAGGATCTCATCGTGCAGCTCGCCACGCAGGTTGTTGAGCGAGGTTTCCTTGGCCCAGCGTTTACGATCGGCGCTGAGCACCTGGCTGACTTTCACCGGAGTCAGCTTGAGAGCCGTGGCTACATCCGTTTGGCTGGGCCAAGCGAGGGTTTCGGTGTTCAGTTGGCGGTTGTCAGGTTCCGTCTCCTGGTTTTCACCGAACGCCGAACACTGACGACTGAACACTCCCAACAGCACCTGACGAATCTTCCATTCTTCGTCCCGTTTGGGAGAACGTGCACCGAAGACACGCTGCGCGAGCATCTCTAGCGAGGTCGGTTGATCCTCGGGGTGGTCACTTTCCTCTTTCCGCTTCGCGCCATCGTCCTTGATGTCGGGGAATCGCTCGCGCAGTTCCGCAACGAACTCCGTGATTTCCCGGCGGGTCTGATTGCCCACACCTCGCATCGTGTGCAACTGGAAGATCGGAGTCAGCAACAAGTCACGCACGGTGAGGATGTTGGCACGCTCCAGGGCGTTGCGAGCTCGGGTGCTGAGTCCCAGCGAAGCGATCGGTGTCTTGAGGTCGACTTGATCGAGCGTGACGCTCAGATCCACTTCCTTGCCGCTCGGGGTGCGGACCTTGCGCTGTTCCGCCTCCTTGAAGACCTGCTGCCAGGCCCACTTCATCTCCTCAGCGTTGTCGAATCGCTTCTTGGGATCGCGATGCAGCGCCGTGTGGAAGAACTCGACCAAACCCTCGCGCACACTGGCATCGAACTTTTCGGCATCGAGGTTGAGCTGCCCGTCGGTGACCGCAGGATCCGATTTGCCATCACCCCAGAGGGGCAAGATGCCAAAACCGGTCGCCATCTCATAGAGCGTGACGGCGGTGGAATAACGTTCGGCAGAGAGGTCCCAGCGGAGCGGCTTGCGATTCGGGAGAAACGGATCGATGTACCCCGGCGTGCCGACGCGGATGTTTTCGAGCGGTGCACCCGTGAGCGAGAAGTCGAACAGGATCAACTGGTTCCGTTGTTTGGTCAGCGAGCGGATGCCGATGTTGTCGGGCTTGATGTCGCGATGGGTGATGCCATGCCGTTCGAGGGACGAGACTGCCGACAACAGGTCATCGCCATATCGACCGAGCAACTCCAAGCCGGGCACTCCTTCTTTGCGCAACAGGCCTGCGAGCGTTTCGTCACCCGCCTTTTGCAAGACGAGGACCGTGCGTCCTGCCATCTGCAATTCATCATGGATGGCCACGATGAACTCGCTCTGGATCTTGCGAAGTGCTTCGGCTTCGTCGTGCAGTCTAGCGTTGTCATCATCGGCCAAGGCGATCTTCAGTACGACTTGCTGATCCTCCTTGGTGACCAGCAATGCTTTGGCCGTGGCCCCTTGGCCCAACTCCTTCTCGACGATGTAGCCACCTTCGAGTCGATCGCCACGCTTGGCGGCCAGAGGATCGACGACGAAGGTCTCCTCAGGGGCGGTGAGTTCATCCTCCACGTCATCCAGCAGCGACAGAAAATCTTCGATCGAGCCGACGCGGTTGTTCACGTCCGGGTGCGTGCACCACTGGATCATCTCTTCGAGCTTGGGTCCGACGCCATCGACAACCGCTGAGAGACTCAGCCCCTTCTTCTCCCGCAAAATCCTGGCCAGTTCCGAGGGACTGCTCGCTGGCGGGCGAGACGCGAACAGATGGTAGGCGATGGCTCCGAGCGAGAAGATGTCGGAGGCCTCGGTGACCAGTCGCTGGTCGGCAATCGCTTCTGGGGCCATGTAGACAAACGACTGGGCCTCGACCAAGTCCTCGACATTGGTGACTCGGCCCGAGACGGTGCTGTTGTCGCGCACGCCGACCTGCCAGTTGTAGACCTGGACATAGATCTTCGACGGATCATCAAACGGCGTGGTCGGCTCCTGTACCTTCATCGTGCCGTCGCCGCGTTCCTGCTCGGCTCTCTGCCTTCCACCTTCATCCTTCATCAGCAGGATGCTCTGGGGCGACAGCGCGCGATGCACGATACGACGGCGATGGGCATAGCGGACGGCATCCGCGATCTGACGCAGCAGCTTCAGCCGTTGCTCGGACGTGAGCTTGTGGCAACGGGTCGCCAGATAGTGGTCGAAACGAATCGCTTGGGGGTCGAGATATTTGAAGAGCAGCGCTGGGCCGAGTTCATGCTCCTTGTAGTCCTGAACCGGAAGAATGTTCGGATGGTTCAGGGACTGGATGATTTGAAACTCGCGGGCGGCCGCTCGCTTGCGTCGTTGGCGTTCTTCCTCCGAATCGGCTTGGGCGACCGTGTACTGACGGACGCGGCAGAACACGTTTTCGAACGAGACATGCTTGGCCAAACGGTCTTGGTAGCCGGGGCCATCGGCTAGAAGTTCACCCAGGATGTAGTCGCCGACGCGCCGTGACTTTTGGGACGGCCGAATGCCTGCTTGCTCCATCGCCCTCGACAGAGACTTGGCGACCTTGATGTCGATCAGGCTGCGGCTCTCCGGTTCGATTCCGGGGCCTTGTCGGTTGAGCAGAGCGGCGAGGATGCCTGGGCGCTCAGGGCTGGAGTCGGTCGCGGGTTGATCCTGAAGCAGAACCCGATTGAGGGCTTGGCCGGTGAGCTCACACTGAAGGTTGTCGGCGGAGAGAAAGACGACCGCTTCCAGCCAGGGCATGCGAATGGTTCGCGCCGCCGCTTGGGATCGGAGAAGCGAGACCAGTGCTTTGGCTTTGCGGTTGGCCAGCAGCACCGGGTTGTCTTCGGTGACCGTCTTGCCGTCGTGCGTGCGGGTCCAGGTAGCGACATCCCCACGGATGCGACCAGGCCAGCTTTTAATTTCCACCAGCCAGAGCCCCTGTTTGGTCAGCACCAGCAGGTCGACTTCGTAGATAGCCCCGTCAGCGGTTTGGAACTCGAAGTTGGACCAGGCGCGGTAGGGCTCGTGGTTTGGCAATCCAGAGCGGATGAAGTCGAGCGCACGACGTTCCCATTCGTATTGGGAAGGCGTGATGATGTTCCAAAAGGGAGGTTCCATCGGTGCGTGACTCTCTATCCACGATCGTGAGGCGTGCCTATTTCTTCTTGGTTGCCGTCCGACGACGGGGTTCGCGTTCGGCTTCGTGCAACGGTTCGAGCAATGCGTCCAGTTCTTCTCGCCGGAAGAGGCGATAGCCGTTCACCGGATGCCGGTGCGCGGCGATCTTTCCCGCGTTTTGCCAGTTGCGAAGTGTGTTGGGTGAGACGCCGAGATACTCAGCGGCCTCCGAGATGCGAAGGTAATCCGACAACTTGTTCACTTCGGGGCTCCCCGATTTGCGCGACCTGGTGGAATCCGACTCCGGACCTAGGCTCCTAACCTTACCAAATCTTGTCATATTTGCTAGCATGGCGGGGTCCTTTGAGGGGAATAACTGGGGGGATTGAGATCTAGGTTGGGTCAACCGTTTCCTAGTCAAGCGTGTAAGTCGCGCGTGGAGTGTCAGAAATAAGGAATGCCGAGGGGAACGATGGATTCAGAAGCTTTCATGAACCCAGCCCAAGCAGCCGCCGAATTGTTGACGCGGTCGAGTCTGATCGCAGGTCTGAAGGGCCTGTCATCGGAGCGGTGGACCAACTTTGTCTTGGTCTACTCGCCGCTGCTGAAGTTCTGGATTCAGCGCAAGGGTGTATCTGGACCGTCCATGGATGACGTGCTTCAGGAGAGTCTGCAGTCGATCTGCACGGGTATCGGCAACTTCCAACGCGATGCCGCCAAGGGGAAATTTCGTGGTTGGCTACGGACGATCGTCGAGCGACGAGTCGTGGATCACTTCCGCGATAGACCCATCGAACTTGCGACATCTCCGCAATCACTGGCCAACGTGCCAACGGCGGCTCAGAAAGATCCTGACTTGCTTGATCATGAACAGCGGATCCTGGAAGAGATTCGAGCCCGGGCTCTGGAACTCGTGCGTCAATCCACCACCGAGAAGACCTGGCAGATGTTCTGGCTCAACACTGTCGAGCAGGTACCTTCTGCCGAGATTGCCAAGCGGTTTGGCGTCAGTAACGCGGCAGTACGGGTCGCCAAGCAGCGGGTCCTCCAGCGGTTACGCAACCTGATGATCGAAGACGTTGGCGATTCCTCGGGTACCCGTACGGATCGGTCCGTGTAACGCTGGTGCGATAGTTGAAATGGAAGTGTGTATGGGCTGTTCGATGTGTAGGTGTGTGATTCATGAGCGAAAGATCCCAATGCCCCGATCATGAAACACTTCGGCGGTGGAATGCCGGGACATTACCGCGTGAGCAATTTGAATCCGTGGCCGACCATCTCGAATCGTGTTCGGCATGCCAGGCGATTCTTGAACAACTAGAAGCTCCAACTTTCGTCGTGGACCAACGCTTGACCCGGGTCACAACGGCAGACCTGGATCGCGCCCGCACAGCCATCGAGGCCGATGCCCCGAACGTTCAGGCCGTCTCATCCTGGATTGCCGATCTGCAGTCCCATTCGCCGAAAAACTTCGAGCCGTCTTTGAGTGTCCCGTGTGAGCTCCGGCAGTACGAAGTGCTAAAACTTCTGGGCCATGGTGGCATGGGTGAGGTCTACCATGCGCGGCACAGACCCCTCAAACGCGATGTGGCTCTCAAGGTCATGCGCTCCCATCGTCAGGAAGATCCGGTTGCACAGTCTCATTTTCTGCGTGAGATCGAGACAGCCGGGCAACTCGATCATCCAAATCTGGTTCGCGCCTACGATGCGTGGGAGCAAGATGGCTATGTGTTCTTGACTCAGGAATTGCTCGATGGCGACTCGCTGGGCTGGCTGGCGAGCCAAGGTGAGATTCGGAGTGCCACCGAAGTCCTCGATTACCTCACCGAGATCTGTCACGGGCTAGAGGAGCTGCATGCGCGAGGCTTTCTTCATCGGGACGTCAAGCCATCGAACATCATGCGGCTGCGCGATGGGACGATCAAGCTGATCGATTACGGCTTGGCAGTTCCAACGGACTCGGACGAGTCGAGCACTGTTTCCCGAGCTGGAACGGTCGGCTATATGGCCCCCGAGCAAGCCAGCGGCGAGGGGACCCTCGACCAACGCAGTGACATCTACTCCGTGGGCTGCGTGCTGAAGTATTTGCTTCGGCACCTGCCAGTCGATGCTCCGGATGAGCACGATGCCCAATTGAGATGTGAGTTAGGGCGGCTCGCAGAGCAGATGACCCAGACTAGGCCCGAGGCTCGGCCGACATCGATCGCAGCGATGCTACGCCGGTTGGAGCTGCTCACCGGCCCGAACGCTGCATCTTCAAAGCAAGTCCGCAGCCACTACGGCATAGCTTGGAGTGCGGGGCTGCTAGGAGCAATACTCCTGATTGCGCCGTTGTCCTATTGGTTGGGAACTAGGCCCAATCCTGAATCGAGCGAGAAGTCCACCTCGTCCGATACGGCCATCGAGCAGGCTGTGCCCCCTTTCCAACTCACCATGGTAGACATTCCGGCGGGGAAGTTTGTGATGGGAGGGATCGAAGGGGATCCCTTGCTGAGGACGAATGAACTGCCTCAGCGGACCGTCGTCTTTGACAAGCCTTTTCAGATCAGTGCCACCGAGATCACGGTGGGACAGTTTCGTGCGTTCGTGAGGGAGACAGGCTACGTGACCTTCGCGGAATCATCCCTCCAAGGTGGATGGATGGCGGGAAGGGCCACGAGTTACGGCCAGCGAAAACCGGAGTTCAACTGGGCCAATCCCGGTTACCCTACCGCTGATGATTTACCCGTGACGATGGTCACCTACCAGGATGCGATGGCATTTTGCGAATGGCTCAGCCAGCGCGAGGGGGCACACTACCGTTTGCCCACCGAAGCGGAGTGGGAGTATTGCTGTCGCGCTGGAACCAGCGAGTTCTACGGATTCCCGCGACAATTCATCGATGACCATGTGTGGTACTTGTCCAACGTAGGGCCATCGTTGACACCACGTCCCGTAGGCACGAGGCAGGCTAACGCTTGGAAGCTTCACGACATGGCGGGCAATGTGCGTGAGTGGTGCCTCGACTGGTACTCCGACGTGACCTATCAAAGCGATGCGGCATCTCAGCCCCTTGGTCCTGAGGCAGGCACGCTGCGCGTCATCCGCGGTGGATCCTTCATGGATGTTGACGCATTTTTTCGGGCCTCGTTCCGGGGCAGCATGGAGCCCAGGCAAGTCCTAGGGAACCAAGGGTTCCGGGTAGTGAAGAGTGACGTGGTGCATCGAGTCAGCCAACCAGAGACCGACCTAGAACCGACCACGGAACCAGCACTTCCATCTGCTGCGAATCCCGAGAACAGCAAACAAACCCAGAGCCCGTTCCGACTTGAACTGACCGATGTACCCGCTGGTCAGTTCGTGATGGGGGGAGTCACCGGAGATGCGACGGTTCGCCCGAATGAACTGCCTCAGCGGACGGTTGTCTTCGCGGAACCCTTTCGGATCAGCACCTATGAGATCACGGTGGGGCAGTTCCGCGAGTTTGTTGAAGCCACGAAGTACAAGACCGAAGGGGAACGCACCGGACAGGGTGGATGGTTGCCCAGTCGCTCGTCGAGCTTTGGATCGCAGAAGCCGGAGTTCATTTGGTCGAACCCAGGGTACACCGTCTCGGACAACTTGCCCGTGACGATGGTCAGCTACGACGATGCCGTAGCGTTTTGCCAGTGGCTCAGTCAGCGCGACCAGCGAACCTATCGTTTGCCGACCGAAGCCGAATGGGAATACTGTTGCCGCGCTGGAACAGAAGGGGTTCATGCTTTTCCGTCGGAGCAGCTCCACGACAGCATCTGGTCGCTGCACAACGTCGGCAAGAATCTGGCTCCCCGACCTGTCGGGACACGACGCGCCAACGCCTGGGGGATTCATGACATGGTTGGAAACGTCCGCGAGTGGTGTAGCGACTGGTACTCGGAAACGGCCTACCAATCGGATCCAGCCAAGTTTCCATCAGGGCCGGAGTCTGGGGAGTCGCGAGTCATGCGGGGCGGTTCGTACATGGATGTCAGTGCCTTCTTCCGCTCCTCCCATCGCGGCAACATGGCTCCGACCATGGTCGTCGGCAATTTAGGGTTTCGGGTGGTCGAGGTTCTGAAAAAACGGGAGTCCAAGGCAGACTAGACGGCTCGTTCGAACAGCGTACTACGGTCCTGCGACGGTATAGAGGTTCCGGCTAAGACCTGGGAAACCAGTTCCAAAAATCAAACTCCGGGATTCGCGATAGACATGATGGATCGCGAGTAAGTTAGGGGGGGTGTTACGCGGACTCGATAAGCAGACAGAGGGTGTTCACGCCTGCACCTTCTTTCTCAAAACGAGCAAGCCGTACGGACCCCACCCACATGACGAACCAGCCTAGCGATAAACAAGCCTTCGAGCGATTGCGCGACCAGGTCACTGACCTCCTTTTGGCAGCCAACTCTCCGGCCAGGAACATTCCCGGACTCAAGCCGCTAATCGATGAATACCAGGGGCTGGTTCAGCGGCAGAACGAGATCAGCGTGTTGGAGGCAAAGATTGCGGAGGCGCTGCCGGTCGTCGAGCAAGCCGAGGCACAAGTCGCTGCGGCGGAGAAGCAAGTCTTAGCTGAAAAGAAACAGCTGGCAGCGTTTGCCGGGGAACTCGGGCGAGCTGTGTTCGCAGGTTTCCAAGCCGGTGAACTGCCGGACCAGCCCGTTCTAGCACATCGCAAGGACCTCCAAGCCAAGATCGACGCCTTGCAGCAGCAGCGCTCGACATTACTTGCCGAAGACAAGTCGACATTCCTCGACAAGACAAAGCAGCAGGCTCAGCAGCTAGCTCTGGCTGGTCAGATCAAGGTTGAGGAGTTGAAAATCGGTTCTGCAGACCGAGCCCTCGGTGAAGCGATCCTCGGCTCGAAGGACAAGATCACCCTCAAGTGCAACCAGACCGAGTCGGTTCTGAAGGCGATCGTTGAGCAGAAGCAACGTGTCGCCGCCGCGAAAGACAACCACAAAGCAACTGAGAACGCGGCTGTGGAGCGTAAGGCCGAATGTGGAGCCAAGCTTGGGCGAGACCCAGTCCAAAGCACTGACCTCAAGTCCGAACTCAAAGATCTCCGTAGCGAGGTAGGGCGAAACTCCAAGCGGACGAGCAGCCTTCGAGATCAGCTCTTAGAAGGTGCCATCAAATCGGACGTGGCCAAGAGTGACAGTACTCTCGGTCCAAAGTTGGCGGAGCTCACCACCGTGCAGGAGTCGATCGCCGCCAATCGGCCACAGCTTGTGAATGCACTTGGCTCTGCGACCGACCAATTCAAAAAGCTCCCCGCCGGAAAACGACGGGGAGCCGTAATAGTTGTCGGGTCAGTTATAGGAATTATGCTCTTGGTGCTTCTTGGTCGAGGGATCCGAAGCGATGCAAAGAGAGAAACAACTGCGGAAGCCACGGCGCTCCGCGGGCAGAGTTCGGGTCCAAAAACTGCAACAACTGAGAGTCGTCAATCAGATGAGCTTACGAATAGCCTGGGTATGAAATTGGTCTTGATTCCGAAAGGCACCTTTACGATGGGGTCCCCTGTCGAGGAGGACGATGCTCATGACGACGAAGAGCAGCATGAGGTTACGATCGATAAAGAGTATTGGCTTGGTGTCTATGAGGTTACGCAGGGGCAATACGAGAAGGTTATGGGGCGCAATCCAAGTCGTTTCAAAAATCGCGAAGTCAGGAAGAGTGACAGCTCGACGCACCCAGTAGAGAACGTCTCATGGGAAGATGCCGTGGAGTTTTGCAAGCGATTGTCTGAGTCGCCGGAGGAGGCAAGAGCTGGTCGCGTTTATCGCTTGCCAACAGAAGCCGAGTGGGAATATGCCTGTCGCGCCGGAAGCAAGGCGGCATATTGTTTCGGAGAAAACGTGATGTCGCTCGGTGACTACGCTTGGTTCAGTGTTAACAGCCAAGAGCGAACGAACCCGGTTGGCGAAAAAAAACCTAACGCTTGGGGTATTCATGATATGCATGGAAATGTTTGGGAGTGGTGCTCGGATTGGTACAGCAGGTATCCGAAAGGGCCGGTGACCGATCCGCTTGGTCCACGTTCCGGTGTTGAGAGGGTGATCCGTGGTGGAAGCTGGAATCTCCGAGCAGCTTTTTGCCGATCTGCTGGCCGTCCTACCAGCAAACCTTCTAGTCGCTACGACTATCTAGGCTTCCGCGTAGCGATGACCTACACCAACCTTTCCGTTACGGCTACAGAACAAAATGTATCAACCCCGAGCACACCTCCAGCGCGAAACGACGACGGCAATCTAGGTGAGGCAACGTTTCGCTACACCTTCAACGGACGATCCTATACCGGTACCACAGAGGGGGAAGATGGAAGTGAGCTTGTCTTTTATGATGCAGAGGACACGCTCCTCTCTTTTACCGTCGACAGGTCAACCTCAACGGTTGTCTCTTCATTTCTGGGGGTCACGGATGGTCGCCTGCACCTTGGAGGTGGTAAGGAGAATATCCTCCTGCAACTGACCTTTCGCGTTGAGGGGCAACCCACGACAGGGTCGACTCGAAGGTTAGCGACATCGAGAGACCCTTTGGAAGATTATCCGGATGACGTTCGCGGGTTGGTTACGGCGACTTATCTGCGGCCAGGTCCAAGCTATAAGACACATTGGTTTGGCAAGCCAGCCTCTAGTGTTCCGAAGGACGAGCAAGAGATAGTTTTTCGCAAGGGCGCCAATGCAGTCGTGGGATTGGGCATTCCTTTCAAAATCGAAGCCAATCCGGAAAACGTCCGCGTGCTGTACGCCGATTTTTCACCCAAGGGACAACTTGCCATGCTCAAAGATATGATCGCTGACCCTGGCCTCCAATTCGTTATTGGAGACCGAACCTTACGGATTGACGACAGTGCTAGACGTACCATCTATCTACTTGAGCGGGCAGTGGCTGTTCTCCGATATCGCCAAGGTTCTCGTGATGCAGCGAGTCGTCCATCACTGGGTGATTAGCCTGTTCAAACTTTGTTATATTCATCCTCAGGGCCGAGTTCTATGAGGAGAGATACCTGGCACGCCTTTGCAGTACAGCAAAAGGTAGGACGTTTGCTGACTCACTCGCGACTCCCGGAACAAAGTCCCCTGGGGGACATGAACCAGGGTGCGCCAGCGAAGTCCTCGCACCCTGAAAGTCTTGCCCAATCCGCCCGGTAGCAATCAGAAGGCACCCAGTCGATGTTGAGAATAGACAGGAAGAACCAGGGCTTCACGCTGCTCGAAACCCCGAGCTTGGCTGAGGTGTCTATTTCCGAGCGTTATGACCTTCAGGAGTTCATCTCGAACAGTCCTGA
>Ga0315902_10005251_pt1 | contig 18336 bp, 12 predicted proteins | sample LakEriMetagenome_9_FD_203523 | JGI IMG/M metagenome (GOLD analysis project Ga0315902, IMG submission 203523) | Freshwater fungal communities from buoy surface, Lake Erie, Ohio, United States - Buoy 12 MA117 | ecosystem: Environmental > Aquatic > Freshwater > Lake > Lake biofilm | place: USA... | reverse complement strand
CGAGGCCAGCTCGTTCTTGCCCAGTTCAAAGGCGATATAGGCATAGTCGAGGTTGGACAAGCCTTCGCCGGTTTCGGCATTGGGCAGGAAGAAGTTCCACAGGCCGGCGGCCTTGGCCTTGTCCTTGGCCGCTTCCAGCACTTCAAGCTGGCCGGGGGCATATTGCCAGGGATCGGGGCGCCCGGCGCCAAGGCGGTGGAACTCCACGCTCATCGGCTCCACCACGTCGCGGACGAAATCGCGGACCTTCTCGTAAAGCGGGATGGCGGCTTCCGACATGCGCAGATCGTTCAACGGATCACGCGGATTGAAGCCGAAGCCCGAAGGCGAGGGAGTGGATGAGTGGTCTGCCATGCCCGTTTCCCGTAAGGTGGAGCTGAAACTCCGGATGTTACACGCTGCACCCATGGGATGCATGATCGATCTGGTCCAGCATGCGACCCTGGCGGGCGCAATTGGAAATTCCGGCGGCCAGTTACCGCAACAACATTGCCAACAGCAAATCCGGCTCTTGCTATTTGATACTATATGGTATCATTTTGCTGGTGGGGCAAGACGGGATGTGCGGCGGTGGGCAATCCGATCAGCAGAATTGAGGCAATTCGCCAGCTTGCGGGGCCGGGCATGCCGCTGGAAATCGTCTGGCAGGAGATTGCCGGACGCCGCCAGCGGGTGTTCCGCAACGCGCCGGGCACCCTGCGTCAGATCTATGCCGGGGCGGTCAGCGACCAGCCCTTCATCGTCTTTGGCGATAGCCGCCTGACCTTTGCCGAAAGCTGGCAGCAGACCAGCGCCTTCGCTGCCGCGCTGGTTGACCGGTTCGGCGTGGCTCCGGGTGACCGGGTGGCGATTTCGCTGCGCAATTACCCGGAATGGATGATCGCGTTCCAGGCGATCACTGCAATCGGCGCGGTGGCCGTAGCCGCCAATTCCCACTGGCCGGCCGACGAGCTGGCCCACGCCGTGCGCGATACCGAGCCGCGCGTGCTGATTGTCGATGCGGAGCGGTTGGCCGGCTGGCAGGCGGCGGGTGCGCCGGTGCCGGTGCCGCTGGTGGCGGTGCGCACCCCGGCAGAACGGCGCGGCACGGCGCTGGCCTTCGATGACCTGATCGCGGCCTATCGCGCTGCGCCCATGCCGGAGCAGGCCCCCGCCAGCGACGATCTTGCCACGATCCTCTATACTTCGGGTTCGACCGGCCATCCCAAAGGCGTGCCATCGACCCATCGCAACATCATCAGCGCGCTGCTGTCATGGGAACTCGATACCCAGGTCGCCAACCTGCGCGCCGGGGTGACACCAGGGCCGACGGCCCAGGCGGCGCTGCTCGCGATCCCGCTGTTCCACGTCACCGGGCTGCACGCGGTCTACCTCAGCTCGTTCCGGGCGCAGCGCAAGCTGGTGAGCATGCACAAGTGGGACCCGGCCGAAGCGATCGCCCTGATCGAGCGCGAGGGGATTACCCATGTCAACGCGCCGTCTGCCGTTACCGGTGACCTGCTGAACGAAGCGCAGCGCCGCGGGATCGGCCTGCCGGGCTTGCAGGTGCTGGGTGGCGGCGGGGCGGCCCGCGCGCCGGAGCAGGTGCGGGCTATTGCCAGCCAGCTGGCGGGGGCCATGCCGGTGACCGGCTGGGGCATGACCGAAACCAATGCCATCGGCACCGGCATCCGGGGGCAGGACTATGTCGATCACGCCGATACGGTCGGCCAGGTCTCCGCCGTGCTCGACCTGCGCGTGGTCGATGAGGCGGGCCGCGAACTGCCGTCCGGCGAACCGGGCGAGCTGCAGGTGCGCGGCACATCGGTGGTGCGCAGCTATTGGCGGCGGCCGGACGCCGATGCCGAGGCCTTTGATGGCGAATGGTTCCGCACCGGGGACCAGGCCACGATTGACGCCAATGGCTATGTCCGGATCGTCGACCGGCTGAAGGACCTGATCATCCGCGGCGGCGAGAACATCGGTTGCGGCAAGATCGAGGCCGCGCTGCTGGAACACCCGGCGGTGCGCGAGGCGACCGTGTTCGGTATACCCGACGAACGGCTGGGCGAAGAAGTGGCCGCCTGCCTGTTCCTGGCCGCGCCGGTTGAACGGGATGAACTGGTGGCCTTCGTCAAAGGCAAGCTCGCGCCCTTCGAACTACCGCGCCGGATCGAGTTCTGGCCCGAACCCTTCCCGCGCACGGCTTCCGGCAAGCTCCTCAAGCGCGAGGTCCGCGCGGCGCTGCTGGCCGCCGATCAGGCCAGCGCCGACCAGGTCCGCTCGATCAGCCAGTAGCCGGCCAGGCCGCCGATCGCATTGGTCATCAGCGCCGGACCGCGTTGTACCAGCGCTTCGCCCCAGCGCCGCTGTGGCAGGAAGCGCAGGGCGAGCGAAGCCAGCCCGAGCATGGTCATGATAAAGGCCAGTTGCCCCAGCTCGACGCCGATGTTGAACAGCAGCAGCGCTTCTGGAACGGCATCGGCGGGCAAGCCGATGCTGGCCAGGGCGCTGGCAAAGCCCATGCCGTGGAGCAGGCCGAAGGCGAAAGCCACCAGCCAGGGATAGCGGCGGGTCAGCGTCGACCGGTCCGTCGTCGTGGTGACCAACTCGACAGCGAGGAAGACGATGCTGAGCGCGATCAGTGCTTCGAGCGCGCCGGTATCGAGCGAGACATAGCCGAACACGGTGAGGCCGAGCGTCAGGCTGTGGGCAATCGTGAAGGCGGTGATCACCTTGACGATCTGCCAGCCCCGGCCAACCAGCATCAGCAGCGCCAGCACGAACAGCAGGTGATCGAAGCCCAAGAGGATATGCTCCACCCCCAGTACGAGGTAGCCCGGCAACGCGACCCCGGCGGGCTCGGAGAAATCGAGCACCAGCCGGGGTGAGGATGGCCGCAGGGTCCAGTCGAAACTGCGCCCGTCGGCCAGCTTCACCCGCACCAGGGTTTCAGTGACGCTCTGGGCCAGGCCATCGATTTCCAGCGTCTGCCCTTCGAGCGGCGCCCCCCCGCGCACTTTCCAGCGATAGGTGGCAAAGCCGGGGCCAGGCTGGATTGACGGCTTCTGCTCCAGCGCCCCACCCGACAGGCGCGGATTCAGCCGCAGCGCCAGGTCGCCCACCACCGGACGTTTCCAGACAACGTCATAATCGCCGGGGGCCAGCTCCTCGATCTGGACCAGTGCCGGGCGAACCTCGTGCGCCAGCGCGGATGATGCGCCCAGCGCCATGGCCAGGAGGATCAGGAGAGAACGGAGCGCAGCGATCACTTGGGCAGCCCGGCCACTTCGATCCGATAGCCCCGCCGCAGCTCGGCCAGCTGCTCACGCAGGGCGACGGCGCGTCGCTCCTCGATCCAGGCGATCCGGACCTCGTCCCGCACATCGGCCAGCGGCGGCACCTTGCGGCCCTGGCGGCTTTCCACCCGGATCAGGTGCAGGCCAAAGCCGGATTCGACCGGGCCGGTCCATTGCCCGACGGGCGCAGCGGCGACCGCTTTTGCAAAGGCCTCGCCATAATCGCGTTCCAGCGTCTCGATCGTGACGTCCGCATAGCTCAGCGGCAGCATCGAAGGGTCGCCGGTCGCGCGCCCGCCTGCCCGCAACACCCGCAGCGCATCGCTGGCGGCGACGGGTGGGCTGGTCTCGGTGCGGTCATCGCTGAAGAAGACATGGCGCAAGGCCACCCGTTCCGGCGCGGCATAGCGGGCCTGGTTGGCCTGATAGTACGCGGCCAGTTCCGCCTCGCTCGGCTCCGGGATTTCGACCGTGTCCTCGCTGGCGAAAGCCATCTTCTGCGCCAGCCGCCGCCGGATGATCATGTCATCGCTATCCAGCCCGAGCCGCTTGGCCTCTTCGGCCAGCACTTCCTCATCGACCCGTTCGTTGATTATCGCCTTCAGCTCCTCGCGGTCAGGCTCGCGGTGGCTCTGCTGGCGCCAGTAGGAGACGAGCTGCTCGATCTCGGCGGCGTCGATGGTGATGGTCGGGCGCTGTTCGGCGCGGACCAGGCTGATCCCGGCGAACAGCACGGCCCCGATCACCAGGAAACGCATCAGCGGTTCGTGCAGCGCCCATTCCGCTGCCGCTTTCAACTTTGCCAAGCGTCAGGTCTCCTCAGCGCAGCGGCTCATACCAGATCGGCGATGACCAGGCGCGCTCCATGACCAGTGCCTCGCTGTTGGGATTGGGCGGCGTGCCGTTGCGCAGCGCGTCCCAGGTCGACCAGCGGCACGAGGGGTTTTCCAGCACGCGCACGTAATAGAACGCGCGCTGCTTGGGATCGAAGCCCGGATCGCGCCAGACCGTGCGCAGTTCGACATCGCCCTTGAACTTGTCCGCCTCGCAGGTCGCCATGTTGACGCTGGCGCCATTGGCCGGACAGCGGTTGGTGCGCGGGTCGACCTTGAGGCCATCGGAGCAGGCCACGTCGAACACCTGTTCGCGCGCCTGGCCGTTTTCCACCCAGCCCTTCACGATCTGGGCGCGCTGGAGATAGCCGCTGCGCGGGTCGCGCACCGCCCAGACCACGAAGTTGGGCGCGCGGCCCTTGGCCGACAGCAGGTCGCTGCCCATCGGCACGGCCTTGGCATAGGCCTGTCGCACCGCATCGACGCGGTCGAACAGGTCGGCGGGCAGATCGTAACCGGCAAAGAACCGCACCTTGATCCGCGGGCCGCTGGTGGCGAAGGTTTCCTTGCGGCGGAAAGCGGCATAGATCGCATCGCGGGTGTTCTGCTCGGCCCAGACCCCGACCAGCCCCGATGCGCCCCACGATCGGCTGCGCTTGGTGGCCACATACATTTCGGGCGTCATCCCGCTCCAGTCCTTCTTGCCGCCCGGCGGGATCGAACCGCGGATTTCCGGCGTGCTGTCCGACAGGCCGGTCTTGGCGAAATAGTTCGGCTCTTCGACCGTGCCGGGCGAGGCATTGTGCGTGTCGGACGAGCTGATGAAGCCGAACTTGAACGGGTTGAACCCGTCCTGCTCGCGCCGCAGGATCCCGTCAAGCAGCGCGCGGCGAACATAGCCACCGGCAAACTTCGTCACCGCCCGTTCGGTGCCGATATAGCTCTCCATCAGCTCGAAATTGGCCCATTCGTCATTGGGCGAAAGCGTCGGATGGGTTTCGGACGTGCCCTTGATCTGCGAGATTTCGACCAGCGGCTCGTTGCGGCTGCGCAGTTCGGCATAGGCCTTGTCCATCGACTTGCCGCTCAGCCGCACGCTGTCGAACATCAGCCCGTCGGACCCGTTCGAATTGTGCGGGATGGCAATGGCTTCCACCCCCTTGGCGCGCCAGCCGTCCATGGCCTTCCACAGGTCTTCGGGATCGGCCGAATCGTTGGCGGAGAACGGCGGCGCGACCCGCGCGCCCTTGAAAATCACGTTGCGGTGCAGGTTCCGGCCATCGGGGGCAGAGGTATATTCATAGCCGATGAAGGTGGTGAACTTGCCCGGCTGGTAATGGCGCGCGGCGGCATCGGTCACCACCTGCCAGGCGCGCGAGGCGATCTCCGGATCGTTGAATTCCACCGGCAGCTGGTTGGCCCGCCGCGCGGCGACATACTGGCCAAAGGCGGCACGCACCTTGGTCGGATCGCTGGTCATCAGCCCCTGGACAAACGGCACCTTGGAAATCGGGCTGTCCGGGTTTTCGGCCTCGCGCATCACGCCAAGGTATTCGGCGTGGTCGGTCACCGCCGCGAAATCGAGCGGCCCACCGGCCAGGCGGATCTGGTAACCACCGGCATGGCCGATCGCCTCACCCCGGGCAAAGCGATAGGCATCGTCGGGCGTGCGCCGGACATTGAAAATATAGGCATCGAACGACAGGTGCGTGTGCACGTGCAAGTCACCGAAATAGGCGTTGCGATCGGGGTTGAACCCCGGCACCCGCGCCGGCTCGGGCTTGGCGACCCGCGCGCTGGCAGCTTCCGCCGTGGCATCGCCGCCGCTCGCCGCCAGCAGCCCCAGCGCGCCGATCGCGCAGGCCCCCAGCAACATGATCCTGGCCTTGCTCATCGTCCCACTCCCCAGTTCACGAATTGCCTGTTCAAACCTAGCGATATTCGGGTTCTTCCCAGTCCGGCCACAGATCGGGCAATCCGGCTGAAACCTTGTCCGGGAAGACGGCCGGACGCTTTTCCAGAAAGGCCGAAATCCCCTCGCGCGCATCGGCCGAGGCGCCGCGCTGCCGCATCGAGCGGCTGTCGGCCCGGTGTGCTTCCATCGGGTGATCGGCCACCAGCCCGCGCCAGATCAGCTGGCGCGTGACCGCCAGCGACATGGGGGCCGAATGATCGATGAAATCGTGCGCCAGCGCGCGCGCCGCCGGGATCAGGTCGGCCGGTTCGTGCAGCGACTGGACCAGGCCGCGGCGATGGGCTTCCTCAGCGGCGAAGACCCGCCCCGAATAGGCCCATTCGAGCGCGGTCGGCGCACCGACCAGCCGGGGCAGAAACCATGACGAGGTGGCTTCCAGCGCGATCCCGCGCCGGGCGAAGACAAAGCCGAAGCGCGCGGTGGTGGAAGCGATGCGGATGTCCATCGGCAGGGTCATCGTTACCCCCACACCCACAGCCGCGCCGTTGAAGGCGGCGATCACCGGCTTCAGGCTCTGGAACACGCGCAGCGCCACGCGCCCGCCGCCATCGCGGCTGAGGTCGGCGGTATCGCCCGCCGCGCGGCGCTCCGCCTCGCGCTGGCCGGCATCGAAAGTGCTGCCCCCGGCCTTGAGGTCGGCCCCGGCGCAAAAGGCGCTGTCGCCCGATCCGGTGACGATCACCGCTTTCACCGCATCGTCGGCATCGGTCGCGTCGAAGGCCGCGATCAGTTCGATCGCCATCTTCGGATTGAACGCGTTCTTCCGGTCGGGCCGGTTCAGCGTGATCGTGGCAATGCCCTCGGTAACGTCCAGCAGCAGGGTTTCGAACTCGGCGGGCATGGCAGGCATTACTCCATTCAGGGGGCGGCTATCTCGAACCACAGGTCGAAGCGGTCGAGCATGGGCAGCAACTGGTCGAGCGCAGCGGTGCCCGGCCCGCTTGGCGGATCGCCGCTCAAGGGATCGCCCAGCACCAGGTCGATCAGGACTTCGCGCGACAGGGCCACTTCGGGGCAGTCCAGCCCGGCAGGCGCGGTGGCGGCGTGATGCAGCACGCCGTTTTCCAGCCACAGCGCGAACCGTTCGCCGGTATCGGCAAAGGCAATCGTCATCCCGAACCGCGCCCGCCCGGCCTGTTTGCCATTGAGGCGGACCGAAAGCGAATCGAGCAGGTCGTCGGCGTTCAGTGTCCGCAGCTGCCCGGCCGAGGCCTGGCGCGGCTTGTCCGCCGGGGGGCGCGGATTGCGCAGTTCAAGCGCGCCGGTGAGATAGAAGTCGCGCCATGGCCCGGATTCGGACTGGTAGCCCAGCTGCTCGAACACGTCGGCCTGCAGCTCGCGCGCGGCGGCGTTGCCCGGATCGGCGAAGACGAGGTGCTTCAGCACTTCGGCCGCCCAGCGATAGTCGCCCCGCGCCATCGCCGCGCCCGCATTGTCGAGGATCGCCTGCGCGCCGCCCGCCAGTTCGACATAGCGTTGCCCCGCTTGCTGCGGCGGGTGGGGGTTGAGGTTGGCCGGGTTGCCATCGAACCAGCCGAGATAGCGCTGATAGACCGCCTTCGCGTTGTGGCTGACCGTGCCGTAGTAATCGCGGGTGTACCATTCGTCGGCCAGGTCCGGCGGCAGGCGCAGCACCTCGGCGATTTCCAGCGGGGTCATCCCGTGGTTGGCCAGCCGCAGGGTCTGGTCGTGGATGTACTTGTAGAGATCGCGCTGCTTGTCGAGGAAGCGCATCCCCGCGTCCACGCCCCAGCGCGGCCAGTGGTGGCTGGCAAATAGTACGTCGGACTGGCCGGCAAACAGCTGCTTGGCTTCCTCGATGTAATGGCTCCAGCCCTTGGCATCGCGCACCTGGGCGCCGCGCGGGGTGTAGAGGTTGTGGAGGTTGCAGGTGCAGTTTTCCGCCATGCACAGCGCACGGTGCTCGGGGAACTGGAAGTTCATTTCGGCCGGGGCCTCGGTATCGGGCGTCACCTGGAAGACGATGTCCACCCCGTCGACCTTCAGCCGCTGACCGGTATGGGTGATGCTTTCGCTCGGCCCGACCAGTGCGACCTTCCCGCGCGAGGTGCCCTTGCCCAGCCCCGAATCGACATGGCCGCGCGCGTCGCGCGGCAGCAGCCCGCCGTACATGTAGGTGGCGCGCCGGCTCATCGCATTGCCCAGCAGCACGTTCTCGCTGACGGCGGCCTGCAGGAAGCCTTCGGGGGCGATGATCCGCAGCCCGTCGCGGATTTCCTCGGGCGTGGCGACGCCGAGGATGCCGCCGTAATGATCGACGTGGCTGTGGGTATAGATCACCGCCGTCACCGGCTTGTCGCCCAGATGCTGGCGCGCCAGGCGCAGCGCGGCGGCGGCCGGTTCGGCCGAGGTCAGCGGATCGATCACGATCAGTCCATCGCGCCCTTCGACAAAGGTCACGTTGGAAATGTCGAAGCCGCGGACCTGGTAAATCCCGTCGCAGACCTTGAAGAGGCCGTGGATCCAGTTGAGCTTGGCCTGGCGCCACAGGCTGGGATGGACCGTGTCGGGCCGCTCGCCTTCCAGGAAGGCGAAGGGTGCCTGGCTCCAGGCCTTGCCGACATCGGCATCGGGCAGGGTGGCGATGAAGCCCTGGCTGGCGAGGGCGAAATCGTGGCGATCATCGGCGGGCAGGGTGCCGGCAGCAGCTGCCTGCGCCGCGCTCGTTGCCGGGCTGGCTGGTTTGCGTCGGTCCTGGCCTTGCGTGCTCATCGCCAACCCCCGTCCTCGCCCGCCTGCGGCCCGCTTTCTGCCGAGGGGCCCGGCGCGGCCAGCCTAGCGCGGGCCGCTGCCTGCTTCAACCGTTATGTTTCCATCCGGTATCAAATCTCCGGACGCTACGCCTTCTGCCGTTTTCGGCGCATCGAGCTGATATGCCTCGCGCGAGCTCAGGTGATACTGGCGGGCAATCTGCCCCCACCAGCGCATCCGCGCCTCGTCATCCACGCCGTCGCGATTCTCGATCGCGGCGATCAGCGCATCCAGGAACGGGCCGGTCCACAGCCGGGCGGCATATTGGGCGCGCTCCCAGGCGCCCGGCGGCGCGCCGGGGGCGGGGACGAACAGCCGCTCCAGCGCATACTGGGTCACCGTGTCACTGACGATCCGCGCCCATTGGCCCTGATCCAGCCCGGCGCGGACATAGGCCAGCACCAGCAGATAGGGCTCGGGCCGCTGGCGGGCGATATTGGCCAGCACGATCACGCGGTTGCCATAGGTCTTGCCGCGCTGGGCATAGGCCGCGTGGAAGGTGGTCAGCACTTCATCGACAATCGCGTCAAGCAGCGCCTGCTTGGAGCGAAAAATACGGTAGAACAGCACTTTGGGCACACCGGCGCGGTCAGCGATGTCCTGCATGGTGGTCGAGCCGATGCCCTTTTCGAGAAGGACGCTGGCGGCGATGCGGATGTATTCCCCGCGCCGGGCGGCGACATCGACGCGCGGCTTGGAGCCAGGGCCGCCTCGGCGCGCCGGTTCAGTCTTGGCAGGCGGTCGTTTGGTCTTTGCCAGCAAGCCAGGCCTCCATCACTTCGGGCATCACTTCAGGCGACACTCAGGACAACAAGCGCGCAGGGATTCGCAAAAAGTGGAAGCGCATAGCCGCATTTCAGCATCCCGCCCCCGCTGTCAACCGCCCCCTCGTTGCGCGACCTGCCCCGGAAAACCGCGTCAAACCCGGGTTTGCCGGGCCAAAGCTGGCCCCGCCTGCCGTCAGTTCAAGAGTGGCCAGCGCGTCGCTTGACACCCCTGCGTAACAGGCATAGCTTGTTACCAAAGAGAAACATTCAAGTCGAGGAGGTTTTGCAGGCCCGGACCGGGCAAACTCGGACGGGCGGCATCAGTCGCAAAGCGTCAACAACGGGAGGGAATGATGAAGCGATTTCTTGCGAGTGCTTCGACGGTCGTGGTGGCGGCCATCCTGACAAGCGGCGTCGCCATGGCCCAGGAGGCCGAGACCAGATCCGACGGTCTCGCCGAGATCGTGGTGACCGCCCAGAAGCGCGCGGAAAACGTCCAGGACGTTCCGATCTCGATCACCGCCTTTTCGGGCGAGACGCTGGCGGCAGCCGGGATCGAGGATGTCCGCGACCTGCGCCGGATCACTCCCAACCTGAACTTCACCACGGCGGCGCAGACCGCCAATACCCGCATCCAGATCCGCGGCGTGGGCACCAGCGGCAACTCGGCGATCGAACCCAGCGTCGCCTCGTTCGTCGACGGGGTCTATATCCCCCGCATCGGTTCGCTGCTGGCGGGCCTCAACGACATTTCCTCGGTCGAAGTCCTGCGCGGGCCGCAGGGCACCCTGTTCGGCCGCAATGCCTCGATGGGCGCGGTCGTGCTGAACACCACCGAGCCCAAGGACGAATTCGAAGGCCGGATGCAGGGCTCCTATGGCAGCTACAACCGGGTCCGCCTGTCCGGCATCGTCAACATTCCGGTGTCCGATACGGCCGCCTTCCGCTTCTCCTCGGTCTATTACCGGGCCGACGGGGTTGGGCGGAACGAGCTCGACGGCAGCCGCATGGGCAAGGAGAACGGCTTCTCGATCCGCGGCGCCTTCCGCTGGGAACCCAACGAGCGGGTCAAATGGGTGCTGCGCGGCGATTTCGTCGACCTAGGCGGTGACGGCAACAATGTGCTGACCGTCGTGTCCAAGACCGTCACCCCCACCATCGCCGCCAACTGGCTGGCCCGCACCGATCCGGACGGGGCCGGTCCGCTGACCGGTTCGCTGCCGATCCTCGACGATACCTATAACTGGCGGGTCCGTCAGGACACCGGCGGGACGCTGGACGACAAGAACTGGGGCGTGGTCAGCGATCTCAACGTCGACCTGGGCGGTGATTTCGCGATGCGGATCATCAGCAGTTATCGCGACTGGCACAACTTCCAGTACCAGGAAAACACCGTCGCTATTCCGGGATCGCCCTATGGCCGACCCGGCGGGTTCGACAGCCAGTCGCACAGCGAGGAATTCCAGTTCATCTCGCCCGACGACATGCTGAACGGCCACCTCAAGTTCGTGGCCGGGATCTATTACTTCGAGGAAGATTACTGGATCAACGAAGGGCTGGACCTCAAGCCGCCCTATTGCAACGTGCTGATCCGCAACGCCCAGCCGACCCGCCTGGCGACCTGCCTCGCCCAGCAGCAGGTGCCGGGCACCCGGTTCAACTTCTTCCAGAACACCAAGTCGCTGGCCGGATACGGCGAAGCGACCCTAATGCTGGGTGACAAGTTCTCGATCACCGGCGGGATCCGGGCGACCAAGGACGAGAAGGTCGGCGACCTGAACTCGATCGTTTACAACACCACGATCACCCGCGCGAACGAGACCACCGCGCTGCGGCTCGATGCCTCGGCCACGACCTATCGCCTCAACGCCACCTACAAGCCGACCGAGGACATCATGGTCTTCGCCAGCTATGCCACGGGCTTCAAGTCGGGCGGGTTCGACTCCTCGCCGCCGACCACGGCGGCGGTCGGATCGGCCAACCGCACCTTCCTGCCCGAGCGGACCAAGAACTGGGAGCTTGGCGTCAAGTCGAGCCTGTTCGACCGCAAGCTGATCTTCAACGCCACGCTGTACCGCACCCGGATCGACGACCTGCAGTTCCGCACCTTTGACGGGCTGACCTTCCGCACCCGCAACAACGGCAAGGTCCAGCAGCAGGGCGTGGAAGTCGACATCGTCGCGCGGCCGGTCCCCGAGCTGACCCTGACGCTCGGCACGGCTTACCTCGATTCGAAGTATCTCGATTTCCGCGGTGCTCCCAACCTGCCCGCCTTTGGCGGTACGCAGGACCTGACTGGCACCCGCCTGCCCTTCTCGCCCAAGTGGCAGGGCGCGGCCTCGGCGGCTTACGAGGGGCGTCTCAATCAGGACCTGAAGTGGTCGCTTCGGGCCGATCTCAGCTTTGCCTCGGCATCCAATGTCGGCGCGCAGGGGGACAACAACCCCGACGCGATCCAGCCCGGCTATGCCTTGCTGGGGGCCCGGTTCGGGATCGGGGCCGAGGACGGCAACTGGGAAGTTGCCGTGGCCGGCCAGAACCTGACCAACAAGGCCTACTGCCTCAACATGGCGCCGCAGGTGCAGGATCAGCAGTTCCTGCTGCGCAATACGGTGACGGGCGGCACGGTGCTGCGCTGCACGCTCAACGAGCCGCGCCAGGTGAACATCGAGTTCACCAAGAAGTTCTGATCCGGGGAGCAATCCCCATGCCTGACCCGGCTTGCGCGGCGGCACAGCACCGCCCCGCAAGCCGGGCACCCCAAACAATGGACGCGCACGGGCCATGGACCTGAAAGACAAGGTTGCAGTCATCACCGGCGGTGCCAGCGGGATCGGCAAGGCGCTGGCCCGGCGGTTTCACCAGGCCGGCGCACGCGGGATCGTGATTGCCGATCTCGACCACGCCGGGGCCGAAGCCGTCGCGGCCGAAGTTGGCGGGATCGCCGTCCCGACCGATGTCAGCCGTGAAAGCGACCTGGCCGCCCTGGCCGAACAGGCCATTGGCAGGTTCGGGCGGATTGACCTGATGTGCTCGAACGCCGGGATCTCGATGCGCGATCCCGATCCGGATTTCGTTACCTCCGCATCCAACGCGCTGTGGCAACGCGGCTGGGAAATCAACGTGATGGCTCATGTCTATGCCGCCCGCGCGGTGTTGCCAGGGATGATCGCGCAGGGCGGGGGCTATTTCCTGCACACCGTTTCGGCGGCCGGGCTGCTGAGCCAGCCGGGCAGCCCCGGCTATGCCACGACCAAGCATGCAGCAATCGGCTTTGCCGAAGCGCTGGCGATCACCCACCGCCACCAGAACATTCGGGTGACCGTGCTCTGCCCGCAGGCGGTCGATACCCCGCTGCTCAAGGGCGCGACCGGCACCCAGAGCCTCGATGGCATCATCTCGCCCGAGGAGGTGGCCGAATCCGCGCTCGAGGCGATTGGCCAAGAGACCTTCCTGGCGCTGCCGCACCCCCAGGTGCTGACCTACATGCGCCGCAAGACCGACGATTACGACCGGTGGATCGCCGGCATGGCCCGGCTGCGCGACAAGGCTGCCGCTTCGAGACAGGGAGACTGACATGGCCGACACCTCCGCAACGCAAACCCCCGGTGCCAACATGGCCGGTGAGAGCGCGGAGGACCCCGAGAACGGCTATCGCACGCCGGGCTACCGCCGCTACGTGCTCAATGTCCTGCTGCTGATCTTCATCCTCAACTTCATGGACCGGACGCTGCTGGCCGTGGTGGCCCCGCAGATGAAGCCGGAACTGGGCATTTCCGACACGCAGTTCGGCCTGCTGACCGGTTTCGGCTTTGCCCTGTTCTTCACCGTGGTCGGCATTCCGCTGGCCCAGTTCGCCGAAACCCGCAACCGCGTGCAGATCATGGCGGTCTGCATCGCCGGCTGGTCGCTGATGACCGCGGCCTGCGGGCTCAGCACCGAGATCACCATCGGTTCAATCACCATCGGGGTGTTCTGGGTCCTGCTGGTCTTCCGCATGGGCGTGGGCGTGGGCGAAGCGGGCTGCGTGCCGCAGGCCAATTCGCTGATCTCCGATTACTTCCCACCCAAGGCCCGACCCGCTGCGCTGGGCTATTTCGGCATGGGCGTGACGCTGGGCACGATGTTCGCCAATGTCATCGGTGGCCCGATCACCGATGCCTTTGGCTGGCGCTGGGCCTTCATCATCCTCGGACTGCCCGGCATCGCCGTGGCCCTGCTGCTCAAACGGACCGTTGAAGAGCCGCCGCGCGGCTATTCCGATCCCAAGGGCACCACCCGGCGGGAGAAGGTTCGCTTCTCCGACGGCCTGCGCGAGATCATGAGCAAGCGCTCGTTCTGGAGCATGACCGCGGCTGCCACCATCGCCGCCTTCTGCGGCTATGCTGTCTCTTCGTTCCAGTCGCTGTTCGTCAACCGCACCTTCGGCCTGACCGCCGGCGAGGCGGCGCTCTACATCAACGTGCCGGTGGCGATCGCCTCGTCGCTGGGCGCGGCGGGCACGGGCTGGCTGGCGACGCGCCTCGCCTCGCGCAGCATCACGGCGATCGCCTGGCTGCCGGGGATCGGGATGATCGTCTGCGTCCCGTTCTATATCTGGGCCTTTTCGACGAATAACCTGTGGTACGCACTGGCCGGCCTGTGCCTGGGCGGGCTGTCGAAATACGGCTACCTCGCGGCGCAATACTCGATCGGCCAGGGCGTGGTTTCCAGCCAGACCCGCGCGCTGGCGACAGCCGTGATGCTGTTCGTGATCAACCTCGTGGGTTATGGTTTCGGCCCGCTGTTCATCGGCGTGCTCAGCGATTTCCTGTTCACTTCGCAGGTCGCCGCGCTCGGCGCGCCGGAATTGACCCGCCAGGCCTGCGAAGGGGCTGGCCTGGCCGCCCTGCCCCAGCATCTGCGCACGGTCTGCGGGATCGCCCATCCGGAGAGCCTGCAGGATTCGTTGCTGATCACTTCGTGCATCTATGCCTTCGGCGGGCTGCTGTTCCTGCTGACTGCCCGCTGGCTCGATCGTGACCTTGTCGCCCGGTGAAGGGAGCCTTGCCGATGCGCCGCCTGCTCAAATCGTCGCTGCTGGCCATGACGGTGGCAGCAACCGCGCTGCCCGCTGGAGCTGCCGCCAAGCCCAGGGATGCCCGTCCCAACGTGATCGTGATCATCGCCGATGACCTGGGCTATGGCGATACCGGCGCCTATGGCAGCCCGATCGTGCGCACGCCCAACATCGATGCCCTGGCGCGCGATGGGGTCCGCTTTACCCAGGCCTATGCCACCCACCCGGTCTGTTCCCCCTCGCGCGCGGCGCTGATGGCCGGGCGGGCCCAGACCCGCTTCGGCTATGAATTCAATCCTGCCGGGCGCGACCGGCTGAGGGGTGTTTCGCGAGCCGAACGGCTGCTGCCGCAGCTGATGCGCGACAAGGGCTATCAGACCGCGATCATCGGCAAGTGGCACCTTGGTCAGCCGACCGGCTATCATCCGCTCGACCGCGGGTTCGACAGCTTCTTCGGACTGCTGGGCGGGGCCACCTCGTTCATGACCCGCTATGGCCCCGGCGATGGCAGCTACATGCCCCCCGGCGCGGGCCTGTCATTCGGGCAGGCCGAAGGCATCACGGTCGATCCCGATGCCAGCGAGGAACAGGTCATGGCGCAATTGCGCCGCGGCTCGCCGATCCTGCGCGACCGGCAGGAAGTGGAGGTCAGCGACTATCTGACCGATGCCTTCACCACGGCGGCGGTGGACCTGATCGGGCAGAAACGGGATCGGCCGCTGTTCCTCTACCTGGCCCATCCGGCCCCGCACACGCCCTTGCAGGCGACGCGCAAGTACCTCGATCGCTATGCCCACTTCACCGATCCCGGCAAGCGGGTCTATGCGGCGATGGTGTCCGCGCTGGACGATTCGATCGGCGCGATCCGGGCCAAGCTGGTGGAAACCGGGCAGGCCGACAACACGCTGATCATCTTCACCTCTGACAATGGCTGCGCCCGCTATGTGCTGGGGGCCTGTACGAACGCGCCGCTCAGTGGGTTCAAGCGCGATCACCTGGAAGGCGGGATCCGCATTCCCTTCATCGCGGTCTGGCCGGGGCGGATCCCGAAGGGTGTCGTCAGCGACCAGGTGGTCTCGAACCTCGACATCATGCCGACGGCGGTAACCGGGGCACGGGGCCGGGTGCCGGCCACGGCCGAAGGGCTGGACCTGGTGCGGCTGATGGGCCGGGCGGCGCGCCAGCCGGTGCCGCGCACGCTTTACTGGCGCTCTGGCCCCAACTTCGCGATCCGCGATGGCAACTGGAAGCTGTGGATTGCCAACCGGCGCGATCCCTCCGCCCCGATCATGACCGAAACCGCACTGGTTCCCGATGGCACCCAGGCGACCGTTTCGGCGCTGGGGCAGCACGTCATGCTCTATGACCTGGCCACCGATCCGGGCGAGAAACGCAATGTTGCGGCGGCCCATCCGGACGTGGTCGCGCGGCTGCGGGCGCGGTTGGTGCGCTGGGATCGCGGCAATGTCGCACCGCAATGGACCAGCATGCGCCAGACCACGATGCGTTACGACAACCAGGACCTGATGGTGTACCCATGATCCGCTCAGCCCGCCTGCTCGCTGCCGGTTTGCTCGCCGCCAGTGCCGTGACCCCGGTGGCAGCAAGCGCCCGTCCGGCCGGGACTCCGCCCAATATCATCGTCATCCTCGCCGATGACCTGGGTTATGGCGATCTGGGCGTGCAGGGCGGCAAGGATGTCCGCACCCCCCGGATCGACCGGCTGGCCCGGCAGGGCGTGCGGATGACGCAGTTCTATTCCAGCGGTCCGGTCTGCGGCCCCAGCCGCGCGGCGCTGATGACCGGGCGCCAGCAGAACCGCTTCGGGTTCGAGAACAACCTGGGCCCCGAACAGCGCACCGATCCCACCGCCGGGCTGCCGCGCGACCTGCCGACCATTGCCGAGCGGCTGCGCGAACGCGGCTATGCCACCGGCATGATCGGCAAGTGGCATGTCGGCTTTACCGCGCCCAATACCCCGGTCGCGCGCGGGTTCGATACCTTCTATGGCTTCCTCGACGGGGCGATCGGCTACATTCCGACCAACACTCCGGCGGACCGCTTCATGCTGCGCGGCACCCAGACCGTGCCGCATCCCGCCCACACCACCGATGCCTTCGCCGACGAGGCGGTGGGTTTCGTGCGGCAGAACCGTGACAAGCCGTTCTTCCTTTATGTGCCGTTCAATGCGGTTCACGCCCCGCTGCAATCGATCGCGCCCTATCTCGACCAGTTCAGGCATGTCAGCGATCCGAAGCGGCGCACTTACCTGGCAATGCTCAGCGCCTTTGACAGCGCGGTCGGGCGGATCGTCGATGCGGTCGACCAGGCCGGGCTGGGGCGCGAGACGCTGATCGTCTTCACCAGCGACAATGGCGGGCCGACCTGGCAGACCACTGCGTCGAACGGGCCGCTCAACGGGGTCAAGGCGCTGTTGCTGGAAGGCGGGATCCGGGTGCCGACGATCCTGCGCTGGACCGGGCAATTGCCCGCCGGGCAGGTCTCGCGCCGGGTCGGCGTGGGGCATGACATTCCCTGTATGGCGATGGCGGTGGCGGGGGTGCCGGTCGATCCGACGCTCGACTGCGTCAACCTGCTGCCTGACCTGAAAGCGCGCCGTACCGGGTTCTCCGACCGGGCGCTCTACTGGCGCAGCAATATCCAGGGCGCGGCGCGGCAGGGGCAGTGGAAGTGGCTGCGGGTGGCGAACCAGAGCTACCTGTTCAACCTGGCGACCGATCCGGGCGAACGGCGCAACCTGGCCGGGCGCCATCCGCAGGTGGCGCAGCGGCTGCAGCAGCAATGGGAGGCCTGGAACGCGACGCTGCCCGCCCCGCGCTGGGCGCCGCTCAACCGCTCGGCCGGATCGGCTGAAGCGCTGCGCGACCTGGTCGACAATTATGTCCATGGCCGGCCGGTCAACCCCCGCCCGCTGCTCTATGGCGGCGGGCCGGAGTAGCCGGTGCGGCGTTCATGGACCTTTGGGTGGTCCGTCCTCCCCGGCCTGGAGGTTGGGGTACTGCTGAGTGCTATCGGTGTACCGTCTGAGTATGCGTCCAGTGATCGCGCCGACCCAGGTATGGGCCGTGTTGAGGTTCCAAAGTTCCTTCGGATCGTTCTCCAGATCGAACACCCAGGGATAGGTCAGGGTGTTGGTGTAACCGGTCACAACGGCCTGGCCGGGCGCCGCCACGGCATTGCGGGCGGGTTCATTGATCCGGAAATGTGTCTTGAAATTCCGCCACTTGATCGCGTGCAGATCGCCATTGTGGAAGAACATCAAGAAGTCCCGCGCCGATTTCTCGCTCTTGCCGAACAGGAAGTCGGTCTGGTCGATCGAATCGATCGCGCGGTCCTGCGGCACCTTGTCCGCCGCCCCCGCCAGCTGCGCGAAAGTGCGGTAGAAATCGAGCATGGCGACAATCTCGTTCGAGACCCGCCCCGGCTGGGTCCGGCCCGGCCAGCGCACGATCATCGGCACCCGGATTCCGCCCTCCAGCGAGCTGGGGAACTCGCCCCGGAACGGCCCGCTGTCGGACTGCGCGCCATAGTCGGTGCCGGGCCCCAGCATGGTTTCCGGGCCATTGTCGCTGGTGAAGATGACGATCGTATTGTCCTCGATCCCCGCCTCGCGCACGGCATCGATAATAGC
>Ga0315902_10005246_pt1 | contig 18347 bp, 18 predicted proteins | sample LakEriMetagenome_9_FD_203523 | JGI IMG/M metagenome (GOLD analysis project Ga0315902, IMG submission 203523) | Freshwater fungal communities from buoy surface, Lake Erie, Ohio, United States - Buoy 12 MA117 | ecosystem: Environmental > Aquatic > Freshwater > Lake > Lake biofilm | place: USA... | reverse complement strand
CCCTTTCCGACATTTGAAAGAGTTCATTCGAGTCTTGTTGGGAAGAAACCTCTTGCATGGCTATCCACACATTTGAAGCAGGCAGCGTAACGTCATGCTCACGAACGAAAGCCTTCCACCCTTCTTCAATTTTTGCTAAATGAGGTTTTGCTGAAGATTCTTCAATGTCAATTTCAAGAACCGCCTTTCCCTCTACCTTCCAAACGGAATGAGAGAAGTGAACGGGTGGCTGACAGAATTCTTCAGCGCTGCGAATGATCATGTGAAGCTCTTCCTCTGGACGAACACCGCATACATTGCCGTTGTCTTTCACGCCAATGAGTAATCTTCCTCCGGAAGTATTTGCAAAAGCCACCAACGAACGCGCAATTTTCTGCGCATCATCGATACGCATTTTAAAGTCTTGCTTCAAATGCTCGCCTTCAGAAATGTAGGTTAGCACGTAAGACATGGACTAGGCTTCGAGTAAATCGGAAACGTAAATAGACAAATGCGTAGCAGACTTCAACACCTTTCCGTTTTCAATAAGAATGGCTTGCGGTGATTCGTGCTCAATGCCAGTATCTTGGGCAATGGCATTCGAGATGTTTCGGTGCTCCAAGAGATCAAGGTAATAAGGCTTCACTGCTGAAGTCGCATCCCAATCGCGTTCAAAGCGCGAAAGAGCCGTTGTGCTAATGCTGCAGCGTGTGCTGTGTTTGAATACAATAAACTTCTCCTCCGATTCAAGCAAAGCATTCCATTGCTCTATCGAGTTCAATTGATTCCAATTCATGGTTGAATTATTTAATCAACGAAGTCAATTCAGTATCGAACGGCTTCACTCCCGATGGGAATTCAGCTAACCACTCGCCTTCTGGAGAAACTAAGAATTTGTGGAAATTCCATTTCACATTTCCATCGGCTACTCCGTTCAACGACTTCTGCGTTAACCATTGATATACCCCATGCTGATTCTTTCCTTTAACATCGATTTTCTCGGTTAATGGGAAAGTTACTCCGTAATTTTTCTGACAAAAAGAAACAATCTCTTCGCTTGTTCCTGGCTCTTGTCCTAAGAACTGGTTACAAGGGAATCCAACAATCACAAGCTTGCCTTGGTATTGCTCGTATAATTTTTCTAGATCTTCGTACTGTGGAGTGTATCCGCATTTCGAAGCGACATTCACACACAAAACATATTTTCCTTTGAAGTCTGACATGTGTATCTCTTTTCCGTCGATGCTGTTAATGGTTAAATCGTAAAAGCTCATTTTGTTTGTTCCTATTGGTTTTGAAGGTTTCTGCCATCTGCTGCGCATAGACAAGGCCGCTGCTGAAGAGAGGACTAAGACTAGTAATCCGATGATATAAATTGTTTTCATAGCTATTCAACAATATTAGATAGTTATTGTTTAGAGATTGTGCAATTAATTTGCACGCGCAAACAAAAGTATGGAAGACATAGCACTGCAGCACCAAGCTGTTCATCATTCTTATTTACAAAAACTGTCTCAAGGTGAATTTTCAAACATGGAAAAAGCCCTTGCCTATTTCGCTTCGCAATATGAAGCTTACAGTGTTTGGTTTCCCAAATACTTGCAGGCAGTCATAGACAAACTCTCGAATCCGGTTCACAAATCTCATTTACTCGAAAACCTTGCCGAAGAAAAAGGACAATTGCATGAAGAAGATCTTCAAGCTATTCGCACAATGGGAATTGATGACTCTTGGGTGGTTGGTATTCCTCACCCAATTTTGTTTCAGCAATTCAAAAAAGCTATTTGCTCGAATTATTCTTTCGAAATAAACGAAGCCGTTACGAACTGGCGCACTTCGTTTTTGAATTACCTCGATACTTGTACGGAGGCTGAAGCCGTTGGCGCCATCGGTCTCGGAACCGAAAGCGTAGTAAAGGTTATATATCGTCCACTGATTGACTCCTTTTCCAACTACACTTCGTTAACCCTTCGAGATTATGTCTTCTTTCCTTTGCACACAGAGGTTGACGATGAGCACGGAAAAGTCTTGTTAGCCATAGCAAATGACCTAGCTTCGCAAAGTGAAGAACACGCGCGCTTGGTTCTTAAGGGAATGGAAACAGCGCTTGATCTTCGCGCAGAATTTTGGAGTAATTTAGAAAAGGAAACCACACACATTTTACAATGAAGCACCCGCTAATACAGGCATACGAGAGCGATTTTTTTGATGAAGAGGAACAGTATTTCATTCAAGATTGCTTGGGTGCTTACATACGTTCGTTCAAGTTGCGAAGCGACACCGATCAATGGAGAGATTTTATTGCTGAATTGAATTCAACCGAGAAACAATGGGCCCTGCATGCGCTCATGACTGACGATGAGTTGAAAGTGAATTCGTTGTTTGAAGAAGGAAAGAAGGATGTGGAAGTAGACGTGACCTTGTACGAACTGCTCGATTTTACTTACGAGCAAGTGTTATTCCTTCGTCTGAAACCCTTAACCGATGCGGTTTTACTGAAGACGTCGTTGACTCCAGATGAACCCGAAGCCATCTTCGAACACCACATTGATCATGTGAGTGGAGAAGAACTATACAGAAACACGGTAGAGAAATTGAACATCGATTTCTTCGTGGAGCGTTTAGATTTTCCATTGGAGGTTCTTGATCCGCGCATTGTTCGTGTTTCTCCGAATAAAAACAATGAACTTCACAAGCACGCGCATGAAACGGTGTTTGTCTTTTTCAAAGGAACTGGACAAGTGGTTATTGACGATAAAGTAGTGCCTGTTCAACCGGGAAGCATTGTGTATATTCCAAGGTGGTCTATGCACCAGTCGCAGAACACGAGCAATGAAGAGATGATGTTCTTAGCTGTGGCCGATTTTGGTTTTACTGAAAAAGCCTTCATTGGAAACTATCTTAAGACAGCACGAATGAAATAGTTCTGTTGTAATCTTGCAACCGATATGTTGAAAGCGAGACAGCCTGGAATGGCTTTTATATTTATTACCATCTTAATTGATGTGATTGGCTTGGGAATTATCATACCGGTGCTTCCCGATTTAATTGCTTCGTTAACGCATTCAACAATTACGGAAGCTGCGACCTGGGGCGGATGGCTCATAGGAGTTTATGCCTTTATGCAGTTCTTCTTTTCTCCGCTTATGGGAGCGTTAAGTGACTCTTACGGAAGACGTCCGATTATCTTAATCTCTCTTTTGGGTTTAGGTCTCGACTACTTACTTATGGCGCTTGCGCCTAACATTACGCTTTTGTTTATTGGAAGAATTTTAAGTGGAATTATGGGCGCGAGCTTCACGGTGGCAACGGCTTATATTGCCGATGTCTCTACTCCGGAAAAGCGCGCACAGAATTTCGGAATGCTTGGCGCAGCCTTTGGATTGGGATTTATTTTGGGTCCTGTTATAGGCGGGCTGCTGGGTAACATGGGGGCGCGTTTTCCCTTCTACGCCGCAGCTATTTTGTCTTTGTTGAATTTCGTCTACGGCGTATTCATTCTTCCAGAATCACATCCGGTCGAAAACCGGAGAAGTTTCGATTGGAAAAGAACCAATCCGTTTACCAGCCTGAAACGCTTAGGCCAATACAAAGGATTTATGGGGCTTATAGTGGCCTTCTTCTTTTTATATCTTGGCAGCTTTGCCATTCAGAGCACGTGGTCGTTTTTCGGAAAGGCGCAATTCCATTGGGATAACGCAGATGTTGGATATTCGCTCGGTGCCGTGGGCGTGCTCATCTCGTTGGTCCAAGGCGGACTGATTCGTTATACGAGCAGGGTTTGGGGACCAACGAAATCGATCGTGATCGGTATGGCATTCGCGGCAGTGGGTTTAATTCTGTTTTCGTTCGCGAATGCCGGATGGATGATGTACATCATTCTCATTCCCTATTGCATTGGCGGCATCTCTACGCCTTCGCTTCAAGGATACATGAGCAATCAAGTGCCCTTGAATGAGCAAGGCGAAATGCAAGGTGCACTCTCTTCTATGGTAAGCATTACGGCGTTCTTGGGTCCGCTTATTATGACACAGACCTACGCCTATTTCGCCAGTGATCACGCAGTGGTGAGTTACCCCGGAGCCGCTTTTATGCTCGGAGCAATCTTCACTTTGCTAGCACTCGTGCTTACCCTTCGAACCTTGAAAAAAGTATAACATGAGAAAAGCGCTGTTCCTCGATAGAGACGGAGTCATTAACCACGATCCTGGAGATTACACCTATTCACTCGATGAATTCGTGATTCTTCCAACCGTCATGGAAGCCCTGCAACTAGCGGTTTCCAAAGGATTTGAATTGGTTGTGGTAACCAATCAGGCCGGCATCTCTCGCGGACTATACACCAAAGAAGAGGTCGATCGCATTCACGATTTCTTCCAATCGGAATGCAAAAAGAACAATGTTGAAATTCTGGAATTCTTCTACTCCATTCACCATCCCGATATCTGCAACTCGCTCTCACGTAAGCCCGCAGGCTTGTGGGTGGAACGCGCTTGTGCGAAATACAAATTCGACAAAGACGCGAGCGTTATGATCGGAGATCGCGATCGCGATGTGCTTTGCGCCAATGCAGCCGGTGTTCGCGGAATTCAGATGAAACAGAACGGAGATCTATTGGAATACGTTAAAGCGCTATAATATGTTGGTTTGTTCGAACGGAAAATTCATAGAGGAATCTGAACTTCTTCTCGATGTTCGAACCAATCGCGCCTTCCGCTATGGCGACGGATTTTTCGAAACCATTCGTTTCGAAAACAATCGAATGCCCCTTTTCAAACATCATTTCAATCGCATAGAAGCCTCAAACAAATTCTTTAAGTTCGAGCCTTCAACATTACCATTTTCAGAAATTGAAAACCTTATTGCTGAAACCTTCCAATTAAATAATATTCAATCTGGAATTGCTCGCGTGAGTTTTTTCAGAACGAGCGAAGGACGCTACACACCTCTTCAAAACGAATGTTCTTTTTTGATTGAAGTCACCGAACAATCGTTCGGTTCTTATTTTTCTTTGTTGAAGGATGTGGGTCTTTCCACACAAACCGTTCTGCATGCCCATGCCTTTTCTCATTTGAAAACCCTGAATGCCCTTCCCTATGTCTTCGCGGCCATGGAAGCGAAGGAGAACAATTGGAACGAGTGTCTTCTTCCAAATACAAAAAATGAAATTGCCGAAGGAACTTGGAGTTCTATGGTTTGGTTGGAAGGAAATGAATGCTACACTCCTCCGCTTTCCAGCGGATGTGTAGACAGCACCCTAAAAAACGCATTGAAGGAAATGCTTCATTCTCAAGGGAAGGCTTTGAATGAAAAAGTTTGTCAGCTTTCCAACCTTCAAGCTGCCCAAGAGATTTGGCTTCTCAATGCCACGCGAGGAATTCAAGCAGTTGAGCAGTTTCAGGGCATTTCGTATTCGCACGAAATAGCTAAACAAACCGCGCGAGATTTGGAAGATTTTCTTTCCAAATAAACACCTCTCCTTTCGTATTTTAGCACCGCTATGAAATTAAACCTTCGTCAAATTCTTGCTGCAACCGTTTTATCTGTTGCCTTCTTCAACGCCTTTGCGCAGCCTCAGGTGAATCCATGGAACGATAAGTTTCGTCAAATGGGGCCAGATGAAATGGCCACTCCGAATACCTATCGCACGGCTAGCGGTGCTCCGGGAACCGACTACTGGCAGCAGCAAGTCGATTATAAAATGAAGATTCGTTTAGACGACGACATTCAAAAGATTCATGGTGAAGAAACCATCACGTACCACAACAACTCTCCAGATGTGTTGTATTACTTGTGGATTCAGCTCGATCAGAATATCTACGCGAAAGACAACAACACCGCGAAGATTGAGCAAATGAAGATTAGCGATCAAATGCAAACGAACGACCTTATTGATTTGTACCCTTGGTTCGACGGTGGTTTCAAACTAGATAAAGTAGCAGATGCAGCAGGAAAAGACTTGCCATACATTGTGAATCAAACGATGATGCGCATTGACTTACCGAAGCCTATTCAACCTGGACAATCCTACTCTTTCCAAATTAACTGGAACTACAACATCAACGACCGCATGCGTTTGGGCGGAAGAAGCGGTTACGAATATTTCGATACAGATAAGAACTACTTGTACACCATTGCGCAGTACTACCCGCGCTTGGTTGCATACATGGATTACAGCGGATGGCAGCACAAGCAATTTTTGGGATCTGGTGAATTCACGCTTGACTTCGGAAATTACGAAGTGGCTTTAACCGTTCCATCAGACCACATTGTAGCGGCTTCTGGGGTATTGCAAAATCCGAAAGACGTTTTGACAGCCGATCAACTTTCACGTTACAACAAAGCGAAAACAAGCACAGAGCCTGTTATTATTTGCACACAAGACGAAGCCATTGCGCGTGAGAAAGGACATGAGAAAGCCATGAAGACATGGGTGTTCAAAGCTGAAAATGTTCGTGACTTCGCTTTTGCGACTTCAAGAAAATTCATCTGGGATGCGCAGTCGGTAGACATCAACGGAAAGAAACCAATGGCCATGAGCTTCTATCCGAAAGAAGGTAATCCGCTCTGGGAGCAATACAGCACGCGCGTTGTAGCACACACATTGAAATCATACAGCGCTCACACTATAGACTATCCTTATCCGGTTGCCATTAGCGTTCACGCAAAATGGATCGGCATGGAATACCCAATGATTTGTTTCAACGGAGGAAGACCTGAAGCAGACGGAACGTATAGCGAAGGAACAAAAACAGGCATGTTGTCGGTTATCATTCACGAAGTGGGACACAACTTCTTCCCTATGATTATCAACAGCGATGAGCGTCAGTGGACTTGGATGGACGAAGGGTTGAACACCTTCTGCGAATACTTGGCCGAAAAAGAATGGGATCGTGAATTCCCTATCCGTCGCGGTCCAGCAAGAAACATTGTAGATTACATGAAAGGCGACAAAACGAAGATGTCTCCGATTATGACCAACTCTGAAAGCATTTATCAATTTGGAAACAACGCATACGGAAAGCCCGCAACCGGATTGAACATACTTCGCGAAACCATTATGGGAAGAGAGTTGTTCGACTATGCGTTCAAAGAGTATTGCAGAAGATGGGCATTTAGACACCCTACCCCGGAAGATTTTTTCCGCAGCATGGAAGATGCGAGTGCTGTTGATTTGGATTGGTTCTGGAGAGGTTGGTTCTACACCACCGAGCATTGCGACATGAATTTGAAAAGCGTTCGCGAGTTTACCATTAACGGTCACGATCCGAAAGTTGAAAAGGCTTTGTTGAAAGCGAAAGCAGATGCACAACCTGCAGACATCTCTTTAACGCGTGATAAGCAAGAAGGAATAGTTCCAATTGTGGATCAATATCCTGTTACCCGCGATAAATACAACGACGACAATCCGTATGCAGTCACTCCTGAAGACGAAAAGAAATACGAAGAGTACAAAAAGAACTTGACTCCAGAAGAGCAAAAGCTTTTGAACGAAACGAATTACTTCTATGAGTTAACCGTTGAAAACATAGGTGGTTTAATTATGCCTGTGATTTTTGAATTCACGTTTGAAGATGGAACAAAGCAGATTGAACGCATACCAGCAGAGATCTGGAAGATGTCTGAAGCCTCTGCTAGCAAGGTTTTCCGTTTCGGAAAGAAAGTAACCAACATTGCCTTAGACCCGTTATTGGAAACCGCAGATGTGGAGTTGAATAACAATTTCTGGCCAACGAGAAATGTGCCTTCGCAGTTTGAACTCTTTAAACAGAAGAGGTAAAAAAAAGGAAGAAAGGTTAAGAGAAGGGAAGAAAGGGGAAGAAAAATAGAGGGCGAAATATTTTTCGCCCTTAAATAAGATTGAGGCGATTCAACAATGACTCCTTGAAATTACGACCGATGCTAATTTCTGCGGAAGGCATTTTGATCATTTGACGCGCCATATCAATGTCTTCAATGCAATTCAGGTTTATGACAGAACTGCGGTTGACTTGTACGAAATCTTTTTGAGGAAGTTTTGCTTGTAATTCTTTCAATGAAATCTTACAGTTTACTAGTCGTTGTGCAACAGATATACTGCTGTACTTCCCGTCGACTTCAATGTATTCGATGTCTGCGATGGCTATTTTCTTCAACTTATTTCCTATTCGTGTATACAAGCAACCTTCAGCAGGCATGCTTTGAGTCACAAATCCAATTGTTTCGCTCGAGTGTTCTACGGCCAAATCTATGCTGCGCTCCAATTCAATACGAACAATGGGTTTCGAAATAAACGCTAAAGGAGCTAATTTCTTCGCCTTGTTGAACGTATCTGCATTTGAATTTCCCGTCAAAAACAACAACTGACATTTCCTTATTTGAAGCAGTTTCTTCGCCAGCTCAATGCCATCCAAATTTCCTCTAATACCAATATCAGAAATAACCACATGAGGCTGATGAACGGAATAGGCCACCAATGCGTCTACCGCATTGTCAACAGAAGCAACAATATGATGACCAAGATCGGTGATAATAACATCAAGCAACGCACGCACCAACTCATCGTCTTCAATAATCAAGACACGAATTTTTGCTGTGTCAGATATAATCACATTGTTTGATTCGCTCATAGTTTTCAACTTGTCCATTCTTTGCTAATTAACAAATAATCATCGTAACAAACAATAATACATTATTAAGTGTTGAAAAGCCGAGCATTCAATTTTGCAAAACTTCTTTAATTTTGTACCGTATGAGTATATTCAATCAAACCGAAACCGAAGAAGAAGTATTGTTGGAAGTCGTTACCGACGAGCAATACCAAATTGTTGTTTTCAACGACGATGTGAATACCTTCGATCATGTCATTCAAGCACTCATGACTATTTGTAAGCATGAGTGGATTCAGGCAGAACAATGTGCTTTGCTGATTCACACTACAGGAAAAACCGTAGTAAAATCAGGACCTTACAAAGAGATGGAACGCATGTGCACTGCTCTTCACGACAGAAGCATTACTGCGGAAATCGAAAAAAAATAAATATGTCGAACACGCGCTTGGATCAGATTCTAAAGATGTTAGAAACCCATCCGAACGACCCGTTTCTTCATTACGCCTCTGCACTAGAATACGAAAAGTTAGAACAGTTCGAGCAAGCAATTGCCATTCTGGAAAGACTTGTTATTGAGCAACCCAATTATCTTCCGACGTATTTCAAAACCGGACAACTACACGAAGTTGTTGCGAATACCGAGCGCTCCATAGAATTGTACAAAGAAGGAAAACGCTTGGCTCGCATTCAGAAAGACTTCAAGACCGAAGGTGAACTTTCTGAAGCGTTGATGCTCTTAGACGTGTTCGACGAATGAGCCACTCGTCTCGCCTACCCAAAATTGGATTTTACTGCAGCTCTATAAGTTGGGGCGGATTGGAAATGAATAGCGTTCGCTATGCGCAAGCCCTTCAACAAGAAAATTTCGAGATTCAAATTTATGGTGTTGAAGGAAATTCTTTTTTCCAAATGGCTACTGACTTGGGATTGCCTGTTCAAGCTGTTCCGCGAAACAAGAAATATTTCGACTTCAATCATGCGCGAAGTCTTGCTAAGATTTTTCAAAAAGATGGAATTGAGATTGTCCATTTTCGCGACAATCGCGACCTTGAATTTTTAGGATGGGTGAAATTTTTCTCTTCCGGAAAAATCAGGTTGGTTTATCACCAGGCTATGCAATTGGGTGTTCCGAAGAAAGATATCTTGCATACGTTTCGTTTCAATCGAATTGACGTTTGGGTATCTACTTTGGATTACATGAAGAAGCAAGTGCTTTCTCACACGAAGTTTCCTGAAAAGAAACTTCATGTTATACCGCTAGGAACCAACATTGACAGCACTTCCATTCATTCCAAAGAAGAAGCGCGCAAACTTTTGAATTTACCTTCGGCTAAATTTCTTGTTGGTGTAGTTGGAAGGTTAGACGAAAAGAAAGGTCAACTTGAAGTCATTCAAGCACTTTCTATGTTGAAGGAAAAAGAGAAAGACATTCATGTTGTTTTCATTGGAGACAAAACAAAAAATGAAGCCGAAGCCTATGTTCAGAAATTGAACGATGCCATTGAGCTCAATCATCTTCAAAATAAAACTTCATTCCTTACTCATCAATATGACATTCAAAAACTATACGGTGCTTTTGACTTGGTCATTGTTCCAAGTTGGGAGGAAACATTTGGAACTGTAACCATTGAAGCCATGGCAAGCGGCGTTCCTGTAATTGGAAGCAACACAGCCGGAACCGCTGAGATACTAGGGAATGAAACTTTTCTTTTCCAAGCAAGGAATCCGGAAGACCTTTCTGAATCCCTCTTGAATGTATTGCAAGATGATACGCTTCGAGGGAATTGGGCGGTTGACCTTCAACATAAATTTCAAAACAAATATTCCATGAAGGCCAGTGTGGCGGCATGGAAAGAACTATTATTAAACAAACTATGATCAGTTACAAACCCTCTGATTGGGTGCATTTCTTATTCAGCTTTCACAAATCAGACACCTTCAGACAGCTTGGTGTTCTTATGATTGCGCTAGGGCTATACGCCTATGGCGTTCGTTATGTGGAAAGGGAATATTGGCACATTGATTCAAACAGTGAAATTTCTAAACTCACTGTGTTACACACGATTCTTGGAACCGTTATGAGTTTGTTGTTGGTGTTCCGCACGAACACGGCTTACGATCGTTGGTGGGAAGGAAGAAAACTCTGGGGAAGTTTAACCAACAGCAGCAGAAATCTTGCATCGAAGATGAACGGTATACTTCCGTTTAACGATGCCGAAAATAGAAATTTTTACAGAAAGAGCATTCCGTTATTTGCCATGGCTCTTTCGCAGCACTTGCTTTCAGAGAAGACGCGAACCGAATTGGATCAGGACTTTTCAGAGGAGTTTGAAATGCCATCAGACGTTCACCACAAGCCGAATTACATGGCCTCGCTCATTCACAAACGCACCTTCAAGCTTCACCAAGAAAAAGTAATTTCAGACAGTGAATTGCTTTCTATTAATCCCGAACTGTCTAACTTTCTTGAGGTAGCCGGCGCCTGCGAACGCATTAAGAACACACCTATTCCCTATTCTTACAGTTCGTTCCTTCGAAAATTCATTTTGTTCTACATCATTACCCTGCCTTGGGTGTTTAGCTCTACCCTCGGGAATTACGTCATTCCGTTTTCCATTTTCATCTTTTACGTGCTAGGCAGTTTAGAGCTTATTGCTGAAGAGATTGAAGATCCGTTCGGTGGCGACGAAAACGACATTCCCATTGAGAAAATCTCTCAAAACATCAAGAAAAATGTTTCCGAGATTGTGCGATAATTTTTTTTGAAAATATACCAATTGCGTTGTATCCTTGCACTGCTGAAAGCATTTCGCTTTCGCATTCCCAACATTACATTTTGAATTTCATTTCCCCTACATGTACGATATTTTAACATTAAACGCCATGAAAGTGGCAGAACTAAAATCTGTTGCTGAAAATTTAGGCATTGCGAATGCAGAAAAATTAAAGAAGCAAGATTTGGTACTCACCATTATGGATCGTCAGACTGTCTCTTCAGCTCCTGCTGCGGCTCCTGCTCCAACAGCTGTTGAAGCAAATGAGTCAAACTCAGTATCGGATTCAAATGAGTCTTCTGATCGTCCGAAGAAAACGCGTGAAAGAAAACCATACAAGGCATCTGAAAAAGAAGAGATACCTGCGAAGGAAGAAGTTGCGATTGATATTCCAACCGAACAAAAAAATGAACAAGTAGAAGAATCTGTTCCGGTAGTAGAGACCAAACCTGAAATTCCATTTTTAGTATTGGCTAAAAAAGACGGACAACCACGTCCGCAACATCCGAATCAAAAGAATCAAAGACCCGAACATAAAGACCGTCCGGAAAGACAGGATCGTCAAGACAGACCTGAGAGACCGAACAGACCTGAGCGTCCAGAAGGGCAAGACCGTCCTGAGAGACCGAACAGACCGGAGCGTCCAGAAGGGCAAGACCGTCCTGAGAGACCGAACAGACCGGAGCGTCCAGAAGGTCAAGACCGCCCGGAAAGACCTGAGCAAAAAGAGAACATTGTTCGTCCAGACCGTCAGCGCAGAGGAATGCCCGACGAGCACGGATACAACTTCGATGGATTGGTAATGGCTGAAGGGGTTTTGGAAGTAATGCCTGACGGATTCGGATTTATGCGTTCTTCGGATTTCAATTATTTGAATTCTCCGGATGACGTTTACGTGTCTCAACAACAAATTAAAACATACGGATTATTGCCGGGAGATACCATTCGTGGGGCTATTCGTCCGCCGCGAGAAGGAGAAAAGTACTTCCCGTTAATTCGCATCGATAACATTAACGGACGTGACCCGGCTTGGGTTCGTGACCGTATTCCATTTAAGTTCTTAACGCCATTGTTCCCGCAAGAACGTTTCCATTTGGCAGACAACAACAACAATGTGAGCATGCGAATCATGGATTTGTTCGCTCCTATTGGAAAGGGACAACGTGGTATGATTGTATCGCAACCAAAGACAGGTAAGACTACCTTGTTGAAAGACGTTGCGAATGCGATTGCAATGAATCATCCTGAAACGTACTTAATCGTGTTGCTTATAGATGAGCGTCCGGAAGAAGTTACAGACATGAAGCGCAGCGTGAAAGGTGAAGTTGTTGCTTCTACCTTCGATGAGCCAGCTGAACGTCACGTAAAGATTGCCAACATAGTTTTGGAAAAAGCAAAGCGTTTGGTTGAGTGTGGACACGACGTTTGTATTCTATTGGATTCAATCACACGTTTAGCGCGTGCATACAACACCGTTGCGCCTTCAAGCGGAAAGGTATTGTCGGGTGGTGTTGAAGCGAATGCATTGGAAAAACCAAAGCGTTTCTTCGGAGCTGCGCGTAAGATTGAAAATGGTGGATCACTTTCCATTATTGCAACAGCGTTAGTAGACACCGGAAGTAAGATGGACGAAGTAATCTTCGAAGAGTTCAAAGGAACAGGTAATATGGAATTGCAATTGGATCGTAAGATTAGCAACAGACGTATTTTCCCTGCCATTGATATTCTTTCTTCAGGAACACGTCGCGAAGATTTATTGCAAGACAAAGACACTCTTCAACGCATGTGGATCCTACGCAGACACCTTGCAGATATGAATCCGGTTGAGGCCATGGAGTTCGTGAAAGATCGCATAGAGCGCACGAAAACCAATGAAGAGTTCTTAGTAACCATGAATTCGTAATGAGCACTTGGCGTATCTGGGCCTATGCCCTTTCGTTAGCGGTATTGTGGTTGGGGTTACGCTTTGCGCTTGGTCATTACTTTGCCTACAATTATACAGGAGCTCAACCGAAAGGAGTTCTCTTGAATCTTGTTTTCTTGCTGTCTTTGATAGTGATAACCCTTTATAAAACCTATAGCGCAGAACCGCAAGTAAGAAGTTATTTCGACGATTTCAAATTGTCATTGCGCGCGGGTGTTGCATACGGTGTTGCCATTGGATTGGCCATTGGTGTCTATTATTCATCGTCGAACGACATGAGCATTAAGCGCGCTGCCGATTACAAATTACTTGAGGAAGCGTTAGACACACCTGAAGAAGTGAATGCCATAACTTCCACCAATGAGCAACTGAAAGATCTAACAAAAGAAGAGATACAACAAAGCTACATTGAACGCGTTAACACCATGACATCGGTGAAAACAGTAGTGGCAGCAGGTATATCAGGAATGATGTTGAGCTCACTTATCTTTTCCCTTATTGTGCCTTGGATTTTTAGAACCGTTATGTTGAAAGAACTACAATGAAAAAATTAGTCGCAGCATTTTTATTTAGCTTCATTGCACTGGCCTCTTTTGCGCAACGCGATCGTGCTGCAATGAACCTAGCCAAATTCGATTACAGAAAATATCATTTTGGATTTGCGTTAAGCGGCAATCAGAGTTCGTTCTTCATTAACTACAAACCAGATTTTTCATTTCAAGATTCGTTGTTGAATATTACGAATGTTCCGCAAGCTGGATTCAACTTGCACATTCTTGCATCGTACAATCCGCTTCCAAACGTGAATGTGCGCTTTTTACCGGGATTATCTTTCCAAGACCGTTCACTCCAATATCAATTTTTGAAGGCGAACAACAAAATCGACACGCAAACAAAGCCCATCTCAAGTGTGTGGTTGGAATTTCCTGTCTTGGTAAAATTTAGAACGAATAGAACGGGAAACTTCGCAGCATATGGATTGTTGGGTGGAAAGTATGCACGTGATATGCAATCGCAAAAAGATGTGAGCAACAATCAATCAAGCGAAATTGTTGTGAAGTTGAAGAGTAACGACTATTGCATTGAAGCTGGAGGTGGATTCGATTTCTTCCTTCCGTTTTTCAAATTTGCAATAGAATTCAAAACGAGCATTGGTCTACCTAATTTGCTTATTGAGGAAGATACGAGGTATGCCCTTCCAATTGAAAAACTTCGTTCGCGAGCGTTCGTTGTATCTATCACTTTCGAAGGATAGAATCAGTCAATCCACTCCGCAATAAAAATATTCGTGTCGCGCGTTCTTCCGTTGTGACGGTTGCTGCAGAACACCAAGTATTTTCCATTTGGTGAAAACATAGGGAACGAATCGAATTCAGTATCGTAAGTCACTTGTTCCAATCCACTTCCATCTAAATTCACCAAGAATAAATTGAAAGGGAATCCGCGCGTGCTGTTGTGATTGCTGCAGAATAGAACCTTATCTCCTTTCGGAGTGAATGTTGGCGACCAGTTTGCATTTCCCAAAGAAGTGACCTGATGTGCATCTGAACCATCGGCATTCGCAACGAAGATTTCCAAGTTTGAAGGCTCAACCATGTCTTCCTTCAACAATGATTTATAAGCATCTATTTCTTCTTTGTTCTTCGGACGAGAGGCGCGCCAAACGATTTTTTTTCCATCTGGAGAAAAACATGCACCACCGTCATAGCCCAAGTCGAATGTAATTTGCTTCACATCGCTTCCATCTAAATTCATGGTGTACAAATCCAAATCACCGTTGCGCAATGAAGTGAAAACGATTCGGTCTCCTTTCGGACTAATCGTCGCTTCAGCATCGTAACGCGGCGAATCGGTTAATTGCTTCGTTACCTTTCCTTGAAGATCTGCGGTGTAAATATCATAAGAGGTGTACAACGGCCAAACATATCTTCCGGTGTTTGGAAGTGGCGGTGGACAAGACTCTCCGCCTTTGTGCGTTGAAGCATAAAGGAACGATTTTCCATCGGGCATGAACCAAGAACAAGTGGTTCTTCCAAGTCCGGTTGAAACCAACTGACGCTTCGAACTGTCTGCCTTCGCTTCCACATTTAAAAGGAAAATCTGATCGCAGCCTACTCCCCACTTCGAGTTGTCGCTTTGAAAAATAAGTTGCTTTCCGTCGGGGCTCCAATACGCCTCAGCATTGTTACCGCCGTAGGTGATTTGATGAATGTTTTTGAAATGCCTTTCCTTCTCATAAGTAACAGGGCCTGGCTCTGCTGTAACCGGAAGCGATTCCAAAACCAATTGTTGTGTGCAGCTGCTGAATGCAACCGCTACCATTGCGAGTGTAGCTAATTTCAAATTCATGCCGCAAATTAACGGCACAATTGCATATCTTCTGCATTCGGCTTATCTTTCGGAACTGATTTTAATTATGAAAAAGACCCTTGCCTCTTTGCTTTTCTTGGCTGCCCTTTTCGGCATAAACGCACAGAAAAAAATTACCAACGAACTTATTTGGAACAGCCGCGAATTCAACGCGGAATACCTTGGCGGATTCAACTCGATGAAAGACGGTGAGACGTTTTCAGACGTGATGGGTTCGGATCTAAACGGACAAACCATTATTCAATGCAGCTTTGCAAACGGAGATACACTTAAGGCCATAACAACCGCAAAGAAAATTTTCGGAAATGAAATGAGTGCGTTCGACAATTACAGTTTCAATGCAGATGAAACCATGTTGTTGATTGAAACTGAAAGCGAAGGCATTTACCGTTGGAGCAGCATGGCGAATTATTTCGTTCACGATTTAGCAAGCGGAAAAACCACGCCCATTGCAGATTTCAAACAAGGAAAACAACGCTTGGCGACAATCTCTCCTGATAAAAAGCGCGTAGCCTACGTTCGAAACAACAACATTTTCATTTTCAATATTGAAACGAAAGAGGAAAAACAAATCACTTTCGACGGTGAGAAAAACAGAATCATTAACGGAGCAACAGATTGGGTGTATGAAGAAGAATTCGGATTCGATCGCGGATTGTATTGGAATGAAACGGGTTCGCTTCTCGCCTACTACAAATTCAACGAAAGCAGTGTTCCTGAATATGGAATGGATATTTACGGAAGTTTATATCCAGAAAGAAACACGTTCAAGTATCCGAAAGCCGGAGAAAAAAATTCAGACGTGAGCATTCACATTTATGAATTGAATTCCAACAAAAGCTTTTTGGTTGAAAAGACTTCTGCCGAGTTCGAATACATTCCACGTATCAAATGGGGAAAGCAAAGCACGCAGTTGTTGGTTCAAAAAATGAATCGTCATCAAAATCATTTGGTCTACGAATTAACAGTTCCCATTCGCGTTGAAGGAAATGACACTTGGCCAACAGCAGTGTTGATGGAAGAGAAATCTGAAACGTATATAGATGTGAATGACAACATTCAGTTTTTATCGGGTGGAAATTGTATGATCTACACCAGCGAGAAAAGTGGTTATGCGCATTTGTATCAGATTGACTTAGGAACGAAAGTAGAGAAAGCGTTAACCAGCGGAAATTGGGAGATTCTTGATTTTTACGGAATCGATGAAAAAGCAGGAAACATTTATTTCAGTTCTACTCGCGCTGCACAAGTAAATTACAACAAGCGCATGAGCAGCTCGCTAGATGGGACTTCGAAGTATGTGTACTGCGTTAATTTGAAGAAGAACACTTGGAAGTGTTTAACCTCTGACGATGGAACTAACGAAGCAGCGTTCAGTAACGGATTGAAGTATTTCCTTCACACTTACAGCAATGCAAACACCCCTCCTACTTTCTGCATTCGCGATAATCAAGGAAACACTAAGCGTGTGCTGATTAAGAACGAAACCCTTTCAGCGAAATTGAATGAATACAATTGCGTGAAGAAAGAATTCTTCTCGTTTAAGAATTCAAGCAATACCGATTTGAATTGCTGGATAATGAAGCCTGCCAACTTCGATCCGAATAAAAAATATCCTGTGCTGGTTGCAATCTATGGCGGACCAGGAAGCAACACTGTTCTTGACTCTTACGGCGGAAAGAACTACATGTGGTACCAATTGCTTTGTCAGGAAGGATACATTGTTGTGAGCTGTGATCCTCGAGGAACACAATTCCGTGGCAAAGATTTCAAACATTCAACCTACATGAATTTAGGTGGAAATGAAACGCAAGACTTTATAGACTTCGCGAAATATTTAGGTCAGCAAACTTACATAGACGCTGCGCGCATTGGAATGCAAGGATGGAGCTACGGCGGGTATATGACTTCGTTGTGTATGACCAAAGGAGCCGACTATTACAAAACCGGAATTGCCGTTGCTCCTGTTACGAACTGGAAATATTACGACAGCGTTTATACTGAAAGATACTTGCGCACACCGCAAGAAAATTCCGGTGGATACGAAAACAACTCGCCTATTAATTTCGCGAAGCAATTGAAAGGAAACTATTTGTTGGTTCACGGAAGCGCCGATGACAATGTGCATTTCCAAAACACAATGGATATGGTAAGCGCATTGGTTGCAGCGAATAAGCCATTCGACTTGTTTGTTTATCCGAACAAAGACCACGGTATTTATGGCGGAAACACGCGCTTGCACTTGTTCAGCAAGATGACCAACTTCTTGAAAGAAAATCTGTAATGAGAAAAGCACTTGTCCTGTTGTTCGCTATTTGTTCGGGCCTTCGCGCATTCGGACAAGAGCAATGGCAAGTGCATGGCGGTCTTCAATTCGGATTTGTAGTTCCGCATAACTCGCTAATGGAACCGCTTATCACCAATCACAGCATTGGTGGAAGTGTTCGCGTTGTAAAGCGTGTAAGCCATAGACTCTATTCAAGGCCTTACGGAAATCCTTATCAGGGTGTCGATTTCACCTACATCAACACCGGGAACATTCAACAGTTGGGACAACAATTCGCGTTGAGTTTCTGGAATCAGTTTCCCACCAACCGCAGAATCTTTGGTGAACGTCCTTCAAACAAGAAGTTCATCAACCTCGGTATTGGCTTGGGTTACACCACGAAGATTTGGAATCTACAATCGAATTATCAAGCGCCTGTTTTA
>Ga0315902_10005244_pt1 | contig 18349 bp, 32 predicted proteins | sample LakEriMetagenome_9_FD_203523 | JGI IMG/M metagenome (GOLD analysis project Ga0315902, IMG submission 203523) | Freshwater fungal communities from buoy surface, Lake Erie, Ohio, United States - Buoy 12 MA117 | ecosystem: Environmental > Aquatic > Freshwater > Lake > Lake biofilm | place: USA... | reverse complement strand
AATATACTAAAAATTACTGATAAAAATTTATTTGTTTTCATATTCTATTTATGTTTAAGTTCCCTACTAGTTATAACCGCAGCTAATAAACATTTGGTTAGGCTGCTCACTCACTACTATTGGTTTACAAACGATTTATTAGCTGCAAACCGTTATAAGTAATTGCTACGTTCCGAGTTCCAAATAGAGTTTCTCGTAAATAGGAATGTCGCATTTTACAAATATATTCCTATCCTCACCATAAACTATTTCAGGTAAATACTTATCCAATGGTTTAGCATCTTCATTGGTAGTGAGTTTTGTCCACTCGCCATCCTTTTCTTTTTTCCAATTTGTTGAGCATCCAAACCAAATCGTTGTTCCATCTGATGTTACTACTCTTTCAATGTCGTATGCCTCGTTATACCATTTTTCATAAGGTTCTCCAATCGGTCTATCCAATCTAAACCATTCCGATTTTATTCTTCTTTCCATTTTATATTTTTGTTTTAATAATCCGCAACTACTTATAACAGCACCTAAATCGCAACTTTGTTACGCTACGCAGCGTTTAGCCGCAAAACGTTATAAGTAAGTGGTGGCTCGAAGCAATTCAACTTCTTCGGTGTCAGAAGTAAATCCAGCATTTCTGCTTTCAACCAAATTCACCTATGCCACCACCAGACTTATAACATCTACTTTCTCGTTAATATTTCTCATAATTTGATAATCTAATTTGTTTGTTACTAATTTATTTAGTTCAATTGGCTAAATTTTATTTACAAAAGGAAACTCACGCTTAACTTTTTTCCACATTTCTAAATATTTAACTCTTTCATATTCTTTAAAAATTAGATCTTTAGATTTCATATACTCTGATTCAAAATCAATAGTTGATGAATTTCTTTGTATCGGCAACTTACTAAGCTGTTCAAATGCTTTTATAAAATCTTCTGTCATTATTTTTAAAATTTAATATAAAGAAAGACACACTTTAGAATAAGATAAACCTTTCTCGTGTTCATCATCATCGGTATCGTCAACAACTGAATTTACTTCGTATATTTTATCTGCGATCTGTATCTTATCACTAATTGACGGAGCTTTGTCTGAATATATTGTAAAAGTAAAAGTATCTGAAATGGAATAACTACCTATTATATAATTTTCTATTTCACTAAATGGATATGCACCTGCTAAATTTTCCAAAATATTTTCCACATTTAAAATTCCAATATTTTCAACCTTTTGTTTATGTAACTTTTCTAATTCTTCAATTTTTTCATCAGCTTCACAAATTACATCAATAGCTTTTTGTTGCATCTTTTTCAACTCCTCAATCTTATCAAGTAGATTAATATTATTGTCATTTAATTTAACATTTACATTGTTCAATAATTCAATCTCATCAAGTAGGGCTTTGTTTTGTTCAATCATCTGGAATCTGATATAACTTTTTTGTATATCATCTAATGCTTTTCTTGAATGAATCCACTCTATTCTATTTTCTATCTCTCTATTTTCCATATAAAAAAATAACCTCCAATATTCATAGCCCTCTCACAGGCGTTTGAATAAAGGAGGTGTATGTTAATTTTTTTCATAGTGAGAGTATTTTCGACAAATGTAGTTATTATTTTTTAAACACCAAAATTATTTTAATATTTTTTTAAAAAGGTTCATCTTCATTATCATTCATAACAATATCACTTAAAAAGCTAGTATTATTTTCTAGTGGTTTGGGTTGTTCAAAAACACTTTCTTGTTTAGGTGCATCATTTATCCAATTACTATAATCCGGTGTACCTTTGTAATATCTAGTACTATTCATTTCGTAAGAATAAGAACTCATACCTTCTTCGCCCCAATGGCTAAATTTAACCTTTTGAATATAAACATAAGCAACCCCTATTTCTTTATCTCTATAAACACAAATACCATTATCTGCTTTATTATAGAAGTTTGAGGACCCATTAATATCGTAAAGAGTTGGAACGTCAAATACTTTACCATCTGATTTTTTCATCTTTGTAGGATGTGCAACTAAAAAACAATGAACGTTATTTATCTCACAAAATGCAACTATCTTATCTAAAGATTTACCTATATCATTTGTGGAGCCATCCCCTTTATGCTCTAATTTATTCCAAGCATCAATAACAAAAAAATCTAATCCTTTACGCTTTTTTAACTGTTTGCAATGGTTTAAAATACTATCTAAGGTAAAATCATTTTCCGGCTTGATAAAAAAGAACTTGTTATTTAGGTATTTTTTAACATTATCTAAATCGTAATGGCTCATACGGTTAGGACCATCCCAAGATTTACCAACTATTTTACGTGCCATTTTACTAAAATGTAATTGACTAGGTCTATTTTCAGGACTGTAAAAAGCACCATTCCAGTTATGATGCCTTCTAAGGTGAACGCACATATTATCTAACCATTCTGATTTACCATGCGAAGGGATGCCGGTTATAATAGATAAATAGCCTTTAACAATATTTAGGTTAAATCCATCTATTTGACAATTAACCCCTTTATCTAATCCATTTTCGTAAAGGTCGTTAATATCATCTGATAGGTCCGATATTGTAAAAACACCCTCTAAAGGAAAATCTTTAGCATCTGTTACACTATCAATAACAGCTTGTAAATCGTATTTATTTAGGCAGTCATTAACATCTTTACAATCTTTAAATTCTACTATTTTACAGTTTTCTTTACCTATCCGGTCTGCTAACTGATTTCTTAAATTCCTACCAGCATTATCATTATCTAAACATAAATAGACTTCCGGACAATTATCTAATAAATCAATAATATCATCAAAGTAAGATAAGTTATTTGCACCGGTACTAGCACCATTAGGAACTGATAAAACGTTTTTAAATCCGCATTGATCCATAGTTAAACAATCCGGCTCACCTTCAACTATGTAAATCCTTTGTGTAAAGTCCACATTATTAAGGTTATACATAATTAGTTTAGCGTCCTTATGTAGTTTAAAACTCTTTTGTGGACCTCTATATTTGATATTAATTAACTCATTATTAGCATCAAAATAGTTAAAATTAATACAGTTTACATCTCCAAAGTTGGTAAAAAATTCTACTGATTCTGTAATCTTAAAACGTATTAATGTTTCTTGTTTAATCTTCCGGCTCTCAAAATACTTAATAGTTTTATCTGATAGGTCTGTTTTATTTTTCCATACCGGTTTAGTGTATATTTTTTGGTCCATAGGTTTATCTTCTTTTAATCTGCCTTTCCAATTACAATGGATGCAATGCCAAACGTGTTTATCTAAATTAACACCCAAACACTTATCTGTTTTCTTTTTGCGTGTGTGAGAACATTTAGGGCAAATAGTTTGGACCTGTCCAGTAGTTTTATTTTGTGGTATGTCTATACCGTAATACGAATAGCTTTGCATAATTTACATTTTACCAGCGTTTCTCATAAACTCTTCACGGTCCTGAATAGATATTGTAGAATTTAACCCATCTTTGATATAAGGCAAAGTATTTAATAAAGCTGTTTTCCAATTAGTAATTTTCTTATCATTGCCATTTTTCCAATTATTAGCTATCCAACTATCATACTTTAACTTTAAATCAATTTGGCTAACCTTTGGTTTTTTTTCTAAAGCGTAATTTAAAAATTCTGTAAACTCAGGAATAGTGTTATTAGGTTTATTGGTTAATAGGTTAATAGGTTTATCTATACTAGCAATGCTTTCGCTTTGCTTTTGACTGTGCTTTAGCGTTGCTTTAGATAGTGCTTTAGTATTTGCTTTGGTATTTTTTACTAGAGCAATTACAGTAGCACTCCATTGATTTTTAGATTTTTCAATCAATTTTATAAATCCCCATTCTACTAAATCATCAAATGCTTTTGAGTAGGTCCTATAATTTTTAATACCTAAAGCATCCATACTCATAGTTGTAGGTAGTCCAAATTTTTCCTTCCATCCTAAACGGTTGCAATGCTCTATAATAAAAAAGTATAAAGCCGTATGATTAGAATTTATTTTATCTGGATTCTCAAAACACCAATCAAACCAATTTCGGCTTAATTCGTAACTATTAAATTCTGCCATTATAATAACTCTATTTCATTTTGAATATGCTTAACTAATTCTAAAGCATTTTCTTTGGTTAATTGAATACAAGCGTATGAAAAATCATCGTTTGTATCTTCCATTGTTATTGTTAATAAACCATCTGTATTAGCAAAAATTTCTAATTGGTCGTTTGATTTATTATTGCCCCTATCATCTAAAAAAATTGTTTTTTGTGCCATAATTTTAAAAATAAAAAACCTTTACAGATGTGTTTGGTTTGGCAACCTAGCTAGTCTTAACTCTAGCAACACACCTATAAAGGTTCTAATGTTTTATATGTTAAGATATGTTTTAAATCTGAGTGCCGAGTTCAGATACGCAAAAATAATAATAAAGAACGTAAAAAACAAATTTATTTGATTACTTTGTCTAGTTGTTCAATAATAAATAAATATTCTTTACTCACTTCTTTTTTATATTCTTTTTTAATTATAAAACCACTTATGCTATTTTCATTTAACCATTCTCTATCTATCCAGTAACCCCAAAAACCTCTATTGTTTGAACAAAATAAAGCCTTTGGAGTTTCTGTGATGTCAAATAAAATCTTTTTTCTGTACGAGAAAATACGATTATTAAATTCAAAATAGTTAGTATAAATTATATACATTTTTCTAATTGACGTTTCTTTTTAATGTCTTTAAATTTACCATAAGCATCTGAAAATGGTTGAGTTTGTCCTAATCCCTTGCACCAATAATCATTTCTTAACATAACTTTACACATTCTACGCCATGAAGGAACCCAACATTTTGATTCTAAATCTTCTGGCGCTTCATCAGGTATAACTAAATAACCTCTATCCTGCCAACCTTTAATAAACTTTATAAAACGCTCCCTATAATGTACTCTAGTTTTAGTTGGCATGGTTGATAAAAGTAAATTACAAAACGATTGCCATGTGTGACCTTCTGGTTTAGTAATTTTACTATACCCAGTCATGTTTCCATTTTCTTGAATATACAAAGTACCACTATTAACACCGTTAACTCTTACAATTAATTTATACCATGTTTCTGGTTCTAATATGTGGTAAAGCCATAAACCTCTACGTTGATCGTCGCCGTAAGGTTGACACAAACGCTGTTGGCTTATTTTAACTCCTGCCATCATCATTTTATCATAAATCTTATTATGTATCAATTCTTTATACTTGCTATGAAATATCCAAATGTCCTCAGTTCTCCAATCATAAATAGGATAAATATTATATAGTTTACTAGATACTTTTGTAGACCATTTCCAATCATTAAACATTAAACCATCTTTACGAGATACAATAGCTCTATAACGATGCAAGGATTCATCTGAACGAATACCAATAAAAGCAGCCGTTGTTTTACCTTGCGAAAACCATTCACCAAATATTACCATAAATTCCTCAAACTCCATTTTAGGTTGGTAAAAATCGTATTGAGTTAAATCACTTGCTAGTAATGGCTTTTGTCTAACCCAAATATCTTTTTTAGTCTCATCCCAACATACCCATCTAGGCTCATAATTACTAACTGCATTTCTTAATAATAATTCTGCACAAATCCAATGTAGCTCAATATTGTCTTTATACATCTCAATCATTTGTTCAATGTGAGTTATAGTATCATTATACTGAGCCTCTAAATCAATAATTAATAAACCTACTTTTCTATTTCTTTTTTTAGCTTCTGCTAATACTAGATGTGACATTACACTACTATCTTTACCTCCAGAAAATGAAATATAAATTCGTTCAAAATTATCGAACGTTAAAGAAACTCGCTCTTTACTAGCTTCTAAAACTGTTTTATCGTTATATACTTTTGTTGCCATATTAATAAATATTTACTTGTCTACCAATTGATAATGCTTCTTCTAAACTTAATTCACTTCTATTGTATTTTTTCATCCAAAAATTTAAAGCATCTAAAGCCACTAAGTTTGCTTTATCTTGTTGTTCTGAACTAAGTAAGTTAAACCCTGCACAAAATTTAGATGGTATGCCAGTTGAATAACACATAGCAGCTTGTCCTAACCATGCAATTCTATTCATTGCTTTATTAGTTAAATAATGCTCGCATGAATTAATCCATTCATTTATAACACCATTTAATCCATCTCTAAATCTTTGTTCATCTGATAAATAGTTAGCGTATTCTTTTTCGCATTGTTCGACTGTTAATCCTTCTTTTTTATTGCCATAAAACCCAGCTTTATGACATTCCCATTTTTCAAACGTATGGAATATTCTATCAGGATCGCTAGTATTAGTAGTTTTATAATGCTCTATTTCTTCATCTGTTAAATCATCTGTAATAGGTTCATAATTAGCAATTGAATCTGACGATTCCCAAGACTTACTAAAATCATCATCTTTAAAAATATCCTGTAATCCAGTAATTTGGCAAAGCCTTAAAATCTCTTCTTCATCCATGCCCAACTCTCTTGCGATACGTTCATTTTTCCAGTTACGGTTTTTAAGCTCTAAAATAATTTCACTCATGGCATCAACTTGATGCTTACCTCTTGCTCTATTGTGTCGAATAGTAGAAGCGATACGGTCATTTTTATTGCTTTGTTCTTTTCTAATAATAACAGTAGGAGTGTAGCCCATAACCCTTTGACGTACAATTTTAGATTCTTTAGAGACTCTAGTTCTATGGAATCCATCTACTACTTCAATTTTACCATTATTAGGGAATGTAACAACTGGCTGCGTATACCCATCATTCATAATAGATATTTCTAATAATTCCATTTCAGGCGGAGCAACCTTGTTAGGGTTGTAATCATTAGCTACAACATCTTCTGCCAATACCCATTTAACATAGTCAACTGGCTCGTTTTTAAAAGGGCTATGTTCGTGAATACACTCCCTAATTTCATTAATTGCTCTGATTTTTTCAGATAATCCTAAATTGACTAGATAGTCTGTAATTTGTTTTTTAATTGTTTCCATTTTCTACTTCATTTATTATGTTAAAAATATCAATTTGTACACCTACTGGTCTAGTTAGTCGGTTTATTTCAATACTAACTACGTTTTCATGAAACCTATATTTAGCAGTGTATTCTAAATTTAGTTTCTTTTTTGTGATTGCTCGCTTTTGTTCGTCAACTAAAACTTCATTTGTTTTTCTGTCAACAATTTTAATGTGATATAATTTCATATAATTAAAAAAGCCCGAATAAATCCACAAAGGTCTCATGTTTGCTTCATTATCCGAGCTGTTTAAGTTCGTTTGTTACCGTATAGTTGAGACCGTAACTTCTGCAAAGTTATACATTAAATTTTAATGTACAAATTTATTTTAATAAAGTTTCTATTTTAAATTTAATATACTCGTGTGATTTTTTTACGGGGACTTTGATAGCTGAAATTTCATAAATATATCTATCATCAAAACCATACTTATTAACTAAAGAATCCAAAAATCCTTTAATATTATTATCTAAATCTTGACTTTTACAAGTTCCAAACTCTAATGTTATTTTATATGGTGGTTCTCCTACTTTTATATTATCAGGCAATAAACCAGCTAATTGACGTTTATAAGTATCGTGCTCAGGTGTTCTAAACCTTTGTCCTTTGTATAAAGCATTTACACTTAACGGCTTAATTAAAATCTTTATCATTCCAACTTATTTTTATAATGCTCAATAATTCTGTTAGTTTCCATAGCGTAATAATCTTTAAACTCGCTAAAGCCTTTATTATCTTTTTGCCAGTTGAGATATAAAACACTTCTTAACCTTTGGCTTTGTGTCTTTTTATTATCGTATAGATCCAAATCAATTTTATCAAGTTCTTCAACTTCTGATTTACTTATTTTATCCTGACCTTTAAAATACATGATGCCATGCGTTTGGAATAAATCATCTAGTTCGGTCTTTTGCTCTTTAGTAAGTTCTAAAGTATTGAACGTTATGCTAAATGATTTATCTGATTTAGGTCTGTATTGGGTTAATGTACAAGCTATTAGCATATTATTTATTAGTTGTTAAATTAAATCTTATTTCATCCTCTTCTTTTTGAGCCTTACGTCTTTTTTTAACGGCTTCTTTTAAGATAGGATTATCTTTTATCTGGCTATCATCTGGAATAATTTTAACAGAAATAGGCACTATATCTAATAACGGGAATTGTCCCATTATTAGATTATAGTCAGATTGTTTAAGGGTTACTATTGCTATGTTTTCCATTATTTCAAAGTTGCTTTTAGTTTTTCTTTCATTGGAACGGCTATTTTTTGTTCATTCGGTGGTAATGCTTCAAACATTGTTTTTAAATCAGCTAATGTTTTTGCGTTAATTATCTTAGCGTTTACTTCGTCTACTGTTGGTTGTACTATTTGTTGAACTGGTTTATTAGTCATTTGAGCATCGTCATCGTCAATCTCTAAAGCTAATAGACTAGCTAATGTGTAACGTCTAAAATAAGTGATAGCACTACCTAATTGTTGGGGTGTTTGATTATTTGGTAAATCTACAAAGCTAAAATCTTTAACGCCGTTATAACTTAATTCTGTGCCACATTTACCATCTTTAATTGGTTGAGTTATCAATATACCTAATTCATTTAATACTGGCTTTACTTCGCTTAAAATTTGCGTTAAACTAGCATAAGTGTTTTTAAAATGTGGGTTCTTTGAATCCTTTTTAATTACTGATATTTTCTTTTGAAATTCTAGTAATTGTGTTTCTAATGTCTTTTCCATAATTAAAATTTAGGTTTAGTTTCTGCCACTACTATTTTACCATCCGTCCATCTAACAGCTCCATTACCATAAAATACTCTAGGAGCTTTAGCTTCTCTTTGATCTTTAGTTTGCGGCTCTGTTACTTGAATGTTATTACCGTATTGGTCTGTTTGGTCATTAACACTAATATTAAGATTGTAATACTGTGAACCGTTTTTTCCGTGAACGATTTTTGACTTGTCTAACTTGTTTAAGTCGATACTGATTGTTGCGATTGTACTCATTTTATTTGTTTTTATTGGTTTATATTAATAATTTCTATTGTGTTTTCTTTTTTTTCTTGCAGCCCATAAAATAGTATGGTGTGTATCTGTTAATTTATTTCTAAAGTCGGTAACATTTTTACCTATTGATAGTATAGCTTCTTCGGTTCTCATACCACTTTCTATGTGATAAGCCACTAAATCCACTTGTTTATCTAATTCTACTTTAAATGGGCTTATATGAACTTCTTTAGCGTTGTTTTCTTTATCTATCCATTCGCTAGTTTTGTGCATCATTTCAGTAAATAATATACTTGACGAACCACAATTATTAGAATAGATTAGTTTATTTTCTAGATTTTGTATCTCTTGTAAAATCATTGTTTTCTGTGTTTAAAGCATTTTTGATTATCTAATGATATTGAATTAGGTATAAATGATACTTGTTTATTTAATAGGCTACAATTACCATAATGTATTCTAAAACTAGCGTTCTTTTGATTCTCATGTAATTTATTAGAATCCCATTGTTTCTTAGTTTCAAAATCTCTAATCATATAAATGCAGTCATTGCAATTACAATCTATTTTTTGAAGTTCAAATATACTTTCTTTATCCATAATTAAAATTGGCTAAATAAAACGATTGCTAATAACATTCCTATAAATACTAGAGCTGCTTTATAAATAATTAATTTTGTTTCTTGTTTCATAATGTTTTTTTAATAAGTTTTTTTCCGATTTATATACACATAAGGCTATTCCTAGAATCATTATAACTGCAATTGAAAGTATAAAGTAGCCTATTGTTGCCGTTCTCTTATTCGCATACTCTTCCATTAGTTTCGTGTTTTCAGAGTTTAGTAGTTCGTTATTTGTCATTTTACAAGTTGTTAAGGGTTTCTATTATTTCTTTTTTGTTATCTTTAAAATAGTCTGATATAAAACATCCATTTGAGAATTTTAAAATATTAGCCAACTCATCAATAGTTTTAGTCTTTATTGGAGTAGCCCATGTTCCGCATCTAAATATAGTATTATTATTATTTGTTAAATCTCCATCTTTTTCTAATTTTAATTTATCAGAAGTAAATACTCTTTCAGTTCCGTAAATGATAGATTTAAACTTAACGCCCTCTTTAAACCCTCTCTTAACAGCTTCCTTAGTCAAGGCTTCTTCTACTTCTTTTTGGGTGGCTAAAGTCCATAAACTAATATCACTCATAAGTAAAGAATCTGACCAATTATAACCGCTATCGATACCATATCCATCACAAACACCTTTATAACAACAAACTATTTTACTATCACTATTTATTTTATACCATTTGCCAATCTCAAACTGTGGCTTTCCAATTTTACTCTTTAACTCATCTAATAGAGTTTGCAGTTTGTTTAATTCTTCTTTGTAGTTTTCCATCTTATTTGTTTTTAATTGTTTTATAGCTAATCCAAACCATTGAAATTAGCATGATTGAGGGGATGATTAAATTCATTTTGTTATACTGTATTTATTAATTTGATCAAACATATCGTAAACATCGGCTTTAAATCCTGCAATAGTGTCTTTTGAATAAACTTTAACCCACAAGTCCTCTCTGATATTGTCATCTATATCGTGGCTTAATTTAGTTATCCAAGTCATCTCAACTTTACAACCAATTATTTGTTTACTATCCTTTGAATTATAAATGTATCCAAAGAAATATTCTAATCCTTTGTCTGGATCTATTCTATTCTCATTTTGCTCGAAATCTTCCAATGTAGCGTCAAGCACTCCTTCAATATATAATTTGTCTATTTTCATATGTATTTTTCTTTAAATGTTAGAGTAATAGTTAATAATTGCCGTTACTGTTTTTCGACTGCCAGTGCCAGACTTCATAGCCTTAGTAACCGTTGGTCGTGATAGTTTGCTAAATTTAACAATAGCCATAATATCGCCCCTCTCTTTTTTTTTCATTATTTTTTGTGGTATTTTCATATTAATTGTTTTTTACCTCAAAACCCCCACCGCCGTACATCGGGTGAGGGCTTTGTCGAGGCTTACACCTCTGACCGAGTAAGGCGGCTATTTCACAACAAAATATTCTCCGTTGTTTAAAAAATCTTTCCAGTCGTTTCCAGTATTATTTGAGTTATTTTCAAATTCTTGTTTAGACATTTTTGAAGTTCTGTAAATTGATCCGTTAGTTCTAATTGTGTAAGTTCTTGCAGATTTATTAGAAGAAATTTTAATTACTTGTTTTGAAATTGTTGTTAAAGTTTTCATTTGTCAGAGGTTTTAAATTGTTATTAATTAATTATCTGATACAAATGTAAGTATAATTTCAATGCAAATGTAAAAAAAGTGTAATAATTATGTAATAAATATGTAAAGTGTTGATTATCAAATTAATTAAAATTCTTATATTTGTTCCATGATACTAAACACACTATACTTTTTAGGTAGGATAGCACTATTACCTATTAAATTTGTTATTATTTTAGAGTTAATAGATTTTTGTTTATATTTGTAAAATAAATGAATAAAGAAAGGTTGCTTATATTAGCTAGTAATTCTAAGATGCTTAGAAATTTGACGGCTAAATTGTGCAATTATAGAGAAATTCAGCATGATATGTTTCAAGAGTTTATGCTTTATTTGTGTGAAAAGGATGAAGATTTTTTGTTGAAAAAGTACGAAGATGCAATGTTTATCGGCTACTGTGTGTTAACTATTAAAACAATTAACTCACATAGATTAAAGGCTAACACACTAATTAATACTAAGAATGTATTAGCCGAGAAAAATAATTTTGTAGAATTAAAAGATATGCCTATTGATTGCGAATGTTATAATCACGATATCGATATAAAGTTTGAAAAGGCTGTTAAGTTTGCAAAATCGAATAAGTTTAAAGCTGAGGTACTATTTAAGTCAGTAGTAACTAGCACAAGGCAAATAGCACAGGACTTAGGAGTTAATGAAAGAAAGTTAATATACGAAAACGTAAAATTTAAAAAAGAATTAAGAGAAAAATTAAAGTAAAATGGAAACACTATTAAAACACAAAGGATTTATTGAAATGGTTGCAAGGGATATTATACGTCCAGACGAATCTCAACAAGTAGTTAAAGATGTATTAGAAGCCTATTCTAAAATAGACAGTACAGCTGAAATATTAGTAGGTTGCTCAACTTGTGAGAATAAGTTTAAAGATACTTTTAAGATTATCTTAGCTTATATTAACTCAAATGAAGTTAAAAATAAAAAGTAATGAAGATTTTATTAAAGCATATTACGTGTGAAAAATTAGTTCAATTTGAAGATACACAAAGTATTGAAGTTTCAAAAATTGACAAACAAAATATTAAATGTCCTAACTGTAAGGAATTATTAAAATCTAAAGATTTAAAGTAATGAAAAAACAAATTGATAATTTTACAGCAACTTTTGCATTAATTGGATTCTTAACAGTTTCTGTTGCATTAGGCTTATTCTTAGCGTCTTTAGTGGGATGCCAAAAGAAACCAACAGCTCAAAGTAGCGAACCAGCTCCTACAAAAGTTTGGTGCTTTTATCAAATGAATTACGGAAAAGCCTTTTTTAAATGTTGTAAAACTGAAAAGGAATATCAAGAAACTTATGATCAAGGTATAGCTAATGGTTTGAATTTAAGTGTTGAAATTAAAAACAATTGTAATGAGTGTCAATAATGGCTAAGTCAATAGAATTTATAAAAGCATTGCCTGAGTATGCGGATGCGTACATTAAAGAATGTTTATCGCACACTAAAGAAGTAGCTACAGGCTCGGGTAAGATAGTTAAGATTGAAGATAGGCATATACCTACAATAGCCTATTTTCTTAATATATGGCTTCCTTTGTTGAAATTGGATAGTATTAATAGGGACACTTATTATACGTGGCGTAAAGGCAATTGTGAGCTTAAATCCGACACTATAAAAAAGATTGACGAACTTTTCCAATCATTAGCGGCGGATATTGTAGCAAATGAAGGTAAAGGAATATTCTACGCTAAGAACAAGCTAGGTTGGACTGATAGGCTGCAAACTGAACAAACTAACATATCTATCCTAAACATTGACCCGATAGATAAACCAATGGATTAAATTATGAAAGATAAAATGTATTATTTATATGCTGAATCAGTTACATTTACTCATTGGTTGCATATAATAAAAAACACAAAAATACTTAATAGTAATGGTTTCGGTTTATTATTATGTGAGGATAAATAATGCCACTCAAACAAATAGTAAAATGGAGTTACTAACATTGAATATATTGATGTCGCTTGGTTTTTATCCTACTAGCAAGTTGGTTAAAAATTTTTTTGAGTATAAAGACTTTGCGTTAACTAATGGAAAAATTACAGTAAACTCTTTCAATTATGGGAAGGCATTTAGGTTAAACAATAAAGGTCATTTAGGTAAGAGAATAAAATATGTAAATGATTTATGCCTTTAAAGCAAACCACAGCATTAAGAAAAATTTGCGCCCTAACAAAAAAGTATGTAGCTGTTAGGGGTGGGCAGGGGTCATCTAAAACCTTTAGTATATTAACCATTCTTATTAATCATGCTAGTAGTAAGGCTAACAGGAATGTCTATGTAGTAAGTGCCGAGCTCACAAAGATGCGCGAAACCGTTATAAAGGATTTTGTAACAATAATGTCGGAAGCTGGTATATTTAACCCCGACAACTTTTTAGCTGGTACTCTCTATAAATATCCTAATGGCTCAACTATTAAGTTTTTAGGTTTAGACAAAGAAGATGTAGGTAAGGGCTTACGCTCACACGTTGTTTATTTTAATGAGGTCAATAAAGTTAATCAGGAAACTTTTAGGCAAATGGCTTCAAGGTCTGATAAGATTTATTTAGATTACAACCCCGATGCTGAGTTTTATGTCGATACTGATATACTACCACGCCCCGACTGCGATTTTATCCAATTAACCTTCAAAGACAATGAGTGCTTAAAAGAAGGTGAGCGAGATGAAATTATAAACTATTATAAGCAAGGCTACAATGAAGATGGTAGCATTAAGAATACTTACTTTGCTAACTTATGGCAGGTTTATGGATTAGGCAACATTGGTAATTTACAAGGTGTTATTTATAACAATTGGGTATTAATAGACGAAATACCAAGTGATGCTGATTTTATTAGTTATGGTTTAGATTTTGGTTTTGCTAATTCAAAGACTGCTTTTATGGTAATGTATAAAAAAGATAATAATTTATACTTAAAAGAACTTATTTATAAAACTGGTTTAACTGGGTCTGATACTATAAAAGAGTTTGAAAGATTAAATATAAGTAAACATCTTTCTATTGTTGCTGACCATGCAAGACCTGAAATGATAGAAGATATAAGAAGGGCAGGATATAGCATAAGGGAATGTGTCAAAGGATCAGGCAGTGTAATAACTGGCATAGATGTACTTCAAAGATATAATTTATTTATTACAAAAGATTCACTAAATGCAATAAATGAGGCTAGGTCTTATAGATGGGCTTTAGATAAAAATGGTAAAAGCTCAAATGAGCCTGTAAAAGAGAATGATGATTTTTGGGATGCTACCCGTTATGCTGGTAACAGACTTAAAAAGTCAACATTCATTGTACATTAGTTGTAAAAATTAAATTTAATTGTATATATAATTATGAAAGTACCTAAGCGTTACGAAGATTTAACCGTGTCACAATTTCAAGAACTTGAGGCATTGAAAACTAATTCGGCATTATCAAAAGAAAATAAAAGTGATAAACGACTATCTATTTTATCAGGCAAAAAATTAGGCGTGATTCAATCTTTAAGCTCTAAAGAAAAATATGAAATCTTATTGGATTCAATTTTTTTGATAGAGCCTTTAAAAGAAATTAAATGCTGTGATTCTTTTTGGATTGGATTTAAGAAATTCAAATACATTAAAGAGATTAGTGACTACACAACGGCTCAGCAAATAGATGTTAGTAATATTCTCAAAGCTAACAAAGGAGATTATATTAAATGTCTACCTGAATTAATGGCACTATCTCACAAAGAATTAACCCTATTTGGTTGGAAGTACAAGCAGGAAAATCATCAAAAGAATGTTGAGTTATTTAAGAAAAGTAAATTAAAAGATTCGTTTGGGGCTGTTTTTTTTTATTCAAAATTATTCAAACGTTACGCAAAAATTATAGCGGATTGTTTACAGAAACAAAACGATCTGATACAAGCGCACGTGAAGACTATGATGGAAGACAAAGAGTTTCAGACTTTCTTGAAAACTGGGGGTGGGAATATTCTGTAAGTCTTTGCGTTGCGGATAGCAGAATAACTGAAGATGAAATATACAGCTGGAGCATAATTAGATTTTATAATAAGTTAGCTTTTTTAAAAGATAAAGGAAAATTTGAAATAGCATTAAATGGGTCTAAATGAAAAAATAAAAGAGCTTTTAAATGACTTTAACGAAAAGTTAGTAATTGATACACGAAGTTCTTTGCAAAAAAAATTAGACGAAAGAGCTAACAAGCATAATGGTAAAAAAGTAAAGAGTCGTTTATGGGCTAGTGTAAAAGCACCGCCAGCTATTTTTGACAAAGGAATGATTAAGTCTAAATTAACAATGAATGACTACTGGGAAGTTGTTAATGATGGACGCAAAGCTAGTAATGTAAGTGAGGAAGGTCAGGCTAAGATAGCCGAATGGAGTGCAACAAGGGGACTAGCTGAAAAGATTAGAGTTAGCGATTTAGAAAAAAGAAAACAAAAGCAAAAACTATCAGATCGTAAAAACTTAAAGACTTTAAAGAAGATGCCGTTTGATAGGGCAAAGAAAGCAGCGGGATTTTTAGTTGCTAGGTCTTTAAAGAAAAAGAGTTTAGAGCCTACTCATTTTTTTGATGAAGTAATTAACGACGGTAGGTTAAAGGAATTAGAAGAAAAATTATCTGAAATTTTAAAGTCAGAGTTAATAATTAATATTAGTAAATAAAAATGGCATTAACTTATTATTCATCACCTCAAGCATACACACCTGCATACAACGACCAAACTATTGTATATAGCTCTAACCAAGTTGCCGTTGCTGATTTTAAATATATTGTTCTTGTTCAAATAAACGGCGGAATTACTATTGGAAACGATATATTGCCACGTCCTGACGGATACTTAGTTTACGACCCTCGTGAAATTGTACAAAATTATATAACTAGAGATTATTTTAACCCGACAAGCGTTACTTGTGAATACGCGTATGGTAAGAGTTGTAGTGTTGTGATAACAGTTAGAGAATATTATAGTGGGGTAGTTCAAACAACCAGTAATGTTAGTTACATAGCGTTTGACGCTTGTTTAAATGATGATGATTTTAGGGCTTATAATTATCTTAACTATGTGTCAGCATCTACGAATGTTAAGCTACTAAGCTCGGTTAATTTAGAATATAACAACCCTGAAATATTAGCAGACGTTAAGAATGATATTTGGATTCATTTTTTCAGAAACAATTGCACGTCAATAAAACTAAGGGTTTATAACCAATTAGCAGTATTGCAAGGTACAATTACACTATCTATTCCAACTACTAATAATTTTATTTACTATGCTAATATAGGCTATAAGACATTAGTATCTAATGGTTACACTCCTTTAGATGGGTGGTATGTTGAGGTAGCTATTTTAAACTCAACTACTGTGTACTATTCAAGCACTTATACGTTTACTGATTTACATACAAAGTACGATAAGTACACGGTGCAATATTTGAAACGAAATGGAAACATTCAAAGGTTTAATTTTGAAATGATAAGTTCTATTACCTTGAACAAAAAAGACAATACTGTAAGACTTAATCCTAAGAGATTGAATAGTGGCACATACAGTAGTAATAGTTGGGATGCCGAGGTAAAAACAGTTAGCACAAAATCAACAAAACAAATTGTTTTAAATACTAATTGGATTACGCCTGAGCAATTAGATGCTTTAGAAGAGCTTTGGGATAGCCCTGTTAAATGGATAGTTGACAGTAACAACGTTTACAAATCATTCACATTAACTGATTCGAGTATGTCGATGAATAAAGGCTTTACAGACCCTTTAATTAGTATGAAAATTACTTGTGAATATGATGTTCAAGAAACTAGACAAAGAGGTTTATAATGGTATCAACTAGGTTAGAAATATACAACGCAGATGGGACAGGCTTACAAACTCAACCCTTTAATGATAATATACCAGTATCAATTAATTTTAATATAGCGGACGTTCGTGACCCTAGCGCACGTAAAGCATCTAGGAGTTTAACTATTTCAATTGATGCGACAAACGAAATTAATAAATGCTTTGAAAATATATTTGAAGTAAACATTTCGACACAGTATTTTAATAAGAATTTAAAAACGCCTTGTAAATACTTCGTAAATGAAATTCTAAATTTTGAAGGTAGCTTACAACTAATGAAAATATTAGTCAATCCAAGTGGGCGTGTAAGTTACGAATGTTCTATTATTGGAGAAACTGGAAATGTTTTTTTATCAATTGGAGAAAAACTAATAACTGGAAACCCTGACAGTAACGATGATTTAGATTTTAGTGATTATGATCATGATTACACTAGAGCTAATCAAATATCGACACGCTCTAATTATGGTACAGGCGAAGGGGTTTTATATCCATTCATTGACAAAGGAAGCAATGGAGGTTCGGACGTGTCATGGCGAACGTCTGACTTTTTACCTTGTCTACATTTAAGAGAATATATTGAAAAAATTATAACAAAGGCTGGTTACACATTCACTAGCTCTTTTTTAGACAGTGCCGAATTTAAGAAGTATATCATTTATCCTAATTTAATTAATATAGCTTTAGATCAAACGCAATTAGACAATAGACAATTTTACTGTGGATTAAATACTAATAGTGTTAGAAGTACTAGTGGATGGGTGCCTGTTAATTATCCTAATGAAACTAGTGGGGACGGTTTCTTTGATGCTGGTTCTCAAGTAGCAGGGGATTACGCTATAATTAACGATAGTGGCTATTATAATTTAGCAGCGGCGGATTACTACAAAATTAGTTTTACACATACAGACCCAAGTGTAACTAAAGCTAATTTACTTTACCAAAGCGGTAAACGCATAAGAAAATCAGGCGATGGAGGTGTGGGTTGGTTTAATATATCCGCTGAAAATTTTGTCAACTATCCTACAACTAGTTCAACTATTAACGTATCAACGAGCTACTTTTGGACAAATCAAGTTGCAACTGGTGAAATATTCTTATCCGCTGGTGATTACGTTGAAGCTCAA
>Ga0315902_10005242_pt1 | contig 18359 bp, 10 predicted proteins | sample LakEriMetagenome_9_FD_203523 | JGI IMG/M metagenome (GOLD analysis project Ga0315902, IMG submission 203523) | Freshwater fungal communities from buoy surface, Lake Erie, Ohio, United States - Buoy 12 MA117 | ecosystem: Environmental > Aquatic > Freshwater > Lake > Lake biofilm | place: USA... | reverse complement strand
GTACCGCATGAAACCGTTCTATGTGCTGGCCTTGATGACCGAGGGGAGCGAAGGCGGGCAAGGGCATTCGCGCATGTTGGACGATGAATTGATGGTCCGTGGTCGCAACAACGGTCAGCGTGTGATCGGCCTGGAGACCATGGAGGAACAGTTCAAGGCGATGGATGCCATTCCGCTGAAGGAACAGGCGAACATGCTGCTCCATCAGGTGAAGGAAGGCAAAGGCGAAGAACAGTTGGACCGGATGTTGGAGGCATACGCGATGCAGGACCTCGATGCCTTGTTCGTGGTGATGGAGCAACAAGGGGGGATCCCGGAGGCCATGGAGAAGGCCCTGTTCACGGACCGCAATCATCGCATGGTGCAGCGGTTGGACAGCCTGATGCGGATGGGTGAACAGGTGTTCTTCCTGGTGGGAGCGGGTCACCTGCCGCGTGCCAATGGCTTGGTCGAGCTGCTCCGGCTGCGTGGTTATTCCGTGGACCCTGTGTTCAGTGTGGCCACACGTCGTGAGGAGGACGTGGAACAGGACCGATGACCGATCACCGGGCTTTGTCCGTTGATCTAACGCGCTCTCACGGCCAGGTTGCAGCTCACAGGCCGATGGTCGCTCAGCTCATCCGGTAACGTGCGGAAGTCCCACGTTTCCAGTTCTTCGTTATGCAGGATGTGATCGATGCGCAATGAGGGTAGCTTTCCGATATACGTGCCACCCAGCCCCCGTCCACTTTCCGTAAAGGCATCGGTCAGCAGTTCCCTGAACTGGCCGTAAGCGCGGCTCATGGGAACATCGTTCATGTCCCCACAGTACACCACCGGGTGCGGGCTGGTGGTCATGTGTTCCACAATGCGGTCCACTTCGCCCACACGGCGCATCACACCCGCCCTCAATCGTTTGAGGATGCGCAGACCACCTCGCTTCAAGGTGTCGCCGGGTGTGTCAGTGTCCAACGATCCCAGGAAGGCATAGTCATCATTGCCAAAGTGGTACGATGCGAGGTGCGCATTGTAGACCCGGATGGTATCCCCATCCACTGCGATATCGCTCCAAATGCACTGGTTGTTCGGGTTCTCGGGGAAGGCGATCACGCCACGCGCCACAATGGGCCTGGTGCTGAAGGTGGCCACTCCGAAATGTGAATCGAAGCGCCCATGCTGGGGATAGTGCTCATGCACATGGGTATACCTGAAATTGCGCATCAGGTCGTCCTTGGTGCGGAAGAAGCGCTTATTGGGGCTGTGGAAGAACTCCTGCAGGCACAGGATATCGGCATCCTCGCGATGGAACAGGTCGAAAATGGCATCACGCGTGTGGGCGTTGTGGGTCCAGTTGTACAGATCGAACACACGCACATTGTAACTAAGCACTTTCAGCCCTTCTCCTTGGACCGCTGTCGAAGGTGAACCGCGACCGAACAATTGCACATGGTCGCCGATATGTCCCCAACCCAGCAACAAGGCCGCACCACTGAGCAGCACGCGCTTGGGGCGGAAGAAGGCCCACCATCCCATGAGCCCGAGGTGCACGAGCAACTGATAGGGGTAGGTGAAGGCGAGCAAGGCCAGCGGCCAGAAGTACCGGGGGCTGATATGCGGTGCCAGATACGTGACCAGCAATACCACGACCGCCACTACATTGATCCACCACATGGGGCGGAGCCAGGGCGACGGACGTCGGGGCTTGTTGGTCGGTGTCTCCTTCTTCATGACCGCAGGGGCCGATACTTACCGGGCTTCCGTTTCAAGGACGCAAATGTGGCCGATGTGTTGTGTGCAGAATGTGAATTGAACAAGGATCACTGGTCGTTGCTGGCCTTGAACAACAGGTCCTTTTCCTCCTTTGAAAGGCTGTCGTACCCGCTGCGCGAGATCTTGTCCAAAATGGCATCGATCCGGGCCTGTTTCTGTTGTTGCGCTGCAGCCGAGCGCTGGGTACCACCCACATCGGGTCGTTTCTCCACCCTCATCCGCGGTCCCTTTTTCCGTTTCAGGATGCCTGTCATTCGTTCCAATGCGTTCACCAGTCCGAGCGACCAGTCACGCCCCTTGGTGAGCTGGCGTGCCGCAATGAACCCGTAAAGCGCACCTCCGATGTGGGCTTCGTGCGCCACGCCATCACCGGAGCCGATACCCACCAGGTCCAGCAATAGGAAGACCGCGGCCACGTACATCAGCTTCACCGGGCCGATCAGGATCAGGTTCACGATCATTTCGGGGCGGTAGGCGGCAATGCCGATGAACACGCTGAGAACGCCCGCCGAAGCGCCCATGATGCCTGCCCCACCACCCGTATGAAGGCCGGGCAATGCGTTGTTCATCAACACGTAAAGCGCCAGTCCGCTCAGTCCGCCGAGCAGGTAGTGCCCAAGAAGACGTTTGCCGCCCAGCAGGTCCTCGAACAGGCGTCCTCCGAACCAGAGCAATAGCATGTTCCAGAAAATGTGGCCCAGTCCGGTATGTACGAACATGTAGGTGATCACCGTCCAAGGCCGGGTGGCGAGGACGTGCAGGTCGGCCGTGCTGCGCAACCATTGCACGATGTACTGGTCGCGCAGCACCTGAGCACCCATCCCACTTCCTCCGGCGGGCAGGAAAAGCAGGTAGGCCAGCACCATCGCCACGAACACCGCCACGTTGATCAGGATCAGGCGCACGGTCATGCCGCCTGTATGCCATTTCATCCGGAGGTCGTTCTGCAGGGCCATGGAATGGTTCGGCGGTCGTTACGTGGGACTTTATCGGTCACGAAGGTTATTCGCAAAGTTCGGGCGCTGCATGCTCCTACAGTCACCGTTCATCAAGGACAGGCTTTTGTATTCTTCATAATCGTCCCTTTCATCGCCAAGGGTGGTGGCTGCCACTTTGGTCGCGATGTCGCCACAATTGAATGAGCAGATAACCGACGATCATGCCCCCCAAATGGGCCAGATGTGCCACGTTGTCGTTCGGATTGCTCCGGATGGCACTGTATACCGAAATGCCACCCAGGATGAGCACGAAGTACTTCGCCTTGATGGGAATGAAAAGGGGGAACATGATCAACTGGACGTTCGGATAGATGACGCCGAACGCCAGCAACACACCGTAGATGGCACCGGACGCCCCCACCATGGGTACGTTGAACAATCCATTGAGGATGTCCATGTACGGGTTGTGGAACTCCTCGCGGGCCAGCCACATGGCCGGGCCACGGACCTGTACTTCGGCATATTCATCGGGGGTGAGCAGTTCCTTCAACTTGTAGAAGTCGAACACGTGTGCCCCGGAATAGAAGAGCGCCGCCCCCACGCCGGTGAGCATGTAGAACGATAGGAACCGTTGTGAGCCCCAGCGATATTCCAAGGGCGGTCCCAGCATGAACAATCCGATCATGTTCAGGAACAGGTGCCCGAAGCCGCCGTGCATGAACATGTGCGTGACCAGCTGCCAGGGCTTGAACAGGGGCGATGCGAAGTAGTGCAGGCCGAACAGCGTGTCCATGTCCACCCCGCCGAAGTTGCCCAGTCCGGTGAACTTCAGCAGGTACGCGATCACATTGATCAGTAGCAGGTTCTTGACCACCACCGGAAGTCCGGAAAGAGGATTGGCGTCGTTGCGCATCAGCGTTCGAAACGTTCGTTGAGCTCGTCGAGCCCGTAGGTGATCAACGTGGGTTTTCCGCCCGGCGTGTGGTAGGGCATCTCACAGGCGAACAACCGATCGATTAGGTCGTGCATTTCCGCGGGGCCCAATGTGCGACCGGCACGGATGGCCATGCTCGTGGCCATGCCTCGGGCCAGCACATGGTGCCGCTCATTGCGCAGGCTGCCCTTCTCATGCTTCAGCTGTTCAAGCAATTGCTCCAAAAGCTTCGCCGGGTCCTCGTCAGCGGCCTCGGCGGGCATACCGTTCACCTGCACCGTGCGTCCGCCGAACAGTTCCAGGTCGAAACCCATGCTGCGCAGTTCGGGCAGCACGTCCTGTACCAGTGCCAGGTCGGCGGCGTTCAGCTCCACGTGCCGCGGGAACAGTTCGGTCTGGCTGATGCCCGCCCCTTGGGCCAGCAGTTTGAGGTTGCGCTCATAGATGATCCGCTCGTGGGCGCGGTGCTGGTCCACTACCATGAAGCCGCTGCGCAACTGGGCCAGGATGTAGGTGCCGTGCAGTTGGAAGACCGGCCTGTCCCCGGGTTCCACCTCGTGGTTGCGCGAGGCCACCACACGGGGAAGTTCGGCAGGTACCGCGGGTTCATCCACCGGTGTGGCCATGCCCATTTGGAAGAGCTGCTGCCACCCGGCCGCGCTGGGCCTGGGCGGTGCGGTGAACACACCAAGGTCCTGCGGGCGCCATGCCTGGACCGGCCGCGGGCTTTGGTCCAGCCCGGCCAATATCGCGGGCTCTGGCTCGAAATCGAGGCTGGGGACGATGTTGAACCGCCCCAGCGAACGACGCACGGCAGCATGCACAATGGCGTACACCGCGCGATCGTCGCGGAACTTGATCTCGGTCTTGGTGGGGTGTATGTTGATGTCGATCTGCGCCGGATCGATGTCCAGATACAGGAACCAGCTCGGATAATTGTCGCGCGCCACCAGTTCGTCGTAGGCCTTGCGCACCGCGTGCTCCAAGTAATTACTGCGGATAAAGCGGTGGTTCACGAAGAAGTATTGCTCGCCCCGAGAACGTTTGGCGAATTCGGGTTTTCCCACGAAGCCGGTCACCCTCACAAAGTCGGTGGCTTCTTCCACAGGCACCAGGCGTTCGTCGTACTTGCGGCCGAAGAGCCCTACGATCCGTTGCCGCAGGGCGTGTCCCGAGCCGGCAGGCAGGTTGAACTCTTCCTGCTCATTGTGGACCAATTGGAAGGCGATGTCCGGATGGGCCAGTGCCACGCGGTGGAACTCATCCAGCACGTGCTTCAGTTCCACGCCATCGCTCTTGAGGAACTGGCGGCGTGCGGGCACGTTATAGAACAGGCTGCGCACGGCGATGGTGGTGCCTGGAGGCCCGGCAATGGGGTCCTGGCCGCGGGTACGGCTGCCTTCGATCAATACGCGGGTGCCGAGGTCCTGATCGTGCTCACGGGTCTTGAGCTCCACCTGCGCAATGGCCGCGATGCTCGCCAAGGCCTCACCACGGAAACCCTTGGTGCGCACCGCGTGGAGGTCGTCGGCCACCCGGATCTTGCTGGTGGCGTGCCGCTCGAAGCACAGACGGGCATCGCCAGGGCTCATGCCTTTGCCATTATCCGTGACCTGTACCAGCGTGCGTCCGGCATCCTTCAGCACAAGCACAATGCGGTCGGCACCAGCGTCGACGCTGTTCTCCAGCAGTTCCTTGACCACGCTGGCCGGGCGCTGCACCACTTCGCCGGCAGCGATCTGGTTGGCCACATGGTCGGGTAGCAGCCGGATGATATCGGCCATCTTAGAACTGCACCAGGCCGAAGCCCTTGATGATGAAATAGAGGATCACCATCACCCCGCCCATGGTCATCAGCAAGCGTGTGATATGACTGCGTTCGGTGGTCTGGCGATGCCAACTGTGGCGCATCCGTTCGGCGAAGAGCGCGCGATCGGCTTCGATGAGACCATCCGCACCGGCACGCTCCCTGGCCTTTTTCAGCCGCTCTTCTCGAGCTTCCCGCTCCGCATCATAGTACCGCGTGGGAAAGTCGAATCCCTTCGGTCCGCGTTGGCGGAAAAGCGAAAAGGCGACGGGGAGCTTCGGAGGGTTCATGACGACGTTTCTCAACGGTCATACAAAAGTACGTCGTGGCACGGTTATTACTCCGTGAAGCAACGTGGACCGGGGTGCTGGCGATCACCAGCACAACTGTGGATAAGTGGCGCGTTCAATACCACTTACCCCCTTGATGCTCCGGTAGTTTTGGACCGTTCATGAAACAGCGCATCGCTTATTTGTCCGCCCTGGTGTTCGCCGGGTTCGTTGCATTCAGTGGAACACCTCCTCACCGCAACGTGCATGGTGTTGTGCCAGCCTTCCTGGAGCAGCCCATGCCTTGGGCGGACTCCGTGTTCAGCACGCTGACACTGGATGAGCGTATCGCCCAGCTGATGATGGTGGCGGCGTACAGCAATAAGGACGCACGTCACGAGGCCGAGATCGAGAAGCTGGTGCGCGAACGGAACATCGGCGGTCTGATCTTCTTCCAAGGCGGTCCCGAGCGGCAGGCCCGGCTGACCAATCGCTACCAGGCCGCGGCACGCACACCGCTCATGCTGGGCATGGACCTGGAGTGGGGCCTGGCCATGCGGTTGGACAGCACCATCCGGTTCCCGCGACAGATGACCCTTGGTGCACACGCGGACGAAGCGCTCGTGCGTGAAATGGGGCTCGAGATCGCGCGGCAGATGAAGAGGCTCGGTGTCCACGTGAGCTTCAGCCCTGTGGTGGACGTGAACAACAATCCCGCGAACCCGGTGATCAATGATCGGAGCTTCGGGGAGGACCGCGAGAATGTGGCCCGCAAGGGCATCGCTTACATGCGAGGCCTGCAGGAGGGGGGCGTCATCGCCACGGCCAAGCATTTCCCGGGGCACGGCGATGTGGAGAGCGATTCGCACTACACCCTACCGCTCATCGCGCACAGTCGCACCCGCTTGGATTCATTGGAACTGTTCCCGTTCCAGCGACTGGTGGATGAAGGTCTGGCGGCCGTGATGGTGGCGCACTTGGAGGTGCCCGCGCTGGACAGTACCAAGGGGCAGCCCAGTACCCTCAGCCGTTACGTAGTGAGCGACCTGCTCGAGGAGCAGATCGGGTTCCGTGGGCTGGTCTTCACCGATGCCCTCAACATGAAGGGCGTGGCCAATGCCGACAAGCCTGGCGAGATCGAACTGCGCGCCATACTTGCCGGAAACGATGTGATGCTGTTCCCCCAGGATCCCGTGAAGGCCATCGAGCGCATCCGCAAGGCGATCGATGACAAGGAGCTGGACCGTGCCGTGATCGACCACAAGTGCCTGAAGGTGCTGCGTGCCAAGGAATGGGCAGGCCTGAACCGAATGCTTCCGGTGGAAGTGGCAGGGCTTGCCAACGACCTGAACACCCCGAAGGGTCTGCTGCTCCGTCGCGACCTCTATGCCCGCGCGCTCACTGTGCTCAATGACCACAAGAGCATCCTGCCCATCACCGATCTGCAGCAACTGCGTGTTGCCTCGGTGGTCATCGGCGACAGCCTGGACAACCTCTTCCAGCGAAGCATGCAACGCTATGCCGATTTGGCCACCTTCCGCTGCGACAAATCCATCCGCCGCGATAGCCTGAACGCCTTGCTCCGAAAACTGGAGCCCTTCGACCGCGTGATCGTTTCGGTACACGGGACCAGCTACCGGGTCAACAAGGACTTCGGTATTCCGGAAACGGCCATGGACATTGTGCGCGAGATCGCGGCCCGCAAGCCCACCGTGTTCGCCCTGTTCGCCAACCCGTACCGGCTCACCCGGGCCTATGGAGCGCATTACCTCGCCAGTGTGGTGGTGGCCTACGAGGAAACGGAGGATTCCCAGGACCTGGCCGCACAGCTCATCTTCGGTGCCATCGGGGCCACCGGGCGCCTGCCGATCACGGCATCGTCGTTCTATGCAGCTGGGGATGGTCGTGATGTGCGGCCGATCCGCAGGTTCGGCTACACACTGCCCGAAGGCCTTGGCATGCGGTCCGCGGACCTGAAGGCCATTGACGATATCGTTGCGAACGGTATCCAGGCACAAGCCTATCCCGGTTGCCAGGTGCTGGTGGCCGTTGATGGGCAGGTGGTCATGAACAAGGCCTATGGACACACCACCTACGCCAAGACCCGTCGCGTGCACACGGATGACCTGTACGACCTGGCCTCGGTGACCAAGGTGGCGAGCACCACGCTGGCCCTGATGAAGCTGGTGGACGAAGGCCTTGTGGACCTCGACAAGCCGCTGGGGCACTACCTGCCTGAACTGGAAGACCACTACACCACCCATGCACGCATGGGCATTCGTGAGATCCTTACCCACCAAGCAGGGCTCAAGGCCTTTGTGCCCTTCCAGAGCCGCTTGATGAAGGACGGGAAGTTCAAGCCGGGTACGGTGAGCGACAGTGCCTCGGAGCAATACACCATCCGGATCGCCGAAGGGCTTTATCTGGACCGCACCTACCGTGACAGCCTGTTCCTGTGGGTGCTGAGGACGCCGTTGGGGCAGAAGGGCGAGTATGTGTACAGCGACATGGGCTACTACCTGTTGCAGGAAGTGATCGAGCGGCAGACCGGCATCCCTTTGGACCGCTACGTGGATGCACAGTTCTACCGACCGCTGGGAGCCACCACCTTGGGCTACCGGCCATATGAACGGTTTGCCAAGGAACGGATCGCGCCAACGGAGAACGATGCGCTGTTCAGGCAAAGGCAGGTCTGGGGTGATGTGCACGATCCCGGCGCCGCAATGAAGGGTGGTGTGGCAGGCCATGCCGGTCTGTTCGGCAGCGCCAATGACCTGGCCAAGGTGATGCAGATGTTGCTGAACGGTGGCTATTACGGAGGGCGCAGGTACCTCAGCGAAACGGTGGTCAAGGAGTTCACCAAGTGCCAGTTCTGCAAGCCGGATGGAAGTGGTAACAGGCGTGGACTGGGGTGGGATAAACCCGTTCGTGGCAAGGGTGGTCCCACCTGCGAATGCGTGAGCTATGCCAGCTTCGGGCACACGGGGTTCACCGGTACCATGGTCTGGGCCGATCCCGAACAGAACGTGGTCTATGTGTTCCTGAGCAATCGCGTGTACCCCAAGGCCGATACCAACAAGCTGCTCGAAATGGGCATCCGCACCAAGGTGCAGGAAGCGGTGCATGATGCGGTGGCCGCCCGGATCAAACCGCAACGGGTGGCATCCATACCGACCACCGGGACCTCAGCGCGCTAGGTACTGCGTTGGGTCCAGGTAGAACATCTTTTTCCACCCCTGCGGCGATCCATCGATGCGCCAGGGATAGGGGATGAGCGTCACGATACTGTAGTGAAGGTGTGGTGCTTTGCCTTTCGCGTTCCCACTTTCACCAACGGTACCAAGAGCGGAACCGGCCGAGGTCCATTTGAACGAGTTGGTTCGGATCTCCTGCAAATGCGCGTAATAGTGCAATCGCCATTTGGGGCCCAGTACAAGCACCACATTACCGCCCATGGCCAGTTGTCCTGTATAAAGCACCAGGCCACTGGTCGCACTCTGAACGGTGGTGCCGGCCTTGGCAAAGATGTCCGCGCCTTTGTGGGTGCCGCTCTTTCCCCATGGGTGGTACCAAAAGGTCTCCGGGTGATAGCTGTTCCGATCGGCACCGGCAACGGGCATGCCTTGCGGATGGGCCAAGAGCAGCCCGAGCAGCACAATGGCCAACAGGCCATAGCGTGTTCTCTTTCCTTTCATCAGGGTGTGAACGTGGAACGCGATGCGCTTGGTACCGGAACTCAGGTATGCGTCAATTCAGGAACACGATGGCGCCGTTCAGCACGGCTGCGAAATTCACCCAGAGCAGATAGGGTATCAAGAGCAGCATGGCCGTGCGATGTATGGGGCCGAACGAGCGGATGCACCACACTATGGCCAACCACAGGAGAATGATCTCCGCGAACGCCAATGCCGGAGAGCGTAGGCCGAAGAAGAGCAGCGACCACCCGAAGTTGAGCATTAGTTGAAGGAGGTAAACCGCAAGCGCTCGGCGTTTGGCCATGGGCTCCGTGGCACTGTTCCATACCAGACCGGCCGCGATGCCCATCAGGATGTACAGCAGCGTCCATACCGGTCCGAAGATCCAGTTCGGTGGGTTGAAGGCCGGCTTGTTGATGTCGACATACCAGGTGCCGATGGCATCCGCAGTGAGCAACCCGCTCAGGGACCCGATCACGAGCGTGCCAAGGATGGTGATGAGGAATTTGACCGGTACGGGGAGTGCGTGCATTTCTCAGAAGGGATAACCGATCGCGATGTTGAGGATGAGGTTCTTGTTCCATTGGGTGTACAGGTCATTGAACACCCAGCGGTCCCCGGCGGGCAGGTCCGGGCGGCGCAGTGGTGCGGCCAGGTCCAGGCGGATCACGATCACCTGCGGATCGATGCGCAGGCCGATGCCGGCGTCGAAGGCGATCTCGCTGATGAAGGTGTCCCATTTGAACACGCCACCCGGTCGCGAGGGGTCGTCGGTCAGCAGCCAGATGTTGCCCGCATCGGCGAAGAGCGCGCCCTTCACCAGGCCCGAGATGGTGAAACGGTACTCGGCGTTCGCTTCGATCTTCAGGTCGCCCACCTGGTCCACCAGGAAGTTGCCCTCCTGCTCGGTGACGTAGGTGCCCGGACCCACACTACGCGCCCGGAAGCCGCGCAGGCTGTTGGTGCCACCGGCGTAGAACTGCTTTATATAGGGCATCACCTGGGTGTTGCCGTAGGAGAACCCGGTGTGGGTGAGCAGCCGCGTGACCAGCTGGGCGCCTCGCCCACCGAAGGCATGGTACCAGCGCAGTTCCGGACGGAGGCGCACGTACTGCGAGTAGCGCTGGTCGATCAGGGTATACCCTTCCTCAGGCCGAGGTCCTCGGGAAAGCGCGAAGATTCCGGACAGCAGGTTGCCGCTCTCATCGGCCCCCAGGCTGTAAACCAGCCAGTCGCGTTGCGTGTCGCGGTTCTTGGTGTTGCGCGTATAGGTGTAGCCGAAGCCCACGACGAACTGGTCCTCGAAGCTGCGCTTGATGGTGGGGTTCTCGTCCAGGAAGGCGTCGAAATCCTCCGAGGTGTAGAAGAGGTTGTTGTAGCTGATCTCCAGCAGTTGCAGGTCGTGCCACACCTTGCGGTCCCGACGCCAGGCGTAGTTCAGTCCCGTGGCGGCCGACCGCATGCCGTAGAGGTTGATCCGCCGGAACAGGCCGAATCCCACGGCGATGTTGGTGACCGGTGTGCTGTTGCGCAGGCCCTTGGGGTCGGGCAGCAATAACATGCGCGGAATGGCCAGCCCGGCCTTGATGCCCACCTCGTAGGCATTGGTGCCCGCATCGGCCCCGGAGATCTGGGTCTCGAACCGGCCGTTCACGTCCAGGGTGAACTGCTCGGAGCCACCGAACAGGTTGCGGTCCACAAAACCGGCACGCACACCCGGGCCGGCGAAGTTGTTGCTCTTGCTCACGGCGTTCAGTTCACTGAACAGCGAGAACCGTTTCAGCGGCAACAGCGCGATGCGGGCGTGCAGCACGTCGGCCCGCAGCGTGTCGTCCGCGTAGGCCACCAGCACGTTGCGGAACACACCGTACGTGCTGAGGAAGCGCTGGGTGGCGTTGCTGCGTGAGAGGGAATAGGTATTGCCGGGCCGCATGAACACGCCTTGCAGGATGGGCTCCGGACGGTACATGTCCAGGTAGCTGATGTAGTTCACGCTGTCCACCAACACGGTGTCGGTGGGTGGCAACACGTCGTCCATGTCCGCATGCACGGTGACGGAGCCGATGGTGTGGATGCGGCGTTTGATCAGGGCCGTGGTGTGCTTCACCCGCAGGTTCAGGTCCACGATGGTGTCGCCCACGGTGGTGTCAGCGGTCCACACCAGGTCATCGGCACGCAGTCGGTACCAGCCCTTTTCGCGTAGTCTGTCGGCCACGCGGCCCCGCTCTTCCGTGAGCCGTGTGAGGTCGTACGGTTCCCCGGCATGCACGCGGCACCGTGACAGTTCCAGGGCCATGGTACTGTCCAGCACACTGGTGGATCCATTGCCCATGCGCAGGCTTCGGATCACCAGTGGAGCGCCCGGCGTTACGGTGAAAATCACCGAGGCCTTGCGTCCGTGGCGCACCACCTCGAAGCTGCACTTCGCGTTGAAGTGGCCGCGGTTGTTCAGCCGGTTCACCATCGCTGCGTTAATGTCCGCCAGCGGGATGTCGTCCAGGTAGACCGGCTTTGCACCGACCTTGTACTTCAGTGTATGCCGGAGGCCTTTCTGCTTCTTCGGCTCCTTCACCCCGTTGTGCAGGGCCACCATGGGCCGCATGCCCAGGATGCTGTTGTTGGCGCCTGGCTTTACCAGTTCCTCCAGTTCGCGCTTCGCTCCGGCGGCATCATAGTCGGGCATCGTCGTCCATTCCACCGTGAATCCGGTGTAGAGCGGTCGTTCCTCGGTGCTGTAGCGTAGGCCCGTGCAAGAGGCCAGCAGGGCCGTGGCGAGCAGGAGGGTGGCGCGTACGCACCGGCTATGGAAGGAACTGCTCACTGCTTGTTCTCCTCGGTAGGTCCCCCTGTGCGCTGCTGGCTGATCTGCTTGCGGAGCGCGTCCAGTTCCTTGGCGTTCTTCTCGAAGTCGCGCGTGAGCATGATGGCCACGCCGTTGTTCACCAGCTCGCCATCGTAGAGGTCGTAGGCGTTCTCGTGGTACACCCGCAGCCGTAGTCGCCCGTCCTTGGTGACGTCGTAGGCAATGGCATACTGCGGCGCCTTGGTGTTGCTCATGGCGCTCACGTCCTGCTTCTTTTCGTTGTATCCCAATGAACCACCCGCCTCGATGCTCACCCGGTCGTTAAGGATGCGTTGTGTCACCTTGTAGTCCACGGTGGTGCGGGAGTAGCTCTGGCCGCCCTCGGACTGGTCGTAGGTGTTCACGCCCAGTTGGACGTCCATGCCCTTGATCCGCTGCCCGGTGAGGCGGTTGAGCTGCTGGGTGAGGATGCCGTTGACGGAATTGCGGGCCGCCGTGCTGGCGAGGCTGCTGCCACCCGATGTGGTGCCGGTCTCATTCTCGATGAAGGTGCTGAGCACCAACAGGCCGAACACCTGACGGTTCAACTCTTCCTGGTTGCTGGGCTTGGCCAGTTGGTCCAGCACGCTGTTCACCTGCGGGTAGCTGTTGCGCACCTGCCGGTCCATGTCCAGCCCGAAGCTGATGTTCGGCGCCTGCACCGCTTCGCGGATGTTGATGAGCACATCGAAGGGTAGGGGCGCCTGCAAGGCATTACGTTCGCTTTCGGGCAATCCGCCACGGGCGTTGGCCACCAAGGGATACGGCGCCACCTTGGTGCTGTATTTGGCCTGCACGTCCATGCGCCCCGCGAGCGGATCACCGTCCCACACGATGGTGCCGCCGGGCACGAGTTCGAAGCGTTTCTTCACCAAGCCATAGAACTCCAGCGTGTAGCCACCGTCCACCACGGTGAAGGGCCCCTGCAGGTAGATGTCGCCCAAGGGGTCGTAACGGAAATGGAGGTCGGCCTCGCCCCGGAAGCTTGCGGCATCGCCGGTGGTGGGGTCGATGACGATGGCGAAGCGGGCGTTGCGATCGAGCTTGATGCGCAGGTCGAGGTCGATGCCGGGCAATTGGGCGGCCAAGGAATCGCGCAGCATCTCGCTGTCGGACTTCAATACCAGCGTGTCCAGTGCGTCGTAGTCGGCGGTGAACTGAACAATGCCCTCGTGGTCGATCATCTCCACCTTGCTGCCGGGCAGCACCACGCTGAGCGCAGTGGAATCCTGCACGCTCACTTCACCCTTCACGGTGGGCGTGGTGGCCGTACCACCGATGTGCAGGTCGATGCCGCTGAAGAGCTTGCCGTAGAACATCGGGTTGTCCTTGGCGGTGCTGTTCACCAGCTGGAAGCGGTCGGTGCGCAGGCGCAGGTCCAGTTCGGGGTCGCGGTCCACGCCGGTGTTGATGCGTCCGTCGAGCCGGAACAGGTTGTCCTTGGCGTCGAGCACCTCGAAGCCGTTCATGGCAAGACCGCGCGCATCGAAGGTCACCGTGTCGTTCAGGATCCGGTACACGGCTCCGGTCTGGATGAGGCCGAAGTGCCCATTGGTGATGGCTGTGCTGCCAAGGACCTTCACCGCATCCCCATCCTGCTCGTAGTGCAGTTCGCCGTTCAGCGCACCGCTCAGGTCGAACAGATAGGCTTTCGCCAGGGGCTCGAACAGGGCGAGGTCCTTGAGGTCAAGTTCGCTGTCCACGATGGTACGCGGAGCTTCTTCACGTACATCGACCTCGAAGGTGGCGCTGGCCCGGTTCGTTCCCGCATCGAGCCGCAACGATCCCTCGAAGCGGTCCTCGCGGTCCTCGACGATCTCGGCCTCCACCATGCCCAGGGCCACGTCCATCAGTTCCAGCTCGCGCACGGCGAGGTCGGCCTTCAGTCGTTCATCGTCGTGCAGGGGAAGCAGCACGTTCGCATCCAGCGTGCCGTGCAGCACGGCCAGGCTGTCCACGCTGCGCACGAGTCCGGTGATGTTCGCCAGTTCGAAGCCCTCGATGTCCAGGTGGTTGCCATCCTCTTCCGTGCGGAGCTCGATGCGCTGCGAGCCGCTGGTGATGACGAGGTCGTGGGCATGCAGGCCATCGGGGTCCAGGTACAGTGCATTGCCGGACTTTGCCTTCCACAGGTTCCGGTCGAGCACCAGTTCTTCCTGCAGGTGGGCCACGGTGATCCCGTCCTCACGCCGCAGATCAAGCCCGATGCGGTAGCGGTCCTCCTTGCCGTTGCGCAGCCGGAGGAGTGTCTTCAAGGCCCCGGGCACGTTGGTGGCCTGCAGCACGAGGTCGTCCACGTGCAGGCTGTCGCGCATCACCCGCATCACCGCGAGCTCGCCTTCCAGCTGCGGGCCCGCCGCGGCCAGGTCGATCGTGAATCCCTTGATCTCCACGCCGGCGTAGTCGAGCAGCGGCACATCCACGTTCAGGGCGAGCGCATCGAGGTCGCTATCGTACCGCCCCTCGAAGCGCTTCACCTCCATGGCGTGCAGTTCCGGCAGCAGCAGGCTGGCGAGGCGCTGGGTTCCGGGCAGGTCCACCTTCAGGTCGATGTGGCGTCCGTGGGGCGGTTGGAAGGCGTAGGGTTCCTGGAACGCACTGAGCAGGCGTTCGCGGATCAGGGTCAGGGTGCTGTCCAGGGAGAGGTTGGCGTGGTAGGCGAGGTGGGCCACATCACTGTCCAGGTCCACGGCGGTGGAGTCCGCGTCGAGCAGGCCGTTGAGCGCGAAGCCCTCGAAGGCGAAAGTGCGTTCGTTGTTGAAGATGCGCAGGCCCGGTGCCTGCAAGGCGATGCGGCCGCGCTGGTCGGGCATGAGCGCGATCCGGCCCGTGATGCGGCCTTCGGCGTTGAGCACGTGGGAAGTGAGCCCCAGTTCACGCAGGTGCAGCCGGATCAGGGAGAGGTCCACGTTCATGGCCAGGCTGTCACCGGCCTTGGGCCACGGCCCTTCGGTGTGCAGGTCCAGTTCCACGGCCTCGGTGGCGGTGGTGAGGTCCAAGCGCAGGGAATCACCCACCGCTTCGGCCATCAGGCGCAGGCTGGAGAGGTCGTTGCCGTTGTAGGTGAGGAGCGTCGGGTTCAGCGTCAACGTGCCTCGACGCGAGTCATCGTGCAGGCCATCGCCCCTGGCCGCCAGTGTGAAGCTCACGGGGCCGAGCGCGGTATCGCCGGTGAGGCGCGCAGCAGCGATGCGGTCCGCCTTTAGGTCCACGTCGATCATGCCGGGCATGGAGCCCTTCCACCCGCTTGCTTCGGCGTGGCCCACCAGATCGCCGAGGTCGCTCTTCAGATCCACCTTGGCGCTGGCATCAAGACCGTATCCCTGGGCTTCACCCCTCAGTACGAGGCGCTGCGGCAGGGGCACATCGGGCGGAGCGAAGGCTTGCATCAACTGGCGGATCCCCGCGCCCATGGTCAGGTCCTCGACGGTGAGCGCGTAGCGACTATTTGGCCACTGCGTGGGGTTGCTGATCCGGCCGTTCGCATGAAGGATGCTGCCCTGATCGCCATCGAGCTGGATGCCTGCACGTTGAATGTCCTGAGCGGTGCCCGTGACCCACAATTGGGTCTTCCAGCGTTCCTCGATGGCGGCTCCATTTGGTAGTTCAACTCCGAATTGATGCAGGAGCGGAAGCAGGACCGCGAGACGAAGTTCACCACCCACTTCGGCATCGAACGGTACAGTTTCGGGGTTGCGGTATACCACGGAAAGGTCGCCCGGTGCGGCCGTGGCGCGAAAGGTGAAGCTGTTGCCCAGGGCGGTGATCCGGCCCTCGGTCAGCGAGAGGGTATCGGCAGTGGCGTCCACGTGCGCGCTCAGGTCCGCACGATCACCGTTGGGGCCGCCATGCACGTACAGGCTGTCCAGTTGCAAGGCGATGCGTCCGTTGTTCATCTGCACATCGCGTGCGCCCAGTCCTACGCCGGTGAAAGCGAGGTGTGCGGGATCCAGCAGCAGGGCAGGGGTGCTGATGCTGTCGGTGTGGAAGGCGATGTCGCTGTTCGTCACCGCCAACTGGTCGATGGCGAGGTCCCAGTCCTGCGTCCAGAAGCGGAAGCCATCGTGCTGGTCCAGCCAGAGGGGAAGGCTGTCGGTGGTCGCGGGTACTTCGGTGCCGGAGCGTCCCAGAGTGCCGAACTGGAAGCCATTGAGCTGCACGTTGGACAGGGCCAGCTGCTGCCGGGTGGTGATCACCTCGCGGGCCTGCACCTTGCCGTCCTGCACGGCCACCCATAGGCTGTCGCCCGTGTTGGTGGTGGCCAGGGTGAAGCGCACGTCCTCCGCATCGATCGTCCGGAACCGCACGTCGATATCGGCCAGTGGGTTGGTGAGCGCAGGGTAGATCGGTGGCGTTGGTTCGCCGCTGGTGGTGCGCATGTCCACGCTGGTGTGGCGCAGCACGATGCTGTTCAGGTGGAATTTCAGCGGGGACAGATCGAAGGTGTCGAGGCTCGCGTCCAGTTCGCCCAGCCGCACTTGCATGTCCAGCTCCGAGGGTTGCAGGTGCATGCTGAAGTGGATGCGCTCCAAGTGCATGGACCGCAGATCCAGCTGGATGCCTTCGGTGGTATCGGCCACCACCTCCTGGGTGGCGGGGTCCTCCTTGGTGAAGGCGGTGATGAAGAAGTCGAAGTTGAAGGTGCTGTCGGCGTCCTGGCGCAGGTCGGCGCGCACGTCGGACAGTTCGACATTCTTGAACAACAGTCGCCCCTGCAGCAAGGCGCGCAGCCCCAAGGATGCGTTGATGTGCCCAGCATGGAGCAGGGTGTCGCCGTTCAGGTCGGGTACGTACAATCCCTCCAGGCGCACATCCAAGGGGAAGATGATGCGCAGCCGCTCCAGTTCCACCTTGGTGCCTGTCTTTCCCGCCAGGTAGGCCACGGCGCGCCCACGGATGAGGTGCTGCACGGGTGGCACATAGACCAGCAGGACCACGAAGGCCACGACGAGTATCGGGATGAGCAAGAGCCGCAGCGCGATCTTCCGGAGCAGGCGCCGCCAATTCCGTGGCGGTTTCACGGAAGGCTTCTCAGTGCTATTCGATGCAGTGCTCGACAACGGTCCCGAAAGTACGGGCATGCCAGCACTGGGGAACATCCCGGTCCTTAGCAACGCACCGGCACCTGCCAAGGCCCGATGCGTTGCTAGCTCCGTGCGGCCAGGTCACATCTTCAGTTCCTTCACGTCGCCCTTTTCCGTGATCCATATGTACTTGATGATCTCCTTTACGTCCTTCTTGGGGAAGGCCTCGGGCAGCTGGCACTGAATGGTGATGTTATAGGTATACTGCACGGGTGGCTCGGTGATCTCGGCGTGCAACACGATGTCGAACTGGCCGTAGGGCACCTTGTTATAGAAATGGGTGTTGCTCTTGCGAACGTCGTTCACCAGCTGGCCTTTGCGACGGCTGTTCAAGCTGCTCTGGGTGCGCGATTGGTAGGTGGTGTAACGGTCCAATGGGAAGTAGGCGCCGTTCTTCTCGGCGGCCAGGCGATGGCTTTCGGCGACCTTCAATCCGAGCTTTTCGAGGTTGGCCAGCTTTTGTTGCAGTAATCGGGTCGCGAACATGCGCAGGGTGTCGTAGCAGGCGCTCTGCTGCGCCACGAAGAAGTCCACTTTCACCAGGTCATAGATCTCTTCCTTGGCGGCGGCGGTCACCAGTTTGTCCAGGGTGCGTGCGTCGGTGAACTTGATGTGGATGTTCTTCTGGATCTCGAAGCCCGCCGGCACTTCCTGGTAGGTCTTGCTGAAGAGCTTGCGGGTGGTCTCCAACTCGTAAACGGGGATGAAGGAGAGCATGTCGGTGAACACGTCCTTCTCCTTGATGCCGTGTTCCTTCACCCGGCTCAGCACACCATCAATGCGCTCGTTCATCAGGCTGTCGGCCTCCTCGGCGCTCTGGCCCAGCTGCGTTACATGGAAGATGGCGAGGTAGCTGTCCGCCTTCATGTTCATCATGGCGTTCACCTCCAGCACCAGCATGTTGCCTTGGATGGTGGCCTTCACCGGCTGTTCGGCCTGTTGGAAGAAGATGCGGCTGTTGCTCTCGTACATCAGATTGCCCATGGCCTGCGGTCGGGCGGTGAGGGCAAGTGCGAAGGCCGGCAATAGGACCAGGGTGCG
>Ga0315902_10005237_pt1 | contig 18364 bp, 10 predicted proteins | sample LakEriMetagenome_9_FD_203523 | JGI IMG/M metagenome (GOLD analysis project Ga0315902, IMG submission 203523) | Freshwater fungal communities from buoy surface, Lake Erie, Ohio, United States - Buoy 12 MA117 | ecosystem: Environmental > Aquatic > Freshwater > Lake > Lake biofilm | place: USA... | reverse complement strand
TCCTCAATTCACGGTGAATGAAAATTTTGGTGTGGGACTGGAAGGCTTTGGTTATTACAAGGTGATCAATGATTACCTCGATGCAAAAGCATGGTTTGATTTATATTCCTATGGTTCCTGGCGTGCAAATTTCTCACCCAGTTACCGCATGAGATATCGCTACAATGGAAGTTTCAATCTTAGTTTCCAAAATACCAAGTTCGCCTTCAAGGGGGATCCGGATTTTAAAAAGAACAAAAGCTTTTTTATTACCTGGATGCACAGCATGGATAGCAAGGCAAGACCTGGGGTAAGTTTCAGCGCCAGTGTAAATGCCGGCAGCAGCAAGTATCTTTCCCTGGTTCCCAATGGAGCCCTTGTAAATCCGGGCTTCAGTGGAAATGTTCAGGGTGGAGGAAGCTACATGCAGCCCATGAATTTCACCAACCAATTGTCTTCCACCATTTCCTACCAGAAGTCTTGGGCAGGTACTCCTTTCAACCTTGCCGTTAACCTGAACCATAACCAGAATACTGCCACCAGAGTCGTCAATTTGAATCTGCCTGACATTGCCATGGTTATGAATACCATCTATCCATTTCAACCCAAAGAGTCAGTGGGTGCCTCCAAGTGGTATGAAAAATTGGGCATTGCCTACAGTGGCAATTACAAGGGACAAATTTCTTTCTACGACACAGCTTTTCGTTTCAAACAACTGATCGATACTTTCCAGTGGGGAGCCAGTCATGATATTCCAATAACACTTTCTTTACCATCCCTAGGTCCCTTGCAAGTAGCACCCAATTTTTCATTCCGTGAAAGGTGGTTTGCGCAGAAATTTTACAGAAAATGGAACCCGCAAACCGAGAGGCTGGACTCCAGTATTGATAGAGGATTCTATACAGCACGTGAGATGTCAATGGGACTCTCCTTCAGTACAGCTGTATTCGGGACATACCAGGCAAAGAACAAAGATGCCAGGGTACAGGCAATACGACATGTGATGCGCCCTCAATTCGGTATCAATTATAAACCTGACCTGATGAAGCCTTACTATTTTAGGGAACAGGTAAACAAACAAGGCGACAGGGCCCTCATGTCGGTTTTTGATGGAAGTATCTTCGGGCCTTTCTCGTCTGAAGAAAACGGAGGAATCGGTTTCGGAATCGATAACAATATTGAAATGAAAGTGCGATCCAAATCGGATACTGGAGAGGCAGAATTGAAAAAAGTAAAATTGTTGGATGGTTTTGGAATATCGGGTGGATATAACTTTCTGGCTGATAGTTTCAAGCTCTCCACCTTTAATCTTTATGCGCGTAGTACCCTATTTGAAACAATCAACATCACAGCCAATGCCACTTTGGATCCATACAAGACAGACCCTCGAACACAATACCGAAAAAATGAATATGCCTGGCAAGGTGGTAAATTCACACCTGGTTCTATCACAAGTGGCAGCGTAAACATATCTACCAGTTTCCAGAGCAAAAAGAAAGACGACAAAGACAAGAAAACGGATGCCAAGAGTGATGATGATCCTGCAAATAACTTGACTCAGGAACAGATGATGCAACAGCTTGATTATATCAGACGGAATCCGGCTGAATTTACGGACTTCAATATTCCCTGGTCAATCAGCTTCTCTTATTCATTGAGTTTTGCCAAGATTTTAAGACCGGATTATACCTATAAGACGGAACTGACTTCCAACTTTAACTTTAACGGTGACTTTAGTCTGACCCCCAAATGGAAGGTGGGCGCCAATGGGTATTATGATATCAAGACCATGAAGCTCCAATCATTGACAACCTTCATCACGCGTGATCTTCATTGCTGGCAGATGTCCATCAATGTGACACCTATTGGTCTGTATCGTTTCTTCAATATTTCTATCAACCCCAAATCAGGATTGCTAAGGGATCTTAAAATCAACAGGACCCGTTATTTCTATACTCAATAATGCAATTCATGCTTATTGTTTGTCAGCTAATGTATTCCACATCAGTTGAAATATATGGTCTTTCAATTCTTTTGCATTTTCAAATGAGTATGGATCAACCGGATCCAGAAATTGCATGCTTGCCTTACCGGGCCAGAAGAAAAAAGATTTATCGTGCGGGAGCATCTTACCTGTTCCCCTGATCACACAGGGGATGACCTTTTTGCCGGTATCGAAGGAGAGCCTGAAGGCTCCATCATGAAAAGATTTCAGCGGATCTTTTGTTTTGTTTCTTGTCCCTTCCGGATAGATACACATATGCATGCCCCATTCCAGTACTTCCTTCATCTGCAGGTAGCTTTGTTTCCTGCTGCTATCGCTTGACCGGTCCAGCAATACGGAACCTCGTTTATAGATGAGGCCGAAAAGAGGGACGCGGGACATTTCTATCTTGGCGATAGTCTTGTTCGTTCCGGGTATACCTGGACAGGTCAAGGGTACATCCATCAGGGAATTATGGTTGCAGACCACAACATAATTTTCACCTTTTTTAAATTTTTCCTTGCCTTTGATTTTTACCCGTATGCACGCAAGCGGGAAAAATATAAACATCCAGGCCCTGCAAAGTTTGATTACCCAGGCCGTACGTTTGGGTTCTGGTAACATTCCGGTAGCCCAAATTGGAAGAATAAAAATGAGCATGGTTGCTATGAACATCAATCCGCCCCAGACCGTAAAAACTCTTCCCAAAATATTTTTAACCATGGTTGTTTTCTTTAATGAGCCAGTCGATCGGTTCTTTGCCTTTTTGGGTGAGATATTCGTTTGTTTTTGAGAAATGTCTGCAGCCAAAAAATCCTTTATCAGCAGCAAAAGGGGAGGGGTGCGCTGCCCTTAATACCAAATGTTTTTTTTCATCTATATAGATCCCTTTTTCTTTGGCGAAGTTTCCCCATAGCAGAAAGACCAGCTGTTGTTTTTTTTCATTTAATACACGGATTACTTCATCTGTAAATACATGCCATCCAATGCCTGCATGGCTGTTGGGCTGATTGGCTCGAACTGTTAGGGAGGCATTCAGCAGAAATACTCCTTGATCGGCCCAATGGGATAGGTCACCTTTTCCCCTGGGCATGCGAATGCCTAAGTCGGCTTCAATTTCCTTGTATATGTTGATCAGGGAAGGAGGAGGCTTGATGCCGATGGGTACAGAAAAACTCAATCCTTGTGCTTGTCCCGCTCCATGATAGGGATCTTGTCCAATAATCACCACTTTTACAGCATCCAAGTCGGTTTTATTGAATGCATGGAAGATTAACGGTCCGGGTGGATAAATTTCCTGCTGACTTTCCTTTTCAGACCTCAGTAATTCAACCATATGGTGAAAGTAGGGTTTGCTGAATTCGGCACACAATGCGCTTTTCCATGCGGGTGCAATTTTTACATCAATGGTTTCCATCCTTTTCACTTGGATGCAAGCTAAAAAAAATTATCTTTGCACCCCTAAGTTCTTCCGGTCCCGTAGCTCAGCTGGATAGAGCGGCAGCCTTCTAAGCTGTAGGTCATTGGTTCGAATCCAATCGGGATCACGAGAAATATTAAGCCATCTTAAAGATGGCTTTTTTTATGTAAGTCATTATCCATCGATCATCAGAGTCATTGTTAATTATATTAAAACATATCTGCTCTACTATGGTCTTGCCGTAATTTTAAATATGATTCGAAATTCCTTCCCTTTCTTTCTATTGGTGCTTTCATGTTTAATAACAGCATGTTCACAAAATGTACTGACTGGCAAAAAGCAATTGGCATTCTTGCCAGAATCTGAATTACAAGCTTTGTCCATCAGCCAGTATTCAGCTTTCCTTAAATCTCATAAAGTTATTCCTGTTTCAAATTCAAAAGATGCTGCCATGGTTAAGCGTGTGGGAGACAGGATCACACAAGCAGTCAAAAGATATTACACATCAAAGGGTATAAATAGTAATTTGAACAATTATCAATGGGAGTATAATCTTATTGAAGACAAGGCTGTGAATGCTTGGTGCCTGCCCGGTGGCAAGATAGTGGTCTATTCAGGAATTCTCTCTGTAACACAAAATGAAAATGCTTTAGCCGTTGTAATGGGACATGAAGTTTCACATGCACTCTTGCAACATGGTAACCAAAGAATGAGTTCTTCCATGGTGCAGGAATTAGGCGGATTGACATTGGCCATTGCACTTTCCAATAAGCCGGCACAGACACAGGATTTATTTCTCAATGCTTTTGGTGTAGGTACAGAAATAGGGGTCATGTTACCCTTCTCCAGAAAACAGGAACTGGAGGCTGATCGTTATGGATTGATTTGGACGGTCATGGCCGGTTATGACCCAGATGAAGCCTTGAGTTTTTGGATGAGAATGTCAAAAACAAATACAGGTGCTGCACAACCTGTTTTTCTAAGTACCCATCCATCTGATGAAACAAGAATTGAGGAAATTAGAAAATTTTTACCTGAAGCCCTTACTTATGCTCTAAAATAGGATTTTGTTTAAAGTTTTGCATCTTTTCCACACAATCGGTTAGGTTTTTCCACTTACTCATGCCGCTGCATCAAAAAGATTTTTTTGTTTCACTCCTTAACACTATTTTAAATTATCAAACGCAAGTTTTTTTAAATTAAATCATCACCAAAACGATTGATTATGACCCAAAGATTGTCATTGAAAGGGTTGGTTAGGCTGTTCGGTATCACAGTCTTTCTGACTTTACTCACAGGGCTTGCTGTTGCACAGCGAAGCGTGAGTGGTAAAGTAATCGATGCCGAATCCAAAGCTCCCTTATCAGGAGTATCTATTGTTGTGGGCGGTACCACAAAAGGAACCTCCACAGATGCACAGGGAAATTACAAGATTGACCTAGCAGCCAACCAAAAATCACTTGTTTTCTCATTCAATGGTTATGAAAGCCGCACACAGATCGTGGGAAGCGGTGCTACCTTGAATGTTGAAATGGAAGTGGATGTGAAAGCTCTTCAGTCTGTGGTGGTAACTGGTTACACCTCCCAGAGAAAGAAAGACATCACCGGTGCAGTTGCTGTAGTTTCTGCCAAGGAACTTACTGCTACACCTGCGGCGAGTGTTACGCAAATGCTGCAAGGTAAAGCGTCTGGTGTTGTTGTAGGTAATGATAACTCCCCAGGTGGTGGTACCATGGTGCGTATCCGCGGTTTTGGAACCATCAACAACAACTCACCTCTTTATGTAATCGATGGTGTTCCTACCCAAGGTACCTTGAACAACATCAACCCTTATGACATCGAATCGATGCAGGTGTTGAAAGATGCTTCTGCAGCATCCATCTATGGTGCCCGTGCTGCAAATGGTGTTGTGATCATCACAACCAAGAGAGGCAAGTCAGGTGATCCTAAAATCACGTTTGATTATTATACAGGTCAGCAAGCTCCAGGTAAATTCCTGGATCTTTTGAATGCTCAGGAATTGGGGCAATATCTTTTCAAGGCTGACGTAGGTGCTGGTAAAACACCATGGGTAGCATCACCATCTGTTCAATATCGTTTTGACCAGAATGGTGGCATCACCATGGCAGATTATATCTATCCAAACATATTTGGATCCCTGCCAGCCAACTTCACCTATACCAATGATATTACCGATCCACAGTTGGGTGTAACCAAGTACAACATCAACAAAGCCAACAAGGCGGGTACTGATTGGTATGATGCCATTTTTGATCCGGCCCCGATCTCCAACTACCAAGTAGGTGCTTCCGGTGGAACTGCTAAAGCCAAATATGCATTTTCCGGAAACTATTTCAAGCAAGACGGAATTCTGCGTTTCACCGATTATGAGCGTTTCTCAGTTCGTGCCAATACAGAGTTTACACAGGGTAAGTTTACCGTTGGAGAGAACCTCACCGTTTCTTATGATGAGCGAGTTGGTATCGGCAATAATAGTGAGAGTAATCCAATCTCTTTGGCCTATCGAATTCATCCTATTATTCCAATTTTTGATATAACAGGAGGGCCCGCTTATTTCGGTGGAACCAACTCTTCCCCTTGGTTAGGATTTGGTGGACCTCGTGGTGTGAACCTGGGTAACGCTACCAACCCATTGGCTGAACTTTACAGAGCAAAAGACAACAAAACCGTCACGACAAACATATTCGGCAATGCTTTTGGTGAATATGCGATCAATAAGAACCTGAAGGCAAGGACCAGTTTTGGTTTGGAATACACCAACGGTAACCGCTCTGAGTATTTCATGAGAAATATTGAAGCATCAGAAGCTAGAAACACCAATTCTTTGAATGTGTTCAATAACTTTAGCTCTGCATGGACATGGTACAATACTTTGAATTATAATAAAACTTTCTCCGAAGACCATGATGTTAATGTTTTAGTAGGAACAGAAGCTGTCTCTACTTATGGTGTAGGTTTCAGTGCAAGCCGAAGCAATTTCTCTTTTGATGACATAGATTACAGATACTTAGATGCTGGTTCTGCATCTGGTCTGAGCAATGGGGGTGGCGGTGCAATCAGAACGCGTCTATTCTCGCAATTTGCGAAAGTGAACTATGGCTTTAAGAATTTGATTCTTGCCGACTTCACCATCCGTCGTGACGGTTCTTCCCGATTCTCTGCAGCGAATCGTTATGGTATCTTCCCTGCGGGTTCATTGGGTGTTCGTCTTACAGAGCTCAAGGCACTCAACAACCTGAGCTGGCTGGATGACCTGAAAGTAAGAGCAGGTTGGGGTAAAACAGGTAATCAGTTGATTCCAAATGTTTATAATGCTGTTACTCTTTATACCGCCAACCCAACTACCAATGGTTATGACATCAATGGAACTGGTTCTTCGATTGCAGGTGGTTTTGATCTCGCCCAATTCGGTAACCCCAACGGTAAGTGGGAAACATCTACCTCTATGAATGTTGGAATTGATGCAAGTTTATTCAGGAATCGCCTGGAAGTGGTATTGGACTGGTACAACAGAACCACCTCAGACATGTTGGCCCAGATCGCAGTAGCCCGCGCTCAAGGTCAAGGTACCTTGCCCTTCACCAACATCGGTGAGATGCGCAATAGAGGTGTTGACTTGAATTTGAATTGGACCGATAAAGCCATGAACGGTCAGCTTCGATATTCAATCGGTTTCAACATCAGCCATTACAAAAATGAAGTGTTGAAATTGAACAACGATCCCAATGCAACCGTATTCGGTTTCACAACCCGTCTCCCATCGATTACTGCTACAAGGAGAGGATATCCTATTGCCAGCTTCTTTGGTTATTATGTAGATGGCATTCTTACAGCCCAACAGGCTGCTACTGCACCTAAGTTTGGGACATATACCCGTGAAGGCGTGTTCAATTTCAGGGATATCAACAAAGATGGTGTGATCACTGCAGCTGACCGTGATTTCGTGGGTAATCCACACCCTGACTTTACTTATGGTATCAACCTTTCGGCTGGTTACAAGAACTTTGATCTTGCCATCTTTGCACAAGGTGTGCAGGGAAATGAAATCTTCAACTATGTACGTTACTGGACAGATTTTAACGTATTCCAGGGCAACAGGTCGAAGAGAATGTTGTATGAGTCATACGGAAATACAAGCAATCCCAAGTTGCCTCGTCTGAATTCCAGCGACGCCTCTTCTCAACAGGTATCATCTTACTTCCTCGAGGACGGCTCTTACCTCCGCTTGAGGAACATTCAGCTGACTTACACCATTCCCAACAACATCATGAAGAAAGTTGGCATTGCAGGTGCGCAGATCTATATCCAGGGTCAAAACATACTGACATTGACACAGTATACCGGTTTGGATCCGGATATCAACTTGCGTACTTCAGGTGCAGATAACCAGGATATTCACATGGGTATTGATGAGGGAGCTTATCCTGTTGCCAAATCTTACCTCTTTGGTGTACGCCTTAAATTCTAATTCAAATGCAATTGTAAAAATTATGAATATGAATAAGATAAAATTTCTACTTCTTCCACTGGCAATAATGATGGCCATTGGATGCCAGAAATTCTTTGATGTTGCTCCACAAGGTGTAGCAACAGCCGCACAGCTAAAAAGTAAAGCAGGCGTAAACGCACTTTTAATTGGTGCATACTCTCTGCTTGATGGAGTTGGTGCTGGAACTACAAACTGGCATGCTGCAGTGTCTAATTGGGTTTATGGTGGTGTTGTGTCGGATGATGCATATAAAGGAACTGATGCAGGTGACCAGCCTGAGCAATCCTTTCTTGAGCAATACAACTGGGTTTCTGATAATACCCATCTTCGTGGAAAATGGCAGCACTCATACGATGGGGTAGCCCGTTGCAACGAGGTAATTCTCATAGTAAATGATCCAGATGTAAAAGATATGTCTGATGTTGAAAAAAGAGAAGCCATTGCACAAGCACGATTCTTGAGGGGACATTACCATTTTGAAGCCAAAAAAATGTGGAACAATGTTCCTTATATTGATGAAAAAGTTTACAAAACCAATGACCCTTCATCAGTTTTGATAGGTAACACAACAAATATCTGGCCACAAATAGAAGCTGATTTCAAGTTTGCTGCTGATAACTTACCTGCAAGTCAAGCTCAGAAAGGTCGAGTAACCAAATGGGCAGCAAAATCCTATTTAGCGAAGGCATATCTTTTTCAGAAAAAATGGGCTGAAGCAAAAACTGAATTATTAGATGTCTACAACAACTCTGGAAAGGGCTTGGTGGCCAATTATCATGATAATTACAGGACAGTAACCAATAACAATAGAGAGTCAATTTTTGAGGTTCAGTTCTCTATTAATGATGGAACTACTGGTGGAAACGGTAACCAAGGGGATGTGTTGAACTGGCCTTATGCCGGCAATGCTCCTGGTCGTGGTTGTTGTGGATTTTACCAGCCTTCCCATAACCTGGTGAATGCATTCAAGACGGATGCCAATGGTCTTCCGTTGATTGGTAATTCAGCTGATGGTAGCCAGGATACTTATAACAATGTAGATTTGCCTAACGACCAGGGCATTAGCTTCACGGTTCCCTATACTGCAGACCTGAGTATTCCTGTTGACACTCGTTTGGACTGGACAGTAGGTAGAAGAGGAGTGAAGTTCTTGGACTGGGGACCCCATCCTGGAAGCTCATGGATCCGTGACCAGGCTTATGCAGGTCCATTCAGTGGCAAAAAATGGATGTACTATCTTTCAGAAGAAAACTCCACGACACACGCAACTGCGAAACGTTCAGTTAACAACAATTTTCGCGTTATCAAGTTTTCACATGTCATTCTTTGGTTGGCTGAGTGTGAGGCAGAATTGGGAAATCTCGCTTCTGCAGAAACTTATGTAAACTTGATACGCAATCGCGCCAAGTCCTCAACTCCACAAGACGCTGCGGTAAATATCAAAGTTGAACCTTATCCAACAGGAACTTTCGCTACACGTGGTCAGGGTTTCACCATTAATGCCGTTCGCATGGAGCAACGCCTTGAATTTGCAATGGAGGGACACAGGTTCTTTGACCTGGTTCGTTGGGGTATCGCTGAGAAAGTATTAAATGCCTATGTTGCCAAAGAAGGAACTTCCGGAACTGACACCAATGGCAGAACTTTCTCCAAGCGCAACTACCTTGCTGGTAAGGTGTTCTTGGCCAAGCACAATTATTTCCCCATCCCACAGGATGAGATTTTGAACTCACAGAAGGATGGTAAATCCGTTCTTACTCAGAATCCTGGTTACTAATATCGAATTCGATCATATGATAAAGGCTGTCCATTTGGACAGCCTTTATTTTTGCATTAATTGTTATATGTTCAGTCAGCTTTTTTAAGGCATCTAATCCATGTTCATCAACTGTTCAAATAGTTTTTCAAATTCCGGTTCGGCTTTGCTCAGTTCTGATTGGATCTGTTGATATTTTTTTTCGGCCTCGTTGAATTTGTTTCTATCAGAGTAAATCGACGGGTCTGCCAGAGAAGCCTCTGCAACTGTTTTTTCATTTTTAAGGCGATTTACTTTTGCCTCCATCTCATCAAACAATCGCTGTATCCTCTTCTTTTCTTTCTGCTTTTCCTTGTCGATGGGGGTATTCTGGGCACTCTCGACTACTTTTTGCGCAGTACTTTTTTCTTTGACTTCTACTGTTGAACTTGATTCTCGCCCCTTGTCCCTCGTCCCTTGTCCCTCATTTCCTTTTCCCTGTAAAGCCATCCTTTCCTTCCATTCCACCCACTCGGTATACCCACCTTTGAATTCAACAATCTTGCCGTCGATGATCTCCCAGATCTTGTTGGCGGTTTTGGAGATGAAATAACGGTCGTGACTTACCAAGATCAAACTTCCCTCATATTTGTCCAACGCCTCTGCCAACAGATCCACGGAATGCATGTCGAGGTGATTCGTAGGTTCGTCCAGCATCAGGAAATTGGATTTGCTGATGATGGTTTTGGCCAGGGCCACACGGGCTTTTTCACCTCCACTCAATACCTTGATTTTTTTGTCTACATCATCACCGCCGAAAAGGAAACAACCCAAAACAGTCCGCAGTTCCATATCTGTCTTCTTGCTCCCCGCCATTTGCAATTCCTCGAGCACTGTGTGAGAAAGGTTGAGTGATTCCAACTGGTGCTGGGCATAAAAGCTTTCTTCCACGTTATGTCCCCATGCACGCTCTCCATCAAAGCTTTCTCTTCCGCCAATGATGCGCAATAGGGTAGACTTACCTTTTCCATTGGCTCCTATCAAAGCGATCTTATCGCCTCTTTCGATCTCGCCATCTGCCTGATCTGTGATTTCAATGTTGCCAAATCGCTTGGACACTTGCCGAAGGGTGCAGATAACCTTACCCGGTGTCTTGTCCACATTGAAGTTCATGCGGATATTCGGCCTTTCGATGCTGGCTTCTTCTACACGCTCGATCTTATCAAGTCTTTTCTGTACACTCTGTGCTTGAGCAGCTTTGGAAGCTTTGGCTTTGAATCGTTCGATGAATCTTTCCTGTTGTCGGATAAAATCCTGCTGGTTTTCAAATGCCCTTTGTTGCATTTCCAGTCGTACCAACTTCTCTTTCTCGTAATATGAATAGTTTCCGGAATAGATATGCAACTTTCGTTGGTACAGTTCCACGATCTTGTTCACCATCCGATCCAAGAAAAATTTATCGTGGCTCACGATCACAACTGCTCCTTGGTAATGGATTAGGTATTTTTCCAGCCATTCAATAGAAGGAAGATCCAGGTGGTTGGTCGGTTCGTCCAACATAAGCAGATCAGGTTGCATGAGGATCATTTTCGCGAGCAATACTCGCATCCTCCAACCACCGCTGAATTCTTTATAAGGTCTCGATAAGTCAGCCTGACTGAACCCTAGTCCATGCAATACGTCCTCTGTCTTGTGGTCGATGTTGTATCCATCCAGCACATCCATTTCATGCAAAAGGTCAGTATACTGAATCAGCTTTTTTTCATCTTCTCCTTTTTCCAATTCTTCACCCAGTCGCTCAATTTCCTTTTGGATAAAAAGGACCCTTTCAAAGGCCCCCATCGCTACCTGCAAGATGCTCTCCTCTGTATCAAAACTCAACAAATCCTGGTGCAGATAACCGATGGTTGTTGACCGGCTCCTTTCCACTGTCCCTGCACTGGGCAGGTATTCACCGGCAAGCAATTTGAGGAGGGTGGATTTACCGGTTCCATTGTATCCAATCAATCCGATCCTGTCTCCAGGATGGATATGCCAGGTGGCCTCTTCCACAATGGCCCTTGCACCAAATTCAAAAGTCAAATCCTGTAATCCTGCCAGCATAATATATTCTTGCGCCGCAAAGTTAGCACAATCTGACTTTGTTGCTGAACTTTGCATCCTCAATAATGTTATGGTAGGCGTGAGACATGTCCTGATACTGACTTTTATTTTCCTTTCTTTCCATGCTTTTTCTCAGAACAAGCACACAATCAGTGGCTATGTGCGTGATTCCCTGAGTCGGGAAACCCTCATCGGGGCAACGATTCAGACGGAAAACTCAAACAAGGGTATCAATACCAATGCCTATGGTTATTATTCCATAACCCTGCCGGAAGGGGAATATAAAATGATCATTTCTTTTGTAGGATATTATCCCCTGGAACAAACCATTATCGTAAAGGGGGATCAGCAGGTCAATTTTTCCCTCCTCTCAAAATCCAGCCTTTCGCAGGAGATTGTGATCTCCAGTAGAAAAAAAGATGCCAATGTGCGGAATGCGCAAATGGGACAAATCGATCTTACTACCTCCAAAATGAAATCCCTGCCTGTTATTTTTGGCGAGATCGATCCATTGAAAACATTGCAGCTTTTCCCTGGGGTAACCAATGCAGGGGAGGGAAACAGTGGTATCTATGTCAGGGGAGGTGGACCTGATCAAAATCTTATTTTGCTGGATGATGCAGTTGTATATAACACCGGGCACCTCTTCGGTTTCTTCTCCATTTTCAATGGGGATGCCATCAAGAACACCAGCCTGATCAAAGGAGGGATGCCAGCACAGTACGGGGGCAGATTATCATCTGTATTGGATATTTCCATGAAGGACGGTAATATGAAAAAATTTCAGGCTGAGGGTGGTATCGGTACCATAGCATCCCGTCTTTCCATACAGGGACCGATCAGGAAGGACAAATCATCTTTCATGATCTCTGGGAGACGGACCTATATCGATGCACTCGTAAAACCCTTTATCAAAAAGGGGAGTCAGTTTTATGGATCTGGCTATTATTTTTATGACCTGAATACCAAGTTCAATTATCGATTCTCCGACAAAGATCGTCTTTACATCAGTGGCTATTTTGGCAGGGATGTATTTGATTTCAAAAACAACCAACGCCAGTTCAATGTGAGCATTCCCTGGGGAAATGCCACCATGACGGCCCGTTGGAACCATGTTTTTGATCAGAAACTATTCATGAATACAACCCTGCTCTACAATGATTATGATTTTTCATTGGGTGCACTTCAGAACAACTTCAATTTTACACTGAGTAGCGGTATAAAAGACCTTAGCCTGAAAACAGATTTCGATCATTACCTCACACCAGAACACAAATTGAAATATGGTGTCATGTTCATCAACCATCGATTTTCTCCGTCGGTCGTTTCAGGGCGCCAAGACAGTGTAGTGTTCCAACCGAACAATGCGCAGTTGAAATATGCCAGAGAGGTGGGTTTGTATGCCCAAGACGACTGGGATATCAATGACAAAATGAAGCTGAATTATGGTTTACGCTGGAGTGGTTTTCAACAGGTGGGTCCGTATGATAAATACATAACGGACAACAATGGAAATCGACTGGATAGCATTCAATATGCAAGAGGAGAACAACTGAAATTCTATCATGGACTCGAACCAAGGGCAACCTTGCGATACAGTGTAGATGATGCTTCTTCCTTCAAAGCATCTATTAGCCGCAACCGCCAATACATTCACTTGGTCAGCAATGCTGGAACAACCCTTCCAACAGATGTTTGGGTGCCCAGTACCTTCAGGGTTAAACCCCAACTTTCCTGGCAATACGCAGCTGGATATTTTAGGAATTTCAAAGACAATACCTGGGAGACTTCTGTAGAGGTCTATTATAAGTCGATGGATAATCAGATTGAATATAAGGAAGGGTATACGCCGTCTATCAAAGATCCTGAAGAGGAGTTTGTTTTTGGAAAAGGTTGGAGTTATGGTGCTGAGTTCTTCATCAATAAAACAAAAGGTCGGTTTACAGGATGGGTGGGTTATACCTTGGCCTGGTCCTGGAGAAAATTTCCTGATCTGAACAAGGGAAATCCCTATCCCGCTAAATATGATCGCAGGCATGATCTTTCGGTAGTGGGCATGTATGAATTAAATCCAAAATGGAAGTTTTCTGCTGTTTTTGTCTATGCTACGGGAAACGCTACGTCTTTACCTGAAAAATTCTATTTGGTAGAGGGTGTCCTCACCCAGCAGTTTTCTTCGATTAACCAATACCGTTTAGCTCCTTATCACCGATTGGATCTGTCCGCTACTTTTAACCCTGAACCCACAAAGGCAAGGAAGATTAAAAGCAGCTGGTCATTTAGTTTGTATAATGCTTATAGCAGAAAGAATCCCTATTTTCTTTACTTTGATCAAACGGGTAGTGCATTTGCAGGAACTTTGAAAGTGCAAGCAAAACAGGTATCATTGTTTCCAGTGATACCATCCGTGACGTATAATTTTAAATTTTAGGGCAACTACTCATCCTTTAGCTTGAATCGTATGGCCCTGCTGATATGCTTGGTAGAGCTGATTTTGAACTCTTCTTTCACTCCATTAATGGTGACAATCATGATAGCCGTATTGGGCGGAAGTGTGCCCTCGCTCTTGGCATACATGATCAGGTCGTACACTTTTTCTTTACCATCAACCATAAGGTCAATGGTGATTGGCTTTTCTGTTAAGAGTTTTTCGGGAATCAATAGTTTATCATTAAGGAAGATCATGACCGTATCACCATCAATCTGACCATAATCGTATATCTCGATTTTAACAGCAGTTGGTTGCACCTCAAAAGTTTTGATGATCTCGTAGCTTCTTTTCGTTATTTTATCTTTTAAAGGGGCCTCCGGTTTTACATTGGATTGTCCGGGTTTGAGCTGGTTTAAATTCTTATTTACAGGACTATCACTTGGTTTGCTATTGTTTTCATTTGAGATAATTCCTGTAGGATTGGGTTTGCCAGTTTTATCGGCTTGGTCGTTTTGGTCCAATTTTCTTCGTTCGAGTGTGGTTAATCCGGACCCACATGTGCTTCCTTCTTTGTAAGGCTTCCACTTTCCCAACAGTATTTCCTTATCTTTCTGTTTAAAGTATGTTAGCTGGTGTGATTGAAGGCAGTTCTCAAAATCCGGAGGAGTGTTGGACTTGATCTTTTCAACTTCATTAACGGTAAGGGATTTACTCCCAGGATCATACTGTCCCTTTAATTTACAAATTACATAGTATCTCTTCCCGGAGATGCTAAAATAGGTGTAGGAATGACCAGTAATCTGCTGGCCATTTACTTCAATTTCCAGCACATAGTTGGTCTTAACCGCACGAGCATCAGTTGCATCACCAAATTCACCGATCCATTGTCCACTTAATTTTTGGCCAAATGAATCCAAGCTCATCAACCCAAGACTCCCCAAAAAGAACAACCAGGTGAAGCGTAAAATTTTGTTCAAATTCATTTTATTTAGAGGACTCATGCAAATTATTATGAATTGAATGTGGGCTTACCCAATACTTCGTTAAATTTGCACCTGTTCAAGATTTGAATCTGACTAACATGATTAATATACAATTTCCGGATGGTGCTGTTAGACAATATGAAGCAGGTATATCGCCAATGGCTATAGCTAAGTCAATTTCCGAGGGCTTGGCCCGGAAAGTGATCGCAGCCAGCATAAATGGTGTTGTGTCTGATGCTTCCACGCCACTGCAAGCTGACGCTAGTTTAAAATTGCTTACCTGGGATGATTCCGACGGCAAATCTACCTTCTGGCACTCCTCTGCACACCTTTTGGCAGAAGCTGTTGAAGCAACTTTTCCTGGAGTTAAATTTTGGGTGGGACCAGCCGTAGATCGTGGATTCTACTATGATATGGATCTTGGAGATAGAAGCATTTCCGAAGAAGAACTGATCAGCTTGGAAAAAAAGATGGGTGAACTGTCCAAGAAAAACAGTGAATTCATCAGAAAAGAAATTTCCAAAACCGATGCCATTAGCTATTTCACAGAGAAGGGTGATGAATATAAATTGGACCTGCTCCAAGGATTGTCAGATGGATCCATCACTTTCTATACACAAGGTGAGTTTACAGATCTTTGTCGTGGTCCCCATATACCCCATACCGGCCTGATCAAGGCCATCAAGCTTACTTCTGTCGCTGGGGCGTATTGGAAAGGGGATGAAAAGAACAAGCAGCTGACCAGGATTTACGGTGTAAGCTTCCCCAGTCAGAAAGAATTGGACGAACATCTCCAAATGCTGGAAGAGGCCAAAAAGAGGGATCACCGGAAATTGGGCAAGGAGCTGGGTATCTTCACCTTTGATGATGACGTAGGACCGGGTTTACCTCTGTGGATGCCCAATGGCACTGTAATCATTGAGGAGTTAGAGAAGTTAGCCAAGGAAACTGAACTGGCTGCAGGATACAAAAGGGTGGTTACGCCTCATATAGCCAAGGAGAGCATGTACCTCACCAGCGGTCACTTGCCTTACTATCAGGACAGCATGTACCCACCCATGGAGCTGGAAGGTGTCAAATACTACCTGAAGGCCATGAACTGTCCCCATCACCACAAGATATTTGCTGCTGAGAACAGGAGCTACAAAGAGCTTCCGCTGAGGCTTGCAGAATACGGCACCTGTTACCGGTATGAGCAGAGTGGTGAGTTATTCGGCCTCATGCGGGTAAGGTGTTTGCACATGAATGATGCGCATATCTATTGCTCCAAGGAAGATTTTGCCAATGAGTTCAGGGCGGTAAATGATATGTACATCAAGTATTTCAAAATATTTGGCATAGATAAGTATGTAATGAGGCTGAGTTTGCATGATCCTGCCAAACTGGGACAGAAATACATCAATGAGCCTGAGTTATGGAAAGAGACGGAGGAAATGGTGCGACAAGTGCTGATTGAGTCCAATATTCCTTTTGTGGAAGTGCCTGATGAAGGAGCATTCTATGGGCCAAAGATTGACGTACAGATCTGGTCAGCTATTGGAAGAGAATTCACTTTGGCAACCAATCAGGTTGATTTCGCTCAGGGCAGAAGATTCAATCTTTCCTATACCAACCGCGAGAATCAAGCTGAAACCCCACTGATCATTCACCGTGCCCCATTGGGAACCCATGAACGATTCATTGGATTTCTTTTAGAACATTATGCCGGTAAATTCCCTTTATGGCTTGCTCCGGTTCAGGTGAAACTTCTCCCAATCAGCGACAAGTTCAATGATTACGCGAAACAAGTAAACCAACAGTTGCTCAACATGGGCATACGTTCAGAGGTAGACGAAAGAGGAGAGAAGATTGGCAAGAAGATTAGGGATACTGAGTTGATGAGGGTCCCTTACATGCTGGTCATTGGTGAAAAGGAACAGAATGAAGGCGTGGTTTCTGTAAGAAGACAGGGCAAGGGTGATATGGGACAATGCTCAGTATCAGAATTATTGACTAATTTAACAGCTGAAATAAACCAACGGCAATCCAATTAACAAAACAAATAACAGAAACGGACTAAACCTGCTGCCGTCAGGATCTTCCGGAATACACTATGTCATTACCTAACAGACCATTTAACCGTCCAAGTGGACCAGGAGGCTTCAGGGGCAAGTTCATGCCAAGAAAAGAAGCTGAACACCGTATCAACAATTTCATCAGGGTTCCACAGGTAAGGCTTGTGGGTGACAATGTTACCATGGGGGTTTATCCCACCCAGGAAGCACTTAGGATGGCTCAAGCACAGGAGCTGGATCTTGTTGAGATATCTCCCCAAGCCGATCCTCCCGTCTGTAAGATCATCGACTATAATAAATTCCTTTACGACAAGAAGCGTAAAGAGAAGGAAATGAAGGCCAAAAGCAAGTCGGCAGAATTAAAAGAGATCCGTTTCACTCCCGGTACCGACGACCATGACTTTGATTTCAAGGCCCGTCATGCTGAAAACTTTTTAAAGGAAGGAAATAAAGTAAAGGCCTACGTGCAGTTCAAAGGACGTGCCATCATGTTCAAAGAAAGAGGGGAGCTTGTCCTGTTGAAATTTGCTGAACGCTTGGCAGAAATCGGTCAGGTAGAAGGTTTGCCCAAACTAGAAGGTAAGAGAATGCTGATGGTCATCGCTCCCAAAACCCAGAAAAAGAAGAAAGAAGGTCCAGCACCTGAGTAACCTCAGATATTCCTGCTTTTCGCATTATTCCATTTACCACTGAGCAAATATGCCAGTGAGAGGATCAGTATGCAGCTCCAATACAGAATCTCTGATCCCCATCCCCATGCAATGGACAGGTTCATGGTTTCCATGGTTGTATAGATATAGAGGCAATACAGCAGGATTGTAACTGCCTCAATCAACAGATTAACTTTTGTGTTGCCTGTCCCGGTTACGGCATTTAGACAAATTGTTGAAACCGACATCAATAAGATTGCAAACGAGACGATGCGCAACACTGGAATGGCTGCATCAAGATAGGTTGGGTCTTCCAAAAAAATACCAAGTAATGCTTTAGGAAAAAACTGCAATGGTATGAAAATCAATATTGTAGAACCTGAACTCAAAAGAGCAATTCTCTTTACAAGGATCATTACTCTCCTGTTCATTCCTTGACCAATGATATTGGATACCATGGTATTGGAAGTAGCCGCGAAAGCCCAAATAAAGATGCCGAAAAATCCAAAGAGCAG
>Ga0315902_10005233_pt1 | contig 18372 bp, 13 predicted proteins | sample LakEriMetagenome_9_FD_203523 | JGI IMG/M metagenome (GOLD analysis project Ga0315902, IMG submission 203523) | Freshwater fungal communities from buoy surface, Lake Erie, Ohio, United States - Buoy 12 MA117 | ecosystem: Environmental > Aquatic > Freshwater > Lake > Lake biofilm | place: USA... | reverse complement strand
AGTTTTGGCTGCGGCTGGTCTTTCTGAAAAAAGAGACTTCGCGTCTATCGACAACGCTCCTGAAGAAAAAGAGCGTGGTATCACCATTAACACTGCTCACGTAGAGTACGCGACGGCTAACCGTCACTACGCTCACGTTGACTGTCCGGGTCACGCCGACTATGTAAAGAACATGGTAACGGGTGCTGCTCAAATGGACGGTGCTATCCTCGTGGTAGCTGCTACCGACGGACCAATGCCACAAACTCGTGAGCACATCCTGTTGGGTCGTCAGGTGGGTGTTCCACGTATCGTTGTGTTCATGAACAAAGTGGACATGGTTGACGATGCTGAACTTCTTGACCTCGTTGAGATGGAAATCCGCGAACTGTTGAGCTTCTACGAATATGACGGTGACAACACACCAATCATCCGTGGTTCTGCCTTGGGTGGTTTGAATGGCGATGCCAAGTGGGTTGAGAAAATCATGGAATTGATGGCTGCAGTAGATACTTGGATTCCAATTCCTCCCCGTGAAGTAGAAAAGCCTTTCTTGATGTCTGTTGAAGACGTGTTCACCATCACCGGTCGTGGTACAGTTGCTACCGGTCGTATCGAGCGCGGTGTCATCAACTCAGGTGAGGAAGTTGATATCATTGGTTTCAACGAAGCTAAGTTGAAGTCAACCGTTACCGGTGTTGAAATGTTCCGTAAGATCCTTGATCGCGGTGAAGCCGGTGACAACGTTGGTTTGCTCCTCCGTGGTATTGAAAAGAGCGATATCCGTCGTGGTATGGTTATTTGCAAGCCCGGTTCAATCCAACCTCACACTAAGTTCAAGGCTGAGATCTACGTTTTGAAGAAGGAAGAAGGTGGTCGTCACACTCCTTTCCACAACAAATACCGTCCTCAGTTCTACTTCCGTACAACTGACGTAACCGGAGAAATCAACCTCGAAGCCGGTCGCGAAATGGTACTCCCAGGCGATAACGTATCAATCGAAGTTAATTTGATTGCTCCTATCGCAATGGACAAAGGTCTTCGCTTCGCAATCCGTGAAGGTGGCCGTACCGTTGGTGCCGGTCAGGTAACTGACATCATCGCGTAAGCTTACGCGTGTGAAACATACAGTGAAGGCGATATCCGTCAAAAGATATCGCCTTCACTTTCACGTTTAAAACAGGATTGGCAAAAGAGCTTGATCCTTTGATTGAGAAGCCGCTACTGAATGTGTTGGTTTTCAATCGGAAAAGTGGTGAATAGTGAATGGTGAATGGTGAATGGTGAATGTTTGTCTCAAGTGGTAATTATCACTCATAGCCCCCCCACCATTTGTCACTTGTTATTCGTCACTAAAACATTACGGGCATAGTTCAATGGCAGAATAGCGGTCTCCAAAACCGTTGATCTAGGTTCGAGTCCTGGTGCCCGTGCAAAGGTTTAAACAACAGCTCCGAAGCGAAAGCTTCGGGTACATTTAAAAATTATAAAAATGGCTGGATTAAAAACATATTTGGAAGAGTCTTACAACTTACTGATCAATGAGGTCAAGTGGCCTACATGGGCAGAGCTTCAAGAGAGCACCGTATTGGTGTTCATCACAACGCTCATTCTCACCGTTTGCATTTTTGCAATGGACTTCGTCTTCGGTGTTAGCGGCGATGCTGCTTCCACCTGGAAGGGCGTTGTAGGTTTCCTCTATGCATTCCTGACCTGATTAGAAGTTTGTTTTGAACCCCACCTTAGGACATCGAACAATGAGCGATATTGAAAAAAAGTGGTACGTTGTGCGTGCCATCAGCGGTAAAGAAAAGAAGGTAAAGGAGTACATTGAAAGCGAAATCAAAGCTCGCGGCATGCAGGATTATGTAGCCCAGGTCTTGATTCCGACTGAAAAAGTATTCCAGGTGCGCAATGGCAAAAAAGTCAGCAAAGAGCGCAGCTACCTTCCGGGCTATGTGCTGATTGAAGCAGCGCTCATTGGAGAAATACCGCACATCATTAAGAACATCACCAACGTGATTGGCTTCTTGGGTGCAGAGAAAAAGGGAGATCCCATCCCGTTGAGATTATCGGAAGTAAACCGGATCTTGGGTAAAGTGGATGAGTTGGCTGAATCAGGCGAAGAGCTCAACATTCCATTCGTTGTGGGTGAGAATGTGAAAGTCATCGATGGTCCATTCAACAACTTTGGCGGCGTAATCGAAGAGATCAACGAGGAGAAGAAAAAGCTGAAAGTGATGGTAAAAATCTTCGGCCGCAAAACACCGGTGGAGCTTGGCTACATGCAGGTGGAAAAAGAATAATGACGAATGACGAGTGACGAGTGGCGAATTTTTCGTCACTAGCCATTCGCCACTAGAATGAATTAAGACGCGTGTGGTGCGCATTGAATTTAAACAGATGTTACGATTCGCTTCCCCTTGCAAGCCACGCACAAACCAAATAAATACAAAGTAAAATGGCGAAAGAAGTAGCTGGATTCGTCAAGCTGCAAATCAAAGGTGGTGCTGCAAACCCCTCGCCCCCTGTAGGCCCTGCTCTCGGTTCCAAAGGTGTTAACATCATGGAATTCTGTAAGCAGTTCAATGCCCGTACACAGGACAAGGCAGGTAAAGTTTGCCCGGTATTGATCACCGTTTATAGTGACAAGTCGTTTGACTTCGTCATCAAAACGGCACCGGCAGCTGTGCAACTCCTCGATGCCTCCAAGGCAAAGAAGGGTGCTGCAGAGCCAAACCGTCAGAAGATTGGGCAAGTAACCTGGGATCAGGTGCGTGCCATCGCAGAAGACAAAATGCCAGACCTCAATTGCTTCACCATCGAGTCGGCCATGAAAATGGTCGCCGGAACGGCAAGAAGTATGGGTCTGCAAGTAACCGGTAACCGTCCTTTCTAATTTTTTCGGAGGAAAACAGCAATGGGAAGTCTAACTAAAAATCGCAAAGTATCCATGGAGAAATACGACTCTGAAAAGTCGTATACGCTCAATGATGCAGCGTCGATCGTGAAGAAAATCACGACTACAAAATTCGACGCCTCTGTAGACATCGCTGTTCGCCTCGGTGTAGACCCGAAAAAATCCAACCAAATGGTTCGCGGCACAGTGTCGCTGCCACACGGAACGGGAAAAGCCGTGCGTGTATTGGTTCTCTGTACTCCCGATAAGGAAGCAGAAGCCAAAGCCGCAGGAGCTGATCACGTGGGTTTGAACGACTACATCGAAAAAATCAAAGGCGGATGGACCGATGTGGATGTTATCATCACCACGCCCAACGTTATGGGGCAAGTAGGTGCACTGGGCCGAGTTCTCGGTCCACGCGGCCTAATGCCAAACCCGAAAACGGGTACCGTAACTATGGATGTTGGAAAAGCTGTCACAGAAAAGAAGGCCGGTAATATCGATTTCAAAGTCGATAAGACAGGTATCGTACACGCAAGTGTGGGCCGTGTTTCGTTTGATGTAACCAAATTGGCAGAAAATGCCAATGAGTTGATTCAGACGATCATCAAACTCAAGCCTTCTTCTGCTAAGGGGACATACATCAAGAGCATCTCAATGAGCTCGACCATGAGTCCCGGGGTAAATGTTGAACCAAGATCAGTGAACTAATCGCTGGTAAAATCGGAGGACTCTTTACATGACTAAAGAACAAAAGAACCAAGAGATCACCGAATTGGTAGATGCACTCAAAAACACTGAGATCTTCTATCTTTCGGACACTTCTTCTTTGAATGCCGAGGCTACCAGTTCACTTCGTCGCGAATGTTTCAAATCCGGTATTCAAATGCGTGTCGTGAAAAACACGCTGCTGAAGAAGGCAATGGAACGCATCGAAGGCAAGGACTACAGCCCACTCTACCCTGCATTACACGGCAACACTGCTGTGATGATTGCAGAAGTGGGAAATGTTCCTGCACGACTGATCAAGGACTTCAAAAAGAAGTACGACAAACCCGCATTCAAGGCGGCTTTTATTCAGGACGACTGCTATGTAGGTGCCGAACAACTCGAAGTATTGGTTGCTCTCAAGAGCAAGAACGAATTGCTTGGAGATATTATCGGTCTGTTGCAATCTCCTGCCAAAAACGTTATCTCTGCGCTTAAAGGCAATGCAGGCGATAAGGTGGCCGGTCTCGTTAAAGCTCTCGAGGAAAGAAAGGGCTAACCAACAATTAATTATTAAAACAACCTTTTAAAATCCAATAAAATGGCTGATTTGAAAGCAATGGCAGAAAGCCTCGTAAACCTTACAGTTAAAGAAGTAAACGAGCTTGCCGCAATCCTGAAAGATGATTATGGTATCGAGCCTGCTGCTGCCGCTCCTGTTATGATGGCAGGTGGTGGTGGTGGTGCAGCTGCCGCAGAAGAAAAGACTGCATTCGATGTTATCCTCACCGCTGGTGGCGACAACAAACTCGCAGTAGTTAAATTGGTGAAAGACTTGACCGGTCTTGGCTTGAAAGAAGCTAAAGATGCAGTAGACAAGGCTCCATCTCCTCTCAAGACTGGTGTTACCAAAGACGAAGCAAACGCTTTGAAAACACAACTTGAAGAAGCAGGAGCGAAAGTTGAAATCAAGTAATCAATCATCGCATTAAAACAGTTGAGGCCCCCTTCTACACGCCGTGTAGAGGGGTGGCCTAAACTCGTTTAATGCCATGACACTTGATAGTGCTCCTCCCCTGCCCCAGGCAGGCGTCCACTTTCGAAATGACGCAAAACCTCGAATACGCGGAACGCAACCAACCGCTAAAAGGAAAGAAAGCAAAGTCGCTGGTTTAAGAGCGAATAGACAACATTAAACAACTTAAGGACTTGGCAACACTTAAAAAAACAGACGAGAGACACAATTTCTCCTCTACCAAAAGCTTTTATGAATATCCGGATTTTCTGGAAATTCAATTGGCTTCGTTCAAGGAATTCTTCCAATTGGAAACGAACCCTGAAAACAGAAGCAACGAAGGTCTCTACAAAGTATTCTCAGAGAACTTCCCTATCACCGATACACGAAACCAGTTCGTACTGGAATTCCTTGATTATTTCGTGGATCCTCCACGATATACCATCGAGGAATGTATCGAACGCGGCCTCACCTACAGCGTGCCGCTGAAAGCCAAACTTAAGCTGTATTGTACCGACCCGGAACACGAAGATTTCGAAACTATCGTGCAGGACGTGTATTTGGGAACTATCCCTTATATGACACCGCAGGGTTCGTTCGTAATCAATGGTGCTGAGCGCGTAATTGTTTCTCAGCTGCACCGCTCTCCGGGCGTATTCTTCGGACAAAGCCGCCATGCGAATGGCACCAAATTATACAGTGCGCGTATCATTCCGTTCCGTGGTTCATGGATCGAATTTGCTACCGACATCAACAACGTGATGTACGCATACATCGACCGTAAGAAGAAGCTTCCGGTAACCACGCTGTTGCGCGCCATCGGTTACGAAAGTGACCGTCAGATTCTTGAAATCTTCAACCTCGCCGAGGAAGTGAAAGTTTCCAAGGCCGGTATCCAGCGTGTGCTAGGTCGACGCCTCGCCGCTCGTGTTTTGAAAACATGGGTGGAAGATTTCGTGGATGAAGATACCGGTGAAGTGGTATCTATCGAGCGTAATGAAGTGGTGCTCGATCGCGAAGTTGTGCTCGACAACCAACACATCGATATTATCGTGGAAAGCGGAACCAAGTCGATCATCCTGCACAAGGAAGAATCGAACTCGGCCGACTTTACCCTCATTCACAATACCCTTCAAAAGGATACTTCCAACTCGGAAAAGGAAGCGGTTGAATATATCTACCGCCAGCTTCGTAACGCTGAACCACCGGATTTGGAAACAGCACGCGGAGTAATCGACAAGCTCTTCTTCTCTGAACAGCGTTACGACCTCGGCGAAGTGGGACGTTTCCGTATCAATCGTAAGTTGGGTAATACCAACTCACAAAGCCGTACTCTCACCAAGGATGACATCATCCAAATCATCAAGTATTTGATTGAATTGGTGAACTCAAAGGCGGATGTGGATGATATCGACCACTTGTCGAACCGTCGTGTTCGTACCGTGGGCGAGCAGCTCTACAACCAATTCGCTGTTGGTCTTGCTCGTATGGCTCGCACCATCCGTGAACGTATGAACGTGCGCGATAATGAGGTGTTCACGCCCATCGACTTGATTAACGCGAAGACTTTGTCTTCAGTAATCAACTCATTCTTTGGTACCAACCAGCTTTCACAGTTCATGGACCAAACCAACCCGCTGGCCGAAGTGACGCACAAGCGTCGTATGTCGGCTCTCGGACCCGGTGGTCTCTCGCGTGAACGTGCAGGCTTCGAAGTCCGCGACGTACACTACACGCACTACGGTCGTCTGTGTACGATCGAAACTCCGGAAGGTCCAAACATCGGTCTGATTTCTTCGCTGTGTGTTTATGCGAAGATCAACCGTCTTGGATTCATTGAAACACCATACCGCAAAGTAGAAAACGGAAAAGCGGTTATGAATAATAGCGGCGTTACCTACCTTACAGCAGAAGATGAGGACACGATGGTAATAGCCCAGGCCAATGCCGAGCTCAGCGAAAAAGGTCAGTTTATGACTTCAGCAGTGAAGGCTCGCCTCGAAGGTGACTTCCCAGTAATCGCACCGGAAAGCCTCCACCTGATGGACGTTGCACCCAACCAGATTGCATCCATCGCGGCATCGTTGATTCCCTTCCTCGAGCACGATGACGCCAACCGTGCGCTCATGGGCTCGAACATGATGCGTCAGGCCGTACCACTTATGCGCCCCGAAGCGCCTATCGTGGGTACCGGTCTTGAAGGTCGTGTAGCTGCCGACTCGCGCGTTCTGCTCACCGCAGAAGGCGATGGTGTAGTAGAATACGTAGACGCTACAGAAATCCGCGTGCGCTACAAGCGCAGCGATGAGGATGAATTGGTGAGCTTCAACTCTCCGTTGAAGTCATACAACATCCGTAAATTCATGAAGACCAACCAAAGTACCACCGTCAACCTGCGTCCATTAGTTACGAAAGGTGAACGTGTTACAAAAGGTCAAATCATGGTAGAAGGATATTCAACCAAAGGCGGTGAGCTTGCCATCGGTCGCAACCTGAAAGTGGCCTTCATGCCATGGAAAGGATACAACTTCGAAGATGCGATTGTTATCAGCGAGCGCGTAGTTCGCGATGACATCTTCACGTCGATTCACGTCGATGAGTACACCACCGAGGTGCGTGATACCAAGCGTGGTGTGGAAGAATTGACTGCAGACATTCCAAACGTAAGCGAAGAAGCAACACGCGACCTCGACGAAAATGGAATTATCCGCGTAGGAGCCGAGGTGAAAGAAGGAGATATCCTGATTGGTAAAATCACTCCAAAAGGTGAAACCGATCCTACACCAGAGGAAAAACTTCTTCGCGCCATCTTCGGTGATAAAGCCGGTGATGTGAAGGATGCTTCTTTGAAAGTTCCACCAAGTGCCTCAGGTGTTGTCATCGACAAGAAGTTGTTCTCTCGCACCATCAAGGACAAGAAGCCTGTGAAGACCAACGAAAAGGCTGTTGTTGAAGCACTGGATAAAGAGCACGATAAGGAAGTTGCTGATCTGAAGAAGGTACTTGTAGACAAACTCGTCGCTATTCTCAAGGATCAGACCTGCCAGGGAGTTTACAACTACTTCAAGGAAGAACAAATTAAGAAAGGAACCAAGTTCACTGCAAAGTCACTTGCGACTATTGACTACAGTGTGATCAATGCAGAAGGTTGGACGAAGGATGAACCCACCAACACATCGGTGAAACGTTGCATCCACAACTTCAACATGCGTTACAACGAATTGCTCGGTTCGTATAAGCGTCAAAAATTCCAGCTTACCGTGGGTGATGAACTACCAACCGGTATAGTGAAATTGGCGAAGGTATACATCGCACAGAAGCGTAAGCTACGTGTGGGTGATAAGATGGCAGGTCGTCACGGAAACAAGGGTATTGTTGCTCGTATCGTTCGCGACGAAGACATGCCGTTCTTGGAGGATGGCACTCCGGTCGACATCGTATTGAACCCACTCGGCGTACCATCGCGTATGAACTTGGGACAGATCTATGAAACAGTTCTGGGATGGGCCGGATTGAGGACGGGTAAGCGTTTCGCTACGCCAATCTTCGATGGGGCATCACTCGATGATATTTTGAAGGAAATGAAAGATGCCGGCGTACCGGAATGGGGTGTAACCTACCTCTACGACGGTGGCACCGGTGTCCGCTTCGAGCAGCAGGCTACAGTTGGTGTAATCTATATGATTAAACTAAGCCACATGGTCGACGACAAGATGCACGCTCGTTCTATCGGTCCATACTCGCTCATCACCCAGCAGCCGCTCGGTGGTAAGGCTCAGTTCGGAGGTCAGCGTTTCGGAGAAATGGAGGTTTGGGCACTCGAAGCATTCGGTGCTGCCAATATCCTTCAGGAAATCCTTACGGTGAAGTCCGACGACGTAATGGGTCGTGCGAAAACGTACGAGAGTATCGTGAAGGGCGAAAACATGCCTATACCAGGCATACCGGAGTCCTTCAATGTATTGCTGCATGAATTGCGCGGTTTGGGCCTCAACATTACGTTGAACCAAAACTGATAAATAAGCTACGGGTCGGGAGCGTAAAAACTCCCGTCCCTTCTACCCTATCATAGAATTGTTTTATACCTGAAAAGAAATAAATCACAATGCTTCAAGCAAAAAAAATAGTTCGCCCAAACAGCGATTTCAGATCGATCACCATCAGCCTGGCCTCTCCTGAAGAAATTCTAGAGCGTTCACATGGTGAAGTATTGAAGCCGGAAACCATCAACTACCGCACTTATAAGCCGGAACGTGATGGCCTTTTCTGCGAAAAAATATTTGGTCCGGTAAAGGACTACGAATGCCACTGTGGTAAATACAAGCGTATCCGTTACAAGGGTATTGTTTGTGACCGTTGCGGTGTTGAAGTAACCGAAAAGAAAGTACGTCGCGAGCGCACCGGGCACATCACCTTGAGCGTTCCTGTGGCTCATATCTGGTACTTCCGCTCGCTCCCCAATAAAATCGGTTACTTGCTGGGGCTTCCTACCAAGAAACTCGATCAGATTATCTACTACGAACGTTACGTGGTGGTTAATGTGGGGCCTGCGACACGCACCGATGGTACTGGTCTTGCCGAATTCGACTTCCTGACGGAGGAAGAATTCCTCGATATCTCGGAAAAACTTCCGAAAGAAAACCAATATCTCGACGACAAAGACCCCAACAAATTCGTTGCGAAAATGGGGGCCGAGGCATTGTATGATTTGTTGGCTAAAGTGAAGCTCGATGAGCTTTCTTACGAGCTGCGTCACAAGGCTAACGTAGAAACTTCACAACAGCGTAAAAACGAAGCGTTGAAACGTCTTCAGGTGGTGGAAGCATTCCGTGATGCAAATACACGTGTAGTTAACCGTCCTGAGTGGATGGTAACGCGTGTGGTGCCGGTTATTCCCCCCGAATTACGCCCATTGGTGCCGTTGGATGGCGGTCGCTTCGCAACTTCCGATTTGAACGACTTATATCGCCGCGTTATCATTCGTAATAACCGATTGAAGCGCCTGGTGGAAATCAAAGCTCCGGAAGTTATCTTGAGAAATGAGAAGCGTATGCTGCAGGAAGCTGTAGACAGCTTGTTCGATAACTCTCGTAAATCATCCGCGGTCAAAACCGAAAGCAATCGACCACTTAAGTCGCTCTCAGACTCTCTGAAGGGAAAGCAAGGACGCTTCCGTCAAAACCTTCTCGGTAAGCGTGTTGACTACTCTGCCCGTTCGGTAATTGTCGTTGGTCCTGAGTTGAAACTGCATGAGTGTGGTATTCCTAAGGACATGGCCGCAGAGCTCTTCAAGCCGTTTATCATTCGCAAAATGATTGAGCGCGGAATTGTGAAGACTGTAAAATCGGCAAAGAAAATTGTAGATAAGAAAGAAGCGGTAGTTTGGGATATCCTGGAAAACGTATTGAAAGGACACCCTATTTTGCTCAACCGAGCTCCTACCCTTCACCGTCTGGGTATCCAGTCGTTCCAACCCAAGTTGATTGAAGGAAAGGCCATTCAGTTGCACCCACTCGTTTGTACGGCGTTCAACGCCGACTTCGACGGTGACCAGATGGCGGTTCACGTGCCACTGGGCCCGGGTGCTATCCTCGAAGCTCAGTTGCTGATGCTTGCCTCACACAACATTCTCAACCCAGCTAATGGTGCACCTATCACGGTTCCATCGCAAGACATGGTGTTGGGTCTTTATTATATTACCAAGTCTCGCAAAGGCACCAACGAACACCCAGCACTCGGTGAAAACAAGACATACTATTCGGAAGAAGAAGTAACGATTGCATTCAATGAAGGCAAACTCGATTTGCACGCCAACATCAAAGTACGTTGGACCGATATCGCAGGTAACACGAGCATTATCGAAACAACTACCGGCCGTGTAATTTTCAACCGTGTTGTGCCGCGTGAAGTTGGTTTCATCAACCAACTCCTCACGAAGAAGGCTCTTCGCGATATCATCGGCGACATTTTGAAACACGTAGGAATTGCCCGCACAGCGAAATTCCTCGACGATATGAAAGACCTGGGTTACTACTGGGCGTTCAAAGGTGGTTTGTCGTTCAAACTCACCGACGTAGTAATTCCGGCTGAAAAAGACAAGCTCGTAGCCGATGCTACTGCCAAAGTGCAGGAAGTATTCGATAGCTACAACATGGGTCTTATCACCAACAACGAGCGTTACAACCAGGTAATCGACATTTGGACCAACACCAACTCGAAGTTGACCAACATCCTCATGGACCGCCTCAAAACCGACCAAGAAGGATTCAACAGCATCTACATGATGTTCGACTCAGGAGCTCGTGGTTCTAAAGAGCAGATTCGTCAGCTGGCCGGTATGCGTGGACTGATGGCCAAGCCTCAGAAGAACGCAGCGATGGGCGGACAGGATATCATCGAAAACCCCATCTTGGCAAACTTCAAGGAAGGGTTGTCGATTTTGGAGTACTTCATTTCTACCCACGGTGCGCGTAAGGGTCTTGCCGATACGGCGTTGAAAACAGCCGACGCTGGTTACCTCACCCGTCGTTTGGTGGACGTTGCACAAGACGTGATTATTAACGAAGTAGACTGTATGACACTTCGCGGTATCGTTGCTTCAGCATTGAAGAAGGCCGACGAAGTAGTAGAAACCCTGGAAGACCGCATTTTGGGCCGCACAAGCGTTCACGATGTGGCAAATCCGGAGACGGGTGATATTATTGTGGAAGCCGGCGAAACTATTGACGAGTTCAAGGCCGAAGCGATTAATGCCGCCGGTATTGAAGAAGTGGAAATTCGCTCGGTGCTTACCTGCGAAAGCAAGCGCGGAGTATGTGCGAAGTGCTATGGTCGAGATTTGGCCACTGCCAAGCTTGTACAACAAGGATTGGCCGTGGGTGTTATTGCCGCTCAGTCAATCGGTGAACCTGGAACACAGCTTACTCTCCGTACGTTCCACACGGGTGGTGCTGCAGGTGGAGGTGCTATCGACGCAGACATCCGCGCAAAATATGCAGGTACTGTAGAAATCGAAGAACTCCGCAGCGTAGACAGCATGAGCGAAAATGGTGACATGCGTACTATCGTAGTATCGCGTTCATCCGAAATGAAGATTATAGATCCTAAGTCAGGCATCGTTCTCACCAATGCTAATATCCCATACGGTGCTATCCTCCATGTGAAGCCAGGAACAAGTGTGAAGAAGGGAGATATCATCTGCGAATGGGATCCATACAACAGTGTGATCATTACCGAAGAAGATGGTACTATTCAATTCGACGCCGTTGAAGAAGGAATAACCTTCAAGACCGAGCTCGACGAACAGACCGGATTCTCTGAGAAAGTAATTATCGAAACCAAGGATAAGAAGAAGAACCCGGCGATTGAAATTACGCGCAACAAAGAGGTGGTGAAGGTTTACTCACTTCCTGTGGGCGCTCACTTGAATGTCGACAACAAAGCCAAAGTTGGCAAGGGTACTATCCTCGTTAAGATTCCGCGTATGTCGGGCAAAACAAGCGATATCACAGGTGGTCTTCCACGTGTGACTGAATTGTTTGAAGCACGTAATCCATCGAACCCTGCCGTAGTTGTAGAGATTGATGGTATCGTAGAATATGGAAAGATCAAGCGTGGTAACCGTGAAATCGCGGTGAAGGCTCGTACCGGAGAAGAAAAGAAGTATCTCATTCCACTCTCCAAGCACATTCTCGTTCAAGATGGCGACTTCGTGCGCGCGGGTATGCAGCTGTCGGATGGTGCTATTTCTCCGGGAGACATCCTCGATATTCAGGGCCCAACTGCAGTTCAAGAATATCTAGTGAATGAAATCCAGGAAGTATATCGTTTGCAGGGTGTGAAAATCAACGACAAGCACTTCGAAGTGATTGTTCGTCAGATGATGCGCAAAGTTGAAATCACCGACGCCGGCGACACTCGCTTCCTAGAAAGCACCAATGTTGATAAAGCTGAATTCTTGGAAGAAAATGAATTGTTGTTCGACAAGATGGTGGTGGTTGACAACGGAGAAAGCGAAAAATACCAGGTGGGGCAAATCATCAGTGTGCGAAGCCTCCGTGATGAGAATTCACAGTTGAAGCGCAAAGACAAGACAGAAATTGTAGCGCGTGAAGCGATTACTGCTACTGCTCGTCCTATGTTGCAGGGTATTACCCGTGCATCTCTGCAAACCGACTCATGGATTTCAGCTGCATCGTTCCAGGAAACTACCAAGGTTCTGAATGAAGCTGCTGTTCAAGGTAAGACCGACTACCTCATTGGTTTGAAGGAAAACGTTATCGTGGGTCACCCAATACCAGCGGGTGCCGGCGTGCGCAAGTTCCAGAAGATGATTGTAGGAAACAGTGAAGACTATGTGAATCTGATTGCCAAAAAAGCTTCAGGTGGTCCTGTAGAAGAAAAAGCATAATTAGCTTCTTACTTTATAAATTTAAAAGCCGGCGATTGCCGGCTTTTTTTATAGCGTATTTGTATGTCATTACAAATTTTTCGACCTTCGCAATACATATTAAATTCCAAACTCAGAAAAAATAAATAATGAATACGAAAACGATAATCTTCAGCATTGGTTTGGGACTGCTCACCTCCTGTAACAACGATAATGCAAAGGTGGAAGAATTAGAAAAGAAACTCGAGCAACAAAATTCCGAAATGCAAACGATGAAGGAGACAATGATGGAAAAAGAACTCGAGCAGAAGGATAAAGAAATAGAGGAACTCAAGTCCCAACAAGTAAATTCGATTCAACCTAACGAGGGTGAACAATCCACTAAGTTTTACGCTAAGGGTTTCGGTCAATATCCGGAAGCTTCTAATCGACTTTTGACAAATAGTGATGTTGCTCATTTACCAAATGGAGAGCTGACAATCATGCGTAATGAAATATTTGCACGTCATGGCTACATCTTTAAAACACAAGAGATGATTAAACACTTCAGTAAACAGAACTGGTATAGGCCACTCTATGAAGAAGTTTTTGGCGATTTATCGGATATTGAAAAAAAGAATGTTCAATTTATTAAAAGCTTTGAGTAACATAATTGTTCTCATTCATGTAATTCTGCTCTTGGCGTGTTCCACCCCGAGTCTACCTCCGGTTCAACTTGCTAATGCACTTCCGGCGCCATCAGTCGTATCAAAGGATTCTATTCCGCTTGAGGTTCAAAAAATAATGACATGCTATCCGGCCGTGATAGGATTTTCTGATAACCATCTCCTATTTCATGACGGATCAAAAATCCTATTCGATGATGGAAAGAAGAAAAGCAATATTGAACTTTTAGAGAATCCTGACATTCAGGATATGTTCACTTATGAGTACAGGCATTGGAAGGATTCATCCATTCCTCAACATTATGATCCAGGCAGAATACGAGTCGATTCGTTCTTCATGAAGATTTATGGAACTAATAAATCCGAAGTTCAAGGTAATTTGGTCAAGGTCAAATGGTGTCCAACTTTGATTAATCAAGACATCATGGTCACAAACGTGAATGGCGTGCACCTGAAAATTGACTCATTGTCTAAAGAGCTTGATCAAATGCCCCAATACAAAGAGTACTTCCAAAAAATTGGTGGCACTTTCAACTGGCGTGTTATCAGCGGCACATCCAGATTGAGTGCTCATAGTTTCGGTATGACAATCGACATCAATCCTAAGTATTCTAACTATTGGCAATGGGACTGTCGGTGCAAAAATGAATATAACCGTTTAACGTATACCAATAAAGTTCCGGATGAAATAGTTAGAGTGTTCGAAAAGTATGGGTTTATATGGGGCGGAAATTGGTACCACTATGACACTATGCACTTCGAGTATCGCCCGGAATTGCTATAATTTCTTGAAGGACTGTTAAAAAAAATTGGAGCGGTTCCCGAATACTAACTAAATCTTACACCCGATAAAAACCGCACTTGTAGAGAATATCTTTGACATTGGTAAAATAATTGCGTAACTGAAGCGTAGTTATGTGTAACTCGATTTATTCATACAACTGAATACATGACCGAGCTGCATCGACTAAAAACTACAACATGCATAATCAAAACAAGATTCTTCGCGTATTTCAGCTCATCAATCTGCTAAAATCAGATCCGCCCAAGTCTATGAAGTATGTTGCTGAAGTACTCGACAGCACCGAGCGCACACTGTATCGATACTTCAATTTACTCGAAGAACTGGGATTCGATTTGCGACGCGATGAGCATAATCGCGTCTACATTCATACAGATCACGTGGGCGCTGACGCGACTTTCTCGCGCGATGAAATCGTTTTTCTTAAAAAATTACTGCAATCGACCGGCAAAAATGTTAAAATAAAGGACTCCATCATCAGTAAACTGTTGGTTAACTCGGATGTGCAAATAGGAACGAAACTGGCCCTGCAAGCCCATCTCGGCAAAATTGTAGATACCATCTCTCAAGGATTAGACACCAAACGGCGCGTGATTCTCAAGAAGTACCACAGTTTCAATTCCAACACCATCAGCGACCGAGCTGTTGAGCCCATTGCCTTCACCGTAAACTACCGCAGCCTGATAGCTTTTGAAATAGCGACGAAAAAAAATAAAATCTACAATATTGATCGTATCACTTCGGTGGAGGTCACCCGCCATCCCTTTCGCAATGGGAAACACCATCGGGTAGACGATATGGATGTTTTTGGATTTACTCGCGGTGATAAAGAATTTGTTATCGAGCTGCACCTTTCTATGCGAGCTGCCATGCTCATGAAAGAGGAATTCCCTATGACCATCGATTGTATTCGACCGGTAGAAGCGAATGGATACTATATTTTCAAGGCAACGGTATACGATTTAAAACCCGTTGCGCGCTTTATCCTTGGGCTATCCCAGGAAATCAATATCATCAAAGGAAGTGAACTGACGGATTATCTCAATCTGCAGATGAGCAGTGTGTTCACCCATAAGGTACTCGATAACCGCGCCACCAAACCGGCAACGCGCATACCTAAGAAAAGTATCAGGCGAGGAAGTAAATAATCACAACAGCCAGCGCAAGGCAAATGAGTGCAAATGTTACCGGTCCGCCGATTTCATTTTGCTCCGCTTCCGAATGACCGTGGTGGTCGTGATTGTCATGTGAATTTCCCATTTTTCTTTTTGCGTTTTATGCCGACAAAAATAGCGGTCGGCAACTCAATTCTGCAAGTGTATTATAAACTTGATTTGGTCAATAACCCAACTTGGTCCAGCGTGTTGCCAATCGGTTGCGACCGATTCTGATTACGGCCTGATATACACCTTCGCTCACAGCTGGGTTCCAGCTCACGCTATTCGTGTTGAAAACAATTTCGCTTGCTACTCGTCTTCCCTGCATATCGAAAAGTTCCACCTCAATTTGCTGCTGAATCTGTTCAAGTTGAACCCTGAACAAACCGGCAGATGGATTAGGGAAAACCAATACTTCAAGTGCTTCAGCATTCAAAACACTATTCGAACAATCCTCAACAGTAAATATCAAGTCATCGGCGAAAATGCAACCATCGGGCGTGGTTGCCGTGAGTATCACCGCATGCTGCCCCACTCCCCAAACGGAAGCGTTAATTGAATAGAATTGATTGATGCTCTGGTCCTGCCATACATATAACAATCCCGGAGGTCCCACCACCATCAATTGATCATTGAGACAAAGAGTGGTGTCATTTCCTAAGCTAAAACTGAACTCGTTTTCAGGTTCAAGAATAACATAGGCCGACGTCTCACATCCATTGTCGTCCATAATTGTTACCTGATAGTTTCCGGCACCAAGATTCTGCACATTTTGAGCTGTCGCCGCAAAACCGGATGGGCCAATCCATTCATAGCTATACGGTGCTGTAGCACCATTGACCGTTATTTGAATGGAGCCGTCCGAGGTGGCTTCGCAGGTTGGCCCGTTTTCTCCGGCCGTTACTGTCCATAAATCGGGCTGCGTTACGGTAAACGAGTCTTCAAACACATCGCCACACGCATCGGTCACTGTCAGGTAATAATCACCAGGCCCTATCTGATAGAGATTTTGGTCGTTGCTGGTAAATCCATTAGGGCCCTCCCAGCTGCAATCGAAGTTGGACCCGCTGCCGGTCAGGTAAGGCAAGATAGAAGATTGTGGAGTGTCGCCCTTGGCAATGGGGCATCTGATGTTGTTGAAGACAGCCTCGAGTGTATTGGGAACTTCCACGGCTGTAACCGACACAATAGCGCTGCCTAAGGCACCCTCCCAACCGTCGACTTGCACGTAATAGGCAGCCCCTGCTTCCAGACACGACGCATAAATGCGCGATGAATAGACATTGGTAGCGCCGCAACCTCCCGACATATCGTCGTTGGCGGCAATAAGCTCGAACGCGGACCATCCCAGGCAGTCCTCACTTTTATACAATGCAATTTGTGTATCGAATCCTGCGCCTTCATTACACGTTGTAATTTCATATGTCACACCTGCCTCAGCTATAAAATAGGCCCACGCAGTATTGGTGGCATTGCCCTCGCACCAAACGCCATAAAGTTCGCAATTTCCTCCGGCGGGACGTGGCTCCGTTGACTGCGCCACGCACGAAGAATTGTCGAGTAAAACGCCATCCCCATTGGGAATAATTTCCAAAGCACCACATGGAGAGTCGTAAGGCGGTAAGCCACTGTTACCCACTTCAAATGTCCAGGTATTGCCGGTTCCACCGCCCGCGTATGCATGCGCGAACGACCCATTTTCGTAGATTTCGAATATTGGCCCCCCATCTCCATAGGAATCAACAAAGATCAAATCGATGACTTGGCCTGTCGGCAAACAAAAAGGCGGTACTTCGAACAAACTATTATCCGGATAGCCACCATCTTGCGTTGGAGCCACACCGGCGCATCCTACCAGTTCATTTGCACCATACATGAGGGTGCCATTGCCACAGCCATTGCCGGTAGGCACAATTTCCCAGTAATTCTCCTCACCCCATGGATCGACAGTTACAAACATGGAAACCAATGTAGAATCAGGTCCACATTGAGCATTTGCAAGAAGGCTAATGAAAGACAAAAGAAGTACAAGTGAAAAGGTCAAAATGCGCATATATAATTGCTTTAGTGAGTGCCAAATGTAACTCACACTAAGAATTACCACAGCGAATAATTTTACTCATTAGACGCCAAAAAGCCCCACTCGATAGCGGGGCTTCCTGGCTTAAACTGAAAAACTAAAAACTATCGTAATTGTCTTGAGTCTTAATGACTCAACTCAACTAACTCTAAATGTATCGGTCATTGCTGAACGATACGCGGCGAAATTAATAGAACATTGTTGATAATTCGCAATTAATTTCCAGAAATTGTCGCGCAAATTCTTAATTAACTCAATTTCAATACATTTTAATTGGGGAAAATTTTACCCGGATTCAAAATCTGGTTTCCATCTAACACTTTCTTGATTTTTTTCATGCAACTCAATTCCGCTTCACCGAAGGCGATATCCATGTAATCTCGCTGCACGAGTCCAATTCCGTGTTCACCACTGAGGGTTCCACCCAGCGACACACATAGTTTGAAAATCGCTCGGATGGCTTTGGGTAACTCTTCATTCCAGGTAGTATCGGAGAGTTCTCCTTTGATGATGTTGACGTGCAGATTACCATCCCCCGCATGACCATAACAAACCGATCGAAATCCATAGTGAGTGCCAATTTCCTTTACCCCCTTCAACAGTGCAGGCAATTCAAAACGTGGCACTACCGTGTCTTCTTCCTTATATACGCTATTCGACTTCACGGCCTCGGCC
>Ga0315902_10005232_pt1 | contig 18374 bp, 20 predicted proteins | sample LakEriMetagenome_9_FD_203523 | JGI IMG/M metagenome (GOLD analysis project Ga0315902, IMG submission 203523) | Freshwater fungal communities from buoy surface, Lake Erie, Ohio, United States - Buoy 12 MA117 | ecosystem: Environmental > Aquatic > Freshwater > Lake > Lake biofilm | place: USA... | reverse complement strand
CCATGCTCAGGCCCGCACCCAGGTGGTGCCCTGCGGCGAATCCTTCAACTCGATGCCCAGGGCTGCCAGTTCGGCGCGGATGGCATCGGCCGCAGCGAAGTCCTTGGCCCGCTTGGCCATGGCTCGGTCGGCGATGCGGCGCTCGATGTCGGCCTCGGACAGCGAGGCGCCAGCCTGAAGGAAGGCGCGCGGGTCCTGCTGCAGCACGCCCAGCACGCCGCCCAGGGCACGAAGCTCGGCCGCGGCCTCGAGCGAGCGCGAGCGGTTGACCTCTGCCGCGAGTTCGAAGAGCACCGCCAGCGCGGCGGGGGTGTTGAAGTCGTCGTCCATGGCGGCACGAAAGCGCGCCGAGGCTTCACGCGTGAAGTCCACCGGCGCCGAAGGTGCCTGGCCGACCGCGTCCAGCGCTCCATAAAGCCGGCGCAGGGCGCTGCGCGCGTCATCCAGATGGACGTCGCTGAAATTGAAGGGGCTGCGGTAGTGCGTGCGCAGCATGAAGAAGCGCACTGTTTCACCGTCGTAGCGCGACAGCACGTCGCGGATGGTGAAGAAGTTGCCCAACGACTTGGACATCTTCTCGTTGTCGACGTTGAGGAACCCGTTGTGCAGCCAGTAGCGCACGAAGGGCCGACCCGTGGCGCCTTCGCTCTGGGCGATCTCGTTCTCGTGGTGAGGGAACTGCAGGTCCAGCCCGCCGCCGTGGATGTCGAAGGACTCGCCCAGCAGCGTGCAGCTCATGGCCGAGCACTCGATGTGCCAGCCCGGCCGGCCGGGGCCGAAGTCGGATGCGTACTTCGCGTCTTCGGGCTCCTCGGGCTTGGCGGCCTTCCACAGCACGAAGTCCAGCGGGTCTTCCTTGCCCTCGGCCACGGCCACGCGCTCGCCGGCGCGCAACTCGTCCAGCGACTTGCCTGACAGCTTGCCATAGCCGGCAAAGCGCCGCACCGCGAAGTTGACGTCTCCGTCTCTCGCCTGATAGGCCAGCCCCTTGCGCTGCAGCGTGCCGATCATCTGCAGCATCTGCGGTACGTACTCGGTGGCCCGCGGCTCGTGTGTGGGCGTGGCGATGCCCAGGGCGCCGATGTCCTGGCGCATGGCCGCGATCATCTCGTCGGTCAGCTGGCGGATGGTGATGCCGCGCTCCAGCGCCCGCCGGATGATCTTGTCGTCGATGTCGGTGATGTTGCGCACGAAGGTCACGCGCCAGCCGCTGGCCAGCAGCCAGCGGTACACGACGTCGAAGGCCATCATCATGCGGGCGTGGCCCACATGGCACAGGTCGTAGATGGTCATGCCGCACACGTACATGCGTACGTGGCCGGGCTCAAGGGGCTTGAAAGGCTCGACCTGCCGGGACAGGGAGTTGAAGACGTGCAGGCTCATCGCGAATGGGGCGTGCCCCATCGGGGCGAGGGTCTCGGGCGCCGCGCGCAATGCGCTGTCATGCCACGAATAGAATCGATTTCAGTATAGCGGTCACCGCACGGAGAACCCCCATGAAGAGATCAAGCCTTGCGGTGCGCGCCGCCCTTGCCCTGGCCCTGTGCTCCGCCTCTGCCATGCCCGCGCTGGCCCAGAAAGTGAAGCTGGCCACCAGCGAAGGCGATATCGTCATCGAGCTCGACCGCGAGAAGGCGCCGAAGTCGGTGGACAACTTCATGCAGTACGTGAAGTCGGGCCACTACGAGGGCACGATCTTCCACCGCGTGATCGACGGCTTCATGATCCAGGGCGGCGGTTTCACGCCCGACATGAACCAGAAGCCCACGCGCGGGCCAATCCCGCTGGAGGCTCGAAACGGCCTGAACAACGTGCGCGGCACGGTGGCCATGGCCCGCACCTCGGTGCCCGACTCGGCCACCGCCCAGTTCTTCATCAACCTGAAGGACAACGCCTTCCTGGACGCAGCCAATTCGCGCGACGGCAACGGCTATGCCGTCTTCGGCAAGGTGATCTCGGGCATGGAGGTGGTCGACAAGATCAAGGCCATGCCCACCGGCAACAAGGGGCCGCACCAGAACGTGCCGGTCAACCCCATCCTCATCCGCAAGGCCACCCTGGAGAACTGACATGACCAAGACCGTTGAACTGCACACCAGCGCTGGGGTGATCCGCATCGAACTCGACGACGCCAAGGCGCCGGCCTCCGTCGAGAACTTCCTGACCTATGTGCGTGACGGGCATTACGACGGTACGGTGTTTCACCGCGTGATCAAGGGCTTCATGATCCAGGGCGGCGGCATGGACGCGACCATGAAGCAGAAGGCCACCCGCTCTCCCGTCGCCAACGAGGCGGGCAACGGGCTGAAGAACGACCGCTACACCCTGGCGATGGCGCGCACCTCCGACCCGCACTCAGCCACGGCGCAGTTCTTCATCAACACCGCCGACAACGCCTTCCTCAACTTCCGCGCCGAGAACGCGCAGGGCTGGGGCTACGCGGTCTTCGGCCGGGTGGTGAGCGGCCAGGACGTGGTGGACCGCATCGAGGGTGTGGCCACGGGGCGCAAGGGCTTCCACGACGACGTGCCGGTGGACAGCGTGACCATCGAGCGCGCCGCCGAAGTGGCCTGAGCCCCCGCGCGATGGCCATCGCGTCCGCGCCGCTGCCCGTGGCGCCGACGCTCGCCCTGCCCGAGCACTGGCGGGCCATCGATTTCATCTCCGACATCCACCTCACCGCGGCCATGCCGCGGACCTTCGACGCATGGATGGGGCACCTGCTGCACACCGATGCCGATGCGGTGCTGGTGCTGGGCGACCTGTTCGAGGTCTGGGTGGGCGACGATGCACGCACGCGCCCCTTCGAGCGGCTGTGTCTGGACGCCCTGGGGCTGGCGGCGCGGCAGCGGCCCATCTGGGTGATGGTGGGCAACCGCGACTTCCTCCTGGGCGCCCAGGCGCTGGCGGAAAGCGGTGTGCAGGCCCTGGCCGACCCCACAGTGCTGCGGGCCTGGGGCAACAGCGCGCTGCTGACTCACGGCGACGCCTGGTGCCTGGACGACCATGACTACCAGCGCTTCAGGGACATGGTGCGCAGCGCGGGGTGGCAGCAGGACTTTCTTGCACGCCCCTTGGATGAGCGCCTGGCGATTGCCGCGCACATCCGCAGCGAGAGCGAACATCGCAAGCAGGCCGTGACCGAGCCGGCCGCGTGGGCGGACGTGGACCCCGCCGAGGCGCTGCGCTGGCTGCAGGCAACGGGCGCGGAAGACCTCATACACGGCCACACGCACCGCCCGGGCTCGAGCCCCCTGGCAACCGGCCACGTGCGCCATGTGCTGAGCGACTGGGATCTTGACGGGGACTTGCCCCGCGCCGAGGTGCTGCGGCTCACGCCTGCGGGCTTCGAGCGCCGGGCGCCTTGCCTCGAGCCCTGACCACGCATGCTGGGCCACTGGTGGCAGCGCTGGAGGGCAGGCCGCGAGGCTGCGGCGGCACAGCGCCGCGCCATCCCCGACCTGCTGTGGCGAAGGACCCTCAAGCGCTTTGCCTTCCTGCCACGCCCGGACACCGAAGACGAGGCGACGCTGCGTCACATGACCAGCCTCTTCCTGGACCGCAAGGAGTTCCAGGGCGTGCATGGCTTGACGGTCACTGACGACATGGCCGTGGCCATTGCTGCCCAGGCTTGCCTGCCCGTGTTGCGGCTGGGGCTTGAGCGTTACGACGGTTTCGTGGGCATCGTGGTCCACCCAGGGCAGGCGGTAGCCCGCCGGGAGGTGGCCGATGACGACGGTATCGTCCACGAGTACGACGAGGTGCTGTCAGGCGAGGCGGTCACCGGCGGGCCGGTGATGCTGTCATGGCGTGACGTGCGCTCTGCAGGCGCCAAGGCTGCGCAGGGCTACAACGTGGTGATCCACGAGTTCGCCCACGTCCTGGACATGGCCGATGGGCTGGCTGACGGGGTGCCGCTGTTGCCGCCCCACATGGCGCGGGCCGAGTGGGAGGCCGTCCTGCTCCGTGAGTTCGAAGACTTCGCACAACGGATCCATGCCGAGGAGCCCACCGCCCTCGATCCCTACGCCGCCCACGCGCCAGAGGAATTCTTTGCTGTGGCCAGCGAGGCCTTCTTCGTCTCGCCCGAAAGCCTGCTGTCCGAGCACCCGGACTTCTACACGCTGCTGGTGAACTTCTACCGGCAGGACCCTGCCCGCCTGTCCCCCAACGCCGCGCCCAGCTGACCCGCGGGGGCCTGGCCCCGGGGTTGCTGCGTCGGCCCTTCAGGCCGCCGTGGTCTCGGCGCGCGCGCGGTCGCTCTTCTTCGGCGGCTGGATGTCCAGCACCACCTCGCCCGCGTCGTCGATGCCCACCGTCAGGCGGCCGCCGTCGACCAGTCGGCCGAACAGCAACTCGTCGGCCAGGGCACGGCGGATGGTGTCCTGGATCAGGCGCTGCATCGGGCGTGCGCCCATGAGCGGGTCGAAGCCCTTCTTCGCCAGGTGCTTGCGCAGCGCGTCGGTGAAGGTGACGTCGACCTTCTTCTCGGCGAGCTGGCTCTCCAGCTGCAGCAGGAACTTGTCGACCACGCGCAGGATGACTTCCTCGTCCAGCGAACGGAAGTTCACGATGGCGTCCAGCCGGTTGCGGAACTCGGGCGTGAACAGCCGCTTGATGTCGGCCATCTCGTCACCTTGCTCGCGCTTGGTGGTGAAACCGATGGTGGCCTTGTTCATCGTCTCGGCCCCCGCGTTGGTGGTCATGATGACGATGACATTGCGGAAGTCGGCCTTGCGCCCGTTGTTGTCGGTCAGCGAGCCGTGGTCCATCACCTGCAGCAGCACGTTGAACACATCCGGGTGCGCCTTCTCGATCTCGTCGAGCAGCAGCACGCAGTGCGGCTTCTTGGTCACCGCCTCGGTCAGCAGCCCGCCCTGGTCGAAGCCGACATAGCCCGGGGGCGCGCCGATGAGGCGGCTCACGGCGTGGCGCTCCATGTACTCCGACATATCGAAGCGGATGAGCTCGATGCCCAGGATGTAGGCCAGTTGCTTGGCCACCTCGGTCTTGCCCACTCCAGTGGGGCCGCTGAAGAGGAACGAGCCGATGGGCTTGTCCGGCTTGCCCAGACCCGAGCGGGCCATCTTGATGGCTGCAGCCAGCGCGTCGATGGGAGGGTCCTGCCCGAAGACCACGCTCTTGAGGTCGCGGTCCAGGGTGCGCAGCTTGTCGCGGTCGTCGCTGGACACGCTGGCCGGCGGGATGCGCGCGATCTTGGCCACGATCTCCTCGACCTCGGACCGGGTGATCGTCTTCTTCTGCTTGTTCTTGGGCAGGATGCGCTGCGCAGCGCCCGCCTCGTCGATGACGTCGATGGCCTTGTCGGGCAGGTGGCGGTCGTTGATGTACTTGGCCGAGAGCTCGGCGGCCGCCTGCAGCGCGCCCAGCGCGTACTTCACGCTGTGGTGATCCTCGAAGCGCGACTTCAGGCCCTTGAGGATCTCCACCGTCTGCTCGACCGACGGCTCCACCACGTCGATCTTCTGGAAGCGGCGCGACAGCGCCGCGTCCTTCTCGAACACCCCGCGGTACTCGGTGAAGGTGGTGGCACCGATGCACTTCATCGTGCCATTGGACAGCGCCGGCTTGAGCAGGTTGCTCGCGTCCAGCGTGCCACCTGAGGCCGCGCCCGCACCGATGAGGGTGTGGATCTCGTCGATGAACAGGATGGCGTGCGGCTGGTCCTTCAGCTGCTTGAGCACGCCCTTGAGGCGCTGCTCGAAGTCGCCGCGGTACTTGGTGCCGGCCAGCAGCGCGCCCATGTCCAGCGAGTAGACGGTGGAGGTGGACAGCACCTCGGGCACCTCGCCCTGGGTGATGCGCCAGGCCAGGCCTTCGGCGATGGCAGTCTTGCCTACCCCGGCTTCGCCCACCAGCAGCGGGTTGTTCTTGCGGCGCCGGCACAGCACCTGGATGACGCGCTCCACCTCGTGCTCGCGGCCGATCAGCGGGTCGATCTTGCCGTCACGGGCCAGGGCGTTGAGGTTCTGGGTGAACTGCTCGAGCGGCGAGCCCTTGGCGTCGCCGCCGGACTCCTCCTTCTCGCCCTCGCTGTTGCCCGACGGGTTTTCGCCGGAGCGGGCCGGCTCGGGCGGGTCGGACTTCTTGATGCCGTGGGCGATGAAATTCACCACGTCCAGGCGCGTGACACCCTGCTGGTGCAGGTAGTACACGGCGTGGGAGTCCTTCTCGCCGAAGATCGCCACCAGCACGTTGGCGCCGGTGACCTCCTTCTTGCCGCTGCCCGTGGACTGCACGTGCATGATGGCGCGCTGGATGACGCGCTGGAAACCGAGCGTGGGCTGGGTGTCCACCTCCTCGGTACCCGAGACCGTGGGGGTGTTCTCCTTGATGAACCCCGACAGGCTCTTGCGCAGGTCGTCGATGTTGGCTGCACAGGCGCGCAGCACCTCGGCAGCCGAGGGGTTGTCCAGCAGCGCCAGCAACAGGTGCTCGACGGTGATGAACTCGTGGCGCTGCTGTCGCGCCTCGACGAACGCCATGTGCAGGCTGACTTCAAGTTCCTGGGCAATCATGCGGCCTCCATAATGCATTGCAGAGGGTGCTGGTTGCGCCGCGCAGCCGAGAGCACTAGCTCGACCTTGGTCGCGGCGACGTCCTTGCTGTAGACGCCGCACACGCCGCGCCCCTCGTGGTGGATCTTCAGCATGATCAGGGTGGCCGTCTCGAGATCATGCTGGAAAAACTGCTGCAGCACCCGGATCACGAACTCCATCGGTGTGTAGTCGTCGTTGAGCATGACGACCTGGAACAGCGACGGGGGCTTCGTGCGGGCGGCCTGCCGCTCAGCGACGACGGAACCCTGGTCGCTTCCGCCGCCGGGTGGGGGCGAGGTCGGAGACTCGGGTTCGTCTGGGCGCTCAGGCATGGCCCATTCTAGGCATATGCCGAGGCCATCACAGGCGAAGGGAGCGCCTCCCGGCGCTCCTCTCGCCGGGGCTCACATGTGGTCGATCATGACCTGGCCGAAGCCGGAGCACGAGACCTGGGTGGCGCCTTCCATCAGGCGGGCGAAGTCGTAGGTGACCTTCTTGCTGTGGATCGACTTTTCCATGGAGCTGATGATGAGGTCTGCAGCCTCGACCCAGCCCATGTGGCGCAGCATCATCTCGGCCGAGAGGATCTCCGAGCCGGGGTTGACGTAGTCCTTGCCCGCGTACTTCGGCGCTGTGCCGTGCGTGGCCTCGAACATGGCCACGGTGTCGCTGAGGTTGGCGCCCGGTGCAATGCCGATGCCACCCACCTGCGCGGCCAGCGCGTCGGAGACGTAATCGCCGTTCAGGTTCAGGGTGGCGATGACCGAGTACTCGGCCGGGCGCAGCAGGATCTGCTGCAGGAACGCGTCGGCGATGGAGTCCTTGACCACGATCTCACGACCGGTCTTGGGGTTCTTGAACTTGCACCACGGGCCGCCGTCGATCAGCTGGGCGCCGAACTCGCGCATGGCCAGGCCGTAGCCCCAGTCACGGAAGCCGCCTTCCGTGAACTTCATGATGTTGCCCTTGTGCACCAGGGTGACGCTGGGCTTGTCGTTGTCGATGGCGTACTGGAAGGCCTTGCGCACCAGACGCTCGGTGCCCTCGCGCGAGACCGGCTTGATGCCGATGCCCGAGGTGTTGGGGAAGCGGATCTTCTTGACCCCCATCTCCTCGATCAGGAACTTGATGAGCTTCTTCGCCTTGTCGGACTCGGCTTCGTACTCGATGCCGGCGTAGATGTCCTCGGAGTTCTCCCGGAAGATGACCATATTGGTCTTCTCGGGCTCCTTCAGCGGGCTGGGAACGCCCTTGAAGTACTGGATCGGGCGCAGGCAGACGTACAGGTCGAGCTCTTGGCGCAGGGCCACGTTCAGCGACCGGATGCCGCCGCCCACCGGGGTGGTCAGCGGACCCTTGATCGAGACGACGTAGTCGCGCACGATGCTCAGGGTTTCCTCGGGGAGCCATACGTCCGGCCCGTAGATGCGGGTGGACTTCTCGCCCGCATAGATCTCCATCCAGTGGATCTTGCGCTTGCCCCCGTAGGCCTTGGCCACGGCGGCATCGACCACCTTGATCATCACCGGGGTGATGTCCATGCCGGTGCCGTCACCCTCGATGAACGGGATGATGGGGTTGTCGGGGACCTGCAAAGAGGTGTCGGGGTTGACGGTGATCTTCCGGCCCCCTTCAGGGACCTTCACGTGCTGGTACATGGGCTTGTCTCCGCCTTGGGCGTGGGTGGAAATGCGGCCGGAAGTCTAGTGCAGGCACCTGTCAACCATCTGACCTGCCAGGGCGTTGACGGGGTGCCTCCGCTCGACCGGGGGTGAATTCAGAAACTTTCGAAAGGTAAATCATGTCCAAGATCCTGGCCGCCCTGATCGCTGCCGCTTTCTCCGCCGGCGCCTTCGCGCAAGCCGCGGCCCCCGCTCCCGCCAAGAAGGAAGAGAAGAAGGCTGAAGCCGCCAAGCCGGCCGCCTCCGCTGCCAAGAAGGCCGAGCCGAAGAAGGAAGAGAAGAAGGAAGAGAAGAAGAAGTAATTCTTCGTTCTCGATGTCTGCCCCTGGCAGACGATCCTCCAGGACGCCCGGCTTGCCGGGCGTCTTGCTTTGGGCCAGGCGGCGGATGCTGCTGCAGCGCCGAGGTCAGCCGAAGCAGTAGGCCACCACCCGCATCCAGACGTCGTGGCCCAACGCCCAGGCAGAGCCCACCGCCAGCAGCACCCCCGCGCCCCTCACGGCCCACTCGGTGACGCGGCCGCCCATCCCAGGGGAAACCCTGGACAGGGCCCAAGGGCCCCACCACAAGCCGGCCGCCGAGGCCGTTGCAAAGGCGGCCATGACTCCGGCCCCGCCCAGCGGCGTGTTGGCCAGCGCCGCCATCACCACAGCGGACTGCAAGAGACCGCAGGGCCACGCCACCCAGAAAAGGCCGGCTGCCATCGCCGCCATCGACCTTGTCCTCAGGGCGCCCCGCGGGCCGTTGACGGGCTGCCAGGCAGATCCCGTCGGCTGGCGCACCAGGACCCGGCTCATCCAGCCCGGCTGCCGGCCGGTGATCGCCAGCCATAGGCCCAGAGCCATCGCCGCCATGTGCAGAAGGATCCAGACGGGCCGCAACACGGGCGCCGACGAGCCCATCGCCTCGGCCAGCCCCACCCCGGCCGCGGCCAGGGCGCCCACACCGGCATAGCCGGTCAGGCGCGCCGCCTGGAACGCCCACACGGCGTTGCGGCCCGACGGGTCCGAGCGGCTGCCGACCACCGCGGCGCAGGCGGGCCCGCACATCGCGGCGCAGTGGGGGATGCCGGCGGCTCCCAGGAGCAGCGCGCCGAAGACGAGGGTCAGCTCCACGCTGGGCTCCCCGGCGGGCCCAGCCGCCTGACCCTTGCGGCTGTCGGGCTGTCAGTCTGTGCAAGCACACCGCGCCTACACTGACGCCGATTCACGTCAACGCCATGCTGACTCCGATACGGCTTGAACCTTTCAAGGTGGCCTGCTCGTCCTGCAATCTGCGTGAGCTGTGCCTGCCGCTGGGGATGTCGCCGGCGCAGGTGGAGCGTCTGGACGAGCTGGTGGCCAACCGCCGCTCCATCCCCCGCGGAGACGCCCTGTTCCGTCAGGGCGACCCCTTTGACGCCCTGTACGCGGTGCGCACCGGCTTCTTCAAGACCGTGCTCGCCGCGGCCGACGGGCGCGAGCAGGTCACCGGGTTCCAGATGTCGGGCGAACTCCTGGGTCTGGACGGCATCGGTCAGTCGCTTCATGCCTGCGACGCCCTGGCCCTGGAAGACTCCACGGTCTGCGTCATCCCCTACGAGCAGCTGGAGTCGCTGTCGCATGAACTGGTGGACCTGCAGCGGGCCTTTCACAAGGTCATGAGCCGCGAGATCGCCCGCGATCACGGCGTCATGCTCCTGCTGGGCACGGCGCGGGCCGAAGAGCGCCTTGCCGCCTTCCTGCTCAACCTCGTGCGTCGCCTGCACGAGCGGGGCCAGTCGATGAGCGAGATGATCCTGCGGATGACGCGCGAGGAGATCGGCAGCTACCTGGGGCTCAAACTCGAGACCGTGAGCCGGACCTTCTCCAAGCTGCAGGATCAGGGCATCCTGGAGGTCAGGCAACGCCAGATCCGCATCCTCGAGCCCGAGGCCCTGAAGCGGCTGGTCAGCGAAGGCAGTTGCTGAGGCGGCTTTCGCAGGGGCCGTGGCCGCGATCACCCTCGCGGCGCGTGCAGGCCCCTGAGGCGCAGGCGGATCGAAGGCGTTGTCCGGGGTCATGGGGTCAGCCCGCTGGGCCTTACTTCTGCTGTCCCTGCGTCGCCGCGTGGTTGCGCCCCTGCACCGCCGGTTGGGACTCGAAGCGCGAGCCGGCCTCGGTGGAGATGACCGGGTCGGCTCCGCGCACCGCAATCACCGCGGTGACCACGCCCGCCACCACCACGATGGCGGGCCCCCCGATCACCAGCCACACCATGGGTTCCTTCCACCAGGGCCGCATCAGCGGGGCGGGTTCGGTGGCGGAACGGGCTTCGGTAGGGTGGATCATGGTTTCACCTCGGGATGACGAAGGTGCTCTTCTCGCGGACCTGAGCAGCGCTCTCGTCCGCGCTTGCGGGCCGGTCGATGATGAACTCTACGGGGTGGGCACCCGGGCCTAGCCGTGCCGCCGTCTCCGGCGGAACCTGCACCGCCAGCGGCAGCCAGCGCGCCTCGGCGGGCATCACCTCGATGTCCTGACGGCCCACGACCAGCGCCCCCTCGGCGCCGGTCACCTGGATACGGTACTTCTGGACGCGCTCGGTCGCGTTCATGATCTGCAGACGGTAGCCGTTCTCCAGGCGCCCGTCGTCCACGAGCCGGGCCAGCGTCCCTCGGTCGCGCACCACGTCGACCCTGAACGGCGATCTCAATATGAGGCTGGTCAGCAACCCGGCGCTGATCAGCACCAGCACCGCCGTGTAGACCAGCACCCGCGGCCGCAGCACGCGCGCCCACATCTGCCGCGGGCCCCATTGCTGGGCCATGCTGTTCTGGGTCGCGTAGCGCACCAGGCCCTTGGGGTAACCCATCTTGTCCATGACGCCGTCGCACACGTCCACGCAGGCGGCGCAGCCGATGCACTCGTACTGCAGGCCTTTGCGGATGTCGATGCCGGTCGGGCAGACCTGCACGCACAGGCCGCAGTCGATGCAGTCGCCCAGCCCCAGCGCCTTGGGGTCGGCCTTGCGGCCGCGTGAGCCGCGCGGGTCGCCCCGGGCGCCGTCATAGCTGATGATCAGCGTGTCCTTGTCGAACATGGCGCTCTGGAAGCGCGCATACGGGCACATGTACTTGCAGACCTGTTCGCGCATCCAACCGGCATTGCCATAGGTGGCAAAGCCGTAGAACAGCACCCAGAACCACTCCCAGGGGCCGAAGTCCATCGTGAAGGCCTCGGCCCACAGCGTCCTGATGGGGGTGAAATAGCCCACGAGGGTGAAGCCTGTCCACAGGCCGATGCTGATCCATACCGCCTGCTTGGCGGCCTTGCGTCCGACCTTCTCCAGGTTCCACGGCCCGGCGTCGAGCCGCATGCGGGCGGCGCGATCCCCCTCGATTCGCCGCTCGACCCACATGAAGATCTCGGTGTAGACGGTCTGCGGGCAGGCGTAGCCGCACCACAGCCGGCCCGCCACCGCGGTGAACAGGAAAAGCGAGTAGGCGCAGATGACCAGCAGCCCGGTCAGGTAGATGAAGTCCTGTGGATACAGGACGAGATTGAAGATGTAGAAGCGCCGCGACGCCAGATCGAAGAGCACGGCCTGGCGCTCGTTCCAGGCCAGCCAGGGCAGCCCGTAGAAGACCATCTGCGTGGCGAAGACCAAGGCCCAGCGCCAACGGACGAACCAGCCGCTGACCGCGCGCGGGTAGATCTTCTGCTGCTTCTGGTACAGCGAGACGACGCTGACCGCGGCGTCCTCGTCGGCGGCCGCGGCCGCCGGCTGAGTGCTCATCAGGCAGTGCTCAGCGCGAGGCGACGGCCGTGCCCTGCGACAGGCTCAGCACATAGGCCGCCAGCACGTGGGTCTGCTCGGGCGTCAGGCGCGAGGCTTGCGCCGGCATTGCGTTGTTCTTGCCGGCCGTGATGATGCTCACGATGGCCTGCTCGCCCCAACCGTGCAACCAGACCTTGTCGGTCAGGTTGGGCGCACCCACGGCGACACTGCCCTTGCCGTCGGCCCCGTGGCACCCCGCGCAGGCCATGAACTTGGGCTTGCCCAGGCTGGCGGCAACGGAATCGTGAGTGCTGCCGGACAGGCTGAGCACATAGTGGGCGACATTGCGGACGTCATCCGCGGTGCCCAGGGCGGCAGCCATGGGCGGCATCACGCCGTTGCGGCCCTTGGTGATGGTCTCCTTGACTGCCTCGAGCGTGCCGCCCCACAACCAGTCGCCATCGGTCAGGTTGGGAAACCCCTTGCTGCCCCGCGCGTCAGAGCCGTGGCAGGCGGCGCAGTTGTTCAGGTACAGGCGCTCGCCGATGCCCATGGCCTGCGTGTCCTTGGCCAGCGCAGCGGCATCCATGGACACGAACTTGGCATAGACAGGGGCCATGGCAGCGATGGCCTTGTCGGTCTCGGTCTGGTGCTGTGCGGCGCTGCTCCACTTCAGCGATCCCTCATGGCTGCCCAGGCCCGGGTACAGGTACAGGTAGACGGCCGAGAAGGCCACGGTGATCACGAACAGCCACATCCACCAGCGGGGCAGCGGGTTGTTCAACTCCTTCAGGTCGCCATCCCAGACGTGGCCGGTGGTGTTGTCGTCGGCCATGACGCGGCGGCGGCTGGCCACCATCAGCAGCACCAGACAGGCCACCAGGCCCACCAGGGTGGCCACGGCGATGGCGATCGACCAACCGCCAGAGAGAAAGTCGCTCATGTCCTGTCCCCCTTGAGCTCGTCTTCGGCAAAGGGCAGTCGCGCCGCCTCTTCGAACTCCTGCTTCCTTGACCGCTTCCAGGTCCAGCCGACGATGCCGAGGAAACCCAGCAGCCCCAGCACCGTGACGGCGCTGCGCAGATCGTTGATGTCCATACTGGGACCCTTCCTCACTTCACTGCGGTGCCGAGCACCTGCAGATAGGCCACCAGGGCATCGAGCTCGGTCTTGCCCTTGACGGCCTCACCTGCTGCGGCGACGTCGGCGTCGGTGTAGGGCACGCCCAAGGTGCGCAGGGCCTTCAGGCGGGGCGCCATCGAGGCGGGGTCGATGGAGGCCTTCTCCAGCCAGGGGTAGGCCGGCATGTTGGACTCGGGCACCAGGGCACGGGGCTCGATCAGGTGCAGCCGGTGCCACTCGTCGTTGTACTTCCCGCCCACGCGGTGCAGGTCCGGGCCGGTGCGCTTGCTGCCCCACTGGAAGGGGTGGTCATAGACGAACTCGCCGGCCTTGGAGTACGGGCCGTAGCGCAGCGTCTCCGAGCGGAAGGGCCGCACCATCTGCGAGTGGCAGTTGTAGCAGCCCTCGCGGATGTAGATGTCGCGGCCGGCCAGTTCCAGGGCGGTGTAAGGCTTGAGCCCCTGCACCGGCTGGGTGGTGGAGCGCTGGAAGAACAGCGGCACGATCTCGACCAGGCCGCCAACCAGCAGCGCCGCCAGGATCAGCACGATCATGAGGAAGTTGCTGGTCTCGATCTTCTCGTGTCCGCGGGGAGTGTGATTCGTCTGGGCCATGTCGGTTCTCCTTGCAGGCTCAGGCGTGGGCGGGCGAAACCGTGGGCACCAGTGCCGTGGCCGCCCGGCCGCTGCGCACCGTCATCACCACGTTCCAGGCCATCAGCATCATGCCCGCGAAGTACAGCAAGCCGCCTAGCAGGCGTATCACGTAGAAGGGATAGGTCGCCTTCACGCTTTCGACGAAGCTGTAGACCAGGGTGCCGTCGGGGTTCACCGCGCGCCACATCAGGCCCTGCATGACCCCGGCGATCCACATCGCCGCGATGTACAGCACGATGCCGATGGTGGCGATCCAGAAGTGCAGCTCGATGGCCCGCACGCTGAACATCTGCGTGCGGCCGTACAGCCGGGGGATGAGGTAGTACAGCGCCCCCATGGAGATCAGCCCCACCCAGCCCAGGGCGCCGGAGTGCACGTGGCCCACCGTCCAATCGGTGTAGTGGCTCAGCGCGTTGACCGTCTTGATCGACATCATCGGCCCCTCGAAGGTCGACATGCCGTAGAAGGACAGCGAGACGATCAGGAACTTCAGGATCGGGTCATCGCGCAGCTTGTGCCAGGCGCCCGACAGGGTCATGATGCCGTTGATCATGCCGCCCCAGCTGGGGGCCAGCAGCACGAGTGAGAACAGCATGCCGATGGACTGCGCCCAGTCGGGCAGCGCGGTGTAGTGCAGGTGGTGGGGGCCAGCCCACATGTAGGTGAAGATCAGCGCCCAGAAGTGCACGATGGACAGCCGGTAGCTGTAGACGGGGCGCTCGGCTTGCTTGGGGATGTAGTAGTACATGATCCCCAGGAAGCCGGCGGTGAGGAAGAAGCCCACCGCGTTGTGGCCGTACCACCACTGCACCATGGCGTCCTGCACGCCGGAGTAGGCCGAGTAGCTCTTGGTCAGGCTCACCGGAATGGCCGCGCTGTTGACGATGTGCAGCAGCGCCACGGCGATGATGAAGGCGCCGAAGAACCAGTTGGCGACGTAGATGTGCCGCACCTTGCGCGTGCCCACCGTGCCGAAGAAGACCACCGCGAAGGCCACCCAGACCACGGCGATGAGCAGGTCGATGGGCCACTCCAGCTCGGCGTACTCCTTGCCGGAGGTCAGGCCCAGCGGCAGCGTGACGGCGGCCAGCACGATGACCAGTTGCCAGCCGAAAAAGGTGAGCATCGCCAGGCCGGGCGCGAACAGCCGGGTCTGGCAGGTGCGTTGCACCACGTGGTATGCGGTAGCGAACAGCACGCAGCCGCCGAACGCGAAGATCACCGCGTTGGTGTGCAGCGGGCGCAGACGCCCGTAGCTGAGCCAGGGAATGCCGAAGTTCAATTCCGGCCAGGTGAGCTGGGCAGCGATCACCACGCCCACCAGCATGCCCACCACGCCCCACAGCACCGCCGCGAGCGCGAACCACCTCACGGGGTCATCAAAGTAGGCAGTGCCGTTGTGGGTGTTGCTTGGGCTCATGCCTTTTCTCCTTTTTGTCCAGCCTCCGGCGTTCCCCCGGAGCGGCCTTGCGATTGTTCAGCAGCGTTTGACGAAAGACCTTGACCCGCATCAAACGGGTCCTGATCGTCTTGCAGCAAGCGCTGCCCTTCCCTTTCCAGGTCATCGAACTGGCCGCTGTTCACGGCCCATCCGAACAGCGCAATGATCACGAGGATCAGCACCGCGGACAAGGGGATCAGCAGGTACAGGATCTCCATGGGCTCGGCTGCAAGTCTGGTGTCAGGTCGGTGCGTGCGCTGTCGCTGGAGTTTGCGCCGCACGCTGCGCGTTCAGCACCACGGCCAGCGAGCTCAGTGCCATGCCCAGGCCGGCGGCCCAGGGCGGCAGCCAGCCCATGGCGGCCATCGGGATGCAGGCGGCGTTGTACAGCGCCGCCCAGATCAGGTTCTGGCGAACGATGGCCACCGTGCGCAAGGCGCTGGCCCGCAAGGCCGGCATCGCTGACAGCCGCTCGGACAGCACGATGGCGTCGCAGCCCTCGCGCGCAGCCAGCGCGGCGTGGCCCATGGCAACGGACACATGCGCTGCAGCCATCACCGGCGCATCGTTCAAGCCATCGCCCACCATCGCCACGCGCTGGCCGCTCTGTTGCATCTGTCGGACAACGTCCACCTTGCCCTCGGGTGAGGCGCCACCCAGCGCGGCGGCAATACCCACGCGGTCGCCCAGCGCCTGCGCGCGCTCAGGCCGGTCGCCAGACAGGAGCGTGACGCCCAGGCCCTGTGAGCGCAGTGCGGTGACGGCCTCTATGGCGTCTTCGCGCAGAGCCTCGTCCAGCAAGAAAGCGGCGACGGCGAACCCGTCGCGTGACAGCACCACGCGCGCCACGGCATCGGCTGCGGTGCCGCCAGTCGCGAGGCTCGGCCGATGTGTCGTGTCGTCCGCGGCGGACCCTGCCGCCGCCCACCCGGGTTGCCCCAAGCGCCAACGACGGCCCTGGGCGTCGGTGGCCTGCAGGCCGGCGCCCGGCACCTCCTGCACATCGGTCCAGCGTGTGGGCTCAGCATCTTGCGGCGCCCAGGCCGCAACGGCCACAGACACCGGATGCCGGGACCAGCGGGCCAGGCTGGCCGCCCAGGTGGCTGCCTCATCAGGGCTCGACCCCTCCTGCAGCCCGACCACCTCACGCACCTCGAGCGCCGAACGCGTGAGCGTGCCGGTCTTGTCGATGCACACGTCGGTGATGCTGGCCATGGCCTCCAGCGCCTCCAGCCGGCGCAACAGCACACCGCGCAACGCCAGCCCACGGGCGGCAGCCACCCAGGTGGCCGGCGTGGCCAGCGACAGCGCGCACGGGCATGTCACGATGAGCACCGCCACGGCTGCGGGCAGCGCGCGCGCGGGGTCCAGCACGCTCCACACCGCGGCGCAACCGATCGACACCCCGAGCACCGCCCATAGAAAAGGGCCCGCCCAGCGGTCGGCCAAGCGCACGGCGGATGGCCGAGTGGTCAGCGCCTCGCGCATCAGCCTGACGATGCCTTCGTGGCGGGTATCGGGGCCGGCGCGGTCCACGCGCATCTCGAAAGCCTGCTCGCCATTCAGGCTGCCGGCCAGCAGGCTGTCGCCGGTGGTCTTGGGCACGCCGTGAGGCTCGCCGGTCAGCAGGGCCTCGGCCACGACGGCACGACCCGACAGCAGCGTGCCATCGGCGGGCAAGGCGGCGCCTGCGGGCACGCGCACCACGTCACCGGGCTTCAGACGCAGCACGCTGACCTCGGTCACCCGACCGTCAGCCGCCACGAGCCAGGCTGTCTGGGGCAGCGAGGACAGGGCCTGCTCGAGTTCCTCGGCGGCGCGGTGGCGCATGCGCATCTCGAGGAAGCGGCCCAGCCAGAGGAAGGCGGCGAACATGGTCAGCGAGTCGAACCAGACCTCGTGGCCGAAGGCACCGCCCGGGGCAAAGGTGGCGCCGCTGCTGGCCACGAAGGTGACGGCAATGCCCAGCGCGACGGGCACATCCATGCCGATGCGCCGCGCCCTGAGCGACCGCCAGGCGCTGCTGAAGAAGGGCGTCGAGGCAAAGGCCAGCACGGGCAGGCTGAGCAGCCAGCTGCCCCAGTTGAGCAGTGCGGCGATGTCGGGCGACAGGTCGCCGGGGCCGGCCACATACGAAGGGGTGGCCAGCATCATCACCTGCATGGCGCAGAAGCCCGAGACGAACAGCCGCCACACCGCAGCGCGGTGCTCGTCGCGCCGCAGCTCGCGGGCCGAACTCGCCGTGTCAGGTACGGCGCCGTAGCCGGCAGCCCTCACGGCCGCCACCAGTACAGACGGTCGCGTGCGCGCCGGGTCCCAGGTGATGCTCAGGCGCCGTGCGGCCGCGTTCACCTGCGCGGCGATCACCCCATCCACCCGGCTCACCGCCTGCTCGATCAGTCCGGCGCAGGCCGCGCAGTGCATGCCGCTGACCTGCAGCGCGGACACTGCGGTGCGCTGGCTGCCGGCCATCTGCCAGCGCGTGTAGCGGTCGATCTCGAGAGGGTCGTCCAGCGGGTCGTCGTGGGGCGGCGCGTGCATCCGGGCGGCCGATAATGGCGTGCGCCGACTCTCCTACACCCCATGCACCGCGTCAAGTCGATCCTCGCTGCCGGCCTGTGCGCCCTGCAGATGTTCTGGCACGGCGCCCCTGCGGCGCAGTCGGCGCCTCAGCCCCGGCTGCCCACGGTGCAGATCAGCGCAGGCATGCACAACATCGTGGCCGAGGTGGCCAGCACTGCGGCGCAGCGCTCGACGGGCATGATGATGCGCACCGAAATGGCCGCGCACGAGGGCATGCTCTTCGTATTCGAGCAGCCCTCGCCCCAGTGCTTCTGGATGCGCAATACCCTGCTGCCGCTGTCCATCGCCTTCATCGCGGACGATGGCACCATCGTCAACGTGGCTGACATGCAGCCGAAGTCGGACGACTCGCACTGCTCGAAGCAGCCGGTGCGCTACGCGCTGGAGATGAACCAGGGCTGGTTCGCCAAGCGGGGAATCAAGGCGGGCTTTCGTCTGAAAGGCTCGCCGTTCAAGCCTTGACGGACTGGGACCGCAGGGCCCCAGTCGCGTCAGCGGTGCGAAGGCGCGCTCAGGCGTAGTTGGCCTGGGCGAATTCCCAGTTGACCAGCTTGTCCAGGAAGGTCTCGACGAACTTCTGGCGCAGGTTGCG
>Ga0315902_10005230_pt1 | contig 18380 bp, 17 predicted proteins | sample LakEriMetagenome_9_FD_203523 | JGI IMG/M metagenome (GOLD analysis project Ga0315902, IMG submission 203523) | Freshwater fungal communities from buoy surface, Lake Erie, Ohio, United States - Buoy 12 MA117 | ecosystem: Environmental > Aquatic > Freshwater > Lake > Lake biofilm | place: USA... | reverse complement strand
ATTGGGATGAATACAAAGAATGGGTATTTCAAAACCCGATTCGTATCCAGGATTTTGTCGGAAAGGATGGCGTTGAGGTTTTCCGTTTACGGCAAAGACCTTTGTTGATGAATCGTTTTTATTCATGGGTAAGGGCAAATAAAGGCCATTTGGTTCACCAATATTTCGATAATACGAAAGGCGCATATAATTCCTATTTGGGCATCGTTACGCGTATTAGGGAGGAATGGCAGGCTGATCAGATCGAGGGCGGCATGGTTGGGATATACAATCAGCAATTGACGGCAAAACTAAACGGATTGATTGATAAGCAAGAAACAAAGATCATAACAGAACAACCTTTATTTGGGGATTAACTATGTTTAAATATACAACCGCAATCAAAAAGATTCGCGATCTTAAAAAATTCGTTAGGGGTGTCCAGGGTGGCACCTCTGCGTAATTGGCCCCCCATTTATTTGGGGGGCAACATGCAGGCAAAACCTATGCGATCATCCCCATCCTGGTTGACATCGCAGCGAAAAACCCATTCAGCGAAATTTCAATCGTTGCCGAATCAATACCACATTTGAAACGGGGAGCAATGAAGGATTTCAAAAAAATCATGTTTGAAACGGGCCGATGGTTTGATGATCGATGGAACGCAACGGATTTCAAATATAACTTTGCAAACGGATCACAGATTGAATTTTCAGCGCGGACAATGACGCGAAGTTGAGAGGGGCCAGGCGTGATTGGCTTTATATGAATGAGTGCAACAACATGACCTTTCATTCGTATACCGAATTGGCATCCCGGACAAAGCAAGGCGTTTTTTTGGATTGGAATCCAACGAACCCGTTTTGGTTTCATGATGAATTGATCAATGATCCGGATGTTGATTTCATAATAATCAATTACCAGGATAATGAAGCATGTCCGGAATCGGCGTTGAACTTTATTCTGAAGGCAAAAGAAAAGGCCGATAATGGTTCCGCGTTTTGGGGCAATTGGTTCCGGGTTTATGGATTGGGTGAAATCGGTTCCCTGGATGGAGTTGTTTTCCAAAATTGGCAACAATGCGAGCGCATCCCGGCGGAATCCGAATTCATATCGTATGGCCTTGATTGGGGTTTTACAAACGATCCGACGGCATTGGTAGAGGTTTTCCGATATGATGGGAAAATCTACATCAATGAATTGCTCTATCAAACCAAATTAACCAATTCGGAAATTGTCAATCATTTAAAACAATTGGGCGTTAATTCATCCAGGTGCATCGTTGCCGATTCCGCGGAACCGAAATCAATTGCTGAATTGACAAACGCCGGGTTTTATGTTGAGGCGGCCCGAAAGGGGCCGGATTCCATTAAGGCATCCATTGACAGATTGCAGGGATATGATTTGAGAATTACAAAGAATTCGCTAAATTTGATCAAGGAATTGCGCCAATACCGGTGGGCAAAGGATCGCGAAGGCCGTTCATTGAATGCGCCCGAGGATATTCTAAACCATGCCATTGATGCCGTTCGATATGTGGGGTTAAATAAATTATCCCAATTCGAAGCCATCGGGGAATATTCATTCGCGGATGATTACGATTAACGATGTTAGTTTCATAGATTATGGCCGGCCGGGATTTCCATCCTGGCCTTTTTTATGGGGGAAAAAATAATTTAAAAAAAACATTATTATTTATTTGGATAATAAAACAATATTGTTTTATATTTGTGGAACAAATCACAATTAAACACACCTACCATGACAAAGCAAACTTTAACAACCAGGTTGATCACAAATTATGACATCATCGTTTCTGTTACATTGGTGAACAGAACCGAAAAAACCGCGTTCATCATGATTGAGAGGGGCGAAATCGTTCGTTGCAAAATCCGCAAATCATACGATGGCAAAGAATACGTTATGCCATACGGAACATATTCGATGGCCCCAATGTTTGATCTGAATTAACATCAACCCGGCAAAACGCCGGGTTTTTTTATGCCGCAACAAACCGCCGGAAATTGCCACAATAAGCATGAAGTTGCGCGAATATCAACGGCTTTCGGCGTTTTGGAATGATGCGGATGATCAAGTTTCCCAGGTGGCCTGGATCATCATGGATGTTCATGGCCTTACCTATGATGAAGTCAACAACATGGAGCCAAAACGTTTTCTCAAATATTCAAAGCGCATCGGTAAACAATTTAGCAACATCAACAAAAAGCCGTTTTATTCCTGGTTCAAGTTCGAAACCGATGCAACCAAAATAACCCTGGGCCAATTCATCGAATGCCAACATTTCATGAAGCAGGGCCAGGTTGATGCAATGCACCTGGTCGGCGCATCCATTTGGAAAAATAAGCGCGACCACAAACTGAAATCGGAACTATTGTTAAATACAAATATTCGCCATGTACTTCAAGACATTACGCGTTTTTATCTTTCGTTTGCTGACCTGGTTAATTCATACAAAGGCCTATTTGAAGCGGAAGAGGAGGAAGATGAATCCGATGAATTAGCCAAACCCGAAAAGCCACATCCGTTTGTTGATCAATACGGATGGTTTTTTTCCGCTAAACAAGTGGCGGAATATGAAGGCATCACATTGGCCCAGGCGTTCGATTTGCCTATCATCCAGGCGTTGAATGATTTAGCATATTTGAAGGCGTTTCAATCATATCAAAAACATTTGAACAAATAACATGGCATCGTTTTCGAAAGTACAACATGAAGCGTTGGCGGATGGATTCCTGGATCTGTTGGGGGAAGATGCGCAGAACTTTGAAAAGGTTGAGTTAAAGGATGTAAACAATACCATTGAGCAATTGGCGGCCCGTTACATTGATATTGTTTCGGACAAAATCAATGAAAAGGATGTTGTTTCATCCGGGCGAATGGCGGATGAAATGCAGCCAACAATGTTGGAGTTCGATGGCAAATCATATCGCATCGGAATAACCGCGCCCGAATATTCAACATACCAGGATGAAGGGGTAAACGGATGGGCCATCGATCGCGGATCGCGGTTTTCATTTAAAACGCGCGGAGTTGATCCAAACGGCGAAATGGTAAAATCAGTAAAGGCATGGATTCAACGCGAAGGCGCATCCGCTCGGAACGTTTCAAGGGCCGTAACGGCAAGAGAGGCAAAAGGCAAAACCATGATGGATGCATCAACCAGGGCCGCCGTTTCCGCGTCTTATTTCATCAAGCGCAAAGGAATAAAACCGCGCAAATTTTGGGCCGAGGCAACCGATGAATTCAAAACCGAAATGGAAAATGAATTGGGCATTGCGCTAAAAATTGACATTATAAACTGCATAACAAAATGACATTCGAATTTACACCCGTTCAGTATTCATCCGTAAACGATCCCCTGGTTTACGTTGTTTACGATGCGCACGCCGCAAACCCAACAACGTATCCAAACTATAAATATATCGCTGAACTTGAAATAAACGGAACCCAGGTTTTCAAAGGAAAGTATTTCCCACACCCAACATCAAACCGGGGGATTATTGACCTGGGCGCGGTGATCCGCGAATATTGCGTTCAATCATTTGGCGCGGATGTTGGCGGTGCAATGGTTGCCGATGAAATGGGCGAAGGGGAATGGCGCGTTTCATGCGTTGTGAAAATACGCGAGGAATACGGAACAACAACATCGGCCGTATTGATTACGGATTCATCCAGGGTTTATTTCAATTATTACAATGGCCGATATCCGGGTTTTGAATCATTGTCGCCATTCACCGACGACGTCATTTCGGATCGTCCGTCGCCGATCAACCTAACATTCACAACGGGGAATTATTTCATTCCATATTTTGCCGAAGTCGCAACGTCATTCAATGTCGTTGTTACCGGCGGCACCGCGACCAGGACAAAGACGATTACACCGACGGCGGCAAATACAATGCAATTGATCAACATTTCGCCGTCAGCGATCAACGACGAATATCCTGGCAATTTCACAACATCAACAACATCATATTCGGTTCAAATCGGATCAAAGACGTATTCGGTCGCGATCATTTGCGATGGATTATACAAAAATTACTTTGTTCATTTTCTTAACAAATGGGGCGGATATGAAACCATGATGTTCAACAAGGTTTCACGGAAAACGTATGACATCGAACGCAAGTCATGGAAACAATTGCCGTATCGGGTAAGCGCAACGGGTGGCGTTTCCGTGTTGAATAATTACACCATGTACAAACAAACGACACAATTTGCCGGAAGGTTCCGGGAAAAATTGCGTTTGAATACGGATTGGTTGTCCGACGCCGAATATCAATGGTTGGCCCAATTGGTCGCATCGCCGGAAGTATTCATCGAAGATGAAGGCGAAGTTTATCCGGTTGTTATGACGGCCAACAATTACGAATTCCGGGAACACATCGTTGACGGGTTGATCAATTTGGGCGTTGAATTTGATTTGGGCGTAACATACAAAACACAATTCCAATGATTCAGTTGTTTATAGAAAAACAAGCGGTTGACATCAACGAATCATTTAGCACATTGTTAACGATGTCCATCGACGACATCAAAGATTTTGGCGCGAAAAACACAACGTTTTCGAAAACCATTGTTTTACCAGGTACCAAAAACAACAACAAGGTATTCGGCAATATTTTCAACGTCAATTCCCGGAACGATTACAATCCGGCGGAATCAAATGTCGGCATAAATTTCAACGCGGCGATTTCGGCGAATGCGATAATCTTTGCCGACAACATGCAAGTTTTCAAAGGCGTTTTCCGCATCCTGGAAATAATCATTGAAGATGGATTCATTGAATATGAATGCGCGGTGTTCGGGGAATTGGGCGGATTCGTTGCGTCCCTGGCCAATAAAAAGATCGAGGAACTTGATTTTAGCGCATACGATCAAGCGTGGACATACGCCAACATAACCGCGTCATGGAATACCATTGCCGGTTCCGGGGTTTACTTTCCATTGATCGATTACGGGGCGGCGTCGACAAACCCGGCAACATACAAAACGGATTTTGATTTTAGCACATTCCGCCCGGCGTTGTATGTTAAAGAAATCCTGGAAAAACTGATCAGCGCATCCGGTTACACCTGGGATTTCCCGGCGTTATCATCGGCATTGTTTACCAGGATGATCATTCCGCACAATCAAAAAAATCTGTACCGATACAATTCAACGGCATTTCAAGCAACGCCAACAACAACGAATTATCTTTCTGCGCAACCGATTATTTTTTCGGTTTCAACATCGGGCGATTTTACGGCAAGCGGTGGAAACACAATATTCACATACGGCGGAGCATCGGCGATAACAACAAACATCATTTTGGAAATCGATGCCGTTATTAATGCGATTGATCCGGTATTGAATACGTTCCGGGTTAATTTGCAAAAAAACGGGGTAACGATTTCAACCGCTGCCGATGTTGTTTCATATACGCCAGGATATGCAACGATCTTGATTTTATCGGTTAACAATATCACAATAAACCCGGCCGATACTTTATCCGTCCAGGTAAGCGCAAATATTAGCGATTATTCAATCAATACGGGGACATTGTTTCAGATTGAATTAACAACACCGGGGTTGATTACTATCGGTTATGGCGATACGATTGTAGTAAATGACACCATCCCGAAAGGCGTTTTCCAAAGGGAATTCTTTTCGACAATATGTAAAATGTTCAATCTGTATGTTTTTGAAGATTACGAAACGGATAAGAAATTAAAGGTTTTGCCATTCATTACATTTTATGAAGATGCCGGATCGGTTGATTGGTCATTGAAAGTTGATCGTTCAAAACCGATGCGCATTAAACCAATGGCGGAATTGAATTCCCGTTATTACAATTATAAGTTCAAAACTGATAATGATTTCTATTCTGAAAATTATCGAAAGAAATTCAATGAAGGATATGGCGATTTCATTTTTGATACGGAATTCGAATTCGCAAAAGAAACAACATCGGTTGAATTGATTTTCGCCAATTCGGTTTTGACAAAGTTTAACGGGAAAGACAAGATATTTTCATCAATTTACAAATTGTCAAATTCGAATAATTCGGAAGATCGCATGGATTCTGTGATTCGAATAATGCAGGCAAAGAAAATCACCGGGGTTGGATCTTGGAACATGACAAACAATGGCACAACATTGGGAACGCTAACAAGTTACGGATATGCCGGCCATGTTGATGATCCCATCACGCCAACATTTGATTTGTGTTTTTCACCGCCCCAGGAATTGAGTTTCGAGGTTAACAATTACACCGCCAACAATTTGTTTAATAATTATTGGAGTGCGTACATGGCCGAGATAACCGACAAGGATTCCAGGCTTTTGACATGCACAATGAAGTTAGCATTCAAAGACATTTATAAATTGGATTTCGCCAGGTTGATTTGGATTGATGGCGTTTTGTATCGTTTAAACAAGATCACAGATTTCAACGCAACCAATGAGGATGTTTGCAATGTTGAATTAATTAAAATCATAAATAGAATATACTAATGGCGGACATAAATATAAAAGCGCAATTACAAGTTGACACCGGGAATTCCGCGGAAAAGATAGGCAAAACGCAAGACGCGCTCAAAGGCGCATCAACGCAGACAAAAGAGGTTGGCGGATCATTCGGCAAACTGAAAGGCGAATTGGGCGCGTTATCGCCGGCATTGGGCCAGGCATCCCAGGGCGTTGGAGCATTAACCCAGGCGTTTAATATCTTGAAAGCGAATCCGATCATCGGCGTTTTTGCATTGCTTGCCGGATTGGTTGTGGCGTTGTTCCAAAAGTTTAAACAGATGGAGGGCGTTTCCGATTCGTTGGGAAAGGCATTCGGCACATTGTCCGGCGTGTTCAATACGTTCATCACCGGTATTTTAACGCCGTTGATTGATGGTTTTGTTTGGTTGATTGAGAATGTTTCCGGCGGATTGATCAGCGTTTTATCGGCATTGGGTGTAACAACGGAACAGACGGCGCAACGTTTTGGAGAAATCACAGAGGCCCTGGATGATCTCGAAGATGCGCAAAAGAATTCGGCCATTGCAACGGCTGAAGCAAATCGAAGGTTGCAGGATGCGCGCGAAATCGCAGCCGATGCAAACCGCCCAATTAAAGAACGGATTGCGGCGTTAAAAGAGGCGGCAAAGATTGAACGTGAGGAATCGTTAAAGGTTATTGAAATTAACCAAACGAAAGCCAGGCTAACAATGGAGGCGATGGCGATGGAGTTGGGCGCGCGTGGCGATTTGATCGCAAAGATTCGTGAGGGTTCCATCGAGCAATTGAAGGCGGCCAGGATGGAATTGATGAACATGAAAAACGTGGACAAAGAAAAATTGTCCGCAATTGATTCTATGATCATTGCCGCCGAAAATGAAGCGGCATCAATGGCAAAGATTGCGAAAAGAACACAATCGCAAATCACATCCATTGAAAGGGAGGAGGCGGCCAATAGAAAAGCGATTAGGGATAAAGCCGAGGCGGATAAAAAGAAAGCGCATGAGGATGAACTTGCAAGGATAAAAAAAGAAAGAGATGCATATTGGGAGAGAATCGCCGCCGGGCGTTTAGGTGAGGAGGAGCAAAAGAACATCGATGATCGCCGAAAGGAATCAATCAAAAGTATTGATCCGGTTATCAAGGGAGCAACCGAAGCCAATTTGCAAGCCATTGGCGCGGTTTCAAATGCCAACACCGAGGCATCATTAAAGAAAAGCAAAGAGGACAAAGAGCAAGCCGATGGCGTTTTAAAATACGAGCAAGCAAAGCGCGACACATTGAAAATGACGGGCGAAACAATGGGCGCATTGGGCGACCTGGTAGGCCGTCAAACCATTGCCGGTAAAGCGTTGGCAATATCGCAGGCGTTGATCAATACTTATTTGGGTGTAACTGAAGTTTTAAAAAACAAAACTGTAATTCCGGAACCATTCGGAACGATTCAAAAAGTTGCATCCGTTGCAACGATCCTGGCATCCGGTTTTTCAGCCGTTCGAAACATTGGCAGAACCCAGGTTCCAGGTGGGGGCGGAGGCGGAGGTTCAACGCCATCAATGGGGAATGTTGCCGCGCCCGTTGCGCCACAATCAACCGCGACATCATTAAGCGCGTCAACGATTCAGAACATTGGAAACGCCGCCGCCGGTGGGGTTAATCGCGCCTATGTGTTGGATTCGGATATTAGGAATTCCGATGAAAGGAATGTAAGGTTGCAACGCGCGGCCAGGTTAGGATAAAAAACAATAAAAAAAATATAAATGAAAAAGTTACCCGTTTACGAAATGATGATTTCCGATGATATGGATTCGGATTTAATGGTCGATTTCATCGCATTGGTTGATCGCCCGGCGATCAAAAAAGATTTTGTAAAATTCAACGATCAGTTTGTCGAACCGGCGAAGGGTGAAAGCAAAGATGCATTTATTCCGCGTTGCATTTCATACGTTGTGAGTGAGGGCAAAGATGCCGGACAAGCCGCCGCCATTTGTTATTCAATTTGGGATCAGCATTTTTCAGAACCCAAATCCGAAACATTCAAAATCCAGGATGAAGATAAGCGAATCATATCCGGGCCATTGATGGTGGCGAATCAAAAAATTTTCAGAACAGATCCGGAGTTGGGAGATTATGAAGTATTTTTCTCACCGGAAACAATCAAGAAAATTGCCATTAAGATGGCGAAAAAAGGATTTCACAACAATGTTAATTTGATGCATAACGCCGATATGAAGGTTCCAGGGGTTACATTGTTTGAGATATTCCAATCGGACAAAGCCAGGGGCATTCGGCCGATGAAAGGGTTTGAAGATCTGGCCGATGGATCATTGTTTGGTTCAATGTACGTTGAAAATGATGTTGCGTGGCAAATGGTTAAAGACGGAATGATCAAAGGATTCAGCGTTGAGGGGAATTTCGGAATGAAGAAAAAAGATGAATACAATGAACAATTTGAAAAAATAGTTGAAATTTTAAATTCAACAATCTTTTAAATTTTGCCACAATCAAAAAAGAATTATCACATGACACCGAAAGAAGCAGTAGAAAAAATAAAGTCTATGATTTTTGGCGATGAAGAAAAGCAAATGGGAACACCCGTTCCGGCTGAACCGCAAAAGTTCATGGAGTACAAATTGAAATCCGGCGCGGTTGTATCAATCGACAAATTGGAAGTTGGCGGATCAGTTACATTGAACGGCGAACCGGCACCCGATGGCGAACATGAGTTCGAAGATGGCGGAAAGATTGTTACGGCCGGCGGATTGATTACCGAAGTAAAGAAAGCCGAAGGCGCGCCCGTTGTTGAGGTTGAAGTAGAGGCAATGAAAAAACTCCCTGGCATGTTTAGCGATTTCCAACAAGGTTTTGCGGCCGCAAAAACCGACATCGCCGAATTGAAGCAAACCATTGCAGAACAAAAAAACACTATTGAAAAACAAGCCGAAACATTGAAACAAATGTTTCACCTGGTGGAAACCATCGCGAATTCATCCGTTGAACAACCTACCGAAAAAGTGAAATCATTCGAGGAAATGTCAGCACTTGAAAAGTTCCGCGCCTCAAAAAACTTTTAATCAATGGCATTAAAAATAAAAGACGGCGTTTCAATTTGGGCATACGGCCCAGCATCAAACCCGTTTACATCGGAATCGAAATTAAGCCAGGAACAATTGGAGCATTTGCAAAAAAGGTTCCCGGATGAAATCGAGGAAACGGAACAATCAGAAAAAAAATCTTTAAAATCTAAAACAAAATAAAATGGCAATTTCAGCATCTATCGTTGATATACGCGGTAAGGCATACGAGCCGGTATTAGAGGAACTATTATTTGAAAACAAAACCATTTCCGACAATTTGGTTTCGTTTGAAAGCGATGTTAAGAACGAAAGTATTTTCACCGAAAATACTAACGCGGTAACATTGCAAGCGTTTGCATCCGGCGCACCAACAAGCCAGGGTACAATTACTTTGAATGATACATCGGTTACACCAACCAAAGTAATGTATTATCAAGAGTTCGATCCGAACACCCTTCGCCCTTCAAGGTTCAAAAGATCAATGAAGCCAGGCGCATGGGAAATGATGTCAACCGAATTCGAGCGCGTTGTTTTGGCCGCATACGGAAAAGAAATTTCAACCGATGCCGAAACAAAATGGTGGAGTGGTATTACCGCCGCAACCAAAACCGCTATCGCAGCACTTACTCCAGGCACCGGCCAGGGTTCAGTTGGAGCCGCCGAGCAAACATGGGCAGCCGCTCAAACTGCAACCCAATTTGATGGCGTTGTTGCAAAGATGATTTACAACAATGGCGCATTGGGAACACGCGTTAAAGTATTGGGAACTACAATTGATGCCGGTGATGTTGCCGCCGAATATGCGAAAGTATATGCCGCAATTCCGGCCGTAGTTTTGGCACAAAGCGAAAAGCCTTATTTGTACGCTCCATATAGCCACAAACAATTCATCAACATTTTCAACGTAAGCGCAACTTACCGCGATCTGTTCAGCGTTGACATCAAGGCCGACAAATATTTCTACAATGGCGTTGAAATCAAATTTGTACCGGTTCCCGAAAATTGTATCATCGCCGCGTTGCCTTCAAACTTGATTTGGTGTACTGACCTGGTTGCTGATATCAATAGGATGGAAATCAACAAGATTGCAAACAACCGCGAAGATATGTTTGTAAAGCACATTTTCACCATTGCTGCACACGTTGCCCGCCAAGCGAACAACGTTCTGTATCTTGGATAATTGATTCAATAAGGGCCGGACATATTATCCGGCCCTAATTTAAAATATTACAACTATGCCCTGCGCACTTACACAAGGTTACAATTTAGATTGCCGTTTCAATTACGGGGGCGTTCGTGAAATTTATGTAATCGAATTTGAAAACGTTACTGCGATAACTGAAACCGCCGGCGTTATTTCAGCGATTACAAAAGCATCAACGAAAACGTTCAAAAAATATAATTTGATTGCCCACACCGCGGAGGCCGATGAAGCATTGGCAGCAAGCCGGGAAATGGGAACGTTGACCAATAAGCAAACCATTAAATTCCCTATCAACAAAATGACAACCGCCGTTCGAAACGAATTATTGTTGTTGGCACAAAACAGATTGATTTTTGTTTTTGTTGATGAAAACGGAACGGGTTGGATGTATGGTCGCGATTATGGTTTGATGCTCGATACATCGGCTAACAAAACCGGTAGGCTTTTGGCCGATCGTAATGGTTACGAATTGGCATTCAGCGGCGATGAAAGAAACCTTGCCTATGAGGTAAATTCAACCGCCCTGGGTACTTTGACAACCTAATTTCATGTTGTGGGTTGATACACATGATTCCATGAGGGGCCGCCGTTAATTTGGCGGCCTTTTTTATTTCAACAAACGTTCATTTTTTGCCACATCATTACATGATCGTTTACACAATCGGATCGCAGTCAGATACAATCGTTACGTTGAATGAATCAACAACGATTGCAAATCCGTATTATTTGTTTGTGTTCACGAACGTATCAACGAAAGTTGAATATAAGATCATTGTAAATTCCGCGTCCGATACATCAAGTTATCCGGAACGCGCCAACATATACACGTTTAATACTATTACTTTATTTGCAACCGCCCAGGCCGGGCAATATTCCTATGAGGTTTATGAGCAATCGAGTTCATCGAACACCAATCCATCCGGGTTGAATTTGGTTGAATGCGGCAAGATGCTTTTGAATCCGGCGGCGAATTTAATTCAACAAGGATATGAACCCGAAACGATATACAAAGGCTATGCCGGTTAAAAATACAAACGATGAAATGATCGAGGTCGGCGCGATGGAATTCGCCGATTCACGCATTCCATTAATGGAAAAAAAACGTGGCGTTGAATTCGTGCCGTTTGGCGATCGGAATGATTATCCAACCTATTTATTGTGGCTTTATAACAAGTCCGCAAAACACAACGCCATCATCAACGGGAAATGTGTTTACATAATGGGGAATGGATTAATGACGGAATCCGAACCCGGAAAAGTATTTTTGCAAAAGGCCAACGAAAAACAATCATGGGATCAGTTGATGAAATTGGCATGTTTGGACATTGAAAATTTTGGTGGCGTTTATTTCCAGGTGATTCCAAAACTTGCCGGAGGGTTCAATATTTATCACATGTCCTATGATCGCATCCGGGCGAATGAGGATAACACATGTTTTTACTATCGTAAAAAGTGGAACAATACCTGGGAACAACCGGAGGCGGAATACCCTGCATTCCATCCGACATGTACAAAATCATCAATCTTTTATTTCAAAGAATATCGTTGCGGAAAAAATCCTTATGCGTTGCCATCCTGGGTTGCTGCGTGCAATTGGGTTGAATCGGATATTGAGGTTTCCAGGCACACGCTAACAAATGCAAAAACCGGGTTCAGCGCGTCAAAGTTTATTAACTTTTACAATGGTGAACCGGATGAAGATAAAAAAAGGCGAATCACCGCGCGTTTAGAAAACGCCGCAACCGGGGCCGAGGGTAAAAAAGTTTTGATTGGTTTTAACAACGATCCAACAAAGCGACCAACAATCGATGACCTGGGCGCATCGGATTTAACAAAGGAAGATTTCGGCGCGGTTGATGATTTGATCACGAATAATATCTTCTCTGGCCATAACATTACGCATCCACTTTTATTTGGAATTCAACAAGAGGGAAAATTGGGCAATTCAAGCGAATTGAAAACGGCCTATGAGATTTTTAAAAATACCTATGTAACGCATAAGCAAAAACAGATTGAGGAAATTGTCGGGTATTTTTCAAGCGTTGCCGGTGTAGAGGCCGAATATAAATTGAAAGATGTTGAACCGGTGGGCATGGAACTTGATCCGGTGCAATTTAAGGAGTTATTACCTAAGGAGTGGATATTGGAGAAGTTCGGCATCGATCCGGCAAAATACGGCATCGTAACGGCCTCTAACAACGTTATGCCCGAACAAATGGGTAATGAAACATTGGTGAAATTGTCCGGCCGTCAACAACAAAACCTCATGCGCATCGTTCGATTGTTTAGCCAGGGCAAATTAACAAAGGGCCAGGCATCGATCCAATTGTCAGCGTATGGGTTTACAGATGATCAAATCAATCAATACCTGGGCGTTGATGCTGATCCAATGACAGCGGATGAACAATTCAATGATGATTCGGATGAATTCATCGCGGATATGTTTGCGGAATACGGCGATGATCGAGAGAGTTTCAGCATATTAAAAAGCGAAATTTATGCAGGGGATGATGATGATTTCAAAATGTCATTCGCAGCCGTTTCTGAATTCACAGAAAGGGAATCAAAGATCATGGAGTTGTTAAAGAAACAACCGGATTTATCAAACGTTCAGATTGCCGAGGCGTTGAAATATGAAACAAATGTTGTTGATGATATTGTTGAGAACCTGGTCAAGCGTGAAATAATCAAAGCCGAAATTGTCGGCGGAATTCCCGTTCGTAAAATATTGAAAAGATTACCGGCGCAAACATTGCCGGACATTAAAGTCATGTACACTTATGAAAAACGTGATGGCGTTTCCGGGCCGGAACTTTTGAAAACATCAAGGCCGTTTTGTGTTAAGATGGTCGGGTTGAGCAAATCGAGAATGTTTAGCCGGCAGGATATTCAAAAACTTTCCGAACGTTTAGGATATTCAGTATTCAAACGCGCAGGCGGTTTTTGGAATAACAACGGAACGATTGAATTCCAATGCCGACATGGTTGGTTGAAACATGTTGTAATAAAAAAGAAATAAAACAATGGCAACAATAACATATTTGATATTACCATCCGTTATAAAAGAACGCATGTCATTGCATGACAACATCGATGATAAGTTGATTTATCCCGAAATCAAAGCGGTTCAAGATTTGTATATCATGCCGATCCTGGGATCAACTTTATTCAACAAGATATTGAACGACATCGCCAACAATACATTGGCCGGTAATTACAAAAGCCTGGTTGATAATTTCATTGTTGAATGTTGTTGCAATTATGTAATGTCTGAATTGCCGGAGGGGTTGAATTATCAATATTGGAATAAAGGCGTTTCACAAAAAACAGTTGACAATGCAACACAACCGAGCATGTCGGAAATGTATTCCATTGTTGCGAAATACAAATCCAGGGCGGAGCATTACGCAAAAATGTTGCGCAATTATTTGATTGAATATGCCGATGATTATTTCCCGGAATATTTGAACTTTGTTTCCGGCGTTGATGTAGTTCATCCGGAACGCGCGTCATATACAACGCCAATTTATTTGGGTGATGAAACCGAAATTCCGCGCGATGATTATTCATTGAATAAGCGTCCGCCGGCCGGGTTCAATTCCAATGATCCATATTATATTTAATATGCCGAAAAACACATCGAAAAAAAACGAAAAAAAATTGCGTTTATTTTTAGCGCAACAAGATAAAATAAATGACATTAAAACAAGTCATATCAAGGTTAACGGAATTAGCGGAAAGCCATCGGCAAATTAACCATTTTTTCATCGGAGGTTTCGATGAATTTTTGGATGATAATGATGTTGTTTATCCGGCTTTGTTTTGCGAATTGAAATCCGATTCAACGATATCACTATCGAATCGCGTGGCCAATTTGAATTTTACGTTTTATTTTTTCGATTTGATGGACACCGCCAACAGATCGTTAGAAAACGTTTGGGATGTAACATCGGACATGGCAAGCGTGGCCCAGGATTATTTGGCATTGTTGAAAGATCAAGAATATACCGATTGGGAAATCGGCGATGATTACAACATGACTATCCGCGATTATGAATTGCAAGATTTGACATGTGGCGTTTCGGTTGATGTTACCATCGGAATTCGGTTTGATGCGAATCGTTGCCAGGTTCCAACAACGTTTTCATTCGCGGAATACGATGGTTCATCATTGACATTGAAACAAGTGGTGGCAAGGATCGGCGCATTGGCAACATCGCACAAACAGATTAATCATTTCTACATTGGGAATTTTGATGAATTCCTGGATGGCCCGGATGTTGTTTACCCTGCATGTTTTGCGGAACTTGATCGAAATGGCGTTGTTTCATTAACTGATCGCCTTTGCAAATATTCATTCACGTTCCATTTTTTTGATTTGATGGATATTGCAAACAATGCGCTACAAAATGAATTCGAAATAAAATCCGATATGTTATCGGTGGCAATGGATTTTTTGGCGATGCTGAATTATTTCGGGTTCCAACATTCCTGGGAAATTGCGGAGGAATACGATTTAACAATTCGTGATTATCAGTTGCAGGATTTAACCGCCGGCGTTTCCATCAAGGTTGAGATTGGCGTTCGATTCGATGCGAACAAATGCCAGGCCGTTGTTGACATTGGCAATTTCCTTTTGTGGAATGATACGGATAAGTTTTTAATTAATAACAATGATAAATTAGTATATGCCGAATAAAAAAATTAATCAGTTAGATGTTAAGGTTGCGGTATCGACTGACTTAATGTTAGTCGGTGATCCGGCAACGGGAACCTCTTTCAAATCAACATTATCAACATTGCCATTGGTTCCATACACCGGCGCAACTACAAACGTAAACCTGGGTGAGTTCGGTTTATCTTCGGGGTATTTAAAGGTTGACACAACACCTACAAATACTCCCACTGACCAGGGTACTATGTATTGGGATGACAATGCTGAAACTGTGGCATTGGTAATGAATGGAACTATTCAAAAGGTTGGTGAGGATTTGTTTTACCATGTAACTAATCAAAGCGGTTCAAGTATTCCAAAGGGTACGGCGGTAAGGTTTGCGGGTACTGATGGCAATAGCGGTAAGTTGTTGATTGCTCCATTTATTGCGAATGGTTCATTACCATCGTTTTACTATATGGGCATCACATCCGAAACCATTGCTAATGGTGGTTCGGGCAAGGTGTATGAGTTTGGTAAAATGAGGGGTATCAATACAAGTGCCTACAATGATGGTGATATTCTTTATGCATCTACAAGCGTTGCAGGTGATTTTCAGACTACTGCACCTGTTGCACCTAATAATATCATTGTTGTTGCTGCCGTTGTAAACGCTGCCAATAATGGCACGTTAATGATACGTACAACGATATCGGATGCAGGACTAACCGATGGAGACAAGGGAGACATCACAGTAAGTGGTAGCGGTGCAACTTGGACAATAGACAATGGGGTAGTAGGAGTTGCTAAACTTTCAGCAACAGGCACGCCATCCTCAACAACATACCTAAGAGGAGATAATACTTGGGCGACTGTGAGTGGTGGTGGTAATACTATTTACACTGGAGATGGAACACTTGCGAGCAATAGGACTATTACAATGGGGAGTTTTGATTTAATCTTAACTGGTAATAGTATCCCTACTTTAGAAATCAATTCAACTGGAAATTCTATTAGTACAGATTATTCAGTTTTAAAATTATCAACAAGTACAAAAACTTGGGCAATTGGTACAGGAGGTTCAACTACTGGATTTAATGGAGCATTTTACATTGATTCCCCAACGTCAAGTGCAGTACCTTTTAAAATATTAACTAGTGGAACTATTAATCTGTTAGATACAGTTGTTAATAATCAAACTGCAATAACAAATTTTACGATTGAGAGTGCAAGTATTACTGGATATAGCGTTTTAAACATTAAGAATAGTGGAACATCAGGAAAGACTTATCAAATAGCGGTAGGAGGTAATGGTGCTTCAAGTCCATTTGCTAATAACTTATATTTTACTGATGGTACAAATACAAGATTAATACTCACCTCCGCAGGTCGCCTCTTGTTGGGAACAACTACGGAGAGTACGTTTTTACTCGATGTCAACGGAACTGCGAGGGTGAGTGGGCAAACAACTATATCAGCAGCAACAAGTGGAGCAAGTGGTGTTAGTTTACTTGTTACTGATAGTAATATTACTGTTGGAGCAACTTTTAAATTATCTTATACAGGAGGTGGTGATTTTATTATTAATACAAGGTCATCAGGTACAACATTTGTCAATGCAAGTTCACAATTTTTATCATGCACAAGTACTGATATAAGTTTGGGTAATGGTGTTTTACAGGTTCGTGCATCAACTAATTCAGATATCATAAATGGTTCTGGTTTTGCAATTTATGATAGTGGTACTACAATTGGTCGAGGTTCTGGATTAAATTTTTATGCAATAGGAGCATCAAATACAACAGGTTCAATCAGACAATCTTATGGTTCTGGATATTCTAATGTAGATATGATGTTTTTGGTTTCATCAAGTTCTACATTATCTGAAGCAATGAGGATATTTGGTTCAACTAAAAATATTGGAATAAACACAACTACAGACGCAGGATTTAAACTCGATGTCAACGGCACTGCGAGGGTGAGTGGGTTACTAACGGTTAATAATTTAGATGGTACTTTTTCTGTCAATAGAACTGGAACAGTAGGTTCAGCATCTTTAGCAATATCTCCTAATAGCAGTTTTGCAACTGCAAGTGCTCAAAATTCAATCGCAATAGGTGCATCATCACAGGCAACAGTTGTTGGTTGTATAAGTATTGGTAATGGTGCTACGGCAACTGGTGAGGCAGCAACTGCTTTAGGTTCAGTTGCAGGTGCTTCGGGTGTTGCTGCAATAGCAATAGGTTATCAATCAGTTGCTGCTGCAAATGAATTTGTTGCAGCAAATTATTTCTATACTATTCAAAATGTATATTTTGGTAGTGGTAAGATTAGGAATAGTCAAGCAGGTGCAGGAACTGCATATACAATAAATGGAAGCGGTGCATTTGGTACTAATTTTGCAGGTGGGAATATAACTATTGCAGGTGGTAGAGGAACAGGAACAGGAACAAGTGGAGATGTTATAATTTCAACAGCTACTACAACAACAAGTGGAACAACTTTGCAATCTTTAACAGAAAGATTAAGAGTAAAAGGCACACAAGGTTCAGTTAGATTTATTCCAATTGCAACTCCTGCAAGTGCAGAAGCAGGAGATGTTTATTATGATTCATCAACTAACAAATTGAGGTGTTACAACGGAACATCCTGGAATGATTTATTCTAAAATTTTAAAAAAATAAAAATGGCAAAACAAATCTCTCCCGTAACAATATGGGCAAACGGAACAAGTAAAGATGCTGAGTATCTTCAAGTAACAGGCATTAATGACAACTACGAAAGTAGTGCTACCAACTATTGGGCATTGTTCACAAAGGTTGTAGATGCTGATGGTGTTGAATCAATGGGTGAGCAAGTTGCTCAAGGAAATCTTACAATTGATGGGCAAGACTACATCAATTGGGGAGACCAACCCGCAATGGCAATTAATGCTTGGATTTACAATTGGAGTGCT
>Ga0315902_10005227_pt1 | contig 18383 bp, 16 predicted proteins | sample LakEriMetagenome_9_FD_203523 | JGI IMG/M metagenome (GOLD analysis project Ga0315902, IMG submission 203523) | Freshwater fungal communities from buoy surface, Lake Erie, Ohio, United States - Buoy 12 MA117 | ecosystem: Environmental > Aquatic > Freshwater > Lake > Lake biofilm | place: USA... | reverse complement strand
AGCGGCCCCAGCCACTCGAAGTGCTCCAGCCAGGGCTCCAGGCCGTAGGCGGCTGCCAGGTGCAGGTGGATCTCCATGGCGAAGTGCGGCGCCAGCTTGCGCTGCTTGAACTCACCCAGGGCCATGACTTTCAGGAAGGGCGTGATGCCGCCCACCCGCGGCGCATCGGGCTGGATGTAGTCGGTGCCGGCCAGGATGAGCTGCGCGTGCTCGTCAAAGCAGGTGAGCATCTCGCCCGTGGCGATCGCCGTGTCAAAGCGCTCGGCCAGCAGGCCGTGGCCCTCGAAGTCGTGCGCGTCCAGCGGCTCCTCGATCCAGGTCAGGTCAAAGGGCTCGAGCTGGCGGCAGGCACGTGTGGCCTTCTGGCGGTCCCACTGCTGGTTGGCGTCCACCATGAGCGGGAAATCGTCGCCCAGCAGTTTGCGCACCGCGCCCACGCGCTCGATGTCGACCTTCAAGTCCGGATGGCCCACCTTGAGCTTGATGCCGCCGATGCCGCTGGCGCGCGAGATCTCCACGTTGCGCAGCACCTGGTCCAGCGGCGTGTGCAGGAACCCGCCCGAGGTGTTGTAGCAGGCCACCGAGTCGCGCTGGGCACCCAGCAACTTGGCCAGCGGCAGCCCAGCACGCCGGGCCTTCAGGTCCCACAGGGCCACGTCGAAGGGTGCGATGGCCTGCGTGGTCATGCCCGCGCGGCCCATGCTCGCGCCAGCCCACTGCAGTTGCGTGAACAGCCGGGCGATGTCGTTGGGGTCCTCGCCCAGCAGGTTAGGGGCCAGCTCCTTGGCATGGGCGTAGATGCCCTGCCCACCGGCACGCTTGGAGTAACCAAAGCCCACCCCCTCATGACCGTCACGGGTGCGGATCTCGGCAAAGACGAAGGCAATCTCCGTCAGCGGCTTCTGCCGCCCAGTGAGCACCTTGGCATCGCTCACTGGCGTGGCCAGCGGCAGGTAGGTCAGCGACAGGCGAATCGACTCGATGCGGTCACCGCTTTGCGCGGCCGTGGCGGCCAGCGGGTCGGCCTGGGCGTAGGAAACAGTGTTGGATTCGACGGCGTTCATGGGCGCGACTGTTCAGCCCAGCAGCCCGCACACCGCCTCGGTCACCTGCGCTGTGGTGGCGCTGCCGCCCAGGTCACGCGTGTGCAGCGCTGGGTTGGCCGTCACGGCCTCGATGGCCTGCATCAGGCGCTGGGCCGCGGCGTGTTCACCCAGGTGCTCCAGCAGCATCACGCAACTCCAGAACGTGCCCACCGGGTTGGCCAGGCCCTTGCCCATGATGTCGAAGGCCGAGCCGTGGATGGGCTCGAACATGCTGGGGTAACGGCGTTCGGGATCGATGTTGCCGGTGGGCGCGATGCCCAAGCTGCCGGCCAGGGCGGCGGCCAGATCGCTCAGGATGTCGGCGTGCAGGTTGGTGGCCACCACTGTGTCGATGGAGGTCGGGCGGTTGACCATGCGCGCGGTCATCGCGTCCACCAGCTCCTTGTCCCAGCGCACATCGGGGAAGTCGGCGGCCGCCTCGGCGGCGATCTGGTCCCACATCACCATCGCGTGGCGCTGGGCGTTGCTCTTGGTCACCACCGTCAGCAGTTTGCGCGGGCGTGACTGCGCCAGACGGAAGGCGTGGCGGATGATCCGTTCCACCCCCACGCGGGTCATGATGGAGACATCGGTCGCCACCTCGATGGGGTGGCCCTGGTGCGCCCGCCCGCCCACGCCGGCGTACTCGCCTTCGGAGTTCTCGCGCACGATCACCCAGTTCAGGTCTTCGGGCTTGCAGCGCTTGAGCGGCGCGTCAATGCCCGGCAGGATGCGCGTGGGCCGCACGTTGGCGTACTGGTCAAAGCCCTGACAGATCTTCAGCCGCAAACCCCACAGCGTGATGTGGTCCGGGATGTGTGGGTCACCCGCCGAGCCGAAGAGGATGGCGTCCTTGACGCGCAAGGCGTCCAGGCCATCGGCCGGCATCATCTCGCCGTGCGCGCGGTACCAGTCGCCGCCCCAGCCAAAGGCCTCGAAGTCGAACGCGAAGCTGCCATCGGCCGCCGCCAAGGCCTGCAGCACCTGCTGGCCCGCCGGGACCACCTCCTTGCCGATGCCGTCTCCGGGAATGGTTGCAATGGCGTAGGTCTTCATGGGGCAGGTCTGCGATGGGTTGAATGAACCTGAACTGTAGGCGCTCCCAGGCGACTTGGTGGTGCAGGTCCGCCGCCATACGGGGCGTACCCAAATCGCCCGCCATGTCGCCATCAGCCTCCAACGTCGTGTCCATCCGATCGGCCCGCACCACCCACCCCAAATGGGGCAGCGAACCGGGTTGCGTAGTGATGACCTGGCACCGCGCCTGAAGCTAGACTGTCGTCTGGTTTCCCGCCGTAGTTCAATGGATAGAACGAGCGCCTCCTAAGCGCTAGATACAGGTTCGATTCCTGTCGGGGGGACCATCCAACTGCTCGCCGTCACCGCCGGCGCCAGGCATCACACCAGGTCCAGAAAGCCCAGCACCGCGTCGAGGTGGTCGCTGAAGTCGCTGATGGCATGGTCCCCGCCTTCCAGCAGGCGCAAAGTGGCGTGGGGGTAGCGCGCCGTCATCTCGCGCCAGTCCAGCACCTCATCGCCCTTGGCGATGATCGCCAGGTGGGGCGGCTCAGGCGTGTGGAGCGCCTGCTCGCTTGCGAATTCAAGCGCCTTCAATTCGTCCACATGGGCCTGCGTGAAGGTGAAGCGCTGGCTGGCGTCATGCCAGCCGCCATGCTCGCCCAGATGACGGGCCAGATCGCGTCCGGGGTGCACGGCAGGGTTCAGCAGCACCGCACGACAACTGCGCTCACCGGCCACGCACGTGGCATAGAAGCCTCCCAGTGAGGAACCCACCACGGCCATGCGGTCAGCGGGCCAGTGGGCTGTGCCTGTGCGCACCAGCGCCATGGCCTCCTGGGGCGACGGTGGCAGTTGTGGGCACCACCACTGCACCAGCGGATGGCGCGCCGCCACGGCCGCCTGCACCATGCGGGCCTTGGTGGACTGCGGCGAGGACCTGAACCCGTGCAGGTACAGCAGGTGGGTGACAAGCATGGTGACTTGGCCCGGGTAATCAGGCCGCGTCGATCACCTCGGCTGCGGTGCGAAAGGCATCCACCGCCGCAGGGAAGCCGCAGTACACGCTGGCGTGCAGAAAGATTTCCTGCAGCTCTTCTTTGGTCACACCGTTGTTGAGCGCGCCACGCACGTGAATCTTGAGTTCGTGCATCTTGCCCAGCGCCACCAGCATCGACACCGTGACGATGCTGCGGGTGCGCAGGTCGATTCCCTTGCGCTGCCAGGTGTTGCCCCAGGCGTGCCGCGTCACCAACTCCTGCAGCGGCGCGGTGAAGTCGGTGGCTTTGGCCAGCGCGCCATCCACATAGGCGTCACCCAGCACTGCACGGCGCGTTGCAAGACCCTTGCTGTCAAGATCCATGAAGAACTCCTTGATGTTGGTCCTTCAGCATAGCGGCTGCGGTGCTGAGCGCTTGTACAGGCCCCGCATCAGAGACCACCCGGCAGTGCCGCCGCCCAGTCGGGCTTGAAGTCGCAGAACGATGGCATAATTGAGGGCTCCGGTTGAAACCGACCGGGCGGTTAGCTCAGCGGTAGAGCACTGCCTTCACACGGCAGGGGTCGCAGGTTCGAACCCTGCACCGCCCACCAAGGTTTCCCAGATAAATCAAATACTCAGCGGCCCCGTCGGGCCGCTTTTGTTTTTCTGCGCAGCCAATGTGGGGCAAAACGGGAGGTGCAGCATTGGCTACAACGGGATGACCGATACTGACCAAACAGTCGTTTGGTCACCGAGCCCCATGATGAAGTCATCCTTGAGCGTCGAAGCTATTGATCTGGTCGACGCCGACGCTCCGCGTCGGATCCAGATTCTGAGCTGCGAGGGCGACAGGCCGCTTGCTGGCCGCGTGGCGATCCAGCACGAGGTGCGGCAGGCGCTGGCAGCGGCAGAAGTTCGCCTGGGCATGCTGGCCATGACCATCAATCCCGCAGACCTCTTGCAGATCAACGGGGCGTATGGTGTGCAGCCTTCGCTGCCCTACACACCCGGGCATGAGGGCGTTGCCGTCGTCCTGGAGGTGGCAGACGATGTCACGGATCTCAGGCCTGGCGACGTGGTGATCCCCATGGCAGCGGGTGGTACCTGGTGCGATGAGCGCGTGCTGGCCAGACGCTTTGTCAGCGCGGTGGAGGGCGACGTCGACATCCTGCAATGCGCGATGCTGAGCGCCAACCCGGTGACGGCATGGGTTCTACTCAATGCAATGGTGCCCTTGCCCGCACAGTCGTGTGTGATTCAGAACGCTGCCAACTCGGCAGTCGGCCAGTGTATGCGGCAGCTCGCTGCCACCCTGGGGGTGCGCTTGATCAACATCGTGCGCAGGCACGACGCCATTGATCAGGCGCGCTTGGGCGATGAACACTGGATCGTGGACGATGGATTTGGCTCGGACGAACTGGTCGCGCGGGTCCGGCAACTGTCAGCCGGCTGCCGCATCCCTCTGGCCCTGGACGCCATCGCCGGAGATGCGACCGCCAAGCTGGGCGCGGCCCTGGATAACGGCGGGCGCGTGGTCGTCTATGGCCTGCTTGGCAAACAGCCCAGCCGGGTCGAGCCCGCAGACCTGATTTTTCGAGGTGTGTCGGTCCAGGGCTTCTGGCTTGCCAGCTGGTTTTCAGACCCGCAAAACCGGGCGATGGCCAAGAAGGTCATGCCCCAACTGCTGTCGTTGCAAGCCAGCGGCGCATTGCACATGTCTGTGGCGGCCACCTACGATTTGCAGCAGGTGATCCCGGCGCTGACGCACGCCGACCAGCCCCACCGGACGGGCAAAGTGCTGCTCACTGGCTCATGGCTTTCACGTCTGACCAAAACCTAGGGAAACCCCCGAAGCACACACCAACCAACCACTTGTTTGGTTAACGTCGGTTTGGTACGCTCACTGCATGGCAAATCTGCTCGGACCTGCTTTGGTGACTGGGGGCGCGTCCGGCCTCGGACTGGGCGTTGTGCGCAAGCTGAGCGAGTCCGGCGTCCCGGTGGCGGTGCTGGACCGGCAGCCCGGCCCGACGCTGGATGGGGTGCACTATCTGGCGTGCGACGTCACTTCTGAAGCTGAAGTGCAAGGCGCGCTGGATCGCGCGGCGCAAGATGCTGGGCCCGCACGCATCATCGTCAACAGCGCCGGCATCGGCCGCAGCGCTCGTTTGCTGGGGCGCGAAGGGGTGCATACCCTGGACCTCTTCAGGCAGGTGATTGACGTCAACCTGGTCGGCACCTTCAACGTCTTGCGGCTTGCAGCGCAAAGGCTGACCTCGCTGGAGCCTCTGAGTGATGGCCAGCGGGGCGTGATCATCAACGTGGCTTCCATCGCCGCCTTTGACGGGCAGATCGGCCAGGCCGCGTACGCGGCGTCCAAAGCCGCGGTAGTTGGCATGACCTTGCCGCTGGCGCGCGAACTCGGCAAGCACGCCATCCGCGTGGTCACGGTGTGCCCGGGTGTGTTTTGGACCCCCATGGTCGACAAGCACGTCACGCCAGAAGTGCTCGAAGGACTGCTGGCCAATGCCGCCTGGCCCAAGCGCGCTGGTCAGCCCGAAGAGTTTGCGGACTTCGTGCTTGCCATCGCGCGCAACCCCATGATCAACGGCGAGGCGGTGCGCCTGGATGGCGGCCTGAGGATGCCGCCCCTATGAACACCGGGGCCGGGGACTTCTTTGATGTCGTCGTGAAACAGGTGTGGGCGGAAGCCCAACGTGTGATGGCACTCGACCTGCAAGCCGCCGACGGCGGGAAGTTGCCCGCGTGGGAGGCCGGTGCCCACATTGATGTGCAAACGCAAGACAAGTTCGGCACTGCCGTCGTGCGTCAGTACTCGCTGTGCGGTTCGCCAGGCGCGGACACCTGGCGTATTGCAGTGCTGTGCGATACGCAGGGGCGCGGAGGCTCGGCTCGACTTTGCACGGATGCGCGAGTGGGTGATCGCCTGCGCGTGCGCGGCCCGCGGAACCACTTTCAGCTGTCCACCGACGAGCGGCCCGTGGTGCTGGTCGCCGGTGGGATCGGCATCACGCCGCTGCTGGCCATGGCCGACCGTCTCCACGCACAGGGGCAGCCTTTTCGCCTGCACTACTTCGCCCGTGACCGCCAGAGCATGGCGTTCCGCGACCAGTTGCTGACGTGCCCGTACCAATCCGTGGTTCACCTCAGCTTTGACGATGAAGGTCCGACGCCCTTGGCCGACATCTTCACGGGCGCCGACCACGACGCCTGGCTGTACACCTGTGGGCCAGACGGATTCATGAACGCGGTCATGGCCAGCGCCCAAGCCGCTGGCATCAGCCCGCTGCGGATTCGAAAGGAACTGTTCGCGTCTGAACCCCTGCCTGCCGCACCGGCGGTTGGGGGCGACCGAGCCTTCACGGTCCGCCTGCAATCGAGCGGGCGCCTGATCGAAGTGCCCGCAGACAAGACGGTGGTGCACGCGCTCGCCGACGCAGGCATCGATATCGTGGTGTCTTGCGAACAGGGCCACTGCGGCTCGTGCCTGACGCGCATCATTGAGGGCACGCCAGACCACCGCGATCAGTTCATGCTGCCCGAGGAGCACGAACGTAATGACGCATTCACGCCGTGCTGCTCGCGCGCAGTGTCTGAAATCCTGGTACTCGACTTATGAATCCGGCGCCTGTCTACGACCCGACCAACGAGGCCACGCGCCGCAACCCGTTCCCCTTGTACGAGTCGCTCCAGGAGCAGGACCCCGTTCACTGGAGTCCCGCCGTTCGCAGCTGGATCATCACCCGCTATGACGATGTGCGTCAGGTGGTCCTGTCCCCCACCATGTCCTCGGACCGCCTGCGTCCGTTCTACGAGGCCCTCAGAGACGAGCGACGGGAGATCCTCTCTGGCGTGATTCGCTACCTCAACGAATGGCTGGTCTTCAAGGCGGCACCCGAGCACACGCGCCTGCGCAAGATGATGAACGCCGTGTTCTCGTTGCAAATGATCCATGCACGTGAACCACAGATCCGCCGTACCGTGGAGGATCTTTTTGCTGCTGTCGAATCGGGACGGCCCTTCGACTTCATGAAGGATGTTGCTGTGCTGCTGCCAGCCTACGTCATCCTCGACATGATGGGTCTTCCCCGCTCGGATTTCCCGCTGATCAAGGCGTGGAGCGACGACCTGCGACTGTTCATTGGCACCTCGCGCGCTGACGAGGACAAGTACCGCAAGGCCCGGTCGGGTGCGGACCACATGTCGGCCTACTTCCGCAACATCATTGAGCAGCGCCGTGCACAACCTGGTGAAGACGTCATCACCAAGATGATGCAGGCCCAGGACGAAAAGGGTTCGCTCAACGAAGATGAACTCGTGGCCATGTGCATGCTGGTGCTGTTTGGCGGCCATGAGACCACTACCAACCTGCTGGGCAGTGCCGTGGTGGCGCTGATCGAACACCCGCAACAGCAGCAACTGCTGCGCGACAACCCCCAGCTGATGAACTCTGCGGTGGAGGAATTCCTGCGCTATGACGGGCCGAGCAACTCGATTGCGCGTGTCGTCGCGGTGGACCATGAGCTGCAGGGCAAGGCGCTGCGAGCCGGCGACCGGGTGTTTGCAATGATCAATGCCGCCAACCGCGACCCACGCCGCTTTGACAGGCCGCACGAGCTGGACATCCAGCGCTCGCCCAACCGGCACCTGACCTTTGGTCAAGGCTTGCACTTCTGCCTGGGCGCGCCCCTTGCGAGGCTGGAAACCAAGGTCTGCATCAGCGCGCTGCTGTCCGGTTTTTCCAGCATGCACTTTGGCGATGGCGAAGTGCACTGGCTCGATGCCCTGGTGATGCGAGGCCCCGCCAACCTGCCCCTGGTGCTTCGCCAAGCCTGAGCCCACTTCGATCTGAGGAGAAGCGTCATGCAAGATGTCTATGTCATTGGTGTGTCCTGCACGGCCTTCGGCAAGCAACCCGCCAAGACGTTCAAGGATCTCACCCGCGAGGCCTTCTGCGAAGCTGTGGCCGACACAGGCGTCGATCTGGCGCACCGAATCGAGCAGGCCTGGTTCGGCAACTGCGGCATGGGCACCTTCGGGCAGCGCAACATCCGCGGACAGGTCTGCTTCACACCGCTGGTGAGTGACGGAAGCTTCCCCGAGCGGGTGCCGATCATCAACGTCGAAGGCGGGTGCGCGACGGCATCCATGGCGTTTCACGGTGCCTGCAAGGACATCCTGTCAGGTGAGACCAGCGTGTCCCTGGCCATCGGAGTGGAGAAGACGTACTTCCCCGACAACGCCGCGAGGACGCTGGAGATCTTTGAGGGAGGCATTGATCAGTTCGACCCGCAGGAGTGGCAGGCCTACTACCAGCATGCTGGCGAGGCTTCAGGCAAGCCGTTTCAGCCAAATGCCGGGGGAGGCACCCTGTTCATGGACACCTATGCCATGCAGGCGGCTTACCACATGAAGACGTTTGGCACGACCCGCGAGCAGATTGCTTACGCGGCCTCGAAGAATCACGCGATGGGGGCGCTCAATCCCAAGGCGCAGTACCGCTTCACGGTGTCGCCAGAAGAGGTCTTGGCAGACCGCGCAGTCAGTTGGCCGTTGACACGCTCCATGTGCTCACCCATCGGCGACGGCGCCGCCGCGGCTATCGTGTGCTCTGGGAGCTTCCTCATGGGTCTGCCCAAGGCGGTGCAGGAACGCGCCATCAAGGTCAGTGCCAGCGTGCTGACGGGAGGCAAGTACCGCGCGCTCGACGAGCCCGGCCTGTCGCATGTGGCTGCTCAACGGGCGTACGCAAAAGCCGAGCTCACGCCGGCCGACATCGATGTGGCGGAAGTGCACGACGCCACCTCCTTCTGCGAGATTTACCAGGCCGAGATGCTGGGCTTTTGCGAGACCGGAAAGGGCGGAGCCTACGTCGCCAGCGGCGCCACGTCGCTGGGTGGCACGCTGCCCATCAACGTCTCCGGCGGCCTGGTCTCCAAGGGTCACCCCGTTGGTGCGACGGGCTTGTCGATGATCTATGAACTGGTGTCTCAGTTACGCGGCGAATGCGGACCTCGCCAGGTGCATGGAGCTGACATTGCCTTGGCGGAGAACGGCGGCGGCGTCATTGGCTTTGACGAGGCCGCCTGCTCGATCACCATCCTGCGGCGCTGAGTCGAACCTCAGCTGGTTCAGGCGGCAGTCCTGCGCCTGAACAGGCCCACCAGTTGGCGGGCGACTGTGGCCGGTGAGTCGCCGCCCGGCTGGTACCACATCAGCGCGCCATTGAGCGCGCCGAGCAACCCCAGCCGAAAGTAGCGACGCTTGACGCCATCGGGCAGATCGACGGCATCGGCCAGGGCTGAAAAGACCTGCTCGTAACGGTCGCGCTGGGCCACCAGGGCTTGCCGCAGCGTCTCGGTGTAGGCCGATGACCAGTCTGCGAGTACCGTGGCGGCGGGGCTGTCACGCCGCAGCAGTGCCTCGAGGTGCGCCACGCAACCGGCCTCCAGCCGCATCCACGGGTCTGTGTGCGGGGCCACGGCCTCCTGCACATCGGCGATGAACCGGTCCACGCCCGAGGCATAGACCGCAATGAACAACTCTTCCTTGGAGCCAAAGTGGTGGTAGATCGATCCGTGGAGGATTCCAAACTCGGCTGAGATGTGGCGCATCGACGTCTTGTCGTAGCCGTGCGCTCCAAACAGGCGGGCAGCCTTCTCGATGAGCTCGGCACGCCGGTCGGCGGAAATGTGGGCCCCGGAGCCCCGCCCCGGGCCCGCTGCCTTGCTGGCGGGCTCGGGCGCGCTGCGCTCGGGCGAAGCTGATTCACCAGTGGTCTTTCTCACTGCACTCCCCTCTTCATCCACTCGCCTGCGGGCCTGTGTGCCGAGCTTGGCCCCGCATTCATGACTGTGCCGGCGTTGTGCCCGCGGCCTTCCAGTAAGGCTCGCGCAGAACCCGCTTGAGTACCTTGCCCAGGGCGTTGCGCGGGAACTCATCGCGGACCTCAATGGCCGAGAGCCGCTGATGCTTGGCCAGGCGCTCATTGCACCAGACCAGCATGGTCGCCGCGTCGAAATGCACGCCAGGCTTCAGGATCACCAGACCCAAGGCCGTCTCGCCCCAGCGGTCGTGCGGCACGCCAATCACGGTGGCGTCCAGCACATCAGGGTGCCTGCCGATGACCTCCTCCAGATCGGTCGGAAAGACGTTGAAGCCGCCCGAGATGATCATGTCCTTCTTGCGGTCGACCAGCACCAGATAGCCGTCATCGTCCTGGCGCCCGATGTCGCCGGAGCGAATGAAAGTCCTGCCGCGCTCGTCACGCCAGATCAGCTCGGCGGTCGCGTCCGGTCGGCCGTGATAGCGGGTCATCATGCCCGGGCCATAGCCTGCGATCTCGCCCACCTCTCCGGCCGGCAGCGACCGCCCGTCCTCACTGAGGATGCGCACCTCAAAGCCCAGAACAGGCGTACCCACGGTTTCGAACTTTTCCTCGGGAGCACCGGGCTTGAGCATGGTGGCAAAGCCCTCGCTGAAACCGTACAACTCGATCAGCTTGTCGCCATAGCGCTCCATCACCTGGCGCTTGGTATCGCGGCGCAGCGGAGAACCGGCGCACAACAGCACCTGCAGGCCGCTCAGGTCGTGGGCGCGCTCGTCTTCCTGCAGCAAGGCGATGTATTGGGCCGGCACCATGAAGCTGTGGGTGATGCGCTCCGCCGCCGCCGTCTTCAGGAAGCCCTTGGCATCGAAGGACGGCATGACCACGCAGGTCCCGCCGCTGAACAGCACCGGCAGCATCATCAACCAGGTGCCGTTGGAGTACAGCGAGGTGGTCGTGAGCGCGCGCGCGCGATCGCTGAAGCGCATCTCGATCGAATTGGAGATGGCCCAGTGCACGCGGGCTCGATGGCTCTGCACGATGCCCTTGGGCAGGCCCGTGGTGCCCGAGCTGTAGATGATGTTGAAGTCGTCATCGTTACGGTAAACCACCGTAGGCGTGGTCACGGGGCTGTTACGCACAAAGTCGGTATAGGGGGCCCAGCCCGGGGCCGTGCCGTGAACGACGACCCGGCACGTGGGCTTGAGATGCTGAAGATCAGACACGCAGGGCGTGAGCCGCTCGATGAAGTCGCCGGTTGCAAAGGCCCACTTCGCACCGCTGTCGTTCAGAAGTGCGACCAGCTGCGCGCCCGTCAGCAAGCCGGACAGCGGCACCACACACGCGCCGGCCTTGACGATGCCGAACATCACTTCGAGCATCTCGACCGAATTGCCCATCATCACGGCCACACGGTCACCGGGCTGCACCCCGACGCCCAGCAGCGCATTGGCAACCCGGTTCATGTTGTCATTGAAATCACCCCAGGTGCGGCGAACCGGCCCACACACCACCGCCTCCTTGTGACGCCGAAAGCGGCCGTGGCTGGCGAAGATATCGGGGATGGTGATGTCGGCGTGGTCAAGTGTGAGCACAGTGCCTCCTGAACTCGTCTCAGTGTGCGGGATGCGGATCGGTGGACGGGCCATTTGGGGCCTGTGAGATGGAGCGACGCTTGCTGCCAACCTCGCTCATCAGCGCCTGCGCCTGGTCGTCCACCATGCAATCACAAAAGAGGGTGCGCTCGATCGCCTCGCCCTGCGACAACTGCCAGTCGCGCGCGCCTCGAACCAAGGTCTTGATGTGGGCACAAGCGCGTGCCGGTCGCGCGGCAAGCTGCTCGGCGATCTCCAGGGCGTGTGACAGCGCATCGGCTACACAGGCGTGCGCAAGGCCGAGCGGGACAAGTTCCTCTGGACGCAGCACGCGCCCCAGCAGCAGCATCTCCATCGCGCGGCTCTCGCCCAGCAACCTCGCCAGGCGCTGCGTTCCGCCCGCGCCTGGCAGCAGGCCCAAGTTGACTTCCGGCAAGCCGAGCTCGTAGTCACCTTCTTGCACCACGCGCAGGTCGCACGCCAGCGCAAGCTCGAAGCCCCCACCCATGGCCGAGCCGTTCAGGGCAGCAATGAAGATCAGACGACTGCTGCCCATGATCGCCATCGCCTCATGGATGGGCGCGCGGGGTACCTGCCGATCCACATGGAACTTCAGTCCACGCTGGCGCATGCCTTGGGCACGTCGGTGCAGTTCAGCCACGTCATAGTGGCGAATGAACACGCCTGGGTCCGCGCCGGTGAAGACAACCGTGCGCAGCGCCTGCATGTCGTTCACGCGCCGCACGATGTCGAGCAACTCGTTTTCCATCGCAGGGTCCATCAGCCCAGCGTCCGGGTTGGCGAACCGGACGACGGCTGTAGTTCCTTGCACCTGCAGCGACACCCTTTTGCCAGCCCAGTCGGTACTATGCGTGACCATGCCCAAACCTCCTGAAATGCAGTCCCTGTCGGCGCCCGTGGTAGCCGCCCCCATGTTTCTGGTGAGTGGCCCCGACTTGGTGGTGGAGGCCGCCAAGGCAGGCATCGTGGGCGCGTTCCCCACCCTCAACGCGCGCACGCCCGAGATGCTGAGCAAGTGGCTGGCTGACATCACCAGTCGCTGTCAATCTGCACCGGGCGCCTACGCGGCCAATCTCATCTTGCATGCGTCGAACACGCGTCGGGACACCGATCTCGATCTGGTGATCGAGCATCAAGTGCCCTGGGTGATCACCTCGGTGGGGTCGCCTGCAGCGGTGGTGAAGCGGGTGCATGCCTATGGCGGCCACGTCCTGGCGGATGTGGCCACCGTCCGGCACGCCCGAAAAGCGATCGACGCTGGCGTTGACACCTTGGTGCTCCTGACCGCTGGCGCCGGTGGCAACACAGGTTGGCTGAATCCGTTCGCCTTCATCGAAGAGGTGCGTCGATTCTGGGAGGGCCCCCTGGCGGTGGCCGGGGGCATCACCACGGGCCGGCAGGTGCGGGCGGTGCAAGTCGCAGGCGCTGACCTCGCCTACGTGGGCACGCCCTTCATCGCAACCCACGAAAGCCTGGCGGCCGACGGCTACAAGCAGGCGCTGTGCACTGCAGGCGCAGATGACATCGTGCTGACCGACGCTGTCACGGGAATTCCAGCGAACTTTCTGGCCTCGTCCTTGAAGGACAACGGCATCATGAAATCCGATGGGTCGCTGCTGCCCAAAGGCTCCACCGACATGGCCAGCTGGAAAACGGCGTGGAGTGCCGGTCATGGCGTGGCAACGGTGCGGGACGTGTGCAGCGTGGCGCAGCGTGTGAAGACCTTGCAAGACGAGTGGCTCGCCGCTCAGCGCTGAGCGCACGCCTGGCGTTGAAGCGCTCGGCGAGGCTTCGCCGCTCATATGGCCCGGTCTTGATGCTGCCAGTAGCGTGCTCGCAGTTCCCGCTTGAGCACCTTGCCTGTGGCACTGCGCGGCAGGCTCTGCACAAACTCGATGGCCTTGGGCGCGCTCACCGCCCCGATCTGGTCGCGCACGAGGGCACGCAGATCGTCTGCTGAGGTCGTGTGTTGCGGCTTGAGTTCCACGACGGCGTGCACAGCCTCGCCCCATTTGTCATCAGGGATCCCGAACACGCACGCCTCCTGGACCGAGGCATGCGTCATCAGGCACTGCTCCACACCGGCGGAGTAGACATTGAAGCCGCCGGAGATGATGACGTCCTTCTTCCGGTCCAGCAGGGTGATGCGGCCCTCGGCGTCAACAGCCCCCACGTCGCCGGTGTGGTACCAGCCATGGCGGTGCACAAGGGTGGTAGCGGCAGCGTCGTCCAGGTAGGCGTGGTTGCTGACCCAATCCCGCAAGACCACCTCACCCGGCTCACCCACGTTGGACCACTGACCGTCATCGCGCATCACACGCACCTGCCTGCTGATGGCCGGCCATCCGATGGAGCGAATCACGGCCGACCCCGCTGCAAGTTCACCTTCCATGTGATCCGCAGGCGTCAGTGCCGTGATGGGTCCAATCGCTTCTGCCTGTCCGTACATGTTCATCATGACCGGCCCGAAAGCCCCGATCGCCTGGCGCAACTTCTCCTCGGCCATGGGCGCTGCCGCGTAGACAAAGTGCTCCATCGAACCGTACTTGAACCGGTCAAGCTCGGGCGAGGCCAGGAGCATGTAGATCACCGTGGGCGGCAAGAACAGGATCTGGATGCGCTGCTCTTCGATGGTCCGCAAAATGAGGGCTGGATCCGCCCGGTCGAGCAAGACGTGGGTGGAACCTATGAAGGTGAGCGCAAAGATGAACGAACCCGCAAAGTGCGTCATCGGAGCGACCACCAGATGTCGCTTGGGTTCATGGACGCGCATGGAAAACAGCATGTCCATGCTGGTGACGTAGTTCGACAACTGCGTGTGCATGACGCCCTTGGACGCGCCCGTGGTGCCGCTGGTCGAGTAGAGCGTCCACGGGGCCAGGGGATCGTTCGCAACGTCGTCGGCCAGGCTGCCTTCAGGGGCCATCCAGGTCTGCATCGACGCAACACCTGCGTCCTCCCGATCCAGACAGCACCAGGACTGCAAGTCCGGCAATTCCGACTTCACGCGCGCGGCCAGCTCGGCCACGTCGCTGTGATAGACCATCGCCACCGGGCGATGCTGGCGCAGGATGGCTGCGTTCATGGCCGCGCTGTTGCGGACATTGACAGGCACCAGCACCAGGCCGGCGCGCCACAGCCCGTACATGAAGACCAGCCCGCGCCAGTCGTTCGGCGACAGAAAGGCCACTCGCGTGCCTGGACGTGCGCCCATGGCCTGCACACGCGCGGCGATGCGATGCGTGAGCGCTACCGCTTGCGCATACGTGACGGCGGCCGTGCCCTGCAGCACGAAGATGGCATCGGGGTTGGCGTGCGCAGCCCGGTCTAACGCGTCAACAGCCCTCATCCGCAAGTCTCCCTGAGCAGTGGCCTCAGTCCATCAAGGCGGGCAAGTAAGTGGCTATGGCGGGGAAGGTGATCAAAAGCGCAAGCAGAAGAGCCTCCATCACCAGGAAGGGGGTCACGCCAGCAAACAACTCGCGTGACTGAAGTTGTCCCTTCGCTGCGGACATCACGGCAAACAGGTTCAGCCCCACGGGGGGTGTGATTGCGGCGATCTCGATGAGCTTGATGATGAGGACACCGAACCAGATGCCGTCGATGCCCAAAGCCTTGGAGATGGGGTACAGGAACGGCAGCGTGATCACCATCAAGGAGACGCTGTCGACAAAGCACCCCAGGATGAGGAACAGCACGATCACCATGGCCACAAACATCGTTGCAGTCAGCTCGATGGCGGTGACAAAGGTCTTGAGGTCAGCGATGAAGCCACTGATGAGCAGGAAGCGGCTGAAGAGCAGGCCCGCCATCACGATGAGGAAGAGCACGGCGGACACGCGCGCGCTCTCGATCAGGCTGTCCCACAGGGCGCCCTTGGGCAAGCGGCGCGTGGACAGCGCAATCACCAGGGCGCCCGCAGCCCCCACCGCGCCTGCAGCCGAAGGCGGGAAGGCGCCGGCGTAGATACCGCCAAGCACCAAGCCGATCAGAACCATCACGGCCCAGGTGTTCGTGATGGCCTTGAACTTGTCCTTCAGCGAAAAGCGCTCCGTGATCATCGGAGCCCACTCGGGCTTGAAGATCAACATCACCCGGATGCCGACGATGTAGCCAACGGCGGTGAGCACGCCAGGAAGGATGCCCGCAATCAGGAGCTTGCCCACAGGCTCGCCCGTCAGGATGGCGTATAGGACCATCGCGATGGAGGGCGGGATCAGTCCGGCCAGGGTCCCTGCGGCGGCCACGCAGCCTGCAGACACGCCCTTGTTGTAGCCGTAGCGCGTCATCTCCGGCAGCGCCATGCGCGTGAAGATGCTGGCTGCGACGGTGGTCGATCCGGAGATGGCGGCAAACATGGCTTGCGCCATAACGGTGGCCATCATGAGGCTGCCGCGGATGTGGCTGGTCAGCTTGAAGGCTGCGTTGTAGAGGTCGGAGATGATGCCTGCCCGCGAGGCCAGCGCACCCATCAGCACGAAGAGTGGAACCACCACAAAGTTGTAGTCACTGGCAAAGGCATAGGGCAGCGACTGGATGGTGGACAGCAGGAAAACGGGCCCCACCGCGTAGAAGATTCCCGCAATCGCCACCGCGCCGATGGCGTAAGCCACCGGAATACCCATCGCCAGCAACGCAATCATCGCGGCAAAACCCCACAGCCCGGCCGTCACGAGCGTTCTCCACGATCAGGTGTCTTGCCCGGACGCAGCTGGCGAACCAGTTGCACCAGCAAGGTCACGCAGCACAGTGATGCACCCACAGCGCAGGCCACTTTCCAGGGCCAGATCGGAAAGCCCGAGGTGTCGGCTGACGCCTCAAAAATCTGCACGCTCTTGAACGCCTGTTGCCACAGGCCGTAGGCAATCAACCCGATCATCAGGCCGCCGCACAGCAGCGTTGCAACGTCCCGCAGCCTCAACATCAGGGCCGGCATGTAGGGCTCTAACAGATCCACCCGAATGTGCTCGGAGGCGCGCTGCACCGGGCCGCAGGCCAGGAAGATGCAACTGGCCAGCAGCGTCCCTGACAACTCAACCTTGAAGGACAGGAACGTGCCGATGGTGTTGCCCATGACGATATCGAAGGCGCCAATCACCATCATGAGAAAGACCGCGCTGGCGCACACGGCCAGCGCTGTCTTCTCGATCCACTGAGCAATGGAGCTCATTCCATGGGCCGTGTTCAGCACCCAGCGGCGACGTCAGTTGCGTGAGTTGGCAAAGCTCTGCGCAGCCTTGCGTTGCAGCGGAACAAGTTCCTTGATCTTTTCGCCCAGGCCGGCTTTGGTGGAACGGTCGACCCAGGTTTCGATCATGTCAGGCGAGCGTGCAATGAAGTTCTGAATGTCCTTCATCGGCATGATCTGGCCGCCAGTGGCCTTGAACTTCTGAATGGCGTCGGCTTCGACTTTGGGCAAAGCGGCAAGGTCTTTTTGCATCGCTTCCTGCGCCACCTGGGTGAAGAGCGTCTGCACGGGCCGCGGCCAGGCGTTGAAGGTCTTTGCGGGCACGTACATCTGGAACGTGGTGAAGGCACCGGTGTTCAGTTCAGACAGATAAGGCGCCACCTTCTGCAGGTCGGAGAACGGCGTCCACTCGATAGGACCGAAGTTGCAGTCCAGCGTGCCGCGCTGCAGGCCCTCGCGGATCTCGGTTGCCTGCACACGGGTGGGGACCATGCCATGCGCTTCCATCCAGATAGGCACGAAAGCGCCACCCACGGCACGCACCTTCAGCCCCTTGAGGTCAGCCGCCGTGTTGATCGGCTTGTTGCACAGCAACTTGTACGGCGAGGGCACGGTCCACTTGATGACCTTGAGGTTTTGCGCCGTCAGCTCATCTGTGACCGCCTTGGTGGCATAGCTGTCGCGGGCCAAGTCGTAGGCCGTCTTGGCATCGGCCGAAACCCGGTTGAGCAAACCGGCCGACACCGAGGTCAGCGGCAGTTCGGAGGCATGCACTGCTTGCGCGAAGACGCCGATATCCACGGCGCCATTGGTCACCAGGTTCTTGATCTCGGTAAGACCGCCGAGCTGCCCGGACCAGAAGATCTGGATCTTGATCTTGCCGCCAGAGCGCCGCTCGACCTCTTCGGCAAACCACTTGTCCCACTCAGCGCCCGGGAAGGTTTGTGCCAGCGGGTGGGCCATCTTCAGAGACAGCGTGGGGTAGTCCTGCGCGTGGACAGGCAACGAAAACGCCAGAGCGGCGCAGCTCATCAGGAGAAATTTCTTCATCGGTGACTCCAGGAAGTTCGCTGAGTGACCACGGAGCGGAAGTTGCTCAGTGCAGCCGGATCCTATCGAGTCACCCACAACAAAACAATCGTTTGGTTGTCTCCGTTTTTAGGTGTTTTCCCGTGGCTGCTCCAGCAGCCCCATTCATGGGATGGGCATGCCGAAAGCAGTCCTACGGCTTAGGCAGGCGCCGCTTGGCCCCGATGTCTCAGGCCGCCAAGCTGCGCCACACGGTCTTGCCGCCGCTGGCCTTGTCCAGGTCCTTCAGCCACGCCTCGTGAGCCTGCAGTTCGGCCTCGCCTGCGGGCAACACGGGCAGTGCGATACGGCTGAGATCCAGGCGGGGCGCATCGCTGCGCTGGCCCTGGGGGTTGCCTCCGGCTTCAATCACCAGCGAGTCCTGCCCGCGGGTCATCCGCACGTACACCTCGGCCAGCAGGCCGGCGTCGAGCAGCGCGCCGTGGAAGGAGCGGTTGCTGTTGTCCACCTCCAGGCGGCGGCACAGGGCGTCCAGCGAGTTGCTCTTGCCCGGGAACATCTCGCGCGCCATGGCCAGCGAGTCGGTGACCTTGGCCACCAGGGTGTGCACGGCCGGTTG
>Ga0315902_10005225_pt1 | contig 18385 bp, 16 predicted proteins | sample LakEriMetagenome_9_FD_203523 | JGI IMG/M metagenome (GOLD analysis project Ga0315902, IMG submission 203523) | Freshwater fungal communities from buoy surface, Lake Erie, Ohio, United States - Buoy 12 MA117 | ecosystem: Environmental > Aquatic > Freshwater > Lake > Lake biofilm | place: USA... | reverse complement strand
ACGCCTAACTCTGCAATGGGGAAATGCCCTCTCTCATTTGCAGGAACCAATTCAAAGTGATTCGTCACATGGCGATATAACTCAATACTCGCTTTCTGTACCTCATAAATGCCATAAAAAGCAGGACGAATCACCTGTTCATAGATAAAAAATTTACCCGTCCAAGGCGTGCGATCGCGTTCTTCTTTGCCAGTACCAGAAACAAATTCTAAAATGATCAGAGGTGCAATAAATTCTTGCCACAGCACATAGGAGCGGCGCGACTGACCATCTAATGTCGGTGGGACATTCGGCACATAAAACCAATCAGGAGCTTCTGCACCTTTCTCAGGGGGCTCTGTCATCCGCCAATAGATGCCCGAATCTTGCCCGATCGCATATTGTCCATCAGTATGGGCTTTTCGCAAAATTGGCTCAATCGAATCGGTGAGCAAGATACTTTGCGGATGCTCTTGAAAATTTTTCACAAAAGTACCATCAGATTCGGGAAGTTGCTTATGGTCGGGAAGCGTAACAGGATCGGTTGATGGATCTAATGTGAAAGTCATGTTTGTCCCTCCGCACAAATTTACGCATTTGGTCTACTAATTCTAAATAATTTTAACTCGTGATCACTATCCAAAAAGTAGTTGACGACGTTTGACAATACTAAATTGCGCTGGGGTTGTAAGCAAAATGAGATCGCTTGGTGTTTACTAATTGAAAAGATCGATATATTGTTTAGCGATCTTCATAGGTTCATAGGCTTGTCTAATTTGCTGAATTGTAGATGCAGTTGGTAAATAACGATCTCGATCGCCCAACATCTCTGTGAGGCGATCGCACCATTCATCGACATCCACAGGGTTTTCCACATATTCTGCCAAATTCATCGTTACTTCAGGAATAGATGTGCATCGCGTGGTTAATACAGGCAGCCCCATCCCTAGAGCTTCGACAGGCGGCATCCCAAACCCCTCAAATAGTGATGGAAATGCAAATAAAGCTGCGTGATGATAGTACCAAGCCAACTCGCGATCGCTAATATAGCCTGTAATATAAACGCGATCTTCTAAGCCCAACTTCTTAACCAATTGCGGAATATCATCACAGCGATCGCGCCGCATTCCCACCAAAGAATCAGGTAATTGTCCAACTAACACTAATTTTATCTCACTTAAATGTTGAGGCAATTTAGCAAATGCTTTAACTAAGGTCGAAATATTTTTGTGTTGATAGTGATTAGCCACTGAAAGAACAAAAGTTTGATTGAATGTATTTAAGTTGTCAAAATTAGACAATTCATTTATTTCCAGTCTATCCCAAATTATCGGGTCATAAATTGTCGTAACCTTATGGCTTAATTTATATTTTTTTTGAATGTCTGCATTAACAAATTGAGAAATTGCTATTGTTATATCGGCATTAATTAAAGTTATTTGATGTGCTAGTCTTAACCACAATTTTTTATACAAAGAAAATTGGCTAGGAAAATGCAAGTAGTTCAAATCGTGAATAACTGTAGCAGAAGGCATTTGCAGTAGCGATCGCCAAGGCGTAAAATAATTAGTGTTAATCATGCCATCAAGCCTATATCGATTCGCAATTATTGGTAATTGCAAAGCTTCACTAACAAACCGATTACCCAATATTTTAATCGGCACAATATGTACAGATCCCCCCAAATTCAAATCATCGAGCCACGATAAAAAATCATGATTGATAAATATATATAAATCTATATTGGAGTGCTGTGCCAAACCAATTAGCAACCCTTGTAGCAAAAATTCAGCACCACCAACTTGACTAGGTTTAAGAAATAAACTATTTACGCCAATTCGCATCGTTGCACAATTGTTAAGATGTATATCGTTAGGGTACGCTAAAATTATGAGTTCTAAAGTAACTATTATTCGATCGCAAAATAAATCTTTAGTCGAAGGAATACATGAATTTTGGGAATACCGTGAACTGCTGTATATGCTCATGCTGCGGCGGATCACTGTGCGCTATAAACAGACAGTGATAGGGATTGCATGGGTTCTCATTCAGCCCCTAGTCGCGATGACCATCTTTAGCATCATTTTCGGCAATCTAGTCAAAATACCATCCGATGGAGTTCCGTATCCTATTTTTGTTTATTCGGCACTAGTTTTATGGGGATTATTTTCCGAAGGAGTGAGTCGTTCTGGCTCCAGCTTACTCACAGAAGCTCAGCTAATTACAAAAGTTTATTTCCCACGCCTAATCATTCCTTTGGCAGCCGTGGGTTCGGCTTGGATTGATTTTGTGGTTTCTTTGTTTTTGCTATTACCCCTAGCCTTTATTTATGGAATGCGCCCAGATTGGGGCTTACTGCTAATACCACCAGTGATGATCATGACAATGGTATTGGCAACAGGTATTGGCATGATCCTTGCCTCGCTCAATGTCCGCTATCGAGATTTCCAGTACATTATTCCTTTTTTAATACAGGTATGGCTCTATGCATCACCAGTGGTTTATTCTGTGCAGATCGTGCCTAAGCATTTTTTGTTTTGGTATTATTTAAATCCTATGGCAGGATTTTTAGACGTATTTCGGTTTGCGGTGACGGGACAGACTGCATTTAGTTGGTTCGGATTTGGCTGGTCTGTGGTCACTGCGATCGCAATATTTAGCTTAGGAACTTGGATATTTCGTTCAGTGGAACAAGGGTTTGCAGATTATATTTGAATCAAAAAAGCATAAAAATTGAGGCTTCTGAGGAATATGTTAAATTAGTTTTTTCGGGCTTGTAGGCTTTCAACAATGACGACATATAATTTAGTGATGTGCTGGAACAGGATGTTAATCTAGGTTAGTTGTTGTTCTCTTAGATGTGTGGCTATATGACGCAACCTGTAATTCAAGTCAAAGATTTAAGTAAGTGCTACCAGATCCGCTCAACTACGCCAAAGCCTTACCATAGCTTGCGGGAAGATTTGGTGGATGGATTTAAGGGGTTGTTGCGGGGTGAGTGGGGACAGTCGCAGTCTGAGGATTTTTGGGCTTTGAAGGATGTCAGCTTTGATGTGAATCAGGGCGATCGCATTGGGATTATTGGGCGCAATGGAGCGGGGAAGAGTACTTTATTAAAAATTCTTTCGCGAATTGTGCGCCCGACTTCGGGTGAGGTGATGATTAGGGGGCGGGTGGGTTCGCTGTTAGAGGTGGGGACGGGGTTTCATCCTGAATTAACTGGACGCGAAAATATTTTTATGAATGGTGCGATTTTGGGAATGAAACGTGCTGAAATTGTGCGTAAGTTTGATGAGATTGTGGATTTTGCGGAAGTCGAGAAGTTTTTAGATACGCCTGTTAAGTTTTATTCATCAGGGATGTATGTGAGGTTGGCATTTGCGGTGGCGGCGCATTTGGAGCCTGAGATTTTGATTGTGGATGAGGTGTTGGCGGTGGGGGATGCGGCGTTTCAGAAGAAGTGTTTGGGGAAGATGGGGGATGTCGCGGAAAAGGAGGGAAGGACGGTTCTATTTGTTAGCCATAACATGGCTGCTATAAAGAGTCTATGTAATCAAGCAATTTTAATTTCTGATGGCTACATAGTTAAAACAGGTAAAGCATACGAATTAGCAGATGTGTATCTGAGCAACTCACAAGGTGAAAAGATTACAAGTATCCAATTTAAAAAAGATGCCAAATTTAATATCCAATTTTTATACGCAAGTTTGATTGAAGATATAAACAAAAATGATCAGGAAATAGTTGTTTTTAACTGTGAGTATATTGTAACAAAAGAACTAATAAATACTCTTTTATGTGTAGAATTACAAAATGTCAGTGGAGAAATAATATTTTATTGTAATGACAGTTTCATTAGTGATATACAGAAGCGAAGTATAGGAAAACATCATTGTACTCTAACCATTCCTAAATATTTACTCACATCAGGCGATTACTATTTAGCCTTTGGTTTCTGGGAACCCGGGCATCCTCCAGAACATTTCCCAAAGGATAGACTATTCTTTCATGTAAAAGATAGAGTATCCTGTCTATCTAAGCACGGTATTAAATGGCCAGGATTGATATACATACCAAACAATTGGGAATATAAAAAAATTAATACACTTAACTGTTAAATTATTATGCTGTCAATTATAAAGAGAATTTATCATTCATTGAAATATAGATTAGTCACTAAGCCTAGTGAACTATTTGATGCCTATTTCATGTCGATAGGTAAACCTTTATATAGTAAATTTTTGAATTCTGGTGAAAGGTACGATCCTTCAATTGCAAAAATGATCAAATGGAGAGACAAGTGTCATATTGAGAGGTATAAGTTTGTGAAACAATTTATAAATAAAGAAATTACAGTTCTAGATATTGCTTGTGGAACTGGGTATGGCTCCAAAATTCTATCTTCACATTGTAAATTAGTAATAGGAGTAGATATTTCTAGTCAAGCTATTGAATACGCAAATAGTGTATATAAAACAAAGAAGATTCAATTTGTCGAACAGGATTTTTTCAATAATAAGTTTATAGCTGATATAGTTGTTTCATTTGAAACAATTGAACATATCAAACATAATGACTTTACTGAAGTTATAAGTCAACTTATTCACTATTCCGATAAATTATTAATTGCTAGTATTCCATACAAAGAAATTCCTAACAATAATCCATATCATTACTTTTTCAATCTTGACGAAGAGTCAATTTTGCCTCTTAACAAATATGGCAAACTTGATTTTTATTATCAAGATTTATCAGGAAAAATATACTCAAATAAGCCTGTCAATATTGCCATACAAAACCTTATTTTTGTTCTAACAAAATGAAAATACTTTTCATTGCATTTGCTGATAGTATTCATACTACAAGATGGATTAATCAAATAATTGATCAGGATCATGAATTGTATCTATTTCCTAACCAAAATCGTCAGCAATTGTCAAATGCCTTGAAGACAAATGTCAGAATAGTTAATGCTAATATTTGTAGCTATTTGAAATATTATGCAACTAAGGCTGTTAATAGAATAATGTATAAGAATGAATATATAGAAAAAAATATACATCTCTATAATATTTTTCGAGCTAAACAAATATATCAATTTATTCAGAAGGAAAAACCTGATATTATTCATTCTTTAGAAATACAGAATTCTAGCTATCTCACATTGTTTGTCAAACAAAAATACTATCAGAATAAACCATTCCCAAAATGGATTGTGACCAATTGGGGAAGCGATATCTATTTGTTTGCTAGACTGTCAAACCATAAAGATAAAATCCAACAAGTCTTAGCCGAATGTGATTATTATTCCTGTGAATGCCAACGAGATATTAAATTAGCCCATGACTTAGGTCTTCAAGGTAAGGTTTTACCAGTTTTCCCCAATACGGGTGGATTCAATTTAGAGGTTGTTTCTAAACTAAGACAAGATGGTTTGACCTCTCAAAGAAAGATAATTATGCTCAAGGGCTATCAAAATTGGGCAGGCAGAGCATTATTTGGCTTACGCGCACTAGAGAGATGTGCTGATATATTGGATGGATATGAAATCTATGTATATTCCGCCAGAACCGAAGACATTCAAATTGCCATAGAACTATTTATCCATTCAACAGGTATTCCCATTACATCTATACCACTTGGTTCATCCCATGAAACTCTCTTAGAATTACATGGTAAATCTAGAATTTCTATTGGATTGAGCATCAGTGATGGCATTAGTACATCTTTACTAGAAGCAATGGTCATGGGTTCTTTCCCCATCCAATCATGTACAGCTTGCGCCAATGAATGGTTTGTCGATGGAGAAACAGGTTTATTAGTGCCTCCCGAAGATGTCGAAATTATTGAAGTAGCAATTCGTAAAGCCCTAACAGATGATCAATTAGTTGATAACGCTGCCAAGCAAAATTATAAACTAGCAAAAAATAGACTAGACAGCGAAAACCTAAAACAAAAAACAATTCAGTTTTATCAAACAGTATTAAGAGATCTATGAGACCTAGAGTTTTAATCCTTGGTGCAACGGGTATGTTAGGTCATACATTGCTCAAATACTTCAATCAAAAACATATAGATACCTATGCAACGATTAGAGCTACTGATTTTCATAGTTGTCCATTTGCTAAGACATTTCAAGACTTACAAACTAAATTAATATGTGGCGTTGATGCAGATAATTTGTATTACTTAACCGCTAGAATCTTAGAAATTCAACCCAGTATCATCATTAATTGCATTGGCATTATCAAACAATTACCAACAGCAAAAGACCCAATCGCTTCAATTACCACTAACTCACTATTCCCTCATCATCTCTCCCAACTCTGTCAAAAGCACAAAGCTAAATTAATCCAAATCAGCACAGATTGTGTATTTTCTGGCAATAAAGGTAACTACACCGAACAAGACAACCCCGATCCCATTGATCTCTATGGCAGAACCAAACTACTAGGCGAAGTAATCGCTCCCAACTGCCTTACTATTCGCACCTCAATCATCGGACGCGAACTCAATAGCAAAAATAGCCTCGTAGAATGGTTTCTCTCCCAAAAAGGTAAGACCGTCAAAGGCTATAATCGCGCCATCTATACAGGATTTACCACTCAAGCCTTAGCCCAAATCATTGAAAAAATCATTTTAGAGCAACCCGATCTCGAAGGAATCTGGCACGTTTCATCAGATCCGATTACAAAGTATCAATTACTTAACATGATGAATCAAGCATTCAATTTGGGTATTACTATTGAAAAGGATGAAAGCTTTATTTGCGATCGCAGCCTAAACAGTCAAAAATTTCGAGACTTCATAGGCTTTACTCCCCCCACATGGGAAGCCATGACTGCCCAACTCGCCTTATCTCAATAAATCAGGAAAACATCAGAAAATCAAATGCTAACAGGCAAGAAAATAGTCATCACAGGTGGAACAGGATCGCTCGGTCAAGTCCTGATCAGACGATTACTATCTGGTGAAATGGGTCAACCTACCAAGATTATCGTTTTCTCCCGTGACGAAGCCAAACAGCATAATATGCGAGTTGAGTATATGCAAAAGAAGGTTGTCACTGATGAAGTGATCTATCGTAATTTTGAGCAACTTCTCGAATTTCGCATTGGTGATGTTAGAGACTTTCATAGTGTTAGCTCATGTTTACGCAACGCTGATGTCGTCTTTAATGCCGCCGCATTAAAACAAGTTCCCACTTGTGAATACTTCCCTTTTGAGGCAGTCCAAACCAACATCGAAGGACCTCAAAACATAGTTAGAGCGATTCGTGAACTTAATCTTCCAGTAGAAATGGTCGTTGGTATATCCACCGATAAAGCCTGTAAGCCCGTCAATGTCATGGGCATGACTAAAGCCATTCAGGAACGCTTATTTATTCGAGCTAACTTGGACTGTCCAGACACTCGGTTTATCTGTGTCCGCTATGGCAATGTGTTAGCCTCACGCGGATCGGTCATTCCCCTCTTTCATGAACAAATTCGTCAGGGTGGCCCCATCACTATCACCACTAAAGATATGACTCGATTTTTGCTAAGCCTAGATCAAGCTGTTGATACTATCTTTGCAGCCATAAAAGATGGTTACAAAGGAGAGACTTATATTCCCAATGTTCCCTCCGCCAAGATGACCGATCTAGCCAACGTTATGATTGGTGATCGCCCAATTAAAACCGAAATTACTGGCATCCGCCCTGGCGAGAAAACCCACGAAATTCTAGTTTCCGAAGAAGAAGCCTATCGTACCATTCCCAGAAATGGCTATTACGTCATTCTGCCAATCTTGCCCGAATTGAGACGCAATGATGCAGAAAACAATTATCTCAGCAAAGAATATAGCTCCGCCGATTATTTAATGTCTGAGCAAGACTTACAGTCGATGCTCAATCAATATCAGTTATTAAATATTGATCCATTAGATTCACCAAAAGAATTATTGAGATGAAATTGCTGTAAGTAATAGAACTAAATTTATTTTTCTTAGAATCAATATCCACACATTAAATTATTTAAAATGAAAAATAAAATCAAAAAGATATTAAGACCAGTCAAAAAACATGCAATTGATTTATTGAGATATATAGCTCAAAAAAACGGATATTTCTTAATAAGAGATCACTATTATTCAGCAATTCCCAACAAAGATGATCTAGAAGAAAATTATTGGCAATTTCAGTCTCAGCTAGTTGGGATAGACATAAACACAGATCTAATTAAAGAATTATTAGAATCGCTTAATTCTTACATTAGGGAGTTCCGTGAAGCGATTCCACTATTTAGAAGTTTAAATATTTCAAGTACAGACAATCATTCATTGCACTTAATTAATGGATGCTTTATGGCTGTAGATGCACATATTTACTACAGCCTAATCAGACAATATCGGCCAGAAAAAATTGTTGAAATTGGTTCTGGATTCTCGACTTCCTTTGCTAAATATGCGATCTCTAAAAATGAAAGAGTCTCTCAGATAACCTGTATTGAACCATATCCATCAGATTCGTTAAAAGAAATAGCCCATAATCAAGAACATATAAATATTATTCCCAAGAAGTTACAAGAAATTGATGTTAATTTTTTCTCATGCTTAAAAGAGAATGATATTTTATTTATTGACTCTACACATATGCTCAGGACAGGCAGTGATGTACAAATTGAATACTGCGAAATATTACCAAGATTAGCAAAAGGAGTGTTAGTACACATTCATGACATTAGTTTGCCAAAACATTATCCAACAGTTTATTTTGACAATGAATTGTTTTGGAATGAACAATACCTATTACAAGCATTTCTAGCTTTTAACTCGAAATTTGAAATTATTTGGGCTGGGAATTATATGATGCTTAACCATTCTGAACTAATGCATGATAAATTCCCCGAAATATTGACAATGCGGGATCACTTTCCCATGTCAGAGCCAACTAGCTTTTGGATAAGAGTAAAAACTTAATACTTTGGGCTAATTATATTTCACAAACTAAAACACATGAAAATCCTAACCATTCTCGGCACAAGACCTGAAATCATCCGCCTCAGTCGCATCATCCCCAGACTAGATGCTCACTGCGATCATATTTTGGTGCATACAGGACAAAACTTTGACAAAAATCTCAGTGACATTTTTTTTCAGCAACTACAGATCAGAGAAACAGACTATTTCTTAGGCATTCGTAGTGATAGCTTCGGTGAACAAATCGGCAAAATTATTATCGAATCTGAAAAAGTTCTTAACCAAGAGAAACCCGATAGACTCTTAATCTTAGGTGATACCAACAGCAGTCTGTCAGCGATCGCCGCTAAACGTACGGGCATTCCTGTCTATCACATGGAAGCAGGTAATCGCTGTTACGATGATCGAGTCCCCGAAGAAGTTAACCGTCGTATTATTGACCATAGCAGCGATATGCTCATGCCCTACACCGAAAGGAGTCGCGCCAACTTAATTAGGGAAGGAATAAAAAGCGATCGCATTTATGTCACAGGCAATCCCATATTTGAAGTAATCGAACATTACACACCCGAAATAGAAAAATCAAAAATATTAGCACAACTAGGTATCGAGCCGAAGAAATACTTTCTCGTGACCATGCACCGTCAAGAAAATGTTGATATTCCAGAAAGACTAAGCGCATTAATCCAATCATTAGAACAGATTCAAAAGCAATATCAACTTCCCATTATTTGTAGTTGGCATCCCAGAACTAAGTATTGGATGCAAAAACATAATTTAACTATCAACAACCCACATATTCACCTCTGCGAACCCTTTAATTTTTTTGACTTCATCGCCCTTGAAAAACAAGCCCTCTGTGTTCTCAGTGATAGTGGCACTGTTCAAGAGGAATGTTGTATTTTTCAAGTGCCAAATGTCACTATTCGAGATGTTACCGAACGTCCTGAAACCATTGAATGCGGCAGTAATATTCTCACTGGTGCAGATCCTACGACCATCACCAACAATGTACAAGCCGTACTCACAGAAGCACCGCACTGGACAATCCCTCCCGAATATTTAGCCAAATCCGTTAGCACCACCATCCTCAAAATCTTACTTAGTTACAACCGATGAATCCATTTTTCAGCATCCTTGTTCCCACCTATAACCAAGCGCAATATCTTGGCGAAGCTTTAGATAGCCTTAGCGCCCAAACAGATCCAGACTGGGAAGCCATTATCGTTAATGATGGCTCTACCGATAATACCGCCGACATTATCGAAGCCTATTGTCAAAAAGATTCTCGTTTCCAAGCGATTCATAAACCTAATGGAGGCACTGGCTCTGCCCTAAATGTTGGTTTAGATAATGTTAAAGGGGAATGGATTTGCTGGCTAAGTTCTGACGATGTATTTGAAGTAAACAAGCTAGAAATTCATCGCCAATGGATAAATAAATATCCAGAAACAAAGTTTTTCTTTTCAGATTTCCGTCAACTAGTGGGAACAACAGGCAAAATCACCAATTACAACCCTAATCTAAGATACAACATACCTCCTATCGATTTCCAAACTATTAGTCTTATGGAAGGAAATTATATTGCAGGGAATAGTATTTGCATTTCTAAATCAGCTTGGTTAGCGGTGGGCTGTTTCAACGAAGAACTTAGATATGCTCAAGATTACGATATGTGGATACGTCTAGCTGTTAAATATCCTGCTGTTTTCATTCCTGAATACACATATTTACAAAGAGTCTATCCAGAACAAGAATCTCAAAGATTTAGTAATTTTTGTATATACGACTCTGCTAAATCAATTATTCAGCTACTCAATACTCATAGTTTCAGAGAAATATTTCCTTTAGTAAACATAGAAGATGAGCAGCACTTAACTAAATTATTTTATAAAGCAATCAAACTAGCATTTAATCACCATGCTTTGATATACCAATTTGGCTTTCATCCTTTATTGATTTTAAAGATAAAAATATTTTTTGATCAGTATTCAAAAAATAGTGATCAGTTTGATTTAATTTTAAGAAACACTTTAAAACAAAATGCCAATGAGAAAAAAGATACATTGGTGGATTTCTGGTGCAATTTTTGCATCCATTTTCTTGAAGACTATGATGAGCAGAAGAAGAGTAATTCAGAGCTAAGTCTGCAAGATAAATGTTTTACTTTGTCTTTTGAAAATCTTGGAAAAAGTTATTACTTATGGCTAAATCACATCGAATTTATAAGAATAAACTCTAATCCAAACAATTCTATCTCAAATTATTTAAATCGTTTTTGTAACATTGATACTACTAACTTAGATGTCAATCCTGATCATTACAAGCAAACTCTCAATCAAGTTATACATTTTCAGACTAATGGTCAGCAAAATTTATATTCACAATTTATTCAATCTTTTTCAACCAAGTTTATATATTATTCATTCATTCAAAAGCTGCTACTCCTAGAAAAATTTGACGTTTCTTTGGAATCTATTTATGAAACTGCTAACAATAAGCATGGTCATATTAATGCGATATTAGCAACAATATACATTTATACACAGCGACTATTTAGGTTAATTAGAAGAGGAGTTTTTCTATCTCGCCTTAAAGGTTATATCAGATATATTTTTAGAAACAATTTGCAAAAGTAAAACACTTAATAAAAACATATAAATACATGGTAGATATTAGTATTATTACCCCTATATATAATTGCTCTAGCAATATCTCTAATCTTGTATTAGCTTTACAATCTCAGGATATTGACCGCACTACAGAAATTATAATTGTTGATAATAACTCAACAGATAGATCCTTTGAAATCGCACAAAATTTTGCTCGCATTCCTAACATCACAGTTGTTAATCAAAGCCAAAGCCAAAGTGTTGCCGCCACTCGTAATAAAGGGATTAAACTCGCTAATGGGGAGATACTTGCTTTTATAGATGGTGATTGTATTCCTGAATTAGATTGGCTTAGTCAGGGTATTCAATGTATGCAGGATAATAAAGTTGAACGAGTAGGAGGAAGAATTAATATTAGACCACTTTCGGCTAAAGGTTCTATTTATTCCTTAATTGAGGCTTTATTTTGCTATGACCAAGAAAGTGCTGTAAATGGTGTGGGGGCTTGTATAACACCTAATTTATTTGTTAAACGAGACGTTTTTGATAAGGTTGGCGCGTTTAATGAAACTTTCCCTGAAGCATCGGTTGAAGATATGGAATTTGGAATGAGAGCTACTCGATTAGGAATCACTTTAGCCTACGCTGATAAAGCGATCGTCTGGCATCCCCCTCGCCAAACCTTTAAGGAACTGTGGTATAAGTCAGCAAGAAATGGTAAGGGGACTTTTATCTTATGTCAACAAAACCCCAAGTGGACGGGCGAATATGGATGGAAACACCCATTAAGATGTATTAAAATAGTGATCGCACTACGCAAACCAAACTGGAAACTATTGTCATTCCCATATCAACAAATATCTTTAACTACAAGAATAAAAATATACCTGATGTCATGGATAGTTATTAACATCGGCGAAGCCTATGGGTATTTGCGAACATGGATAGAACATTTTTCTAGATAACAACTTATGCAAATAGATTCAGAAAAAATAGAAATAGTTACAGCCTGTGATGACAACTATGTACAGCACTTAGGAGTAATGCTATGTTCTCTTTTAGAGAATACATTACATAGAGAAAAAATTAATATTTGGGTGATTGATGGTGGTATAACTCCTGTTAATAAACATAAGCTTTCGGATTTTATTGTTTCCATCTATAATATAAAGATACGCTATCTATATATTGACCAAAATATTTATCTGAGATTCCCAATTAGCTTCCACTTTACACATACTATATATTATCGTATATCTATTCCTATATTATTTGATGTATCTGTTTCTAAAGTACTCTATTTAGACTCGGATATGATTATTAAAAGTGATATTAGCAAGATTTGGAATGTTGATATATCTGAATATTATGCCGCATCTGTTGAAGCTCTAGGTTTTGAAAAAAGATATGCAGATCTAAATATGTTAAGTGAATCAATATATTTCTGTTCTGGACTTTTAATGATGAATCTTAAAAAATGGAGAGAAGATGATGTTATGAATAGAGTTATCCACTTTATTGAAGATAATCAATCTAAAATTCAAATGTGGGATCAAGATTCATTAAACTCCATTCTCTGTGGCAAATGGCTGCCTTTACCTCTTGATTGGAATCAACAAACATATTTTTTCGATGATGAAATATATAATAAATTCTGTAATAGAGAAGATTTTATTAAAGCTAGAGATTGCCCTTCAATTATTCACTATACATCTTCGCACAAGCCATGGCATTATATGAATGACCATCCATACAAATATGAATATTTTAATTATTTAAAATTAACACCATGGAAGGAATTCTCACCTAAATTTAGTTTGTTAATTCGTATAAAGAAAATGCTAAGAGTTATTATTCCAAAAACAATATGGCTTAAAGTATATAAAACAATCTCTTCATTTATTTCTAGTTAATTTACCATTACTTAAAATGTCAATTATTAATAAAATTCTCAGGAATATGCCACCCCGTCCCTTAGGTGTTGCCCTAGCCTGTCTTAAAATATTAGAGTTCGATTATGGTCATTTCAAATCAAGTCTAAAATATGCAGCTATAGATAGAACAAGTAATCCAATACCATGGTACACATATCCCGCTATTGAATATATTAGACAGCTAAATTTCTCTGACAAAAATATTTTTGAATATGGTTCAGGAAATTCTAGTTTGTTTTGGGCTAGTATTTCAAAATCTGTAATTAGTATAGAAAATGATGAAGACTGGTTCAATAAAATTTCCTCTAGAAACTATTCTGAGAATTTAAAAATCAATTTTATTGAAAATGAAGACCTATATACCAATCACATCTTGAATTATTCGGATACTTTTGATGTAATTATTATTGATGGAAACTTCAGCCGATATAAGTGCGCTCAAATTGCAGTTAGCAAACTTAGTCAAGGTGGAATGATAATTTTAGATAATGCGGACTGGTGGGTAAAAGCTGCGAGTTTTTTGCGATCGCAAAATCTAATTGAAGTAGACATGACTGGATTTAGTCCTATCAATGGCTATACTTTGACAACATCCTTCTTTTTTCATAGAGAATTCAATTTCCAACCAAAGTCAGAGAACCAACCAGAGCACGGCTTAGGTGCATTGAGGCAATATGCGGAAGAGTAGTTGTTTAATTGTAATTAGGATTTCTGTGAATTTAGGAAGTATATGCCAAAAAACAAGTTGGATCTGAATTTTGCCTTTATAAAAACTAGAAGAAAGATTCTTAAGTTCTTAAATTTTTTCTGGTTTATAAAACCTCTTAAAGACAAAAAATTTATTATTCCTATCCTTGGGGGAGTAGGAAGTATCAATTTGCATTATCGTCGAGACTGGATGTTTTTCATCTTGTCTCGTCTAATTAGTATGAAATCTGGATCTTTTCTAGATGTTGGGGCAAATCTTGGGCAAACGTTAATTACTTTTAAAGATACAAATAACCATGGTACTTATTTTGGCTTCGAGCCAAATCCGCTCTGTGTTAGTTATTTATCTGAATTAGTCAAAGCAAACAACTTTTTAAATTGTTTTGTCATTCCAGTTGGATTATCAAATACTAATCAATTAGCTAAATTATATTATCCTGATGATGTTAGATCTCCTGGAGCGTCTATCTCCGAGCATATTAGATCAAGTGTTAATAATCATAGTTCTATCGTCGCAACCTTTAAACTAGATGAAGTAGTAAACCACTTAAATATAGAAGATATTCATATTATCAAAATAGATGTCGAAGGATTGGAATCAGAAGTATTGGAAGGCATGTCTGAGACGCTCCAAAAATTTAGACCGTTTATTATATGTGAAGTTTTATTCAGAGATCCTCAGATGGACGCTCAGACCAAGAAAGATCTCGATTCACGAATTTTTAATGTTTTACATAAACATAAATATCTTGCTTTCCAAATTAACAAAACATCAGATCTTAAATCAGTTCAAGAACTGATTTATATAGAGCAATTTCAGCAAGTGACATGGAATCCAAGCAACAAAGACCTATGTGACTACCTTTTCATTCCTTGTGAATACAATAATTCTGATTTGATTAGATCATTGATTAAGCCAATATATTAAAAATGACTAAAACACCTATAGTCCTAATTGCATACAATCGTCTAGAACAAACTCAAAAGGTTATTGCACGTATTTTAGAAGCAAAACCAGTAGAAGTTTTCTTGATTATTGATGCACCTAGAAATGACCAAAGTATAGACGAGGAGAAATGCCATGCAGTACGCAAATTATTAGATCAAACAGAGTGGAATTGCCAAGTATTTAAAAACTATGCAGAAACTAACTTAGGCTGTAAACAGAGAATTTCTACTGGACTAGACTGGGTATTTAGTCAAGTAGAATCAGCGATTATTCTTGAAGATGATTGCTTACCTGATCGCTCTTTTTTTCCATTCTGTGAAGAATTGCTGAATCGATATCGAGATGATCGCCGCATTGTCGCAATCTCGGGTGATAACTTTCAGTTTGGCAGAACGCGCACAAATTATAGCTATTACTACTCTCTATACAACCATTGCTGGGGCTGGGCTACTTGGCGGCGTGCTTGGCAGCATTATGATGTAGACATGAAATTATGGGAAACTGTCCGAGATGGAGATTGGCTCAATGATATTTTGCAAAATGCGGCGGCAGCAAAATACTGGAAACACAAATTTCAACAGACATACATAGGGAAATTTGATACATGGGATTACCAATGGACACTAAGTTGTTGGCTGCAAAGTGGTCTAACTATCCTGCCAAACCAAAATTTAGTTTCCAATATTGGTTTTGTTGCTCAATCAAGCACACATACAAAAAACAAGAATAGTCCCTTTGCCAATATGTCCATTGAGACTATGCAATTTCCGCTTAAACATCCGCCTTTGGTTGTCCGTGATCGTCAAGCAGATGACTTTACTTATAGCAAAATGTTTAGCATCTGGTCACGAATTAATCGTAAGCTGAGAGAGTTCCTATAGCCATGTTTTCAAAAATGTATAGATGTCCTGTCTGTGAACAAACAAGTCATAAAGATCTCTACAAATTAGATAACGGAAAACTTATAACCTGTAAAAACTGTCAATTGGCTTTTTATGTTCCACGCCCTACTTCAGAAGAATTAGCTGATTTCTATGACCAGCAATCTTATCGTGAAGATTATACCCAGAGCATCATGTCTAGCCAAGACTTTACAAAAAATAGATATCAAGAGCTAAAAAGAATAATTGCTAAATATCACCCTGATCTACTGAAACAAAATAGTAAATCGTTCCTAGATATTGGCTGTGGTTTAGGTAATCTATTACAATTTGCGATCGCAGATGGATGGCAAATTACTGGCACAGAACTTTCTCCAATCGCTGCTGATCAAGCCGATAAAAAAATTCGCAATCATATTTTAGTTGGAGATATTTCGGCATTAGATTTGCCAGAAAATAGTTTTGATTTAATCACTATTTACCATGTGATAGAGCATTTAATTGATCCGATTCTCACATTAGAGAAACTGCAAAAACTACTCAAACCTGATGGGATTCTATTCATCGAGACCCCAAATTTGAATAGCTTAGGAGCAAGATTTAGAGGCAAGAACTGGTCAAATATTATTCCCCCTGAGCATATTAACTATTTTAATTCTAAGTCTCTAGGCAATAGCTTAGAGATTGCAGGTTTTGACGAATTTATAATAGTTACCAATGCTCCTTACAAGATTGAAGTCATATCAACTTGGAATAAATTACTACAGATAGTTGTAAGTTCTATATACAAACTTACTCCTCTTTTGGGGCTAGGAGCTGCATTACAAGCCGTTGCCTTTTCTTCATTAAAGTCCAAATGACTGCAAAATATGAATAATCTCTAGTTGTAACGATGATTGCAGCCGTTATTGGTGTTGCAGTAATTTACCGCAAATCGCAAACCGCATCAAAAGCTACAAGCTTGTTCTAACCAAACCGTTTCGTCATCTGTAAGTAAAGGTGATAATTTCTGCACCACAGATGCATAGTAGCTTTCCAGCCATGAGGTTTGTTGAGGGTTGAGCTTGCTGCGATCAATCAGCTTCTTGTCAAAGGGAATATAGGTCAAGGACTCAAACTCGTACCAAGGAGTTTTATTGGGATTTGGCTCCTGAGAACTGTCTGATTCCTGCTCGACTTCTTTTACAAAATAGAGATTTTCCAAGCGAATACCACCCCATTGAGGTTCATAGTAGCCTGGTTCGATGCTATTGATTGTACCCAGATCGAGAGATTGATTAACGCGCTTACTAATACCATTTGGTCCCTCATGGACATTGAGAAATACGCCCACGCCATGCCCAGTACCATGTCCAAAATCTAGACCACTTTGCCACATTGAAGAACGAGCAATGCCATCGATTTGACTGCCTGTTGTGCCTTTAGGGAATTTTTGCATCGCGCAATTGATATGCGATTTTAGAACTTCAGTATAGCGATCGCATTGCTCTTCTGTAGGCTTACCAATGCTAATGGCGCGAGTATCATCGGTAGTACCGCCATAAAATTGTGAGCCAGAATCTAACAGCAGCAATTCGCCATGGATTAGTTTGCAATTAGGATTAGGATTACTGTAATGGACGATCGAGCCATTCGCACCTGTACCTGCTATCGTCGGGAAGCTGAGATCGTAGAAACCTTCTTGCTGTTTATATAAACCTTCAATTTTATTAGCAACATCACGTTCACTGATAGTATTACCAGTATCAATTTGCTCTTCTATCCATTTGAGTGTGAGAGTTTTGGCTAAGCTAGCCTTGAGGTTGGCTTGCTGCATTTGGGCGATTTCTACAGCATTTTTATGGGCTTTGAAAGTCTCGATTGGGTGTTCAGCACCAACTATTTTCGCTTTGACATCCTTAAGTTGTAGATATGTGCCATAGGTGGTTTGAGCGATCGCAACTAATACATTTTTATGCTCAACAACTAGCGATCGCAAGGTGGGAATGTATTGCTCGTAATCGAGAATTTGCACCTGTCCAGCCAGAGCCTGACGCACTGGTTCGTCAATGCGCAATGTATTCGTGAAAAGATATGCTTCAGTTTTAGTGACGATCGCATAGCTGATAAATACAGGATTGCATTCGACATCGCGACCGCGCAAATTGTAAAGCCATGCAATCTGATCAAGCTTAGTCACAGGTAAAATTGCGGCTTTCTTTTTGTCCATTACTTCACGGACACGCTCTAATTTCTTCGCTAAACTCTCACCAGTAACTGACTCAGGAAGAGTAATTACGGGTTGATCGCCAAAAGGTGGGATAGGTTCGCTTTCCAGCCAAGGACTTTGAGATCGCACTGCATCTACTAAATTTTCAATAATAG
>Ga0315902_10005220_pt1 | contig 18400 bp, 18 predicted proteins | sample LakEriMetagenome_9_FD_203523 | JGI IMG/M metagenome (GOLD analysis project Ga0315902, IMG submission 203523) | Freshwater fungal communities from buoy surface, Lake Erie, Ohio, United States - Buoy 12 MA117 | ecosystem: Environmental > Aquatic > Freshwater > Lake > Lake biofilm | place: USA... | reverse complement strand
CAAGGCCGAAGCCGGCGAGATGACCGTGATGGCCTCGGGCGAGCCACGCGCCTTCGAAGCGGGCCTGGAGCTGCTGCAAGCCTGCGCCGGCAAGGTCTATCGCCTGGGGGATCGCCCCGGCATCGGATCGACCGTGAAGATGGTCAATCAGCATCTGGCTGGCGTGCACATCGCCACCGCCTGCGAGGCCATGGCCCTGGGCATGCGTGCGGGCGCGGACCCGGCGCAGTTGTATGAGGTGATTTGCAACTCCGCGGGTATGAGCTGGATGTTCCAGAACCGCGTGCCCCATATTCTCGAAGGCGACTACACGCCGCTGTCCGCCGTGAACATCTTCATCAAGGACCTGGGAATCGTGCTCGATGCGGCGCGCAAGCTGGCCTTCCCGCTGCCGATGGCAGCCGCCGCCCACCAGCTGTACCTGGCCACGGCAGCCATGGGCCATGGCGCCGAAGACGATGCCGCGGTGGTCAAGTACTACGCGGCGCTGGCTGGCCTGTCGCTGCCCACGGGCGACAAGGAGCCCACGTGATCCTGGGCGTCATCGCCGACGACTTCACCGGCGCCACCGATGTGGCGGGCATGCTGGTGGGCGCGGGCATGCGCACCGTGCAGGTGATCGGCGTGCCGCAAGGCCCCATGCCCGACGCCGATGCCGTGGTGATCGCACTCAAATCGCGCACCTGTGCGCCGGCCGAGGCGATAGCCCAGAGCCTGGAGGCGCTGCGCGCGCTGCAAGCTGCCGGCGCGCGCCAGATCTACTTCAAGTACTGCTCCACGTTTGACTCCACGCCCCAGGGCAATATCGGCCCGGTGGCCGACGCGCTGATGGACGCCCTGGGCGCCGACATCGCCATCGCCTGCCCCGCCTTCCCGGACAACGGCCGCACCGTGTTTCGCGGTCACCTGTTTGTGGGCGATGTCCTGCTGTCCGATTCGGGCATGCGCGATCACCCGCTCACGCCCATGACCGATGCCAATCTGGTGCGCGTGCTGCAGCCGCAAACCCGTCGGCGCGTGGGCCTGGTGGCCCAGCCCGTGGTCAGTCGCGGCCACGAAGCCGTTCGCGCACAGCTGCAGGCGCTGCGCGAACAGGGCATGGGCCTGGCCGTGGCCGACGCCGTCGCCAACGCCGACCTGCTCACGCTGGCTGAGGCCTGCGCCGACCTGCCCCTGATCACCGCCGGCTCCGGCGTGGCCCTGGGCCTGCCACCCGCCTATGCGCGCCGCGGCTGGCTCACGCCCGATGCCGGCTCGGCCCAACTGGCGCCGGTGCAAGGGCCCGCCGCCGTGATCGCGGGCTCGTGCTCGCAGGCCACGCAGGGTCAGGTGGCGAATTGGATCGCCGCAGGCCACACCGCCTTGCAACTCGATCCGCTCACGCTGGCCTCTAACCCGAAGCATCTCGAAGCGCTGCGCACGCAAGCCCTCACCGCGCTTTCAAAAGGCCCGGTGCTGGTCTACGCCACCGCCGATGCCACCCGCGTCAAGGGCGTGCAGGAGCAACTGGGCACGGCCGCTGCCGGCGCGCTGGTCGAACATGCGCTGGCCGATCTCGCGCAGGCGCTGGTGCAGGCCGGGGTGCGCCGACTGGTCGTGGCCGGTGGCGAAACGTCGGGCGCGGTCACCCAGGCCCTGGGCCTGAGCCAGCTGCGCATCGGCGCTCCGATCTGCCCGGGCGTGCCCTGGACGCAGGGCAGCTGGCAAGGCGCACCGCTGTGGCTGGCCCTGAAGTCCGGCAACTTTGGTGGCCCCGACTTTTTCGCGCAGGCCCTGCGCCTGGCAGGAGTGGCACTATGAGCCGCGCGCCCTATCCCGCCGACCAGGCCGCCCTGCGCGAAGACATCTGCCGCGTGGGTCGCTCCTTGTTCGAGCGGGGCTATGTGCATGCCACCGCCGGCAACATCAGCGTGCGCTTGCCCGAAGGCGCGGGCTTCCTGATCACCCCCACCGACGCCTGCCTGGGCTTTCTCGATCCGGCGCAATTGGCCTGGGTGAGCGCCGACGGCCAAGCCCTAGGCGGTCTGCCCGCGAGCAAGACCCTGGTGCTGCATCGGCGTATCTACGAAGCCGACGCGCAAGCGCACTGCGTGATCCACACCCACGCCACCCACCTGGTGGCCCTGACCCTGCAAGACCCGCAGGGCACCGGCGATCTGCTGCCGCCGATCACCCCGTATTTCGTGATGAAGGTGGGCCATGTGCCCCGCATCCCCTACCACCGCCCGGGCGATCCGCGCGTGGCCGACTGCGTGGCGCAGGAGATTGCGCGCGCACAGGCCGCAGGCCGCTCGCTGCGCGCCGTCATGCTCGATCGCCTGGGCCCCAATGTCTGGCACGCCAGCCCCGCGCAGGCCATGGCCACACTCGAAGAACTCGAGGAGACCGCGCGCCTGTGGTGCCTGTGCACGCCCCGGCCCACGCCCCTGACGTCCGTGCAGCTCGACGAACTGCGCCTGCATTTCAACGCCCCCTGGTGACCATGCCCCGATTCGCTGCCAACCTGTCCATGCTTTACAACGAGGTGCCGTTCCTCGAGCGCTTTGCCGCGGCCGCGGCCGACGGCTTCAAGGCGGTGGAATACCTCTTTCCCTACGAGTACCCGCCGCAAGAGATCGCAGCGCGCCTGCAGGCCCATGGCCTGGTGCAGGCCCTGTTCAACCTGCCCCCGGGCGATTGGGCGGCCGGTGAGCGCGGCATGGCCTGCCACCCCGGGCGCGAGGCGCAATTTGCCCAGAGCGTGCAAGACGCCTTGCCCTACGCGCAGGCCACCGGCTGCCGCCACCTGCATGCCATGGCCGGCCTGCTGCCCCCGGGCGTGACGCCGCAGCAAGCCCGCGCCACCTATGTGAGCAACCTGCGCGCCGCCGCCCGTGTCTTGGCACCCCACGGGATTACCCTGCTGATCGAACCGATCAATACACGCAACATGCCGGGGTATTTCCTCAATTACCAGCAGCAGGCGCACGATGTGCTCGCCGATGTGGGCGAGCCGAACCTGAAGGTGCAGATGGACTTCTATCACTGCCAGGTGATGGAAGGCGATCTGGCCAAGCGCCTGGAGCGGCACATCGCGGGCGTGGGCCATGTGCAGATCGCGGGGGTTCCAGACCGCCACGAGCCGGATTCGGGCGAAATTGCGTATGGCTACCTGTTCGATCGGCTCGATGCCCTGGGCTACGACGGGTGGATTGGTTGCGAGTACATTCCAGCCGGGCCAACCTCAGCGGGCTTGGGTTGGCTGCGTGATTACCAAAGCGCCCGCAAGGCGTAACAAGAGTTTGACAACCCGGGGCCGCAGTCGGCCCCACTTGAAAACCTGAAGGAGACAGACCATGAAAATTTCCCGTCGTTTGACCAGCCTCGCGCTGGCGTGCAGCGTGGCCGCGGGCCTCGCCGGCTTCGGCGCCACCGCCTCGGCCCAGACCGCCATGCGGATCAACATCTCAGTGGCCAAAGACTCGCACCAGGGCGTCGGCATCGACACCTTCGCCGCCGAAGTGGACAAGCGCACCAGCGGCCGCATCAAGGTGCAAACCTTTTACTCCGGTGCCCTGGGCGCCGAGCGCGAGTCCATCGAAGCGGTGCAACTGGGCACCCACGAACTGACCTTCACGTCCACCGGCCCGGTGCCCAATTTCGTGCCTGAGGCACGCATCCTGGACATCCCCTTCCTGTTCCGCGACAAGGCGCATGCCCGCGCCGTGCTCGATAGCGCGATCGGCCAGGAGATGCTCGCCAAGTTCGAATCCAAGGGCTTCAAGGCCCTGGCCTGGGGCGAGAACGGCGTGCGTCACATGACCAATAGCAAGCGCGCAGTCAGCAGCCCCGACGACCTCAAGGGCCTGAAGATGCGCACCATGGAAAACCCGGTGCACGTGGCCGCCTACAAGGGTCTGGGCATCGTGACCACCCCCATGGCCTTCACCGAGGTGTTCACCGCCTTGCAACAGGGCACCGTGGACGGCCAGGAAAACCCGCTGTCGGTGATCATGGCCGCCAAGTTCGAGCAGGTGCAAAAGCACCTGACGCTGACCGGCCACGTCTACTCGCCCGCCATCTTCCTGATGAACAAGGCCGCCTTCGACAAGCTCAGCGCCGATGACAAGCGCCACTTCCTGGAAGCCGCCAAGGTGGCCGTCAAGGCCAACCGCGACCGCGTGGACGCCGACGACGCCCGTGGCGTGCAGGAACTGCGCTCCAAGGGCATGCAGGTGGTCGAGAACGTCGACAAGGGCCGCTTCATCAAGCAGCTCGAGCCGGTGAACGCCGAATTCGAGAAGCAGTTCGGCAAGGCCAACATCGACCGTATCCGCAACTTCCGCTGATACCCCGTGTGAAAGGCCGTCGGCACCGCCGGCGGCCTTTCTTTGCTTTCGCGTGTGGACGCCCCCAGGGCAGCCGACCCATGAAAAAAACCTTCCTACGATTTGAGCGGACCACCACGCAGCTGGCGATGGTGGTGGCCTGCGCGATGATGGCGATCGCCAGTGCGCTGGGCCTGTTCCAGATCATCACCCGCTTCATTCTGGAATCGCCCGCGGAGTGGACCGAGGTTCTGATTCGATTCAGCCTGATCTGGATGGTCTTTCTGGGCATCCCCGCCGCCTTCCGCGAAGGCGCCATGATCAGCGTCGACGTGCTGTATCGCTGGGGCTCGCCCGGGATGAAGCGCTTTCTCGACTGGGCCGTCAGCGTGGCCTCCCTCACCCTGGTGGCCGTGATCATCTGGTGGGGCTGGGCCTATGCCCAACGAGGCAAGGTGCAGTCCATGATCGGCTTGGAGGATGTCTCCATGTTCTGGGCCTACCTGGCCATGCCGGTGGGCGGTGTGTTTTGCGTGTTCTCGATCTTGGGCTTCCTGATCGATCCCCGACGCAATGAACTGGAGACCCAGCAATGAGCGTCACCATGCTTGTGACCATGATGGTGTGCTTCGCGCTCACCATCTCGGTGGCCGTCTCGATCGGCCTGTCTGCTGTCCTGGGTATTCACCTGGGCAATGTGAATATGCTGATTTCCGTCAAGGAGATCTTCAGTTCCATCAATAAATTCCCGCTCGCGGCGATTCCTTTCTTCATCCTCGCGGGCAACCTCATGGAAACCGGGGGCATCTCGCGCCGCCTGGTCGAATTCGGTCGCAGCATCGTCGGCGGTGTGCAGGGTGGCCTGCCCATGACCGTGGTGCTGACCTGCATGATCTTTGCCGCAGTCTCGGGCTCGTCGGTGGCGACCACCTTTGCCATCGGCGCGATCCTGATTCCCGCCTTGATCCGCTATGGCTATCCCACCCCCTACGCCGCGGCCTTGCAGGCCACCAGCGCAGAACTGGGCGTGATCATCCCGCCGTCGATTCCCATGATTCTTTATGGCGTCAGCGCCGAGGTCTCGATCGGCGAGCTGTTCATCGCCGGCTTCGGTCCGGGCCTGTTCATCGGCGGCTCGCTGATGCTGTTCGTCTGGCTCTATTGCAAGTGGAAAGGCTGGGGCAAGAACGACGGCGAAGGCCGACTGCCCGTGGGCAAGGCCACCTGGCAGGCGGGCTGGGCGCTGATGATGCCGGTGGTGATTCTGGGTGGCATCTATGGTGGCATCTTCACGCCCACCGAGGCGGCAGCGGTGTCGGTGTTCTACGCCCTCTTGGTCGGCACCGTGATCTACCGCGAGATCGGCTTGAAAGATCTCTACATGATCTTGCGCAAGTCGGTGCTCTCGAGCGCGGTGATCATGTTCATCATCGCCAACGCCGGCCTCTTCGCCTTCCTGCTCACGCGGGCTGGGGTACCCGAGGCGATTGGCGTGTGGCTGCAAGAAGTGCTCAAGTCGCCCGCCATGTTCCTGCTGGGTGTCAATGCCTCCCTCTTCATCATCGGCATGTTCATCGAGACCAGCGCCGCGATCCTGGTGCTGGCCCCGATCCTGGCGCCGGTGGCGATCCGCTTTGGTATCGACCCGGTGCACTTCGGCCTGGTGATGGTGGTGAACCTGGCCCTGGGCATGATCACGCCGCCCTTTGGCGTGAACCTGTTCGCGGCGTGTACGGTGGCCCGAATATCGGTGGACCGCATCATCAAGGACCTGATTCCCTTTGTCTTGGTGATTCTGGCCTGCCTGATGGTGATCACCTACGTGCCCGGGATCTCGCTGGGGCTGCGTGATCTGGTGTACGGGCGCTAGGGCTGTCGCTTACGTCGACTTGAAACTCAAGACGATGGCCATGACGACCACGCCGAAGTAAATCGCAATCGCGAGCGCAGTCGAGACAAACTCGATGCGCGCGCGAATCGGCGTTTTATCGGGCTGCAGCGCCGCCAGCCGCCCGATGGTGATCGAGAAGATCGAGATCAGCGCGCCGATCCACATGTAGTCGCCAAAGGTCAGGTAGTCGGTCTCTGGAATGCGGTCATTCAAGTAAATGCTGTAGGCGAAGATCGATAACAGCAAGCCGCTGAGGACCGACATCTGCGCTTCGCGCGATTGCTGCAAGGCCTTGCGCGTGACCAGGGCCACGATCAGGATCAGGGTCAGCGGCAGGCCGGCGCGCACGAGAAAGGGAATCGGCGTGCGGCGGATCTCGATCTGAAAGTCCAGTCCATCGGCGAAGCGCCCGTAGCTCCAGGGGTTCTTGACCTGAATGTATTCGGCGCGCGCCAGCGTCCACCCAGGCACCCGCAGGTTGGACATCTCGCGGGACAGGTCCGGGTAGTCGGGCAGATACCACTTCGAGGGCCGCAGCAGCAGGGTGCGGTCGTCGTCTTCCCCTTGCATCCGGATCGGTGCAATCACCCGGTCAAACGGGAACCACCGAAAGTCGCCCGAGAGCACGATCGAGCCCTTCAGGCGCGTCATGAACACGAAGCGGTTCTTCTCCACCTGCCAGTGAAAGCCCTGTGGCGTCTGCGGCTCTGGAATCGAGAGGAACTCGATGTCGGGGTTGTAGAAGATCTTCCAGACCTCCTTGGCGTCCTCGCCCACGCACTTGGTATCCGGATGCGGCTTTGCCAGCTCGTATTCGACGGTGAAGTAGAAGTCGATATCGGCCGTGGCGTCCTTGGTATTGAACTTCGTCAGGCTGTGCGGCGCGATCCCTACGCCGACTTCATAGGCCCCGGAGGGACCTTTCTTGGGCAGCAGCAGCGCCGCCCCTGGCTTGGGCTTGCAGGGATCCGCCGCGGAGGCTGGACAGATGAAGGCCAGGAGAAAGAGCCACAGGAGGAAGGTCTTGGGCATGGTGATTTTTCCTCGGAGGCGTGCGGGTGTCGGGCCATTATCCCCATGCCTACAACGTACTCAGCCGGGCCGCCGACGATTCCGGAATACGAAATATAATTTCTGCCTGATCCGTCTTCTTGCGCCCAATCCCATGCCGACCGCAAAGCCCGCAAAGCCCGCCAAGCCCGCCAAGCGCCCCGCCACGAACGAAGACAAGAGCCGCATTCAGTCCATCGGCAAGATGGTGAGCATTCTCGAGTGCTTCTCGTCGGTCAACCGCCAACTTCAACTGGCGCAGGTCGCCTCGCTGTCGGGCCTGCCGCGGCCCACCGCCCACCGCATGCTGGCCGCCATGAAGGAGATCGGCTTCATCGAGCAGGAGGCGCGCTCGGGCAGCTACGGCCTCGGCATTCGGCTGTTCGAGTTGGGCAGCATTGCACTGGCCAATATGGACATCTTGCGCGAGGCCAAGCCTTTCATGGACCGACTGTCCAAGCTATCGGACGAGTCCTCGCACCTGGGTGTGTTCAACGGCTTCGAAGTGATTGTGGTGGAGCGCGAAGAACCGGGCGATCGCTCCGCACGTGGCCTGCGGCCCAGCGAGAACTCCCCCGCTTACTGCACGGGCGTGGGCAAGGCCCTGCTGGCGTTCCAGCGACCCGAGGTGATTGAACGGGTCATCGGCATCGGGCTCAAGAGCTACACGCCCACCACCCTGTGCACCCCGCAGGCCCTGCGGGCCGAACTGGCCGCCGTACGCGAACGCGGCTACGCCATCGACAACGAAGAACATCAGATCTGGGTGCGGTGCATCGCCGCGCCGATACGCAACGCGTCGGGCCATGTGTTTGCGTCGATCAGCATCACCGGCTCGGCCGACCGCATGACCGACGCCAAGATCGACAGCCTGGCCCCCCTGGTGGTGCAGACGGCCGCCTCCATCTCCCGCCAGATCGGCTACGAGCCCACCCCGGCCTAAGGGCTGGCCGCGGCAACGGCGCTGCGCGCCGCCCACCCCCATTCCGGACACACGCAGGGAAAACCCCATTTGACGGGGCCTGGGCGCCTCTCTACATTCAAATCACATTCCGGAACATAATTCCGAATTCCGGATTTACTGTCGGCGCGGCCCGATCGCTGCGCTGCTCGGACCACCAGGAGTTACCCATGACCCGCCCCCTGTCTTTCGCCCGCCAACACCTCACCGGCGTCTTGCCGCCCATCACCATGCCCTTCGACGCCCAAGGCGAGCTGGTCAAGGGAGGCCTGCGCGAGCAGATCGACTTCATCATCAAGAGCGGGGCCAGCGGCATCGTGGCCGGCGGCAGCACCGGCGAGGGCCACACCCTGACCGACGCCGAATTCGCCGCCGTCATGAAAGAGGCCCATGACGCCACGGCGGGGCGCGTGCCCTTCCTGGCGGGCCTGATCGTGCAAAGCACGCGCGCCGCCATCGAGCGCGCCAACATGCTCAAGGGCATGAAGGTCGCCGCCCTGCAGGTCACGCCGGTGCACTACCTGTTCAAGCCGGATGCACAGGCGACGGTCGATCACTTTCGCGCCATCGCCGACGCCACCGGCATCCCGATCCTGATCTACAACGTCATCCCCTGGAACTACCTGAGCGTGGACCTGATGCTGCGCATCATGGACGAGGTGCCTGGCGTGGTCGGTATGAAGCAAAGCGGTGGCGACCTCAAGTCCATCTCCGACCTGATGCTGCATTGCAAGCCGGACAACGTGGTGCTCTCGGGCGTGGACGCCCTGCTCTACCCCGGCTTTGCCATGGGCATGCATGGCGCCATCTCCGCTCTGACCAGCGGCGTTCCGCATATCGTGGTGCGCATTCAGAAGGCGGTCCAGGCCAACGACCACGCCACCGCACGCGACCTGCACTTCAAGCTCAACGCTTTGTGGAACGCGATGAGTCACGACAACCTGCCCGCCTGCATCAAGTACGTGCAGCACCTGCAGGGAGTCCCGATGTTCGAGCCGCGCGCGCCCATGATGCGCGTGAGCGACGCACAAAAGAAAGCCATTCAGGTCGCCCTGAAGCCCCTGCTGGCCTGATCGCGTCTACCCGGTCTGCGCCAGCACAGGAACGGACAGAGACTGCCATGAAGAAGATCCTGAACCAACCGTCCGCCTATGTCGACGAGATGCTGGCCGGTCTGTGCGCCGCCTATCCCGAGCACTACACGCTGACCCACCCCCGCGTGCTCGCCCGCACCGGCGGCGCCCGACCCGGCAAGGTCGGCATCGTCACCGGCGGCGGCTCGGGTCACCTGCCCGTTTTCCTGGGCTATGTGGGCCAGGGCCTGCTCGATGCCTGTGCCGTCGGCAATGTGTTCGCGGGCCCGCGTGTCGCGGATTGCGTGGATGCGATCCAGGCCGCCGATGGCGGCGCCGGTGTGCTCACGCTGTACGGCAACTACGGCGGCGACCGCATGAACTTCGAGATGGCGCAGGAGCAGCTCGAATCGGACGCCCTGCCGCTCACCTCGGTGCGCGTGGCCGACGATGTGGCCAGCGCCTCCCCCGCCGAACGTGACAAACGCCGGGGCGTGGCCGGCATGGTCCTGGCGTTCAAGGTCGCAGGCGCTTGCGCGGCGGCCGGGCACCCGCTGGCCACTGTCACGCGTGTCGCCAGCAAGGCCGCACAAGCCTGCCGCTCCATCGGCGTGGCGCTCACCCCCTGCACCGTGCCCGAATCGGGACAGGCCTCTTTCCAGATCGCCGACACCGAGATCGAATTTGGCATGGGCATCCACGGCGAGCCGGGCCTGTGGCGCGGACCGATGAAGTCGGCAGACGCGCTCACCGACGAAATGCTGGACCTGCTGCTGCCCGAGCTGCAGCTGTCGACCGGTGACCGTGTGGCCGTCCTGGTCAACAGCCTGGGGGCCACACCGCACGAAGAGTTGTTCATCGTCTACCGCCGCGTGGCCCAGGTCCTGGCCGCACGCGGTGTGCGTCCGGTCATGCCACTGGTCGGCCGCTATGCCACCTCGATGGAGATGACGGGCCTGTCCCTGACCCTCATGCCGCTGGACGGCGAGCTGGAAACCCTGCTCACCGCACCAGCCGACTGCCCCTTCTGGAAGATCTGAGACCTCACGCGCGCATGGACACCGGACACCTGAGAGACGCTTTCTTGCGCTGGTCCTTGGCGATGGAACAGGCTGCGCCCGAGCTCAATCAACTCGACGGCGAACTCGGCGATGGTGACCTGGGCGTCACCCTGAGCAAGTGCGCCCAGAACGTGCGCGCCGCCCTGCCCCAGGCGCCTGACACGGTTCCCGGAATCTTGCGCGCCGCCTCGCAAGCCTGCGCCGACGCCTCCGGCTCGAGCTTTGGCACGCTGCTGGCCAGCGGCCTGCTCAGCGCCGCCAAATGGCTGGACGGCGGCAAGCCGATCAACGCCGCCACTCTGCCTGAACTGCTCACGCACGTGATCCAGAAACTCAGCGCGCGTGGAGGCGCGAGCCTGGGCGACAAGACGATGCTCGATGCGCTGCACGCAATCGCCCAGGCCATCGAGCGCGCGCCGACAGACGCCTCGCTGGCCCTCGTGGCGGGCGACGCCGCGGCCCAGGCGATCCAGGACTTTCGCGGTCGACCCTGCCGCATGGGCCGCGCGCGCATGTTTGCCGACAAGTCCGCCCAGCAAAACGACCCCGGCATGGTCGCCATCTGGCGCATGACCGAGAGCCTCGTGATTCCCCTTGCGTCCCCGTAAACCGTTTCCCCTCGCATCAACCCCAAGGAGTACCGCCAAGATGACCTCCCCCATGACTCGCAAGCGCACGCTGCTGGCTTTATTGGCCGGCGCAACTTTCATTGCAGTGGCGCCCCTGCAGGCCTTCGGCCAAGCCGCATCGGACTACCCCAACAAGCCCATCGAGCTGGTCGTACCCTTTGGCGCCGGCGGTGGCACCGATGTTCTGGCTCGGGTCACGGCAGAAGCAGCCAAGAAGCATTCCAGCCAGCCCATCACCGTCATCAACCGACCGGGGGCCAGCGGCAGCATCGGCCTGACGGAAGTCGTCAACGCGCGTCCCGATGGCTACAAGATCGCGATGATCACGGTCGAGATGGCCATCATTCCGCACATGGGCATCGCGAAGTTTTCCCCGGAGAGCGATTTCACGCCGCTGGTGCGCCTCAATGCCGATCCGATCGTTCTGGCGGTCAGCGCCGAGTCGCCTTGGAAGACCATCGAAGAGATGATCGATGCCGCCAAGAAATCCAAGGAGCCCCTGAGGTTCGGCAACGCCGGCACGGGCGGCGTCTCGCATCTGGCCGCCGTCGCCTTGCAGCAAAAATCGGGCACCACGTTCACCCATGCGCCGTTCCAGGGCAATGCGCCTGCGGTGGTGGCGCTGCTGGGAGGGCACATCGACGCGGTGACGGCCTCGCCCTCGGAGGTGTTCTCCTTCGTGCAGACGGGCAAGCTACGCGCCCTGGCGGTGCTGGCCGACCAGCGACTGGGCGGCGCCTTCGCCCAGGTGCCGACGATGAAAGAGCGCAACATCGATCTGTCCGTTGGCACTTGGCGCGGTCTGGCGGCACCGAAGGGCCTGCCGGCTGATGTCCTGGCTCGCCTGAGCGCCATCGCCATCCGGACGGCCAATGAGCCCGCCGTCAAGGAAGCCATGGAGAAGCAGAACCTGGGCTACTCCGTGGCCGACGGTGAAGCCTTTCGCAAGCAGATCGCCAGCGACAGCGCGCTGTACAAGCAGCTGATCGAGCAGATGGGGTTGCGGCCGCGTTAAGCGATACGTTCAATGACGCCCTAAGCGCACATCGCGAAATGACCGGTCAAAGACCGGTCATTTTTTTATGTAGGTCGGGTCGAACAAACCGCCGTCGGCCAAGTGCTCCTTGGCCAGGGACTCACACCCCCAGTAGCTTCTTGGCATCCGCCAGAGCCTTCATGGAATCGGTGTGCTTACCTTCCTTGTGTAGCTTCTCACCGTCGGCGCGCAGCTGCTTGACCTTGGCCATGTCGGCATCAGACAGCTTGGGCGACGTGGCCAGCTTGGCATCCACCACCTTCATCTCACCCGGGCAACCATGCGCCCACACGCCGGCAGCAGATACGCACAGAACAACAGACAACACCAGCTTCTTCATAGATCAACTCCTCACGCTCACCATGAGCGCGTTTGGATGATAGGGTCGCAAGGAAAGGCCAGATTAAGGGAAGGCCCTCTGGGATACCGCCAAGCCCGCGGGCAAAGAGGTCTGGTGATGCCCGTCTTCGACCGAGGTGATGTGGTCAGTGTGCCTCTGGACCCGGCGATGGGTCACGAGCAAAAAGGCACACGGCCGGGATTGGTGCTGACCCTCAAGGAATTCAACCGGCTCGGAGACGTGCTGGTCGCCCCCATCAACCAAGGCGGTGATTACGCGCGCTACGCCGGCTTTGCCGTCAGCCTCACCGGCACAGGCTGCAAGACCCAAGGGGTCGCACTCGTCAACAAGATTCGAATGCTCGATCTTGCCGCGCGCAAGGCGCGCAAGATCGAACGCGTGCCCCAGGTCGTACTAGACGATGCGCTGGGGCGCTTGAGCGCCCTGCTGGGCCCTTGACCTTAGGCCTTCGGGTCCGACAGCACCTCAGACAGCATCACGCGCCGGCCTTCGCGGGCCGAGATGATGCCCGCGCGGATCACGCCCAGGGAGCGGGTGGCGTATTCGCCGCCCGTCTCGGGCGTGCCCTGGCCGCGCACGGCCAAGGCGAACTCGTCGAGTTCATCCACAAAGGTGTCGTTCTTGGTGAAGGGCACCGACTCGGCTTTCTCGGTGCCGCGCTTGATGAAGCGCAGGCCGCCTTGCAGGTCGTAGAAAGCGCTGGCTTCCTTGCCGTAGATGTTCATCACGTAGTTCTCGGTGGCCGATGCATAGCTGGCATTGACGGTCGAGAGGGCGCCGTTCTCGTGCTGCAACAGCAGCGAGGCCACGTCGGGGTTGTCGCCCGGCAAGACCAGTTGCGCCGCCTGGCCGCTGACCGCCACGATGGGACCCATCAGGTATTCGAGCACGTCGACATAGTGCACGCCAATCTGCAGCATCACGCCGCCGGGCATGCCTTCGGCCTGGTAGCGCCAGGAGCTCAGATCGATCTTGCCCAGACGGTCACGGCTGATATTGGCCTCTGCGTTGACCAGCTTGCCGAACACACCGGCGTCGATCTGCTTCTTGATCCAGCGAAACTGCGACTCACGCCGACGCTGATAACCCAGCGCCAGCACGACGCCGCCCTTCTGGCAGGCCTCGGTGATCGCGCGGCCTTCTGCCAGGGTGTTGGCGATCGGCTTGTCCAGAAACACATGCTTGCCGGCCTCAGCGGCCTGGCGGGTGGTTTCCAGGTGGACGTTGTTGGGCGTGGTGTTGATGATGGCGTCGATCGACGGATCCGCCAGGATCGCCTCGTAGCTGGCCGCTGCGGTGCAACCGTACTTGGTCGCAAAGGCCGCCCGCTTCTCCTCGGAGCGCGTGTAGCAGGAGCGAATCACGAACTTGTCCGAACGCTGCATGGCGTCGGCCAGCACATCGGACCACCAACCCATACCCAGGCAGGCCACATTGATCGGTTTGAAAGACATCAGGTAATTCTCGGGTTAAGGGTGTCGTTATCGGATTCAGGCACGCAAGGCGCCCAGCACTTCATCCAGCATCTTCTTGGCGTCGCCAAACAGCATGCGGTTGTTCTCTTTGTAGAACAGCGGGTTGTCCACGCCGGCATAGCCGCTGGCCATGGAACGCTTCATGACAATGCTGGTCTTGGCCTTCCAGACCTCCAGCACCGGCATGCCGGCGATGGGGCTGGTGGGGTCGTCTTGCGCGGCCGGGTTCACGATGTCGTTGGCGCCGATCACGATGGCCACATCGGTGTCCGGGAAGTCGTCGTTGATCTCGTCCATCTCCAGCACGATGTCGTAGGGCACCTTGGCCTCGGCCAGCAGCACGTTCATGTGGCCCGGCATGCGACCGGCCACCGGGTGGATGCCAAAGCGCACGGTCACGCCCTTCTCGCGCAAGGTCTTGGTGATGTCGTTGACCGTGTGCTGGGCCTGGGCGACGGCCATGCCGTAACCGGGCACGATGATCACGCTCTTGGCGTCACGCAGCAGTTCGGCGGTCTCGCTGGCGCTGACGGGCACCACCTCGCCTTGCGGCTCGGCGGCCGCGCCATCGGCCTTCGCAGCGGGAGCACCCGCGCCACTGCCAAAGCCGCCCGCGATCACGCTGATGAAGTTGCGGTTCATCGCTTGGCACATGATGTAGGACAGGATCGCGCCGGAAGAGCCCACCAGCGCGCCCGTCACGATCAGCAGGTCGTTACTCAGCATGAAGCCGGTCGCCGCAGCCGCCCAGCCCGAGTAGCTATTGAGCATCGACACCACCACCGGCATGTCGGCGCCGCCGATAGCCATGACCATGTGGATGCCAAACAGCAAGGCGATCACGGTCATGATGATCAGCGGCGTCATGCCGCTTTGCACATCGGCCGCGCGAACAAACTCGGCGCCGAACCAGATCACCACCAGCAGAGCGACCAGGTTGAGCCAGTGGCGTGCAGGCAGCAGCAGCGGCTTGCCGCCGATCTTGCCGTTGAGCTTGCCGAAGGCAATCAGCGAGCCGGAGAAGGTCACCGCACCGATCAGGATGCCCAGGTAAATCTCAACCTCGTGGATGGCTTTTTCAGCGCCCTGGTACTGGACCGAGGTGTCTACATAGCTGGCGAAGCCCACCAGACAGGCGGCCAGACCCACCAGGCTGTGCATCAGCGCCACCAGTTCGGGCATCTGGGTCATCTTGACCGTCTTGGCGGCGTACAGACCGATACTGCCGCCAATCAGCAGCGCAGCAATGATCCAGGGGATACCGGCCGCCGCCACACGCGGGCCGACGATGGTGGCGATGATCGCCAGCGTCATGCCGATGACGCCGTACAGATTGCCGCGGCGAGAGGTTTCCGGGTTGGACAGGCCGCCCAGGCTGAGAATAAACAGGATGGCAGCGCCCAGGTAAGCGGCCGTGGCCAGGCTGGAGGAGATGAGACTTTGGGACATGGTCGTCTTTGCTTGTTGTTGTGGTCTCAGTTCACTTGCGGAACATGTCCAGCATGCGGCGGGTGACAGCGAAGCCGCCGAACATGTTGATGGCCGTGAGCACGATGCCGGCAAACGCCAGCCAGCGAATCAGCGCGTCGGGTCGGCCGTTGGTGCCCACCTCAGGCGGCAGGATCTGCACCAGCGCACCGATCACGATGATGCTGGAGATCGCGTTGGTCACGCTCATCAGCGGCGTATGCAGCGCGGGCGTCACGTTCCAGACCACCATGTAGCCGATGAAGCAGGCCAGCACGAACACGGTGAAGTGACCGAGGAAGGCGGCAGGGGCATACGAGCCGATCGCCCAGAAAGCCAGTGCACCCAGACCAAACACCACCGCCAGCGTCTTGGCGGGCAAGGGGCCGCTGCTGCCGTGACCATGGCCGCCTTTTTTCTCAGCGACTGCAGCGACCGGCTTGGCCGGCGGCTTGGGGGCTGCAGCCAGAGGCGGCGCGGGCCAGGTGATCTCACCGTTCTTGACCACCGTGAGGCCCCGAATGGCGTCGTCGGCCATGTTGACGTTGATCACGCCGTCCTTGGTCTTGCACAGCTCTTCGGTCAGGCGGAACAGGTTGGTGCCGTACAGCGTGGACGACTGGCGCGCCATACGCGAGGCCAGGTCGGTGTAGCCGATGATGGTCACGCCATGCTTGACCACGGCTTTGCCGGGCTCGGTCAATTCGCAGTTGCCACCCTGTTCGGCGGCCATGTCCACGATCACGCTGCCGGGCTTCATGGTCTTGACCATGTCGGCGGTGATCAGCTTGGGGGCGGGTTTGCCGGGGATCAGCGCGGTGGTGACGATGATGTCCACCTCGCGGGCCTGCTGCGCATACATCGCGCGCTGCGCGGCCTGGAAGCCTTCGCTCATGACCTTGGCGTAGCCGCCACCGCCCGAGCCTTCTTCTTCGTAGTCCACCTTGACGAATTCACCGCCCAGCGACACGACCTGGTCGGCCACTTCGGCGCGGGTGTCGTTGGCGCGCACGATCGCGCCCAGGCTGGCGGCCGCGCCGATGGCGGCCAAGCCGGCCACACCGGCGCCGGCGATGAAGACCTTGGCGGGGGGCACTTTGCCTGCAGCCGTGATCTGGCCGTTGAAAAAGCGGCCAAACGCATTGGCCGCCTCGACCACGGCGCGGTAGCCGCTGACACCAGCCATCGAGGTCAGCGCGTCCATCTTCTGGGCGCGGCTGAGCGTGCGGGGCAAGGCATCGATCGACAGCGCTGTGACCTTCTTGGCCGACAGCTGCTGCATCAGGTCAGGGTTTTGCGCGGGCCACAAAAAGCCGATCAGCGTCTGGCCTTCGTGCATCAGGGCCACTTCATCGGTGGTGGGGGCACGCACCTTGAAGACGATGTCGCTGCCGCTCCAAAGCGCAGCGGCGCTCGGCGCGATGGTCGCACCGGCTTCGACATAGGCCGCGTCGGACAGGTCGGCCAGATCGCCCGCACCTTGTTCCACGACCACGGCAAAACCGAGCTTGACCAGTTTGGCCACCGCTTCGGGGACCGTGGCCACCCGCTTCTCGCCGGGGAAGATCTCGCGCGGCACACCGATGCGCTGCGCGGTGGGGGTGGCTGCGCCAGCGGCTGGGGTCTGGTTTGAAGTGACAGAAGTCATAGGATGCGTCCTCTAGGGGGCCTCAGTTTTGCGCTGTCGCGCGCAGGAAATCGAAATCACAGCCACCGTCGGCCTGCAGGACATGGTCCTGGTACAGCTTGGCATAGCCACGCTCAGCCAGCGGGGGCCGCGCCGGCATCGCAGCGCGTCGACGTGCCAGTTCGGCCTCGTCCACGAGCAGGTCCACGCGGCGCTCCTTGATCGACAGACGAATGCGGTCGCCCGTGCGCACCAGCGCCAAGGGCCCACCGGCCGCCGCTTCAGGGGTCACGTGCAGCACGATGGTGCCGAAGGCGGTGCCGCTCATGCGCGCGTCCGAGATGCGCACCATGTCCTTCACGCCCGCGGCCGCCAGCTTTTTCGGAATCGGCAGGTAGCCGGCCTCGGGCATGCCGCTGCCGCTGATGGGGCCTGCGTTTTGCAGCACCATGATGTCGTCGGCGTGGATGTCGAGGTTGGGATCGTCGACGCGCTCGGACAGGTCCTGCAGCGAGGTAAACACCACGGCGCGTCCCTCTTTCTCGAACAGCGTCTTGTCGGCGGCCGAGCGCTTGAGAATCGCTCCGCCCGGTGCCAGCGAGCCAAACAAGGCCACCAGGCCGCCCACCGGCTCGATCGGATCGGAGGCCTTGCGCACCACGCGGTGGTCGGCCCAGGCGCCCTCCTCGGCGGCCAGGCGCTCGCCCAGGGTTTCGCCGGTGACGGTCATCGTGTCCAGATGCAGCAGGGGCTTGAGCTCGCGCAGCAAGGCGCTCATGCCGCCAGCCGCGTAAAAGTCTTCCATGTAGTTCTCGCCCGTGGGCTTGAGGTCGACCAGCACCGGCGTGGTGTCACTGAGTTCGTTGAGCAAATCCAGCGGCACGGGAATGCCCCGCCGTCCCGCCACAGCGGTCAGGTGAATGATCGCGTTGGTGCTGCCGCCCAGCGCCAGCAAGACGCGCAGCGCGTTGTGCACCGACTTGGGGGTGATGATCTGGCTGGGCCGGATGGGGTTGTGAATCAGCTGGACGGCCTGTGCGCCGCTGGCCTCGGCCGCACGCAGGCGGTCGGCGTGCACCGCCGGGATGGCCGCCGTGCCCGGCAGCGACATACCCAGTGTTTCGGCGATGCAGGCCATGGTGCTGGCGGTGCCCATCACCGCGCAGGTACCTGCGGTGGTGGCCAGTCGGCCCTCCACCACGTCAATGGTCTTGCGGTCGATTTTTCCGGCGCGATAGCTGCCCCAGAAACGGCGGCAGTCGGTGCAGGCACCCAGGCGCTCGCCCTCGTGGCGGCCCGTCATCATCGGCCCGGTCACCAGCTGAATGGCCGGCACATCGGCGGCGGCGGCCCCCATCAACTGCGCGGGCACGGTCTTGTCGCAGCCGCCAATCAGCACCACCGAATCCATGGGCTGCGCGCGCACCATTTCCTCGACGTCCATGCTCATGAGGTTGCGAAA
>Ga0315902_10005215_pt1 | contig 18406 bp, 16 predicted proteins | sample LakEriMetagenome_9_FD_203523 | JGI IMG/M metagenome (GOLD analysis project Ga0315902, IMG submission 203523) | Freshwater fungal communities from buoy surface, Lake Erie, Ohio, United States - Buoy 12 MA117 | ecosystem: Environmental > Aquatic > Freshwater > Lake > Lake biofilm | place: USA... | reverse complement strand
GCGCCGCATCTTGAAGATGCGGACCTTGTCATGACGCCCCTGGGACAGCACCGTGACCGAAACCGTGGCCCCCGCCACCAGCGGAGAGCCCACGACGATGCTCTCGCCGCTGCCCACCGCCAGAACCTGGTCGAGGGTGATTTCGGTTCCGATGTCCGCCGGCATCTGTTCTATCTTGATCTTGTCGCCGGCAGCAACCTTGTACTGCTTGCCGCCGGTTTTTATGACCGCGTACATGGGAACCTCAATGAGGGTGAATGAACTGAACCCGGGATTCTCGCCTTTTTCGGGACGAAGAACAAGCCCGCCCGCTCGCTGGCGGCTCCCGATGCCAAGCCGCCCTATAATCAGCAGCTCATGAAGCCGTCCGAGCTCTCCCCGGCGCTCGCCGCCGACCTTGCCGAGGTCGACCGGGTCATCCGTACGCGCCTTGCCTCCGAGGTCGCCCTGATCAACACGGTGGCCGAGTACATCGTCGCGGCCGGCGGCAAGCGACTGCGGCCCGCGTTGCTGCTGCTGGTGGCTCGGGCGCTCGACTATCGCGGCAACCGCCACCACCTGCTCGCGGCGGTGGTGGAATTCATCCACACCGCCACGCTGCTGCACGACGACGTGGTCGATGAATCGGCGTTGCGGCGCGGGCGGCAGACCGCCAACGCCGCCTTCGGCAATCCCGCGAGCGTGCTGGTCGGCGACTTTCTCTACTCCCGCGCTTTCCAGATGATGGTGGAGGCCGACGACATGCGGGTGATGCGCGTGCTGTCCGATGCCACCAACGTGATCGCGGAAGGCGAGGTCCTGCAGCTGCTCAACTGCAACGACCCTGATGTCGACGAGGAGCGCTACCTCAAGGTGATCCGCTACAAGACGGCTCGCCTGTTCGAGGCCGCGGCCCAGCTTGGCGCGATCCTCGCGGGCGCCTCGCCGGAGCTCGAGGCCGGAGCGGCCGAATACGGGCGGCGTCTGGGCACCGCCTTTCAGCTGATCGACGACGTGCTCGATTACTCCGGCGTCACCGCCGACATCGGGAAGAACGTCGGCGACGATCTTCGCGAAGGCAAGCCGACCTTGCCGCTGATCCATGTGATGACCCATGGCGAACCAGACGAGCGCGAGCAGGTCCGCACCGCCATCGTCGAGGGGCACACCGAGCATTTCGACGCGATCATGGCGGCCATCGAGCGCACCGGCGCCCTCGCCTACACCCGCATGCGAGCCCGCGAGGAAGCCGATGCCGCCGCCGCTGCGATCGCACACCTGCCGACTTCCGAGTTCAAGGAGGCCCTGCTATACTTGTCCGCTTACTCGGTTCAGCGAGACCGCTGAACGCCCCGCACGGCAATCCCGACTTCGGCCTGCGGCGGGCAGGGTAGGAACGATGAGCAGCATCAGGAGCCCCCGGCGTCTGCCGGCGCGGCCACATCGGGGTGTAGCTTAGCCTGGTAGAGCGCTACGTTCGGGACGTAGAGGCCGGAGGTTCGAATCCTCTCACCCCGACCATCACGATTCGCCGGCAGTGCCTCACTTGCGCCCCAGCCAGGTGCCGAGCGCCTGCCGCAGCAGCATGATGCGAACCGATTCGGCAGCCTGCCGCCGGTAGAGCAAGCCCACCGAACCCAGCGGCAGCGGCGGCTGGAGCGAGCGCCAGACGGTGCCGGGAAAAAGAGTCCACTCGGTATCGGGCGGACGCGGCAGCACGGCCACGCCAGCGCCCTCTGCGACCAATTGCAGGATCGTGAGCATCGAATCGGAATCGGCGAAGGGTCCGGGCAGGCTGATCCCTTCCTCGCGACATCGCGCCTCGATGGTCAGCCTGGGCAGCGAGGGCTGCGACTGGGCGATCCAGCGCTCGCCGAGGAGGTCCCGAAGGCCGATGTCGGCCCGCTCGGCCGCGGGATGCCCAAGCGGCAGGACGATCTGCATTTCCTCGTCGTAGCACTTCTCGAAGACCAGGCCCGAGCGCCGCAGCACCTCGTCGGGCAAGGCCGAGCGCCCGACGACCCCATCGAGATCGCCACCCCGAAGACGCTCGAGCAGATCGGACGTCAGCCCCTCGCGCAACTCGATGCGCAGGCGGCGGCCATCGGCGGCGGCGAGCTTGCGCACCGCGGGCACCAGCACCCCGAGCATCAGCGACGATGGCGCCCCGAGGCGCAGCGTCAACGGGATGTCGGCATCGGCGGAGGACACATCCTCGGCCACCCTGCCGAGTTCGGCCATCAGCAGTCGTGCGCCGCGCAGCATCGCCAGGCCGCGCTCGGTGGGGACAAGAGCCTGTTGAGAACGCTCGAACAGCCGGCAGCCGAAGAGTCGCTCGATCTCCTGCAGCGTCTTGGTCGCCGCCGGCTGGGTGATGCCGATCACCTCGGCCGCGCGGCGCAGGCTGCGGCCCTCGCCGAGCGCCTGCAGCAGCTGCAGGTGCTTGAACCGCAGACGGGCGGCGATCGCCTCGAGGGCCGGCGGTTGCGCCCTGGGATCCGGGGGGACCACCGTCACTCGGCCCGGATGCCGGCCTGCCGCACGACCGTTCCCCACTTGTCGATCTCGGCCCGGACATAGGTGCCGAACTGGGCGGGCGTCATCGGCACCGTCCAGCCGCCCATCTCGGCGATGCGCTGGCGAACCGCCGGCTGCCCGAGCACCTTGCCGATGTCGCGGTTCAGCGCCTCGACGATCGGTGCGGGCGTGCGGCCGGGGGCCATGAAACCGACCCAGACCGTGACCTCGAAACCGGGATAGCCGCTCTCGGCCACGGTGGGCACGGCAGGCAGTTCGGCGGTCCGCTGGCTGCTGGTGACCGCGAGCGCACGCACGCGGCCCGCCTTGATCTGGGGCAGCGCCGTGACCAGATTGTCGACCATCACCTGCACCTGACCACCGATGAGATCGGTCAGGGCCGGTGTGGATCCCTTGTAGGGCACGTGCGTGAGATCGATGCCGGCCCGTGACTTCAGCAGTTCGGCCGCCAGATGCCCGGACGTGGCGGTGCCGGAAGAACCGAGCACCAGCCCACCCGGCCGCGCCCTGGCGAGCGCGACCAGTTCGCCGACGGTGCCGGCGGCCACGCCGGGATTCACCAGCAGCACGTTGGGCATCGAGATCACATGGGCCACCGGCGTGAAGTCGGCCGGGGCATAGGGCAGCTTGCCGGCATAGACCCCGTAGTGCGCCGCGTTGGGTCCGATGCTGCCCATCAGCAGGGTGTAGCCATCGGGCTCTGCGCGCGCAACCGCCTGGGCACCGATGATCTGGCTGGCACCGGCCTTGTTCTCGACCACCACCGGCTGGCCCACCACCTTGGTGAGCTCGCCGGCCACGAGGCGCGCGGCCTGATCGAGGATGCCCCCGGGCGCCGCCGGGACGATGATGCTGATCGGGCGCGCCGGGAAAGCTTGCGCCCAGACGCCTGCCGACGCTGCGGCCAGGACCAGGCCCATGGCAAGACGCCGACAGGATGCGAAACGACCGAGGATCAACACGCGAAACTCCATGGGCGAAGATGAAGCATGCGGCGGGCGCCGTCATGCGACCATGCGGTCGTCGCCCGCCATGCCGTACCCGACGTCAGGCACCATGGCCAGGCACGACGAAGGCGTTTATCGTCGGACGGTGGCCGCGGGAAGTCAACGGCGCGGGCGGGCGCATGCCGAACACCCGCCCGAAAGCGGAAGGCGCATCCCACGGCGCCCCGAACAGGAGCTTGTCGATGGACACCCCCGTGTTTCGCGCGCTGCTCGAGCGCTTCACCCGCGCTGCGGAGGCTGGCGACGGCCAGGCCTTCGCCGACTGCTTCACGCCCGACGGCGTCTACCACGACTACATCTATGGCCCGCACACCGGGCGCGAGGCGATCGCCCACATGATGAGCGAGCTCTTCCATCGCGATGCGGGGCCCGATTACCGCTGGGAGATGTTCGATCCGGTCTGCGAGGGCAACCTCGGCTATGCATGGTCGCTGTCGAGCTTCACCTCGACGGTGGCCGACTATGCCGGCCGGCGCGTGATCATCGACGGCATGAGCCGCTTCGTGCTGCGCGATGGACTCATCGCCGAGTATCACGAGTCGGTCAACGGCTGCGTGGCCATGGCGCAGCTCGGCGTCGCCCCCGAGCGCATGGCCAAGGTCGCGCGGCGCTGGGCGGGCTGGCTGCAGGCGCGCCCCGCCGCCCTCGAGTACCTGTCACGCCCCAAGGGCAGCCGCCGCGCGGGCGGCTAAGCCCTTACGAATGCCCCCTGCCCGCACGGAGCCCCTCATGAGCACCCCCGGCTTTCGCATCCTGCCCCGCATTCACACCAGCCCGAGTCTGGTCGCGCTCTTCGAGGGCCTGCCCACTTCGATCATCAGCGACGCGATGAACCGCCTGACCGGCACCCACGGGCTCGCCGCCCGCCACCGGCCCGGCACCATGGTGTACGGCACCGCACTGACCGTGCGGGTGCGCAGCGGCGACAACCTGATGATCCACAAGGCGCTGCAGCTCGCGCGCCCGGGCGACGTGCTGGTGATCGACGGTGGCGGTGTCACCGACCGCGCGCTGATCGGTGACATCATGAAGAACGTCGCGCGCTCGCGCGGCGTGGTGGGCGCGGTGGTCGACGGCGCGATCCGCGACAGCGCGAGTTTTCGCGACGACGACTTCGGCTGCTGGTCACGGGGCGTGACGCACCGGGGCCCGCACAAGGATGGGCCGGGCGAGATCAACGTTGCGGTCAGCATCGACGGCAATGTCGTCGAGCCGGGTCAGGTCGTGGTCGGCGACGACGACGGCGTGGTGTTCATCGCGCCCGGCCAGTGCGAGGCGATCGCCGCCGCCGCGCGCCGCCGCGCCGCCGACGAGGCGGCCACGCTCGCGGCGATCGCCGGCGGCCGCCACGACGACGCCTGGATCGACCAGAGCCTGCGCGCCAAGGGCGTGCTGGCCGGCTGAGCCGCAGCCGCCGGGGATGTTCCCCGCCTTTCCCTCACCAGCGATCCGGTTCCACCGATCGTTCCGCGGAGCCCCTCATGGCCAACCTCCCCGCACATGTCGTGCGCTTCGATGCCTGGGTCGATCCCGCCTTCGATGCGCGGCTGTCACGCGAGCCCGGCCTCGCGCTCGCGGTGCACCCGATGCCTGCCACCCCCGGGGCCGCGCGCGCGGCGCTTGCCGGCGCGCACGTCTACCATGTGTCGGCGGCCCGCGACGAACTGCCCGCGCACTGCCGCGTCGGGCCCGAGCTGCTCGCGCAGTGCCCGAGTCTGCTGTGCGCCTCCTCCTACGGTGCCGGCTACGACCCGATCGACGTCGCCGCCTGCACCCGCGCCGGCGTCGCGGTGGTCAACCAGAGCGGCGGCAACGCGGTGTCGGTGGCCGAGCACACCCTCGGGCTGATCCTCGCGGTCACCCACCGCATCGCCGAGAGCGACCGCCGGCTTCGCGTCGAACGGGGACTCTCGCGCGAGTCGCTCACCGGTACCGAGATCGCCGGCAAGACCCTCGGCCTGGTCGGGCTGGGCAACGTCGGGCGCCGGGTGGCGACGCTCGCACGCGCCTTCGGACTGCGGGTGCTCGCCACCGACCCCCTGCTCGATGGCGAAGAGATCCGCCGCCGCGGCGCCGAACCCTGCGCACTGGCCGACCTGCTCGATCAGGCCGACATCGTCTCGCTGCACTGCCCGCGCGACGCCGGCACGACGGGCATGATCGACGCGGCGGCGCTCGCCCGCATGAAGCGCGGCGCGATCCTGGTGAGCACGGCACGCGGCGGCATCCATGACGAGCGGGCGCTCGCGGACGCGATCGCCGACGGCCGGATCGCCGGCGCCGGGCTCGACGTCTGGGAGCGCGAGCCACCGCCGCCCGAACACCCGCTGCTCGCGCTGCCGACCGTGGTCGCCACCTACCACACCGCAGGCGTCACCCACGAGGCCCGGCGCAACATGGCGACGATCTCGGCCGAACAGATCGTCGCACTCATCGCCGGCGAACGCCCGCCCCGGCTGGTCAACCCCGAGGTCTGGCCGCATTACGCCGAGCGCTTCGCGGCGATTCTCGGGCGCGCGCCAGCCGCGCCCAGCGGCCAGCTCGCCAGCGGCCGGTAGCGCACGCCGCCAGGCTCGCTGACCGAGCGCAGCAGCGCCAGCCGGCGCACGGGCATCACGATCGGCGGATCGATCGCGGCGAGCGCCGGCGCGGGCGCGCGCCGGACCTTGCGCAGCAGCGTCAGGTGCGGCACGAGCGCGCGTCGGTCGACGCTGAGGCCCGCGGCGAGGCATTCGCGCGCCAGAGCCTCGTGCAAGGCCAAGAGCGCCATCGGCGCCCGCGCGGGGCCGCCCCAGACAACCCCGGCCTGCCCGAACCAGCCGATGCGCTCGATTGCCAGCGTCATCGGCGCGGAGGTCGCAGCCGCCCGTTGTCCGGCCAGCGCGACGGACGCGATCCGCTCGGGCGCCAGCTGTCCCAGGAAGAGCAGCGTCAGGTGAAGGTTGGTGGCGGGCACGATGCGCGCCGCCTGACCGGCCGCCAGGCCAACCGCCAGACCGTGCAGCCGACCGCGGGTGCGGGGGCCGGGCATCAGCGCGAAGAACATCCGCCAGGCCGGATTCATGCACGGAGCTCGCGGATGTGCTTCACTTCGCCCCGTCATGTGGAGCTTCGTCGCCGCGGTCTTCCTGCTGCTCATCACCCCGGGCCCGGGCGTGCTCTCGATCGCCGGGGTGGGCTCCGGCTTCGGATGGCGCGCCGGGGCCGGCTACCTCGTCGGGCTGTGCGCGGGCTCCAACCTCGTCGGGGTATTCGTCGTCTCGGGCCTGGCGGCGATCGTGCTGTCGATCCCGTGGCTGCGGATGGTGCTGATGATCGCCTCGATCGCCTACCTGACGTGGCTGGCTGCGAGGATCGCCTTCTCCGGATCGCGGGTGGGTTTCGACCAGGCCGCGCGCCCGCCGGGCTTCGTCGACGGCCTCACGCTGCAGCTGATCAATCCGAAAGCCTACGTCGTGAACACCGCGCTGTTCACCGGCTTTGCGTTCTGGCCGGACAGCCTGATGGTCGAGACGCTGCTGAAGTTTGCGATCATCAACCTGATCTGGGTGCCGATCCACCTCGGCTGGCTGGGATTCGGCGTGGCACTGCGCCGGCTCGAACTGCCGCATCGGGTGCAGCGCGCCATCAACATCGTGATGGCGCTCGCGATGCTCGGCGCAGTGGCGCTGGCCGTGCTCAGCTCTCCTCCCAGATGACCGTGCGGCTCTGCGAGACCCAGCGCTCGTAGCGCTGCCCGTAGGACTCCTCGATCCGGTTGCGCTTGACCTTGAAGGTCGGCGTGACGAAGCCGTTGTCGACGGTCCAGGGGGTGGTCACGACGACCAGGCAATCGAGCCGCTCGTGCGGATCGAGCGTCGCATTGATGCCGGCGAGGTGCGAGGCCAGCGAGCTCTCGAGTTCGGCGCGCAAGGCCGGCGTGCGTGACCGCTGCGCGGCCTCGGGGTTGAGCATCACGATGCCCAACGGCTGCCCGAGGTTGGCGCCGGTGACCACGCAGGCCTCCACCGAGGTGTGCATCACGAGGCGGTCCTCGATCGGCGCCGGCGCAACATACTTGCCCTTGCTGGTCTTGAACAGGTCCTTGACCCGACCGGTGATGCGCAGGTTGCCCTCGGCGTCGAGCTCACCCTTGTCGCCGGTACGCAGCCAGCCATCCTCGGTGAAGGTCTGGCGGGTGAGTTCGGGCTCCTTGTAATAGCCGAGCATCAGGCCCTGGCTGCGCACCTGCACCTCGCCCGACTCGGGATCGACGCGCGACTCGACGCCCTCGTAGGGCCTGCCGACCGTGCCGGGGCGCGGCAGCCCGGGCAGCGTAGCATGCGACACGCCGCAGTTCTCGGTCATGCCGTAGACCTCGACGATCGACAGCCCGAGGGTTTCGTACCAGCGCAGCAGGTCGGGCGGCATCGGCGCGGCGCCGCCGGCGGCGAAGCGGCACTGGTCCAGGCCGAGCGCCGACAGGATCTTGCGGCGCACGATGCCGCGCAGGATCGGGATCTTCAGCAGCCGCGCGAGCTTGTCGGGCGGCATCTTCGCGCTGACGCCCTGCTGGAACTTCACCCACAGACGCGGCACCGAGAAGAAGGCCGTCGGGCGGGCGCGCTGCAGGTCGGCGGTGAAGGTATCGAGCGAGTCGGCGAAGAAGATGTGCACGCCGAGCGCGAGCAGCGAGTGCTCGACCAGCATGCGCTCGGCCACGTGCGCGAGAGGCAGGTAGCTGAGCATCCGGGAATCCGGATCGAGCGTCACGCGCTTGAGGCCCGCCTGGATCGACCAGGCGAAGGTCGCGAAGCTGTGCATCACGCCCTTGGGCATGCCGGTGGTGCCCGAGGTGTAGATTATGGTGGAGAGCTCGTCGCCGCCCCGCACCGGCTCGCCGGTCATCGGCGCGGTGTCGGCGATGATGCGCTCCCAGGTCGGGTAGTCGTTTTTCGGCGACAGCGGGTAGCTGATGCACGGCAGGTCGGCCGGCACGCCCGGCTTCATCGCCTCCCACCCGTCGAGCTTGCCGACGAACAGCAGCTTCATCTCGCTGTGCTCGACGATCTGCGTGATGGTGGTGGGCGCGAGCGTGGGATAGAGCGGCACCGAGACATGGCCCGCCATCCAGATCGCGAAATCGCTCATCAGCCAGTGCGCGCAGTTCTTCGAGAGGATGCCGATGCGCGATCCGGCGGGAAAACCGAAGCTCGCGAGGTGCGCGGCCATGCGCCGCGATTCGTCCATCAGCTGGCGCCAGGTGTACTCGCGCACCACGCCACCGCCCATCGGCTGCGTGAGCACGACCTTGTCGGGCGCGGTCTTTTCCCAGTGGTAGAGGCGCTGAAGCGCGAGTGCCTGCGGATCGACGTCGGTCCGGCTCATCGGGGTCTCCTGCGGGTGTCGGGGGCGGGCCTGCGGGCTTGCGGCCGCCTCATTTGGAAAGCGTGAATCAGTCTGCCACAGCCGGCGCGGGGCGGTACATTCCCGCGCGCGCATCACGCCTATGCATGCCTGCCATGGTCAGGGCGGCGAGGCGACCGGTTTGCGCAACATCGGTGCCGTGGACCACAGCGGCAGCAGCAACAGCAGGTAGAGCCAGGCCGACAGCGCGAACACATCGGTCACCGCGAGCGTGTAGGCCTGCTGGTCGATCAGTCGGTTGACGAGCGCCAGGGATTGCGTCTCGGCAACGCCCGTCTCCCGGAGCGTCTGCAGCGCCGGCAGAGCGCCCGGCCCCTGCAGGTCGACCGCCTCGGTCAGGCGGGCGTGGTGCAGCACCGCACGCCGCTCCCACAGGGTGGCGAAGACCGAGGTGCCGACCGCTCCGGCCACGAAGCGCGCGAAGGTGCTGAGGCCTCCCGCGGCCGGCAGCCTCGCCGGCGGCAGCCCGGAATAGATGATCGCCTGCAGCGGAATGAAGTAGAAGGCGGTCGCCGCGCCCTGCAGCAGCGTGGGCAGCAGGATGGTCCAGAGGTCGGCATCGACCGTCACGCGGGCGCGCAGCCACAGCACCAGTGCATAGCCGAAGAAGGACAGCGTCGCGAGGGTGCGCGGCTCGAAGCGCGCGAGATTGCGACCCACCCACGGCGACAGCATGATCGCGAACACGCCCACCGGAGCCAGCACGGCGCCAGCCCAGGTGGCGGTGTAGGCCATGTGCTGCTGCAGCCACAGCGGCAGCAGCACGACGTTGCCGAAGAACAAGCCGTAGGACACGGAGAAGGCGATCGTTCCGAGCGTGAAGTTGCGCTGCGTGAACAGCCGCAGATCGACCACCGGATGACGCTCGGTGAGCTCCCAGGCGAGGAAGAAGACGAAGCCCACCGCGGCGACCAGCCCGAGCGTGACGATCAGGTCGGAATCGAACCAGTCATGCTCCTTGCCGAGGTCGACCATCAGCTGCAGCGCGCCAACCCAGATCACCAGCAGCGCCAGGCCGGCGTAGTCGAGCGGCGCAGGCCCGTGCGGCGACTCGCGATCCCGATAGACCGACCAGGTCATCGCCGCCGACAGCAGACCGACCGGGATGTTGATGTAGAAGATCCACGGCCACGCGATGTTGTCGGTGATCCAGCCGCCGAGCAGCGGCCCGACCACCGGCGCCACCAGCACCGTCACGCCCCAGGCCGCCATCGCGGTGCCGGCACGTGCGGGCGTGTAGCTCGCGAGCAGCAGCACCTGCGAGATCGGGATCAGCGGCCCGGCCGCCAGCCCCTGCAGCACCCGCGCCAGGATCAGGATCTCCAGCGAGGGCGCCGCCCCGCACATCCACGAGAACAGCGTGAACGCGAGCACGCTCCACACCATCAGGCGCACCTGACCGAAGCGCCGGGCGAGCCAGCCGGTGAGAGGCACCGCGATCGCGTTGGCCACGCCGAAGGAGGTCACGACCCAGGTGCTTTGTGCCGGACTCACGCCGAGGTCACCAGCGATGGCCGGCAGCGAGACGTTGGCGATCGAGCTGTCGAGCACCGTCATGAAGGTGGCGAGCGACACGCCGAGCGTGCCGACGATCGCGCTAGCCCCCTGCAGCGGTGGGTGCGACACGGCAGGCGCGCTCATCGCGCCGGCGCCGTGGCGCCGGTCGCGCCGGCGAGCGGCGCCGGGCCGGCGAGCGGCGCCGGGCCGGCAGGCGACGCCGGCCGCGGCGGTCCGGCACACCAGAGAGGAAGCAGCAGCAGCACGAAGATCAGCGCCGACAGATGGAAGATATCGGTCGCGGCCATCGTGTATGCCTGACGATCGATCACGCGATCGATGTAGGCCGCCACCTGGGTACCCGCCAGACCGGCTTCACGCAGGCTGTCGGCGAAGCGCAGCCCTTCCGAGTGACCGGCGGCGAGTTGCTCGACCAGATGCGCATGGTGCATCGTCGCCCGATGCTCCCAGAGGGTCGTGCCCACCGAGGTCCCGAAGGCGCCGGCACTCACCCGCAGGAAGGTGCTCAGCCCGGCCGCGGCCGGCCGGCGCGACAGCGGCAGCCCGGCATAGATGATCGACTGCAGCGGGATGAAGAAGAAGGCGGTGGCCACGCCCTGCAGCAGGGTGGGCACGAGGATGGTCACGATGTCGACATCGGTCGTGAAGTGCGATCGCATCCAGAGTGCCGCCGCGTAGACGCTGAAGGACACCGTCGAGAGCACACGCGGATCGATGCGACCGATCATCCGCCCGACCCAGGGTGAGAGCAGGATCGCCACCACCCCCATCGGCGCGATCGACGCCCCGGCCCAGACCGCGCTGAAGCCCATGTGCTGCTGCAGCCAGATCGGCAGGATCACCGCATTGCCGAAGAACAGGCCGAAGGCGATCGACAGTGCCACGGTGCCGAACAGGAAGCTGCGACCTCGAAACAGGCCGAGATCGACCACCGGATGCCGCTCGGTGAGTTCCCAGGCGAGGAAAAACAGAAAGCCGGTCAGCGCGATCAGCCCGAGCCCGACGATCGCCATCGACTCGAACCAGTCGAGTTCCTTGCCGAGATCGAACATCAGCTGCAGCGACCCCACCCAGATCACCAGCAGCGCGAGCCCGGCGTAATCCAGCGGCGCCGGACCGTGCGCCGACTCCCGCGAACCATGCACACTCCAGATCAGCAGCGCCGACAGCAGTCCGACGGGAATGTTGATGTAGAAGATCCAGGGCCAGGCGATGTTGTCGGTGATCCAGCCGCCGAGCAGCGGCCCCACGACGGGTGCGACCAGCACGGTCATGCCCGAGGCCGCCAGCGCCGTGCCCGCACGCGCCGGCGGATAGCTCGACAGCAACAGCGTCTGCGACAGCGGCACCATCGGACCGGCCGCGAGCCCCTGCAGCACGCGCGCGGCGACCAGCGACTCCAGCGAGGTCGCGAAACCGCACAACCACGAGAACAGCGTGAACGCGAGCACGCAGACGATCATCAGGCGCACCTGCCCGAAGCGGCGCGCCAGCCAGCCGGTGAGCGGCACCGAGATCGCGTTGGCCACCCCGAAGGAGGTGATCACCCAGGTGCCCTGCGTCGGGCTCACGCCCATGTCGCCGGCGATCGCCGGCACCGATACGTTGGCGATCGAGCTGTCGAGCACCGTCATGAAGGTGGCCAGCGACACGCCGAGCGTGCCGGCCACCAGCGCCGCCCCCTGCAGCGGCGGCGGCGGCACCGGCGCGAGCGGCGACGCCCCCGCCACCTAGGGCTTCCCGGCGTTCTCGGCGATGATCGCTCGCACGATGGCGTCGGCGGCGGCGCGCGCGGCATCCTCGCCGGGCTGCGCCGGTGCCGGTGCGCGCGGCGCCTGCGCGAGGCTGGGGCCGTCCTGCTTCGTGACGTCGACGCTCACCCGCATCGACAGCCCGACCCGCAGCGGGTTGGCGGCGACTTCCTTCGGATCGAGCGCGATGCGCACCGGCAGGCGTTGCACCACCTTGATCCAGTTGCCGCTGGCATTTTGCGCCGGCAGCAACGCGAAGGCCGACCCGGTGCCGGCTCCCATGCCGTCGATGGTGCCGTGATAGGTCACCTTCGAGCCGTAGAGATCGGCCTGCAGCGTCACCGGCTGGCCCAGCCGCAGATTGCGCAGCTGACCTTCCTTGAAGTTAGCATCGACCCAGGGCTGCCCGAGCGCGACGACCGACATCAGTGAGGCGCCTGCCTGCACGCGCTGGCCGACCTGGACATTGCGTCGCGCGACATAGCCGCCGATCGGCGCGACCAGGGTCGTTCGGTGCAGCGCAAGCTGTGCCTCGTGCACACGCGCCGCCGCGCGCAGCACCGCCGGATGCCGCTCGACGCGGATTCCCTCGGTGAGCACCTGATTGGCCGCGAGCTGGGCGCGTGCCGCCTCGACGGCGGACTGCGCCGCCTGCGCATGGCCACGCAATGCCGCTGCCTGCGCCTGCGCATGCTCGAACTCCTCGCGCGCGACCGCACCCGCCTCGAGGAGCGGCTCGCGCCGGGCGGCATCATCCACGGCACGCTTGAGGTCGGCACCGATGCGCACGAGCTCGGCCTGGCGGGCGGCCACCTGCGCCTCGAGGGCGGCGTTGCCGGCGTACAGCGTGCGCGTCTCGCGCACCGTCTGGGCGAGCTGTGCACGCGCCTGCTCGAGCGCCACCTGAGCATCGGCGGCGTCGAAGCGCACGAGCACCTGCCCCGGCCGCACCAGATCGGTATCGTCGGCAAGCACCTCGGTGACCGTGCCGGCGAGTTGCGGCGTGATCTGCACGACCGTCGCCTGGGCGTAGGCATTGTCGGTGGTCTCGACACCCCGCAACACCATCGCGTAGTAGATCGCGTAGGCCATGGCGGCGACGCTGACGAGGGCGGTGACCCGCAACATCGCACGGGTTCGGCGGCTGTTGCCCGGGACTGGAGAAGGCTGACTGGAAGATTCGCTCATGGACGGCAGGTGATGTCGTTGTTCGAAGAAGGCGGCGGCGCAGGCGCATTCAGTCCGGCATCGGCCACCGGATACTCAGCGCGAGGCCTCCGACGTGTAGCCGCCGCCGAGCGCCCGGATCAGCGCGAAATGGCCGTCGATCAGCTGTGCCTGCAAGTCGATCGCCTGCTGGCGCTGAGCCAGTACGCCGCCCTCGGCGGCAAGCACCGCCTGCCGGGTCCCGAGACCCGCCCGAAGCCGCTGCTGGGCGATTCCGAGGCCGGCATCGGCGGCAGCGCGGGCGCGCAGCTGCTCGGCCTGCTGAGAGGCCACCGCGCGCAGCACGCCAAGCCGGTCGGCGACATCGCGCACCGCGTCGAGAAGTGCCTGGTTGTAGCTTTCGATCGCGGCATCGAGATCGGCCTCGCGGCCGCGCAGGTTCGCGCGCAGACGGTCGGCTTCGAAAAGCGGCAGCCGAATCGCCGGCGAAACCGCCCCCTGCCAGCTGTCGGTACGAAGCAGTCGGTCCAGCCCGATGCTGTTGAGCCCGAGGAAGGCGCCAAGGTTCACATTGGGATAGAAGCGTGTGCGCGCCTCGTCGACATCCCGCAGCGACACCTCGACCCGCGCCCTGGCGGCATCGAGATCGGCGCGCCGGCCGAGAAGATCCGCGGGCACATCGCGCGGCACCGCGAGGCGCGGTCCGAAGCTCAGACGGGGAGCAAGCGCATCGAGCGCTGCCGGCGGCTGCGCACTGAGGTGAGCGAGAGCCCGACGCGTCGCACCGATCGAGGCTTCGACGACCTCGCGCTGCAGCCGGGCGTCGGCCACCGCGGCCTGCGCCGCGGCCAGCGGCCGGGCATCGTCGACACCCGCCTGCAACCGGCGCGCCGCGAGCGCCGCCTGCGCCTCCCGACCGGCATTCAGCTCATCGAGCACCGCCCGTTGTTCGACCAGTCGGGCGAGCTGCACATAGGTCTGCGCAATCTGGGCCGCCAGCAGCGAACGCGCGGCCTGCAGTTCGGCCTGCGCGGCGCGCTCGCGGCCGAGCGCCGCCTCCAGCGCGATGCGCTGGCGGCCGAAGAAATCGAGCTCCCACACAAAGCCCGTCTGCAGGTTCGCGATCGTGCGTACCTTGCCGGCGACGGTAGCCGGAAACAGGCCGTTGGCGGAATAGCGTTGCCGGTTGAGATCGGCGCCGGCGCTGAAGCTCGGTTCGAAGGCGGCCTGCGCATCGTCGATGATCGCCTGCGCGCCCGCCAGTCGGGCTTGTGCGATCCGCAACCCCGGCGCGCCGGCCAGGGCGCGCTCGATCAGCAGGGCGAGCGCCTCCTCGCCGGCCTCGTGCCACCAGGCGGGCGACAGCGCCGGGGTTGTCACCGTCGGATCGACGCCCGCCGCCTTCGGCTCGAGCGGTACCGCGGTCGGTCGTGACGGCCCGGGCGACGCGCACGCGCCGAGCAGCAGCACCAGCGCCAGCGCCACGACCCGGGCGACAGAAGATTGTTCAAGCTTTATTTGCATAGGCAACTAAATAGGCGAAACCCGGGATGTGGGTCCTGGTTCATGGCCGGCAGACGCAGCGGGTGCGGCGAGCGGCAGCGCTATCGATGGCCATCAGCGCGAGCCGCGCACCACGTCGGCATTGGCCAGCATCCGGCGCAGCAGGCTCTTCAGCTGATCCCACTCCGCACGGCTGAAACCGGCGAGGTAGCCATTGAGAACCTCCGCGATCGCCGGCGGCACCTTGTCGGCGGCGAGTATGCCGTCGGCGGTGAGCTCGATGTTGACGACCCGGCGATCGGCTGTCGAGCGCACCCGCCGGCACAGACCCTTGGCTTCGAGACGATCGAGCATCCGGGTCATCGCACCGGCATCGGCCCGGCACTCGCGGGCGAGCTCCGCCACGGTTTCAGCTGCCCCGAGCCGCAGCTTGAACAGCGGCATCCACTGCGCATTGGTCAGGCCGTGAGGCTCGAGGCGCGACTCGGTCGCCTGCGCCATGCCGTTGAGCACCTGGCGCATCAGGTTGCCGATGCTCTCGTCGGCCGAGTAGCGGTCGGCCCGGTAGAAGCGCGCGGGCGCGGGCGCTCGGGGCGCCCTGGCCGCGCCCCCCTCCCGGACCCGCGATCCGGTGGGCGGGGGCGACTCTCTGGGGTCAGTCGCCGGCACGGATGCCGTACTCGCGAACCACGCCAGCCCAGCGGGCCATCTGCGGATCGAGGAAACGGGCCAGTTCGTCAGGCGACGAGGCAAGCAGATTCATGCCCTGACCGACCAGCCGATCGCGGATCGCCGGATCGCGCAGCGCGGCGGCGACTTCCGCGTTGATCCGCTGCACGATCGCGGGCGGGGTGCGGGCGGGTGCGAACATGCCCCACCACGCCAGCGCCTCGAAGCCCGGGATGCCCTGCTCGGCCACGGTGGGTACGTTCGGCAACGCCGGATCGCGCTGCGCGCTGGTGACCGCCAGCGGCACGAGCACACCGCTTCGGATGTGCGGGGAGAGCAGCGCGCTGGTGGCCATCGCGATCGGCACATGCCCGGCGATCGCATCCTGCACCAGAGGTCCGCCGCCCTTGTAAGGAACATGGGTGGTCGAGAACTTGCCCTGTGCGTTCATCTGCGTCATGGCCAGATGCGCGAGGCTGCCCGAGCCGATGGTGCCGTAGGAGATCGCGCCGGGCTTTTCGCGGGCCGCGGCCACCAGCGCACTGAAGCTGCGGTAGGGCTGCGAGTTGTGCGCCGTGATCACCATCGCGCCGGTGGCGATCAGCATCACCGGTGCGAGATCGTTGCGGGTGTCGAAGGGCATGTTGGGGATCAGGCTGGGATTCACCGCGTGCGTGTCGAACACGATCACGAAGGTGTAGCCGTCGGGCGCCGACTTGGCGACCATGCCGGTGCCGATCGAGCCACCAGCGCCCGAGCGGTTCTCGACGATCACCTGCTGCCCGAGCGCCTTCGAGAGCGGCGGCGCAAGCAGGCGCGCCAGCAGATCGGTGGTGCCGCCGGGCGGAAACGGTGACACCAGACGGATCGGCTTGCTCGGCCAGGCATCGGCCTGCGCCGCGGCGCCAGCCGCGACGACCGTCAGCAGCAAGCCCGCCAGCAGGCGCGCGAGGTTGGGGAACCGGAACATCGGCAGTCTCCTCGTGCGGCCGTGGGCGGGTCGCCCGTACGGCTCGTGCGGCGATCTTACTTCAGGGCCGCCACTGCCGCGACTGTCGAGGGCGAGGGTACGGTGCCGACGCCTACATCGTGCGACCGGTTCCGGTCCAGTAAGGCGCTCGCAGGTCCTTTTTCAGGACCTTGCCGAGGGCGTTGCGGGGAAACTCGGTCCTGAACTCGACCTGATGAAGCCGCTGATGCCGCCCGAGACGCGCGTTGGCCCACGCGAGGATCGCCTCGGCGTCGGCGTCGGCGTCGGCGCGCGGAATCACCAGCGCGAGGGGTGTTTCGCCCCACTTCGCGTGCGGAATACCGATGACCGTCACGTCGGCCACCGCCGGATGCCCCGCGACCACGTCCTCGAGATCGCGCGGAAAGACGTTGAAGCCCCCGGAGATGATCATGTCCTTCTTGCGATCGACGATGCTGAGGAAACCGTCGGCATCCAGCCGGCCGATATCGCCCGAGCGGATGAAGCTGCGGCCGCGCGCATCGCGCCAGATCAGCGCGTGGGTTTCCTGCGGCCGGTCGTGATAGCCGGCCATCATCCCCGCGCCGTAGCCCGCGATCTCGCCGATCTCGCCACGCGGCAGTTCGCACCCTTCCTCGTCGACGATCGCGATCTCGAAACCGAGCACCGGCGTGCCGACGGTGTCAGCCTTCTCCGGGGGGTGCGAGGGCTTGAGCATCGTCGCAAAGCCCTCGGAGAAGCCGTAGATTTCGTGCAGCACCGGCCCGAAGCGCGCGATCACTGCGCGCTGGGTCTCTCGTCGCAGCGGCGAGCCGGCGCACAGCATCATGCGCAGCGACCCGGTCTTCGCATCCGCGAGCCCGGGATCGGCGAGCAGCATCTGGAACTGTGAAGGCACCATGAAGGTATGCGTGATCCGCTCGGCAGCCACCAGCGACAGAAAGGCTGCGGTATCGAAGCCGGGCATCACCACCAGCGTGCCGCCGGCGAACAGCACCGGCAGCATCACCAGCCAGGTGCCATTGGAATAGAGCGAGGTGGTGGTCAGCGCACGCGCGGTGTCGGTGAAGCCCATCTCGACCGCGTTCGAGAAGGCCCAGTGGAGCCGCGCGCGGTGGGTCTGCACGATGCCCTTGGGCAGGCCGGTGGTACCGGAGCTGTAGATGATGTTGAAGGGGTCGTCGCTGCGCAGCACGACCGGCGGGACCACGCCATCGCCGGCGCCGAGGAAGACTTCGAAGTCCTGCCAGCCGGGCAGCGAGCCGTGAACCGCCACGAAGCGATCGGGCGCGATGGCCTGCAGCACCGGGCGCGAAGGCTCGAGCCGCGCTCGGAACTCGCCGGTGGCGAACACCGCGCAGGCACCGCTGTCGGCCAGCAGCGCCGCCAGTTGCGCGCCGGTCAGCAGACCCGAAAGCGGTACCGCGCAGGCTCCCGCCCGCACGATCCCGAAGATCACTTCAAGCGTCTCGACGCAGTTGCCCATCAGCACGCCGACGCGATCGCCGCGGCCGATGCCGCGCGCAGCCAGCGCAGCCGCCATCCGGTCGATGTTGCGTCCGAAGTCGCCCCAGGTGCGGCGAACCTCGCCGCAGATCACCGCCTCGCGGCGCGGAAAGAAGCGCGCGTGACTGGCGAAGAGCTCCGGGATGAAGACCTGCGGATCGTCGAGTACCTGCATGAGGGCGCCCGTGTGGCGGTGAAAAATGAAGCGCCGCGGCATCGACAGCTTGCCGCGGCGCAACGGGCGCGTGACCGGACGGCCACGCGCTCAGGGGGATGCCAGCCTTCGGCCGGCTCAGGCAGGACTCAGGGTCCGTAGACCTTGCCGAAGCTCGCCCACTTCTTGCCGTCCCAGCGCACCAGCTGCTGACGCTCGATCGGGAAGAAATCATCCG
>Ga0315902_10005214_pt1 | contig 18406 bp, 16 predicted proteins | sample LakEriMetagenome_9_FD_203523 | JGI IMG/M metagenome (GOLD analysis project Ga0315902, IMG submission 203523) | Freshwater fungal communities from buoy surface, Lake Erie, Ohio, United States - Buoy 12 MA117 | ecosystem: Environmental > Aquatic > Freshwater > Lake > Lake biofilm | place: USA... | reverse complement strand
GCTGACAAAACAGTATTGCTTGGAAAATTTACAGTGCAGAATCCGGATAAAAGTAAGAAAACTCAAATAAAAGTTACCTTGACCGTAGACACCTCCGGAATCCTCCATGTGTCCGCTATAGATACAGCGAGTCAAGCGGAAATCCTCAAAGACAAAGTGGATTTTTATGAAGAGAATTCTGGGTTAAATGATCCCGAGATAACTTCAGAAATCGAAATTCAAGCGAAAAAGAAAATGGAAACAATTACCCCCCTAACTTCCAGTCGAAACTTTAATAGGGATGTATCGGCAATTCATACAGGACCTGAAATATTTCTGGACGCAAGCAATGTTGCTCATGAGGGCATTGCGACTCCAACTTTTGAACACGTGGAATCGTGCCGAAATGAGCTCAACAATTTATATAAAAATTCTCTTATACACGTGATAGCTGATGCTACTTTTCTGCACAAGTTACAAGGAGATGATAAGAAGAGATTTTCGAACGCAATCAAAAATAATGAGGTAATTACACCGGCGGCAGGGGCTATCGGAAAAGCAGATCGTTTGATTCTGGAATTTGCAAATAGGAAAAAGAATTCAATTGTCGTAAGTAACGATAGTTTTCAGGAATTCCAAGTCGAGTTTCCTTGGCTTCGCACGGGCGATCGACTTTCAGGAGCCAAATTTCTTGATGGAATTTGGGTGTTTCAACCACGAATTCCACCTGCACCACGCCTAGCTTGAGGACTTTTTGATGACACAGTTTTATGTGGGGCCTCTCAAATTGAGCCTTCAAGGGGCTTTGAACGCTCAAGTGAAACCAATTGGATCAACAGACGTAAAAGATGCGGTGCAGCATATAGCTTTCTGTACTGGACCTGATGACATTGCTTTTGAGTGTGCATACACAGTTTTTACCGATAGTAATGCAGGCGACGTTCGCGTTCTAAATATTCTCGATACTCCCTCTCCTTATTCGAGGCTGGCCCAAGGTGGACGCCTGGGTATCGCATCGCTGGGTGATCGGAATTACTGCGAGCTCAGAGCAATGAAATTCACTTCAGAAAATTGGAGCAATTTACTTCGTGCATCGCTAAAGGAGATGAATGATTGGCTCGAAGAAGACGTAAATAAATTACTTCAGTCCCACGGCGCTAGCCCAATCGGAACCAGAGCGGCCATTTTTGGTGATAGCGGGCCACGCCGAGATGACTTAGCAGTGGCCTTTGATCAAAACAACATTCTTGTTCCTCTCGTAGCCTATGTACTAACGCGCCCCTTGCCATTGTTGAAGGGGATTAGAAATGTCCGGTAAGTTGATTTTGCCCAGTCACGACGATGAAAATCAATTTGAACAACTTTTATTCGGCTCTGTTATGTTCCTTGGTGAAGAATTGTTCAAACTTTATGACAGTAAATTTAATCCCATTAATGGTCCGAAATGGTACGTAGATTTAGGGAAAAGACGTGATCAGGGCCCCTACAATCCAAACGATCCGTCCTGGGTGCTAAAAGAACCTTTGTTTTATCCAGACTCACTAACTCGACTTGTTCTGCCGAAAACAAAAAAGTTTTTTGACTCATTAAATAATATTTTGACTATACGTAATGATTTAATGCATAATCAATTAAAAGTGACATTAAAAGACACCATCACTATTGTGGGGATTTTCGTAGAAATAAGCGAGTCAATTCCGCTTAAAGTTTGCGCCTCTGAATTCCAAAAGGCTGCTGAACATTTAATCAGGTTGCAATCAGGCAACACCTATGAATACAACTATCAGTTGCTTAACGAGCAACAACGGGCCCTTGAAGAGAAGTCAGCAGAGCTAGAAGAAGAAAAGAATATTCAAAAAATATTACTTAGAGAAAAAGATCTTTTGTTAAGTGAGGCGATGCAGCAAGTATCATCAAAAGAGCTAGAAATTTTAGAAATTTCAAATAAATTAGGGAAAAAGGATAAATTAGTAAAAAAATTAGACGTGGAAAAAAATAAACTTGAAGAAAAAATACGGAAGTTAACGGAAGAAATTAAAACCACAAAGCAAGAGTTTGAAGAGAAAGAATCGTACGAGTTATTAATCGAAAAATTAATTTCATTAGGAAACTTAAATTTAAGATCCGAACTTGAAGACCACATAAATTCAGGGCCATCAGAGCATTCCCTTACCCCAGGCGATATATGGCCTTTTGAAGAAAAAGGCGATTGGCGACTCACCTTATCCCCTGCTTCACGTCAGATATATGACACCAAAAGTAATGAATCTTTACAAGATAAGTTTGGTGAAGTGGTAGGTCCGCTGGCAGCCGATTGGCTTAAGATAAAGCCAGGTGGCGGTCGAGTGTTTGTTGATAGCTATGGAAACGCAGTTGGTTTTCACGGTGACAAGTTAATTTACCTTGGTAGCGCGAAAGCAATTATGCCCCCATCCCGACCTCGAGTGCCCTTGCGCAGAAGAGTAAACTTCTGAGGAGTTTCATGACAGCGAATCGTTGTATACATGATTTCCTGCCGGGGGAATGTGGATCTTGCAGGCCTAAACCCGATCGCATTAACGAAACAGTGTTCACCACCCGTGGCGGGCAAGTCTTTCACAATTGGCCTGATTGCGCCTTCCTGCGTTCCGGCCAGAGTAGGGCAGATAATCATGGGTTTCGAAATCACCCAATTGAACCTAGGAACTGGTCCTCAGTTTTCTGGGATAAGGGTACGTGCGAATGGTGCTGCGCTTTCTACAACCTTCGAAACGAAAGCCCCTTCTACTGCGAGGCTAAAATCGACGGCTTTTGGATCAACGTCCAATTCATCAAAGAGAGGTTTACCAGTTACGGTCACCGCGAAGTTCAAGTTTGGACTCAGCCATGGCCAGAACCTCTAATAGTCACTGGCCGTGAAGTGCGAAAAAAGCAATAAAATGGGACAAAAGACTTCGCAAAATCAATTCTTCCAAGGATATCGGCGAGGAAAACTTGCGAATGCAGTGTTGTGTAGGTTAACCTACTCCCACAGGGCGAAAAGCTAGCTTCTCTTAGGTTAACCTCACAGACTCTAGTCAGAGCCCTCAACAGAACCCGTCGGGAGACCTTAAAACCTTGTCCCGGCCTTAACTGAGGAGAAAATGTGTCCACACAGCTAATGAAGGTAGAGAATACGGCCTTCCTGATAGAGAAACTGGCGAGCGATTGCTCCCCTAATCAATACGTTCGGGAACTAACTAAGAATGCCATTGAAGCAATCCAGGAACGTCGGAAAACTGACAAATCCGAGCCTGGTTTGGTGGTTTGGGATGTTGATTGGGCCTACTTGAGTCTCTATGAGACTTACAAGCTTCAAATCTCGGACAACGGCACTGGCATGACAGGTGCGCAAATGGAGTCATATATCAACTCGCTTTCGAGTTCGGGTCGAATTCAGAGCATGACCGAGAACTTTGGAATGGGCGCAAAGATTACTGCCGGAGTGGAGAATCCAATCGGACTTATTTATAAGTCATGGGTTGATGGACGCGGGGAATATTGCACGCTCTGGAAGGATCCAGACCGCCTTGCTTATGGACTAAAGCAAATATCTTTGCCCAACGGAAATTACGGACATCACGCACCTCTTTCTGATGAGGCTAAACCGAAAAATATAAACAAATTTGGTACCGCTGTGGTTTTGTTGGGCAAGTCGGAAGATGAACACACAATGAAGCCCGAAGGCATGCCCTTGAAGTGGCTCATAAAATACTTAAACACAAAATTCTATAAGTTACCCGATGAGATAACTATCAAGGTGCGGGACTTCTCGCGGACTGATCCTGCTGATTGGCCAACGAATCCAGATACTGGAATGAGTGGCGGAGGCGGATCACAAGAAAGAATTATCAAGGGAATGCATTCTCATTTGTTAAATAAAGCTGTTTCCCACGGCTCAAAAGTTTTGTCAGATGCGACAATACATTGGTACATATTGCCGGAAGAAAAAATTGAACAAAGTGATATCTGGGAGTGCACCGCGCACACAGGTGCCGTTTTTCAAGATGAGCTGTATGAAATGAGAACTGGTAGAAATTCCTTGGGTCGCATTCGCGAATTTGGACTCGTGTTTGGGTCTGATCGAGTAGTTCTATACGCAGAACCACATAGTGACAAACTTGACGTTGCGGCAAATATTGCTCGTAGCGGATTATTGGTGAAAGGCGAACCGCTATCTTGGGCAAAATGGGCAGCTGAGTTTCGAGCAGATCTTCCCCAACAGCTCCGCGAACTAATGGACCAAATTGTTTCGAGCTCAGAATCTCGAGATCATCGTGATGCCATTAAACGCCGCCTCCGGGAGATTAAAGAGTTAATGCGCATTACTCGCTACAAGAGATCGCCAAGTGGAAAATTAATAGTCTCGGGAACGCTTCCCGGTGGAGACCAGTCAATTCCTGATGGCACTACTCGAACGAGATCCAATTCAACTCGAAGTGGTACCGGTGGTGCAGCTGGCGACATTTATGGAGCATTTATTGCCACTGAGGGCGTCCAAGGAACTGAAGTCGTAGACCGCAATAATGAGCCGGTGGTCAAATGGGTAAGCATTTTGGAAAACACTCGCTCGACCGGTGATGACTTAGAAGATCGCGCCGCTATTTACATTCCTGAATCCAACATGATTCAAGCAAATAGTGACTTCCGCGTATTCCAGGACATGATAAGAGAAGTTGGATCCCGTTATGCAGATAGTCCCGAGATTGTTGCCCAAATCAAAGACACAGTGGAAGAGTGGTTCGAACAGCAACTCATCGAAGCTGTGCTTGGTGTTCAGAATCTTCAAGGATCTCCGGCGTGGGATACCCAGACTCTTGAGAAGGCCATGTCAGCCGAAGCACTTACTACGGCGGTTATGCCTCGCTACAACACTTATCGCATGATAACTCGTTCTCTTGGTGCTCGTTTAGGGGCGGCTGCAAGCGTAGTGAATTCTCAAGAATAACCAATTACTAAATACAATAAAGTTTTAATAACCGGTCAGGGGTCTCGCTGTGTTCCTTCACAAAATTAGCCCAGAATATGAAATAGAAATATTTCGTATCTAGAATTTAATGAAGACTTGATATCATCTAATTCTGGGGGAAATCGATATTACATAGCCTATGAAAATCACTTGCTGGTAGACTTGGATAGTAATTGTGAGTACTTTTGATGTGCAAGTAAGTTCCAGCAGCGTGACTTATTTGCTATTGAGAAGGTGCATAATCGATTAGGGAGGTAGAAATACATGGCAACGCATTCAATCGCTATGAGACAACCAGAGGAGATAGTTCTCGGAAAAGATGTTCAATTCGTGGTAAAGCGAGATGGTCGGAAATTGGGTGAGCTTCACGTAAGTAAAGGAAATCTTGAATGGGTCCCTGCAGGTAGTAAAGTCAAAACATACCGCCTTCGTTGGATTCAGGTCGCTGAGATATTTGAAGCAAGGGGACGTTTAGTCTAATCCTTGTGCTCAATTCTAATTGATTATGCGCAAATATTTGGCATCCTAGGTTGGTTTAAGTGATGACTAGTTATGCAATGCAAGGATTATTGGGGGAAATTTAACTATATCCCTATAAATAGCCCTTAATGCGTATTCATATTCACTTGCGCTTGCAATAGATCCATCCCAACCGAAATATCTTAGAGCATCAGTTTCCGCACAAATTAAAACTGAAACTGGTTGAAAGCTTGCTTCATGAGCTATACGAGAAGCAACTTCAAATTTCAAAATATTTGACCCTATTGCTTGCCTATTATCAAAACAAAACTCAACAAAAAATCGATGCGTATGCATACAATTTCCTGAAGAAAAATCACGCATAGCGTCCAGAACAAAATTAGCAAGCGGGTATACCGCCGAAACCTGTTTAGAAATCTTAAACTGCGGGCGCCAACCTTCAACGACTAATTTATTATACATGTGAGTTTTTAGTTGCTTAGAAGCAGAGGCACCAACCGAAGATTCGATAATTACGGTTTCGAGTTTAGACCGGAGTTCTCTAATAGTTTCTATGACAATCTCACACAAATTGCTAGTTTCTTCCCCGGTATTTCGCTCTTCTATTCTCATGAGGCATTCACTATCCTTTCCCTATAAACATTAACCTGAGGAGACTCCATTGCCAAGCCCAATGCGTGAAACTGGTCTGCAATACGATCCGTTAAAAGTTGCGTCTCTATTTGCCTCGGATCAGTACTACATAATTCCTAGGTATCAGCGCAATTACTCCTGGACAGACGAAGAAGTATCTGAGCTAATGACAGATTTAACTGAAGCGTGGAAGAAATTTCCGAACGAGGCATATTTACTGGGTCAAATTATCGTGTGTCCTTCAGCCGAACCATTACAGACCATAAAAAATGTTTCGCAATGGGATTTGATTGACGGACAACAACGTTGCACAACTTTATACTTATTTATTCTGGTAGCCGCACATTACCTGCGTGATAATGCGCCAGTCAATCTCAGTAGAGCAGCGGAACGTGCAATTGCTGATAGAACGTCGATGTTAAGCATAGTTGACTCACATGATGACACTATTGAACATCCGAGAATTAAAGTTGCTGCCAACGGCCAGTCAGTGATTTTAAAATTACTGGGCGGAGAAGCTACCGAGTCACCGCAAGGTCCCACCCAACAAAATATACTTGCTGCGGTAGAGGAAATTTCGTCAACTCTTTCAAAAATTTCGGTGCCGGCAGAGGGTAGTTTGTATGATGAAATTAAATCGTTCTATGATTTCGTACTCTCTCATGTATTTGTGGTCAGATTATCTCTGGAGAATAATGCCCACGCACTCCGTGTATTCCAGAAAGTGAATAATCGCGGCCTAGAACTAGATGATGCAGACCTCATTAAGAATTTTCTTTTTCAGAAAGTTACAGATGACGAGTATCCTCGAATGTCCGATATGTGGGAACAAGCAACCAATCTACTTTTTGATGCGCGTTTAAAACGGGTTAAGTCTATGGAATTTTTGATGAAGGCATTGATTGGAATTGAAACTGGAAATTCTATTCCTACTGGTAACTTGTATTCCGAGTGGGAACAACTACTAAATTCAAAAGACAAAGTGAAAGAATTAGCTGAGAGACTGCCGGAATCTGCAAGATACTTACAGAGAATAAGTTATGGATTATTGCCTAATTCAGCAGTTGAAACAGATATTTCAACTGGCATCAAAATGCAGAAATTCATACAACCATTTGAGATTTTATTGGCAGGATGTCATTTAGACGAAAAGTCATACAAAATTCTTTTGCAAATGGTTGAAGACAGAACTATGTTGTCTTATTGGGCTAATGAGCCAAGCCAATCTTTTGAACGCGTGATACACCCTTGGGCTAAGCGAGTTCGTGATTTAGATTCGAACCCAACTCCTGACCTTATCCTTTCGACAGGTGTTGGAATATTTAATGAATTCAGTTTCAACGACCTGAGTCAACGAGCGTTTCAGGGCATTCAGAAACTTAACTACGAGATTTCTGCACAAAGTGCAAGGATGCGTTACATACTAGCGAGGGTGAATAGACGTATTCAATCCCAAATGCACGTTGCGGGATATGATTTACAAGTTCTGATGCAAACCACGCGCGGTGAAAATCGTGGATACGACTTAGATCACATTTTTCCACAATCAACAAGACATCAAGAATTATGGGTGCAGGACACTGAGTTGAACGAGTCTCTCGGTAATTCGAGCCGATACTTCAAGAAAATTCATTCTATTGGAAATATGACTTTGCTTCATCCAAGAGATAATCGAGAACAGTCTGATGCATTACCTTGGGAAGAAACCAAACTCACAAATTTTGCTTCAAGTGAGCTATTGGTTAATAGACTTTTAGCCCCCGCACAAATGTGGAGTAGCCAGCAAGATAGCGTTTATCAAAAATCCATTCAATATCAACGTCAGTATTCTCAGGAGGCTTCAGAGTGGGGAGAAAAACAGATAGATGAAAGAGCTCGATTTTATTGGGATGTGCTCATAGGAGAAATTAGAGAAAATTTGAATATACGTAATAATTAGGAATTAATTTTCCGTAGTTCTTCGGAGAGGATTTCTCCAACTCTAGTGATTAACCCAACTACTAATGCGTTCCCCATGAAAAAAGCTCGGCGTCCATTTGAAACGACTTCTCCATTTTTCTGAAATTTAGTCCAGTCATCAGGGAATCCATTTAATCTCTCAAGTTCAATTGGAGTTAGGCGGCGATAACCTTTTTTCGTTTTTATTATGTGCTTGAATCTCGATGGTGATGTTCCGCCTTCACCAGTTAAAATTGTTCGACTCGGATTTGTTAACAAATCCGGAAAAGCCATAGATCCCTCAGCATATTTATATTTTGCGCCACTGCCTTTGTGTACTCTTTCGATAGATTTTGCTCCCTTTAAGTACTTCCACGATTTCAATTGATTTTCGGGAATATAGAATGAATCATCTACTTCGGAATCATTTTGCAGTACATCTCCAAGGGTCTGATATGAAATATTTTTCGGGTTTGGCTCTGTTTTGAGCGTGTAAGCAGTATCTTTCAAAAAAATTCCAGCGTTCAAAAAGGGGGATTTGCTGCCTTGACTTTTGTTGAAAAGCTTACTTACCTTTTCAGCATCTTTGTTGATGTCGATTTCAGTGCAGACTAACTGTGTTGGAATAACTGGTAGTGCTCTGGCGAGAATTCCAGATTTGGAAATATAATCAAAAGGATTTATTTTTTTACTAGAAGCGTTCATTTTTTTAGCTACGATAAAAACGCGAAGTCTTCTTTGGGGAAACCCATACTCAGCCGCGTTTACTATGCGCCATTCAATGAAGTAACCCGCATCAGCTAATGTTCGAAGCATTACTGCGAAATCTCGACCTCTCTGAGAAGCTGGTGATTTGAGAAGTCGATCAACGTTTTCGAGAAATACAAATTTGGGCTTATGCAATTCAACAAGCCTCAAAATTTCCCACCAAAGAACTCCCTTTTTTCCTCGCAATCCTCGAGCGGAGTTAAGCGTTTTAGCAACTGAATAGTCTTGACAAGGAAAACCGCCCACAAGTAAATCAAATTTTTTAGGAATTCTTTTAACAGCAGCGATATCTTCATTGCTATGGCCTTCAGTTCCAAAATTTGCGACGTATACATCTGAGGCATGTTGAACCTTCGTTGACGGTTCCCATTGATTTGAGTAGACGGTTTTCCAGCCGGCTCGGGCAAGTCCAATTCGAAATCCCCCCACACCGGCAAAAAGTTCCGCAACAGTGCCGACTGGTTTCTTAGGTTCTCTATATTTTTTCGTTGCCATATCGCTTGTCATTCTGCCATGGTATTTATCGCCACTGACGTTTTGACGTGGCTATGTAAAACTCTGCTCAACCCCAGGAAATACCCCTGAAGCCACATCCTTCGCCCATTCATCCACTCCCGAGGCAATCTCTTCCCGTAAATTCCGATAGGCCTTCGCCAACTTTGGCGCATTGGGGGTCAGCCCCATCAAATCACTCCAGACGAGAACTTGAGCATCGGTTCCATTTCCCGCACCAATCCCAATTGTGGGAACAGGAATTTCTGAAGTAATCCGTGTTGCCAGATCAGCAGGCACTAACTCCAAAACGAGCGAGAAAACGCCTGCCTCAACTAACTCTCGCGCCTGTGTAAGAATTTCATCTCCTGCATCGCCTCGTCCTTGCACGCGATATCCACCCAGTGCATGAAGAGATTGTGGAGTTAAACCCAGATGTCCCATCACTGGAATTCCCGCAGAAACTAAAGTCTTCACTTGTTCAATAACTCTTGTGCCACCTTCAAGTTTTACTCCTTGCACACCTGCTTCTTTCATAAAACGCGTTGCCGTTGCTAAAGCTTGCGCAGGAGAGCCTTCATACGAGCCAAAGGGAAGGTCGGCAATCACCATGGCGCGTTTGGTACCGCGCACAACTGCACGTGCAAGGGGAATGAGTTCATCAACGGTGACGGGGATGGTGTTCTCGTAACCAAGGAAATTACTTGCCGCGCTATCGCCAACTAAGAGAACGGGAATGCCAACGGAATCAAAGATTCCCGCAGTGAGCTCTTCGTAGGCAGTGAGCATCGGCCACTTCTCGACGCCTTTTGCTGCTGCGATATCGCGAATGGTGATCCGGCGATGTGTCTTTCCGCCATAGAGCGCTTCCATGAAAACCCCTTACGCCTCAAGGCTGAAATTCAGTCCCTGTGCCTGGCTTCCAAGCCTGCCAGTAGGCTCGTCCCATGGCAACTGAACGTGCTCAACTCCGAGTAGCGCTTGCCCAGGTCAACCCCGTTGTTGGCGATATCTCCGGCAATGCGCAACGAGCCTTCGCTGCAATCGCAAAAGCATGGAGCGATGGCGCGCACGTTGTTGCACTCCCCGAAATGGTGATCACCGGATACCCAGTAGAAGATCTTGCGCTCCGTGGTGATTTTCGTTTAGCAAGTCGTTATGCCGTGGGGAAGTTAGCCGAAGAGTTAGCAAGTGCAGGCATGGGAAATGTTCTCGTGCTCATTGGGTATTTGGATCAGAGCGAGAGTGAGAGCGGGCACTCGAAACTGGGCACGCCAGTTGGTGCACCGGAGAATGCGCTCGCCGCGATCTATCAAGGAAAGATTGTTGGTAAGTACGTTAAGCGCCACTTACCGAACTATGGCGTCTTTGATGAGTTTAGAAATTTTGTTCCTGGTACATCGACGTTGATGGTGCGCCACCATGGCATCGATATTGCGGTGGCGATCTGTGAAGATATTTGGCAAGACGGGGGAGTGATACCAGAGATTGCCGCACGTAACCCTGGGTTGCTTGTGGTGATTAATGGTTCGCCGTATGAGAGCGATAAAGATGAGACTCGAGGTGCGCTCGTTTCCAAACGTGCGCGGGAGCTGGGTTGCCCAGTTGTCTATGTAAATATGGTCGGCGGGCAAGATGAATTAGTTTTCGATGGCGATTCGATTGTTGCTAACTCATTAGGTGAAGTGAAGGCGCGGGCGCCGCAGTTTCACGAGGGCACGATGCTCGTTGATTTAGAGGCGAAAGTTTGTAGTGGCACGCCTGATGTAACGCTCTCGGATACGCCATTAATTAAGTACGAAGCGATGGTGCCGCAGATTGCTCCTGCCTTAGATCGTGGCGGTGAACTTTGGTCGGCGTTAGTTACTGGTCTTCGCGATTATGTGGCAAAGGGTGGCTTTAACTCTGTCGTTCTTGGTCTATCAGGAGGAATTGATTCTGCTCTCGTTGCCGCGATTGCTGTTGATGCGCTCGGGAAAGAGCGGGTCTATGGCGTGGGTATGCCAAGTAAATATTCCTCGGCTGGTTCGTTAGATGATGCTGCAGATTTAGCAGCGCGCACTGGTTTGAATTATCGCGTCGTGCCGATTGAGCCAATGGTTGCTTCTTACCTATCGCAGCTCCAATTCACCGGGTTAGCAGAAGAGAATTTGCAGGCGCGCGTGCGCGGCACAACCTTGATGGGTATTTCTAATCAAGAGGGGCATTTAGTTCTTGCCACGGGAAATAAGAGTGAACTTGCCGTGGGGTACTCCACGATTTATGGCGATGCTGTGGGTGGTTATGCGCCGATTAAAGATTTATGGAAGTCCGCCGTCTGGGAGTTAGCGCGTTGGCGAAATGCGCTTGCGCTCTCGCGCGGTGAGGTGCCACCGATTCCAGAGAGCTCGATAAGTAAGGAGCCAAGTGCGGAGCTTCGCCCCGGACAACGCGATAGCGATTCGCTTCCTGAATATGAATTGCTCGATCGCATTTTGCATCGTTACGTCACGCTCGACCAAGGATTTGCCGAGATTGTCGCCGCCGGTTTTGATGGCGCGCTCGTGGAGAAAGTGATGGGCCTTGTTGATCGCGCGGAATATAAGAGGCGGCAATACCCACCAGGAACCAAGGTCTCGACCCGTAACTTCGGCAAAGACCGCCGCCTGCCGATCATCTCGAAATGGCGCTCGCGTTAACAATCCTGAAATATCCCCTTGCCATGATTAGCCCATGAGCATGCAGAAGCAACAGGAGTTCGTCCTTCGCACCCTAGAGGAGCGCGGAATTCGTTTCGTGCGCCTTTGGTTTACCGATGTTCTCGGCACGCTGAAATCAGTTGCCGTTGCTCCCGCAGAGTTAGAAACCGCCTTCGATGAGGGAATTGGTTTTGATGGATCTGCGATTCAAGGATTCGCTCGCGTCCACGAATCAGACATGCTCGTCATGCCAGACCCAAACACATTTTCGATCTTGCCGTGGCGCACTGAATCACCAGGTGCCGCGCGTATGTTCTGCGATATCACCATGCCCGATGGTTCACCATCGCCAGCTGATCCGCGGAATGTATTAAAGCGAGTATTGCAACGCGCAGCGGATAAGGGTTACACCTTCTATACCCACCCAGAGATTGAATTCTTTTTATTTAAGAATCAACCTGAAGTGGGCGTTGCGCCAGTGCCGGTAGATAGTGGTGGCTACTTCGATCACACGCCAAGCGTTGTTGGAAATGATTTCCGTCGCCAAGCAATCACGATGTTGGAAGCGATGGGCATCAGCGTGGAGTTCAGTCACCACGAGGGAGCGCCGGGACAACAAGAAATTGATCTTCGCGATGCCGATGCGCTAAGCACTGCAGATAACATCATGACCTTTAAATTAGTTATTAAAGAGGTGGCGCTCGATCAAGGTTTCTATGCATCATTCATGCCAAAACCTTTCTCGGAGCATCCAGGTTCTGGAATGCATACTCATCTTTCGCTCTTTGAAGGAGAGAAGAACGCCTTCTACGAAGAGGGCGCACCGCTTCAACTCTCACAAGTAGGTCGCTCCTTTATCGCAGGACTTCTCAAGCACGCACCGGAGTACAGCGCCATCACCAATCAATGGGTGAACTCGTATAAGCGAATTCATGGTGGGGGAGAAGCACCAGCATTTATCTCGTGGGGCCCACATAACCGTAATTCTTTGGTCCGTATTCCGATGTATAAACCCAATAAACCAAACTCCACACGAATCGAACTTCGCTCACCCGATAGCGCATGTAATCCTTATTTAGCGTTCGCAGTGATTCTTGCGGCAGGACTTAAAGGAATCGAAGAGAAGTATCAACTTCCCGATGCGCCAGAAATTGACCTTCACCAAGCAGAGGCAGCGCTCGCTGCTGGTTTCGAACCACTGCCACGTGACCTCAACCAAGCAATCACCGCGATGTCGCAGAGTGCGCTGGTGAAAGAGACCCTTGGCGACCATGTCTTCGAATATGTCCTTCGAAATAAGCGCGCCGAGTGGGCTGAGTATGAGCGACAAGTGAGCATGTACGAGATAGATCGGTACTTGCCGGTTCTTTAATTCATATTGGTAGAACGCGCTAGTAATAAATCCTGCTGGTAAATTCCAGTTATGAAGGCGCCCACGGAGCATTCACTGCCGCCGAAGTTGCGCGGCCTTGTTCATTTAATCATGTCGCCTATTTCTTTGGTTGTTGGAATTGTGCTCATCACTCTCGCCACCGAACTTCGCGGACGAATTACTCTCGGAGTCTTCACGATTACCGCAGTGACTCTCTTTACCTGCAGCGCGCTCTATCACCGCGTCGGGTGGAGTAAAAAATATAAAGCGGTCTGGCGAAGAATTGATCATGCCAATATTCCGATTCTCATCGCCGGCACCTACACGCCCTTTGCGATTTTCCTCCTTGATTCTTCGCAAGCAAAGATTTTGCTTGGCGCTGTCTGGAGCGGTGCAATCCTCACAGCTATCTTGCGCATCGCATGGTTAACTGCACCGCGTTGGCTTTATGTCATCGCATACATCGCACTTGGTTGGGCAGCCGTTGCCTATCTGCCAGAATTTTTACAGAGCGGTGGCGTATTAGTTTTCTTGCTGGTTCTCCTAGGTGGTCTGCTCTACTCGTCGGGTGCGATCATCTATGCGCTCAAGCGCCCGAACTTCTCACCGCGGTGGTTTGGCTTCCACGAGCTCTTCCACTCCTTTACCGCCGGGGCATTTATCGCCCACCTCGTCGCAGCGATTCTCGTCGTTTTTGCCCACTAGAAGGGTGGGGTAGTACCCTTTATATATGTTCATCACCTCAGGCAGCCTCCTCCTTAGCTGCCGCGAAGGGGCGCTCTAAGCCGGATCCCCTCTCGCGGGTAAAGGTCGTGCCGGCAAACCACCCTAAAACCTTTACTAAATCTAAAAATCTAGAGGAGCAGCAGAGATGAACTTTCCAAAGCAACAGCCGAGCAATTCACCGATCCACCGGTATCAACCTTTTAAGCCAATAGATCTTCCTGATCGCACCTGGCCAACGAAGCAAATCACCAAAGCGCCACAGTGGTGCTCGGTTGATCTTCGCGATGGCAACCAAGCTCTTATCGATCCGATGGATCCACCGCGGAAACTTGCGATGTTCAAACTCCTTGTCGAGATGGGTTACAAAGAGATCGAAGTGGGCTTTCCGAGCGCGAGCCAAACTGATTTTGATTTCGTGCGAAAAATCATCGAAGAGGATTTGATTCCTGATGATGTTGTGATTCAAGTTCTCACCCAAGCGCGTACCCACCTTATTGATCGCACTTTTGAGTCGATCAAGGGTGCAAAGCATGCGGTAGTGCACCTTTATAACTCAACTTCCACGTTGCAACGTCGCGTTGTTTTTGGTCAAGATAAAGAGGGCATCAAAAAGATTGCCACCGATGGCGCGGAGTACTGCTTAAGCCTTGTTGATTCAGTAAAAGGCACTTTGGTTTCTTTCGAGTACTCACCGGAGTCGTACACCGGCACCGAACTTGAGTATGCGCTCGAAGTCTGCGATGCGGTCAACGATATTTGGAAGCCCTCACCATCCTGGAAGACAATCATCAATCTTCCGGCGACAGTGGAGATGGCAACGCCAAATATTTATGCCGATTCCATTGAATGGATGTCGCGCAACCTTGCCTATCGCGACAGCGTCGTATTAAGCCTGCACCCACATAACGATCGTGGCACCGGCGTTGCTGCAGCTGAACTTGGTTACATGGCAGGAGCAGATCGAATCGAAGGAACGCTCTTTGGTAATGGCGAGCGCACAGGGAATGTTTGCATCGTCACGCTCGGCCTTAATTTATTGAGCCAGGGAATTGATCCGATGATTGATTTCTCCAATATCTCGGAGATTCGTCGCACGGTTGAGTATGCCAACCAACTTCGTGTTCCGGAGCGCCATCCATATGGTGGCGATTTAGTTTTCACCGCATTCTCTGGTTCACACCAAGATGCGATTAAGAAAGGTTTTGAACATCTTGATCGCGATGCAAAGGCCGCCGGAAAAACTATTGATCAAATGGTCTGGGCTGTTCCGTACCTACCGATTGACCCGAAAGATATTGGGCGAAGCTACGAAGCGGTGATTCGCGTTAATAGCCAATCAGGTAAGGGTGGCGTTGCCTACATCATGAAGAATGAGCACTCGCTCGATCTGCCACGACGACTTCAGATTGAATTTAGCCAAGTGATTCAATCAAAGACCGATGAGCAAGGTGGCGAAGTTACCTCCGATGAGATGTGGCACGTCTTTGAAGATGAGTACCTACCAACCGAGAGCGCGCCGTGGGGACGTTTTCGTCTCAAGGGTCTCTCGACAAGTTCCACTCTCGGTGAAGATGTGCAGCTCACTGCGAAAATTACCGACCGCGGTAAAGAGTTCTCACTCGATGGCTCCGGTAACGGTCCCATCGCTGCATTCTGCTCTGCCATGAAGAGCCATGGCGTTTCCGTCGAAGTGCTCGATTACTACGAGCATGCCCTCGCATCAGGTGGCGATGCATCGGCTGCGGCATACCTTGAGTGCTCGATTGATGGCGATGTCTTCTGGGGCGTGGGAATCGACCCAAATACCACTACCGCTTCGTTAAAAGCTGTCGTCTCGGCGATAAATCGCGCCATTCGCTAACCCCGTGAGTTAGCGTTCTCGCGTGGGCCTATATCGCGATAGCGCAGTGGTGATTCGCACCGCACGTCTTGGTGAGGCCGATCGAATCATCACGCTCTTAACGCGCGATCATGGGCGAATCCGTGCTGTTGCCAAAGGTGTGCGCCGCACCAAATCAAAATTTGGCGCGCGGTTAGAACCAGCGAGCGCTGTTGATTTGCAACTGCACACTGGAAAAACATTCGACATCATCACTGAAGCGGTAAGCCATGAAAATTTCGGTGAAGAGCTCTCCAGTGATTACCAGCGCTGGACGATTGCTTCAGCGATTTTAGAAGCGGCAGAGAGATTCACATTGAATGAGCATGAACCAGCGCGTGAGCAATTTACCTTGCTCGTGGGCGCACTGAGCGCACTTGCGCGCGAAGAGCATGCGCCTTCACTCATTCTCGATGCATTCTTGTTGCGCTCTCTAGCCGTGGGTGGATATGAACCTGCGCTTGATAAATGTTTCCGCTGTGAAAAAACTGGGCCGCATCGTTTCTTCTCACTTGCAGGCGGTGGCAGCGTCTGTACCGATTGCCGCCCATCAGGTTCTGCAACAGTCTCTGCCGATGCGCTCTCTCTGATGAGCGCTTTGCTTACTAGCGAGTGGACGAGTGCCGATAACGCAGAACTCAAAGTGCAACGCGAAGCAAGTGGTGTGATTGCCGCTTACTTGCAATTTCATTTAGAGCGATCACTTCGTAGCTTGCCGTTAGTGGAGCGCGTATGAAACCTCCTGCACTTCCACCCGAGCGAATTCCGCGCCACGTTGCTGTTGTTATGGATGGCAATGGCAGATGGGCAAAAGAACGTGGGCTGCCACGTACTGCCGGACATGAAGCAGGCGAGGCGGCGCTCTTTGATGTTGTCGAAGGTGCAATTGAAATAGGCGTGAAAGAAATCAGCGCCTTTGCCTTTTCTACTGAGAATTGGAAGCGCTCACCTGATGAGGTGAAATTTTTGATGGGCTTTAATCGCGACGTTATTCGCCGTCGACTAGATCAGATGCATGAGATGGGCGTTCGCGTTCGCTGGGCAGGGCGCTCTAAAAAACTCTGGGGGAGCGTGATCTCTGAACTTGAACGAGCAGAGGAAATCACTGCAAAAAATAAAGTGCTCACCCTCAATATGTGTGTGAACTACGGTGGTCGCGCAGAGATCATCGATGCCGCACTCGACCTTGCTGATGATATTAAGAAAAAGAAAGTAAACCCTGAGAAAGTGAGCGAGAAGAAGTTCGCTGAGTACCTCGATGTGCCAAGCGATATTGATCTCTTCTTACGTTCATCAGGTGAGGAGCGAATAAGCAATTTCTTGCTTTGGCAGGTTGCCTATGCCGAGTTAGTTTTTATGGATGTGCTCTGGCCCGATGTCCGCCGCGAAACTTTATGGAAAGCAATTGAAATTTATGCCCAGCGCGATCGCCGCTTCGGTAAGGCGTAACTCTTAAGTTTTAGCAGGATTGGCAGAGACCAAAGAGCTCTACGGAATGGCCAACTTCTCGAAAGCCATGCTCCTGGGAGATTGCTTCAGCCCACTTCTCAACGGACGAGCCCTCAATTTCAACGGTGCTACCGCAGGAGCGACAGACCAGATGGTGATGATGGTTATCGCCACAGAGGCGGTAAATAGCCTCGCCATCTTCACGGCGAAGGAGATCAACCATCTTGTCATCGAGTAGCGACTGTAGCGCTCGATAAACAGTTGTTAAACCGATGCCATCGCCATCTCGGCGGAGCATTTGATAGAGCTCTTGTGCGCTAGCAAAACCACCAACGCGCTCAAGAACTGAAATTAATTTAACTTCTGATTTATTCATGTGTTCCGTGGAGAAGTGCGACCATTGCCCACATTGCAACGACACCAGCGACAGTTGCACCGAGTGTGAGACGAGATGAATGTTTTGCATGCGCCTCAGGCAAGATATGGCTTGTCGCAAGGTAGATAATGATGCCAGCAAAGGCGGCTAGGTATAGCGATGTAAATTCTTCGCTGAGCGTGATTGCAGATCCGAGCGCAGCACCAGAGATGCGGGCGACTGAATCAACGCCAATCAACCAAACGGCTTTCTTATTCCAATGGCCACTTTTAATCAGTAGTGAAACAGTGTTTAGTCCATCGCTAAATGCATGAACGAGAAGCGCAAGAAATACTGCGAGTCCTAATTGATTACTCACCTTAAATGCAACGGCGAGCGCTAAGCCATCAAGAAAGACATGCCCGCCCATCGCCAGCGCACCAAGGCCGCCGGCAACATTCGCCGAGTGTTTGTGATCGTGTCCGTAATCAGATTCAGCTGGTTCATGGGAACCAAAAAATCGTTCGTATAAATGGAGCGCAAGAAATCCGCCAATGAGCGCAATGGAAACAAGTGGAGCGCCGAGCCATTCACTTTCGCCGTGCGCGAAAACTTCTGGCAGGAGATCAAAGGCAACGAGACCAAGAAGTAAGCCGGCAGCAAGACCAAG
>Ga0315902_10005209_pt1 | contig 18414 bp, 14 predicted proteins | sample LakEriMetagenome_9_FD_203523 | JGI IMG/M metagenome (GOLD analysis project Ga0315902, IMG submission 203523) | Freshwater fungal communities from buoy surface, Lake Erie, Ohio, United States - Buoy 12 MA117 | ecosystem: Environmental > Aquatic > Freshwater > Lake > Lake biofilm | place: USA... | reverse complement strand
GAGCTCGTTGCGCACCCGCTGCGCATCGGGGCCGGGCAGCCGCAGCACGATGTCGCGCGCCGTGCACAGCATGCCCGGCGTGCAGTAGCCGCACTGCAGCGCGTGATGCTCGTGAAAGGCCCGACGCAGGGCGGCCATCACGGGGTCGGTGCCGTAGCCCTCGATGGTGGTGACCTCGGCGTCGTCGCAGGCCACCGCGAAGGTGATGCACGAGCGCTGCGGCGCGCCGTCGATCAGCACCGTGCAGGCGCCGCACACGCCGTGCTCGCACGACAGGTGGGTGCCGGTGAGGCCGAGCTCCTTGCGCAGGAAGTCGCCGAGGTGGGTGCGCGGCTCGCACACGCGCTGCACGCGCTCGCCGTTGACGCTGAGCTGCACGAGCTGGGTGATCATGGCTGGGTGATCATGGCTGGGCGGTGCCGGACGCGCCGCGGGCGTGGAACTGGGCGATCGCGCGGGCAAGCGCTACCGCGTGCTGGTGAACGAAGACCGCGTCATGCGCAGCGAAGACGCCCGAAATGACGTCTTCGAGAAGATCGATGGTTGCGGACGCATCGATCGACGACTCCGAGACGCGATCCAGCAGCGCCTGCGGCTCGGGTAGCAGCACCGGCCGCGCCTCGACCGCGCCGACCAGCAACCGGCAGTGGCCCAGGGCCGGGTCGACCACCACCGCGCCGATGGCGTCGGCAAACTCGCCGACCTTGGCGCAGATCTTGTTCCAGCCCCAGCGCATGCCCGGGCCGAAAGCGGGCAGCTCGACGGCAGCCAGCACCTCGCCGGGCTGCAGGTCGGTCGCGTAGGCGCCGCGCATGAAGTCTTCGACCGGCACCTGACGGCGGCCTGCGGTGCTGGCGAGCTCGACCTTCGCCCCCAGCACCATCAGGCTGTTCACCCAGTCGGCGGCCGGATCGGCGTGACACAGGCTGCCGCCGATCGTGCCGCGGTTGCGTATCGCCCGGTAGGCGATGCTGCGCGCCACCCAGGGCAGCATGCCGTGCGTGGTGTCGGGCACAAGGCCATCCTCGATCTCGGCGTGGGTGACGGCCGCACCCAGGCGCAGCACGCCCCGGTCGACGCCGCTTGCGCGCAGCTCGGGCAGCCGTCGCAGCTCGACGAGCGCCGCCGGGCGGGCGAGGCGCAGGTTGAGCATGGGGCCGAGCGACTGCCCGCCACCGATCGCGCTGGCCTGGCCCGGGGCCAGCGCGCCCAGGGCTTCGTTCAGGCTGGCCGGCCGCTGCCAGGCAAAGGGCGCGGCCTTCATGAGCCGCCCCCGGCGGCGACCTCGGCCAGGGCGCCCTCGCTCACCGCAGAGCCCGCGCCGGCCGCCTGCGCCCCCCGGCGCCGCTCGAGCAGCGCGCCAAGCAGCCGGCGCGGCGTCAACGGGGTTTCGGCGAACTCGACACCAAAACCCGCGAGGGCGGCATTGACCGCGTTGAGAATGGCCGCCGGCGGCGCGATGGCACCCCCCTCGCCCACGCCCTTGATGCCGTGCCGGGTGTGCGGCGACGGCGTCTCGGTGTGGTCGATGCGGATGACGGGCATCTCGGCTGCGCCCGGCAGCAGGTAGTCGGCGTAGGTGGAGGCAAGCGGCTGCGCGGAACGGTCGTAGGGCATCTCCTCGAAGAGCGCGGTGCCGATGCCCTGGACCGCGCCACCGATGGTCTGGCCCTCGACCACCATCGGGTTGACCAGCGTGCCGCAGTCCTCGCAGATCGCGTAGTCGAGCAGCTTCACCTGGCCGGTGCCGATGTCGACCTCGACCAGCGCGCCATGGCTCGCAAAGCTGAACACGCCGGTGTCGACCGCCGGCTTGTAGGCCTCGGTGACCTCGAGTCCGCCGGTGTGGGCATCGCGCGGCAGGCGTTCCGGCCGGTGGTACCAGGCCTCGCCGATCTGTTGCCACGTGACCTCGCCGCCGTCGCCGGCGAAGCGCCCGCCCTCGAGCCGCACCGACTCGGGCGACGAGCGGCCGAGATGGGCTGCGAGCGGGCGCACCCGCGCGACCAGCACCTCGCAGGCCTTGGAGACCGCGCCGCCGGCCATCACGATGGAGCGCGAGGCGTAGGTACCGGTGGAAAACGGGGTTTCGTTGGTGTCGCCGTGGGTGACGACGATGCGCTCGAGCGGCAGGCCGGTGATCTCGCTGGCAATCTGCGCGAGCGTGGTCTCCATGCCCTGGCCGTGCGAGTGCACGCCCACCTTGACCTCGAGGGTGCCATCGGCGGCCAGCCGCACGGTGGCGCCGTCGTAGCCAGGCACGATCGGCAGGCCCCACGAGGCGAAGACCGAGGTGCCGTGCGCCGCCTGCTCGGTGTAGGTGGCAAAGCCCAGCCCGAGGTAGCGGCCCTGCGCGCGCGCCTGCGCCTGCCGCTGCGCGAAGCCGGCGTGGTCGAGCATGGCCATCACGCGGTGCAGGCTGGAGGGGTAGTCGCCCGAGTCGAAGGCCTTGCCCGCGACGTTGGTGTAGGGCATGTCGGCGCCGGTGACGAGATTTTCGAGGCGCACCGCGCAGGGATCGCGGCCCACGGTGCGGGCGATCGCGTCCATCATGAGTTCCATCGCAAAAGCCACGCCGGGCCGCGCCACGCCCCGGTACGGGGAGAACGGCGGCTTGTTGGTGGCCACCCCGAAGACATGGCAGCGGTACTTCTCCATCCGGTAGGGGCCGGGCAGGTTGCCGATGATCTGACCGGTCTCGAGGCAGGCGGTGAAGGGCCACACCGAGTAGGCGCCGCTGTCGACGTGCACCTCGGCATCGAGGCCCAGCAGCTTGCCGCGAGCATCCACGTAGGCCGACATCCGGTAGTGGTGCTCGCGGCAGTTGGTGCCGGCCACCAGGTGCTCGCGACGGTCCTCGATCCAGCGCACCGGGCGGCGCAGCGTCAGCGCGAGCCACGCCACCGCCACTTCCTCGGGCATCAGGTTGCACTTGTAGCCGAAGCCGCCGCCCACGTCGGGCGCGATCACGCGCAGCTTCGCGAGATCCAGGCCCAGGCACTCGGCGAGCCCCGAGCGGATCATGTGCGGCACCTGGGTGGACGAGTACACCACCAGCTGCGAGCGCTGGTCGTCCCAGTAGGCGAGCACCGCCTTGCCCTCCATGGGCGACATGCTCTGGCGGGCCATGCGGAACTCGCGGGTGACGACATGCGCCGCGCGCGCGGCCACCTCGGCGAGATCCTCCTCGCGCCTGAGGTGGATGAAGAGGTTGTCCCGCCAGTCATCATGGAGGCGCACCGCCGAGGCCCGGGCGGTGGCCGCATCGGGCAAAGGGGTGAGCGCCTCGAGCTCGGGCACGACCTCGGCGGCGAGATCCTCGGCCTGCGCCCGCGTGGGCGCCAGGCAGACCGCGATGGGCTCGCCCACGAAGCGCACCCTGTCGTGCGCGAGCACCGGGTAGTCGGAGACCTGATAGCCGGGCAGCGTGGAGCGCGCGGTGATCGGGCGTACGCCGCCTGCGGCGAGCTCGGCGGCGGTGAAGACGCGCTCGCGCGCGCCCTCGGGGCGGGCCACGCCGTGCAGCCGGGCGTGCGCGACCGGGCTGCGCACGAAGGCCGCCTCGAGCAGCCGCGGAAAGACGAGATCGTCGATGAAGCGGCCGCGACCGTGCAGATGGCGCTCGTCTTCCTTGCGCAGCACGCGCGCGCCGATGCCCGTGGGACTTTGGCTCATGAGGGCTCCCGCAGCGAGGATCAAAACGACAAGGGCGGGCCGCAGCCCGCCCCGGTGCGGTCCAGCCTGCGTCAGCGGCCGGCCGACACCCCGTAACGATAGCCGTCGAGGTTGTTCTCGGCCACCCGGAACCACAGGTTCTGCTCGTCGCGGAACCTGCGCCACGAGGCGAGCAGCCTGGCGAACTCGGGGTTCTTCTCGGCGATCTCGTTGAGGGTGTCTTCGGTGGCCTTGTAGCAGGCATCCATGACCGGGCGCGGGAAGGCGCGCAGCTGCGTGCCGCCGGCCACCAGGCGCTTGAGCGCCTCGGGGTTCTTGGTGTCGTAGCGGGCGATCATCGAGGCCATCTGCTCGGTGCTGGCGGCCTCGAGCAGCTCCTGGTGCGGCTTGGAGAGCGACTCCCAGGCCTTGAGATTGACCAGCAGCGTGATCTGCGCGCTGCCCTCCCACCAGCCGGGGTAGTAGTAGAAGCGCGCGACCTTGTTCAGGCCCAGCTTCTCGTCGTCATAGGGACCGACCCACTCGGCGGCGTCGATCGTGCCCTTTTCGAGGGCGGGGTAGATGTCGCCGCCGGGGATCTGCTGCGGCACCACGCCGAGCTTGGCCATGATGGTGCCGCCCAGACCGCCGATGCGGAACTTCAGGCCCTTGAGATCGTCGACCGTACGGATCTCCTTGCGGTACCAGCCGCCCATCTGCACGCCGACGTTGCCGCAGGGAATCGGCACGATGTTGTAGGGCTTGTACAGCTCGCGCAGCAGCTCGAGGCCGCCGCCGTGCAGCATCCAGGCGTTCTGCTGACGGGCGTTCAGACCGAAAGCCAGACCCGCGTCGAAGGCGAGCGACGGGTTCTTGCCGATGAAGAAGGACGAGAACACATGGCCGCACTCGACCGTGCCCTGCGATACCGCATCGAAGATCTGACCGGCGGGGACGATCTCGCCGGCGGCGTGCGCGCGCAGATCGAACTGGCCGCCCGACACCGCGGACACCCGCCGCGCGAGCGCATCGGCCGAGCCGTAGATGGTGTCGAGACTCTTGGGCCAGGCGGTCTGCATGCGCCAGCGGGCGCCGGACTGGGCCTGCGCGGCGGGGGCGATGGCGAGCGAGGCGGCCGTGCCGGCCGCTGCCTTGCCGAGAAATCCTCTGCGCTTCATGGGTGCGTTCCCTGGTGAGACGGGGTGGGAAGACCCGGTCGCAGTGCCCTGCAGGGGCCTGACCGGGGACTGGCAGGCGGGCCGCACACGCTCGCCTTGACACCGGTGCGAGGCGCGTGGAACCATCATTCGCATGCAAACGATAGGCGCGGCCCGGAGGCTTGTCAATCGAGCGGATCCCCCGGATCGCGGGATCTGGGACCGCCCGGGTTTTCTGGTGCGCAGGCTGCACCAGATCCATGTGGCGCTCTTTCTCGAGGAGGTCGCGGGCGGCGAGGTCACGCCGATCCAGTACGGCCTGCTCTCCATCCTGTCGATGCAACCGGGCATCGACCAGTTCACGCTCGGCGAGGAGCTCGGCCTGGACCGCGCGAACGTCGCCGGCATCCTCAAGCGCCTGGAGGCACGGGGATGGGTCAGGCGGATGGTCGACGCCGACAACCGTCGCCGCAAGCTGTGCGTGGTCACGCCCGCCGGCAAGGCCTTCCTGAAGGTACACGATCACGAGATGCAGGCCTCGCAGCAGCGGCTGCTCGCGCCGCTCGCGGCGGCCGACCGCCGCCAGTTCCTGGCGCTGCTCGAGCGGCTGGTCGAGGGCAACAACGACAGCGGCCGCGCCGCGCTGCGCCCCGGCGGCAAGGCCTTCGGCGAGAGCGAGGCGCCTTCCCCGAACTCCCCCACCCCCAAGCCCCGACGAGGAGCCTCCCGATGATCCGCTTCACCCGTATCACCCACGCCGCGGCCGTCATCGCCGCCGCGCTCACGGCCAGCGCCGCCTGGGCGCAAGCCAAATGGGACATGCCCACCGGCTACGCGCCCACCAACTTCCACACGGTCAACAACACCGCCTTCGCCGAGGCCGTGGGCACGGCCACCGGCGGCAAGCTGGCCATCCGGGTGCACCCGGGCGCCTCGCTCTACAAGATGCCCGAGATCAAGCGGGCGGTGCAGCAGGGTCAGGTGGCAATCGGCGAGGTGCTGATGGTCACGCTGGTCAACGAGAACCCGCTCTACGCGATCGACGGCCTGCCCTTTCTCGCCAGCAGCTACGCCGACGCACGCAAGCTCTGGACGGTGCAGCGCCCGGCCATCGAGCGCCTGCTCGATGCCCAGGGCCTGATGCTGCTCTACGCGGTGCCCTGGCCCGGCCAGGGCCTGTTCGTGCCGCGCGAGATCAACGGCGTGGCCGACATGGCCGGCCTGAACTGGCGCGCCTACGACAAGCAGACCGCGCGCATGGGCGAACTCTTCAAGGCGCGTCCGGTGACGATCCAGGCCGCCGAGGTGGCGCAGGCGCTGGCCACCGGCCGCATCAACTCGCTGGTGTCGTCGGCGCAGTCGGGCGTCGACTACAAGGTCTGGGAGTCGGTGAAGTTCTTCTACGACGTGCAGGCCTGGCTGCCGAAGAACATGATCATCGCCAACAAGGCCGCCTTCAATGCACTGGACAAGGCCTCGCAGACCGCGCTGCTCGCCGAGGCCCGCAAGGCCGAGGAAGCCGGCTGGGCCGCGAGCGCCCGCGTGTCGGAGACCACCCGTGCGCAACTCGCGAGCAACGGCATGCGGGTATCGGCGCCGAGCGCCAGGCTGGTGTCCGAGCTCAACGCGATCGGCAACCAGCTGGTCGACGAGTGGCTCGCCGGCGCCGGCCCCGAGGGCAAGGCGCTGCTCGACGCCTACCGCAAGCCCTGAACGCGACCGCGCAGACCACGGTCCCGCCGACCCGGCTCATGCCGGGATCGACCGGGGCCGAGGCCCGCCGCCCGCCCCTGCGACGATCATGCCCAAGCTCCTTGCGTGGTACCACGGCATCACCCGGGCCGCGGCAGCCGCCTGCTTCGTCGCGGTGGCGCTCTTCATCCTCTATCAGCTGGGCGGCCAGGTCTTTCCCTACGTGCCGCGCTCGGCCGACGAGTTCGCCGGCTACTGCATGGGCGCGGCGGCCTTCCTGGGGCTGGCCGATGCGCTGCGTTCGGGCGACCACATCCGCGTGACGCTGATCGGCGATCGGCTGTCGGCATCGGGCCGGCGCGCGCTCGACTGGCTGGCGCTGGCGCTGGGCGGCGGGCTTGCCGCCTGGGTGGCCTGGTACATCACGCGGCTGGCCTGGGATTCCTGGGTCATGGACGAGCGCTCGTCGGGCCTGATCGCGCTGCCGATGTGGATTCCGCAGGCTGCGATGGCCTGGGGCGCGATCGCCTTCGTGGTGGCGATGGTCGAGCTTGCCGTGCGCATGCGCGCAGGCGAGCGGATGCCCGGTGGCGGCGATGCCGAGGAAACCGCATCCTTCGAGGAACTGGCGGCGCAATCAGCACGGGCAAGTGGCAGCCCGCACACGGCGGAGGCCTCCGATGGCCGGCGCTGAATCCGCGGGGCTCTACGCGGCCCTGATCATTGCCTCGCTGATCGGCCTGCTCGCCGCCGGTGTCTGGATCGGCCTGGCGCTCTTCGGCACCGGCCTGGTGGCGATGCTGCTCTTTTCCACGCGCCTGCCGGGCGACGCGATGGCCACCACGGTCTTCGGCTCGGTGAGCGCCTGGACCCTCACCGCGCTGCCGCTCTTCATCTGGATGGGCGAGGTGCTGTTCCGCTCGCGGGTGGCCGAATCGATGTTCCGCGGCCTGGCGCCCTGGATGTCGCTGCTCCCCGGCCGACTGCTGCAGGTGAACGTGGCGGCCTCGATGGTCTTCGCGGCGATCTCGGGCTCCTCGGCCGCGACCTGCGCCACGGTGGGCAAGATCACCGTGCCCGAACTGCGCCGCCGCGGCTACCCCGAGAGCGTGATGCTCGGTTCGCTCGCCGGCGCGGGCACGCTCGGCCTGCTGATCCCGCCCTCGATCATCATGATCGTCTACGCGGTCGCGGCGGATGTCTCGATCAACAAGCTCTTCGCCGCCGGATTGCTGCCGGGTCTCGTGCTCGGCAGCCTGTTCATGCTCTACAACGCCGGCTGGGCGCTGCTCAATCCCGGCCGAATCCCGGCCGACGATCTGCGCATGCGCTTCGGCGAGCGCGTGCGTGCCAGCGCCTCGCTGCTGCCGGTGCTGCTGCTGATCGGCGCCGTGCTCGGCTCGATCTACGCCGGCATCGCCACCGCCACCGAGTCGGCGGCCCTCGGGGTGCTCGGCGCCTTCGTGCTCGCCGCCTTCCATGGGGGGGTCAGCCGGGATTTCTTCGTGCGCACGGTGGTCGGCGCCATGCGCACCACCACGATGATCCTGCTGATCATCGCCGGCGCGTCGTTCCTGGGCCTCGCGATGGGCTTCTCGGGCGTGCCCGCCTCGCTTGCCGCATGGGTGGGCAAGCTCGGCCTGTCGCAGGGCGAACTGCTGGTGGTGCTGGCGATCGTCTACATCGTGCTCGGCTGCCTGCTCGACGGCATCTCGATCGTGCTGCTCACGATGGCGGTCGTGCTGCCGATCGTGAAAGCCGCCGGTATCGACCCGCTGTGGTTCGGCATCTTCATCGTGATCGTCGTCGAGACCGGGCAGATCACGCCGCCGGTGGGCCTGAACCTCTTCGTGCTGCAGAACATGGCGCGCCGCGACATCCGCTTCCTGAGCGTGGCGGCGCTGCCCTACTTCCTGATCATGGTGCTGATGCTGCTGATCATCTGGTGGTGGCCGCAGCTGGTCAGCTGGCTGCCGTCGCGGATGTGAGTCCGCCGGAACCGGTGCACCGTTAGCACACGAACAATTGGCGCCCGGCCTCTGTTAGCATGCAAACTGTTGGGCACCGACCCTGAACCTCCACGGACCGGAGACACTCCATGGCCGATCTCTCGCTCGAATTCTGCGGCATCAAGTTCAAGCACCCGATCATCATCGCGTCGCTCGAGACCACCAACAGCCCCGAGGTGATTCGCGAGTGCGTCGACGCCGGCGCAGCCGGCATGATCGTCAAGACGCTGACCGACATCGAGGACATGGCGCGTCTGACCGAGAACTCGAAGTACGCGATCCTCAACGAGAAGAACGAGCTCATCAAGGGCAAGGTCAACAAGAACTTCGTGTTCTACAGCCGCTCCGGCTACTCGAGCACGCAGTTCCGCGAGTGGGTGCCCTACCTGAAGGAGCTCAACCAGTACGCCCGCGACCACAACTCGCACCTGATCGGCAGCGCCGGCGGCAAGACCGTGCAGAGCTGGGTCGACATCTGCCGCACGATCGAGGACTGCGGGCTGCCGATGGTCGAGCTCAACTTCGGCTGCCCGCACCCGGCGATGATGCCCGGCGTGCACGGCGGCTCGATGATCGGCCAGGAGCCCGAGATCGCCCGCGAGGTCACGGCGCGCGTGGTCGAGGCGGTGAAGATCCCGGTGGTGATCAAGCTCACGCCCGACCAGTCGCGGGTGATGGATGTGGCCCGCGCGGTCAAGGAAGCCGGCGCGGCCGGCGTCACGGCCACCAACCGCTACACCGGTTTCTCGGTCGACATCGAGACCGGCCAGCCGCGCCTGGGCGGCCCCGCCGGCATCGGCGGGGTGTGGGCCAAGCCGCTGTCGCTGCGCTGGGTGCACCGGATCTACAACGAGCTCGGCATCCCGATCACCGGCTCCAACGGCATCTACGACCACCGCGACGTGGTCGAGTTCATCATGACCGGCGCGCCGCTGGTGCAGGTCGGCTCGATCCTGATGCTCAAGGGCATCAAGTACCTGCCGCACATCATCTCGGGCCTCGAGGAGTTCATGGACAGCCATGGCTACCCCGACATCGCCTCGATGACCGGCATCGCGTCGCGGCGCGCCGTCAAGGACTACGGCGACCAGTTCCGCAAGCCGCGGATGCACAGCGAGATCAAGCAGGAGGCCTGCAAGAACCCGAGCTGCACGATCTGCATCCAGACCTGTTTCTACGACGCACTCGCGCAGGGTCCGGGCAAGGTCGCCTCGCTGCACGACAACTGCATCGGCTGCGAGATGTGCACGCAGACCTGCCCCTTCGGCGCCACCAGCATGCACACCACCACCGACGCCGACCGCGAACGCGAGACCTTCTTCCAGATCCCCGACGATGTCTTCGAGCTCGGCAAATTCGAAAAGGGCTTCGAGCGCGGCATCAAGCTCGCGAAGGTGAAGGGATGACGGCAGCCGGCTCCCGGGCGCAGGGCGGCGGCACGCGCTACCGCTTCGCCTTCGACATCGGCGGCACCTTCACCGACCTGGTGCTGCTCGGCGACGACGGCTCGGTACTCACCGGCAAGGTGCTCAGCGATCAGGTCGATGTCGTCGGCCCGATCCGCGCCGGCCTCGAGCGGCTCCTCGCGCAGCACGGCATCGCGATCGCGCAGGTGGTCGACGTGGTCGTCGGCGCAACCACCGCGGTGACCAACCTCGTCATCGAGCGCAAGGGCGCGCGCACCGGGCTGGTGGCCACCGCCGGCTTTCGTGACGTGATCGAGATCGCGCGCGAGCTGCGCTACGACCTCTACGACCTGACCGCGCCCGGCCCCGACCCGGTCATCCCGCGCGAGCTGCGGGTGGAGATCGACGAGCGCCTCGACGCCTACGGCACCGTGCTGCGCACGCCCGCCGACGCCGACATCGAGCGCGCGCTGCGCACGCTGGTCGACGGCGGCGCACGCGCGATCGCGGTGTGCCTGCTGCACAGCTTCACCAACCCCGCGCACGAGCAGCGCGTGCGCGAGATCGCCGCGCGCGTGGCGCCCGGCATCCCGGTGTCGCTCTCCAGCGAGGTGCTCGGCGAGCTGCGCGAGTACGAGCGCACCGTGGCCACCGTGCTCAATGCCTACGTGATGCCGATGGTGGGCAGCTACCTCGGCGCGATCGAGGACGGTCTGCGCGCGATGGGCATCGCGGCCACGCTGCGCATCATGCAGTCCAACGGTGGCGTGATCTCCCGCGAGTTCGGCGAACGCATGCCGATCCGCATGCTCGAGTCCGGGCCGGCGGCCGGCGCGCTGGGCGCCGCGCACGCCGCGCGCCAGGCGAACATGCCCAACGTGATCGCCTTCGACATGGGCGGCACCACCGCCAAGGCCTGCCTGGTCAATGACGGCACGCCCTCGATCACCACCGATTTCGAGGCTGCGCGCCTGCAGCGCTTCAAGAAGGGCAGCGGCCTGCCGGTGCGCCTGCCCACGGTCGACCTGATCGAGATCGGCGCGGGCGGCGGCAGCATCGCGCATGTCGATGCCACCGGCCTGCTCAAGGTGGGTCCGCACAGTGCCGGCTCGCGGCCCGGCCCGGCCTGCTACGGGCTGGGCGGCACGCAGCCCACGGTCACCGACGCGGCGCTGCTGCTCGGCTACCTCGACCCGACCGGCAACCTCAGCGGCGCGGTGCAGCTGCGGCCCGATCTCGCCGAGCGCGCGATCGCCGAGCATGTGGCCGGGCCGCTGGGCCTGAGCGTGATCGAGGCGGCCAACGGCATCCACCGCATCGTCTGCGAACACATGGCCGCGGCCGCCAAGATCCACGCCGTCGAAAACGGCCGCGACGTGCGCCGCTACACGCTGCTCGCCTTCGGCGGCGCAGGGCCGATCCACGCCCGCGAGGTTGCGCGGCGCACCGGCTGCACCGAGGTGCTGATCCCGGCCAACGCTGGCGTGTTCTCGGCCTTCGGGCTGCTGGTCGCGCCGATGAAGGTCGACTCGGTGCGCACCCGCTTCACGCGGATGGCCGACATCGACTGGGCGGCTACCGAGGCGCTGCTGGTCGAGCTCGAGTCGCGGCTGCGCGACGAGCTGGCCGCCGCAGGCGTGGCGCCGGCCGACGTCCACTTCCGGCGCACCGCCGACATGCGCTACGTCGGCCAGGGCTTCGAGGTCGAGACCGAGCTGCCGGCGCGGCTCGACGCCTCGCAGGCCGACGCGATCCGCGAGAGCTTCGAGCGCGCCTACATCGCGCGCTTCGGCGTGCGCCTCGAGAACCAGCGCCTCGAGGCGGTCAACTGGCGGGTCGAGGGTTTCGCGCCGGCACCGATGGTTGCGCGCGCAAGCGCTGTAGCCGCGGCCGCCACGGGCGCCGCGCCGCGCCGCCGCAAGGCCTACTTCCCCGACGTCGGCGACTTCGTCGATACGCCGGTCATCGACGAGCGCGCGCTGCGCGCCGGCGAGGTCCTTGATGGCCCCGCCCTGATCGAGCAGCCCGGCTCCACCGTCGTGGTGGGCCCCGGCGACCGCTACGGCATCGACGCCGACGGCAATCTGCGGGTGACGCTCGGCGCGCGCGCCGCCTCATCCCGAACCGGAGCCAGCGCATGAACCCGATCGACCTCGAAATCTACTGGAATCGCCTGATCGCGATCACCGACGAGGCGGGCGCCGCGCTCAAGCGCACCTCGTTCTCGACGGTGGTGCGAGAGTCCAACGATTTCGCCTGCGTGCTGCTCGACAGCGAGGCGCGGCTGATCGCGCAGTCGTCGCTGAGCATCCCGGGCTTCATCGGCACCGCGCCGCTGTCGCTGCGCGGCATGCTGAAGAAGATCCCGCGCGAGAGCCTGCAGCCGGGCGACATCCTGTTCACGAACGACCCCTGGATCGGCACCGGCCATCTGCCGGACGCGACCATGGCCGCGCCGGTGTTCGCCCACGGCCGCATCGTCGCCTTCGTGATGGCGGTCGCGCATCTTTCGGATATCGGCGGGCGGCAGTGGTCGGCGGATGCCAACGAGGTCTACGAGGAGGGGCTGCGCTTTCCGGTGATCAAGCTCGCCGAGGCCGGGCGCTTCAACGACTTCGCGCTGACGATGCTCGAGACCAACGTGCGCCTGCCGCAGCAGGTGCGCGGCGACTTCGAGGCGCAGATGGGCGCGCTGCGGGTGGCCGAGCGTCGCCTGCTCGAGATGCTCGAGGAATACGACCTCACCGGCATCGACGACATCGCCGAGGCCATCTTCAAGGCCTCCGAGGAGGCAGCGCTGCGCGAGCTGCGGCGTATCCCGGAGGGCACCTACGTCGGCACCGTGGATTCCGACGGTTTCGATGAGCGGGTCAGCATCCGCGCCACCGTCACGGTCCGCCACGACGGGGTCACGGTCGATTACAGCGGCAGCACCGGACAGGTGCGCTACGGCATCAACGAGACCTTCAACCACACCTACGCCTACTCGCTGTATCCCTTCAAGTGCCTGCTCTCGCCGGGCATTCCCAACAACGACGGCTTCACCCGGCTGTTCACGGTGATCGCGCCCGAGGGCACGATCGTCAACGCCCGCCCGCCGGCGGCGGTCGGCGCGCGCCACCTGATCGGCCACCAGCTGCAGGCGGCGGTGTTCGAGGCGCTCGCGCCGGTAATGCCCGACCGGGTGCAGGCCGACAGCGGCACGCCGCTGTGGTCGGTGCTGCTGCGCGGCGTCGATCCGGCCCGAGGCACCTCGTTCTCGACCATCCTGTTCTTCAACGGCGGCATGGGCGCAATGCGCGGCCGTGATGGGCCGCCCGCTTCGGGCTTTCCGGCGAACATCTCGAACACGCCGGTGGAGGTGGCCGAGACGCTCGCGCCGATCGTCTTCGGCGCCAAGCGGCTTGCCGACGGCTCGGGAGGCGACGGCGCGCAGCGCGGCGGTCTGGGGCAGGTGGTGTCCTTCACCTCGCGCTGGCCGGGCCGGCTGCGGGTGTCGCTGCTGACCGACCGCACCCGGGTGCCCGCCAAGGGCATTCTCGGCGGCTCGCCCGGCCGCACCGGCCATGTGCTGCTCAACGGCCAGCCGGTGGCCAACCCCAAGAGTGTCGTCGACATGGCCGAGGGCGACACCCTCGAGCTGGCGCTGCCCGGTGGTGGCGGCTACGGCGCAACCTGATTCCGCGAACGAGCCCCGTCATGGCCGCCTTCCCCGAAGTCACGATCCTCGACGTCCACCACTGGAACGAGTCGCTGTTCTCGTTTCGCACCACGCGTGATCCCGGTCTGCGCTTTCGCAACGGGCACTTCGTGATGATCGGCCTGCCGGTGGACGGCAAGCCGCTGATGCGCGCCTACAGCATCGCCAGCCCCAACTGGGCCGAGCACCTCGAGTTCCTGTCGATCAAGGTGGAGAACGGGCCGCTCACGTCGCGGCTGCAGCACATCCAGCCGGGCGACAAGCTGCTGATCGGCCAGAAGACCGTCGGCACGCTGGTCATCGACGATCTGCGACCCGGCAAGCGCCTGTTCCTGTTCGCCACCGGCACCGGGCTTGCGCCCTTCATGAGCATCATCCAGGACCCGGACACCTACGAGCGCTTCGAGAAGGTGGTCCTGATCCATGGCGTGCGCACGGTGAGCGAGCTCGCGTACGCGGACTACCTGCGCGAGGAACTGCCTCGCCACGAATTCCTCGGCGAGATGGTCTCGCGCCAGCTCATCTACTACCCCACGGTCACGCGCGAGGCCTTCCGCCACACCGGGCGGCTGACCACCGCGATCCAGTCGGGCCAGCTCTTCGCCGACATCGGCGAGCCACCGCTGTCGGCCGAAACCGACCGCGGCATGATCTGCGGCAGCCCCGCGATGCTCAGGGAAACCGCCGAGATGCTCGATGCGCAGGGCTTCGTGATCTCGCCGGCCTCGGGCGAGCAGGGTCACTACGTGATCGAACGGGCCTTCGTCGAACGTTGAGCGAGGCGCGCGCGGTCGCGGTACGCACGCTGTGCGAATTCGGCGCGCGTACCGGCGACCTCGACCTGCGCTTCACGCCCTCGCCCACCGCGCAGCAGGGCATCGAGGGCCACCGCGCGGTGGCCGGGCGCCGGGGCCCCGGCTGGCAGGCCGAGTTCGCGCTCGAAGGCCGGCACGGCTCGCTGCGCGTGCGCGGCCGTGCCGACGGCTGGGATGAAGGCCGCGGCCTGGTCGAGGAGATCAAGACCCATCGCGGCGATCCGGGTCGCATCCCCGCCAACCACCGGGCGCTGCACCGCGCGCAGGCGCGGGTCTATGGCTGGCTGCTGTGCGAGCGTTTCGGACTGGCGCGGATCACGGTGTCGGTGGTCTATGTGGCGATCGAGGATCTGCGCGAGACCCGGTTCGACGAGGACTGCGCGGTGCCGGACCTGCGCCGCGACTTCGAGACGCTGTGCGAGCGCTGGATGGCGTGGGCGCGGCGCGAGGACGCGCACCGGGCCGCGCGCGACGCGGCGCTGGCCGTCCTGCCCTTCCCGATGACCGAATGGCGCGAAGGTCAGCGCGAGCTCGCCGAAGCGGTGTTTCGGACCGCGCGGGCGGGCGCCTGCCTGATGGCGCAGGCGCCCACCGGGATCGGCAAGACGATGGGCACGATCTTCCCGCTGCTGCGCGCCTGCCCGGGCGAGCGACTCGACCGCATCGTCTTTCTGAGCGCCAAGGGAACGGGCAGCACCCTGGCGCTCGAGGCGTTCGAGCGCCTGCGCGAGGCAAACCCGACCCTGCCGCTGCGCGTGCTCGCCCTCACCGCGAAGGAAAAGGCCTGCGAGCATCCCGACAAGGCCTGTCACGGCGAGTCGTGTCCGCTTGCGCGCGGCTTCCACGACCGGCTGCCGGCAGCGCGCGAGGCGGCGGCCGCGCCCGCGATCCTCGATGCGCCCACGCTGCGTGAGTTGGCGCTTGCTCACGATGTATGCCCCTACTGGCTTGGTCACGAGATGGCGCGCTGGGTCGATGTGGTGGTCGGCGACTACCACCATGCCTTCGATCCGAACGCGCTGCTGCACGCGCTCACCCTCGAGCACGACTGGCGGGTGGCGATGCTCGTCGACGAGGCCCACAACCTGCCCGAGCGCGCGCGCGCGATGTGGAGCGCCGAGCTCACCAGCCGGGCGCTGCGCGAGGCAATGGCAGCGGCGCCCGCAGGCATGCGCCGGCCGCTGCAACGTCTTCGGCGCGCCTGGAACGCGCTGGCGCGCGAACCCGGCCCCGACTGGCGCCCCCTCGAGGCCCTGCCCGCGGCGCTCGCGCGGGCGCTGGGCGCGCTGAACGAGGCCTGCGGCGAGCAGCTCGGGCAGGATCCGGCCGGATTGCCGCCGGCGCTGCTGCAGCTGCACTTCGATGCGCTGGCCTTCATGCGGCTGCTCGAAACCCACGATCCGGCGCACAGCGTGATCGATCTGCGGGTGCTGCCCGACAGCGGTGCCGGCCCGGCTCGTGCGTCCGGTGGCTCGACGCGAGGCCGCGCGCCCGACTCGGTGCTCGGCCTGCGCAACCTCGTGCCGGCGCCCTTTCTCGGCCCGCGATTCTCGGCCGCGCGCGCGACCGTGCTTTTCTCAGCCACCCTCTCGCCACCCGAGTGCCATGCCGATCTGCTCGGTCTGCCGGCTGACGCACGCTGGATGGAAGTGAGCGGCCCCTTCCGTTCCGAGCAGCTTCAGGTCAGGATCGTGAGCGAGGTTTCGACCCGTCTTGGTGATCGCGCCACCTCGTTGGGCCCGATCGCCGAGCTGATCGCCGGGCAACTCGCGCGGGCGCCGGGCAACTACCTCGCCTTCTTCAGCAGCCACGACTATCTGGCGCAGGCGGCCGATGCGCTGGCCGAGCGCCACCCGCAGGTGCCGCAGTGGCGGCAGGCCCGCGGCGCCGACCCCGCGGCACGCGAGGCCTTCCTCGCGCGCTTTCAGCCGGGCGGCCACGGCGTGGGATTCGCGGTGCTCGGCGGCGCCTTTGCCGAGGGGGTGGACCTCCCCGGCGAGCGCCTGATCGGCGCCTTCGTGGCTACCCTGGGGCTGCCGCCGGCCGAGCCGCTGAACGAGCTCACCCGCGCGCGGCTCGATGCGGCCTTCGGCCGCGGCCACGATTACACCTACCTCTTTCCCGGCATCCGCAAGGTGGTGCAGGCCGCCGGCCGCGTGATCCGCACGCCGCAGGATCGCGGCTGGGTCTTCCTGATCGACGACCGGTTCCGGCGCGCCGAGGTGCGCCGGCTGCTGCCGGCATGGTGGGATGTGAAAGCCTGAAAGGCCGGCCGCGCCGCACGCAGGCCGCGGCCGGCCGCCCGACTCAGGCCGGCTGCTCGAGCGTGGGCGCGATGTCCTGCAGCGTGGCGCGGCGCATGTCGCGCGGCTGACGGTTGTCGTCGAAGGCGCGGGCGCGATGCATGGTCGCACGGTTGTCCCAGATGACGAGGTCGTGCACCCGCCACACATGCCGGTAGACGAACTGGCGCTGGGTGGCATGCTCGATCAGGTCGCGCACCATCGCCATCGCCTCGGGCACCGGCATGCCGTCGATGGCCCCGATGTGCGAGGACAGGTAGAGCGACAGCCGGTTGGAGCCCGGTACGCGGCGCACCAGGCGCTGCGGCACCGGCGCGAACGCCTCGCGCTCGGCCTCCGAGAAACCCGAGAACCCGAGCTGCGCGCGCGAGTAGAGCAGGCTGTGGCGCGTGGTGAGTCCACGCAGCCGCGCCTGCGTGGACTCGGGCAGCGCATCCCAGGCCGCGCGCATGTCGGCGAACTCGGTGTCGCCGCCCACGTCGGGAATGACGCGCGCGTGCAGCATCGAATAGAGCGCCGGCGTGGCCTTGAAGGAACTGTCGCTGTGCCACAGCCGGTTGCCGAGGTTGAACATCCGGCGGTTGTCGTCGGCCGACAGCAGTGAGCCGTCGACGTCGAGATTGGAGATGTCGGCCATCTCGGTGTGCTTCAGGCGATGCTTGTGCGCATCGACCACCGCGCGCGAGGGCTCGAGCGGCCCGAGCGCGCGGGCAAAGGCCATCTGCTGGTCGTCGTCGATCGGCTGATCGCGGATGACCAGCACGCCATGCTGCTGCATGCCGAGGTGGATGCGGTGCAGGGTGTCGGCATCGGGCACGGTGCGCAGGTCGACGCCGCGCACCTCGGCCACGAATACCGGATGCAGCGGAACGAAGCTCAGGGCCATGGGGATACTCCGATCGGGATGAAGCACGCGTCGCGGGGCAGACCGCCACTGTAATTCGACGCGGCCGTGACGATAAGCCGGGGACGACGGTGCGGGCGAGGCGGCGTTTCACCGGCGCGCCCGCCTACACTGGTGCCAGATCGCAACCCCGAGACGCCCGCGTGGCCCCGTCACGCCCTGCCACCGCCGACGCCCCGATCTGCCCGCTGTGCGAGCGGCCGATTCCGGACGACCAGAAAGATGCGCACCACCTCGTGCCGCGCAGCAAGGGCGGCCGGCACACCGAGTATCTGCACCGGGTGTGCCACCGGCAGATCCACGCGCTGATCACCGAGACCGAACTCGCGCGCGAGTACGCCACCGTCGAGGCGCTGCTGCGCCACCCGGAGGTGGCGGCCTTCGTGCGCTGGGTGCGCGGCAAGCCGCCCGGCTTCACGGTGCGCACCCGCAAGAGCGAGCGGGTGCGCAGGCGCTAGCCGCGCGGCAGGCCGATCGCATCCCAGGAGTCGGCACCGGCGTCGTAGCGCGCCTGCGCCGCGGCCATCAGGGCGATCGCGTCCTCGCGCCGCGCCACGCTCTGGAAGATCGCGCTCTCGTTGCGGCGGGCGGCGTCCATGGGCAGATCGCGCCCGTCGATCAGGCTGCGCTTGCAGGCGGCCAGCGACCAGGCCGGCCAGCGCGCGATGTGCGCGGCCCAGTCGATGGCGGCCTGGCGCAGCTGCGCATCGGGCACCACCTTGTTGATCACGCCCAGTGCCAGCGCCTCGCGCGCGGTGATCGGTCGGCCGTCGA
>Ga0315902_10005204_pt1 | contig 18422 bp, 13 predicted proteins | sample LakEriMetagenome_9_FD_203523 | JGI IMG/M metagenome (GOLD analysis project Ga0315902, IMG submission 203523) | Freshwater fungal communities from buoy surface, Lake Erie, Ohio, United States - Buoy 12 MA117 | ecosystem: Environmental > Aquatic > Freshwater > Lake > Lake biofilm | place: USA... | reverse complement strand
TACCGGCGATCGGCTTCCTCGTGGGTGATCCGCTGCCCGAGATACTCGTCGACGCGCTGCCCCTTGCGAATGGTGGCGATGGCAAACGCACCACGCCCCTGGATCTTCGAGCGACGCACTTCATACAGCGGCGACTTCACCGGCTTCACGATCTTCTTGGCGGCGCCCTTCTTGGCGACCGCCTTCTTCTTGACTGGGCTCACAAGGTCACGCGTTCAGGATCCAATGAGCGCCGCGGCATCTTCGGTCGCGGCAGGTTCGTGAATGGTAATCGGTCCGATGCCCAACGCGTCGACCGATTCGCGGATGACGTCCGCATCGCCACAGATCACCACCTGCAGGCGCGACGGGTCCAGATGCGTCTGCGCCACGCGGAACACCTCATCGACCGTCACGGCCGCGATCCGCTCGCGGTAGCTGTCGAAGTAGTTGCTGGGCAACCGGAAGATCTCGACATTGGCGAGACCGCCGGCCACTTCGGCGGTCGTTTCGAAGCGGATCGGGAAGACCCCCATCAGATAGCTGACCGCCAGCGACAGCTCCGTCTCACTCACGGGCTGTTCGCGGATCTGCCGGAACTCCGCGAGGATTTCGCGGAGCGCATCGGCCGTCACGGCCGTTTCCACCGCCGTGGAGATCTCGAAGGGACTCGCCGCGCGACGCCAATCGAACGCCGAGTGGGCGCCGTAGGTAAACGCATGCCGCTCGCGCAGGTTGAGGTTGAGCCGCGACGAGAACAGGCCACCGAGGATCGCGTTCATCACGACCATGGGGAAGTAATCGTCGTGAAGGCGCGGCAACGCGACATGCCCCACCCGAATTTCCGACTGCGATGTCCCCGCCTTGTTCACGAGATGGACACGCGGCTCGAGGTGACGCTGCCCGGCTGGAGGCTCCGTCACCGGCGGTGCTTCGCCCTCCCATCTCCCAAAGTGCTGATTGGCCAGCGCAACCGCGCGTTCGATGGTGACATCCCCAACCATCATCAGCGCCGTGGCATTGGGCTGGAAATACGAGCGATGGTAGGCATGCACGGCCTCACCGGTCAGGCGTGCCACGCTCGCTTCGTCACCACCGGCAAGACGGGCAAACCGCGACGTGCCCTCGTACAACAGCCGCGAGAAATACACGTCGGCCAAACCGCGCGGCTCGCTGCGCAACTGCGCCAGATCGGCCAGCCGTTCGGCACGCAACCGCGCGAGCTCGGTTTCGGGGAACGCCGGATGCTGCAACACTTCCGCCAGGACCGCGAGCGCGTCGTCCACTCGGCTCGAGAGGGCCGTGAGCTGCACGATCGCCGAATCCCAATCCGCTCCGGTATCCAGCGTGGTGCCGAGCGTCTCGAGGCGCATCGTGAGCGCCAGCGCATCCATGTCGCGCGTGCCTTCCATCAATGCGCGGGTCGCAAGCTGGGCGAGGCCTTCGCGATCGCGGGGATCACGCGTGGCACCGGCCTCAATCACGGCGAGTGTCGTGACAACGGGATAGGCCGGCATCGGCGCCACGATCAGCCGCAGCCCATTCGCCAGAATTCGCGTCTCGAACGACGGAAATCGATACGGGCGTGGCGTACCACCCGTCGGGCGCGGCAGCGCCTCGGGGATCATGGACGCGCTCATGCGGCAGCTCCGGACACCACGTCGTCCATGGGGGCGTCTGCCGAGATCTCGGCCGGGATATAGAGCAAGAACACCCGATTATCGGCACCGAGCCGTTCGCGGGCGATGTCGCATACGGCGCGCGTCGTCACAGCACGATAGCGCGCCACCTGCGTGTTCACGAGCGTGGGATCCCCGAAATACGTGGCGAACCGCGACAGTTGGTCGGCGCGTTCCGCGGCCGACTGCAGACTCATCACGAAGCTTGTTTCGATGAGGGCGCGCGCGCGCGCCACTTCGGCGTCCGTCACGCCGTCGCGATGCACCGCATCAAGTTCTGCAAGCACGGCGGCTTCGAGCTGCTCCGGTGTGATGTCGGGGTGCGCGGTGGCATCAACGACCAGCAGATCGCTTCCCTTGGCAAGATCGTAGGTGAAGGCGCTGGCCTGCGACGCTATACGCTGCCGACGCACGAGGGACTGCTCGAGGCGTGCTCCCGTGCGGAGCCCGAGCACTGCGGACAGAAGGCTGGCGGCATAGTAGCCGTCGGTGCCGAACACCGGCGTCCGACACGCCACGAAAAGCCGAGGGAGCGCGACGGCATCCTCCACGACCACCCGGCGCGTCTCACCAAGGGTCGGGGGCAGGTCCATATCGGGGAGTGGCGGCCGGCCGCTCCCGCGTGGAATACCGCCGAAATATTCCGTGACCAGCCGCACCGTCTCGTCGTGCGAAAAATCGCCGGCAATCGTCAAGACAGCGTTGTCGGGGGTGTAGTACGTCCGGAAGAAATCCGCCACGTCCTCGAGAGAGGCGCCGTCCAGATGTTCCATCGATCCGATGAGGGAGTGATGGAACGGATGCGTCTCCGGAAAGGCGAGGGCAGGGAGCCGTTCCCACCAGGTGCCATAGGGCTGGTTGTCGACCGACCAGCGCCGCTCGTTCTTCACCACATCCCGCTGGGTGTCGAGCTTCTGCTGATTCATGGCGGGGAGGAGGCGCGCCATACGGTCCGCCTCCAGCCACAACGCCAACGCCAGCTGGTGCGAGGGGACGGTTTCGTAATAGTTGGTGCGATCCAGCCACGTGGACCCGTTCAGGGTGCCTCCGGCCCGTTGCACCAATTCGAAATGCTCGTTCGCCCCGACATTCGCGGAGCCCTGAAAGAGCATATGTTCAAAGAGGTGCGCGAAGCCGGTGCGATCCAGGCGTTCGTTCGCCGATCCGACATGGTACCACAGATTCACCGCAACGATCGGCGCGGTATGATCCTCCGACAGGACCACATGCAACCCATTGGGGAGCTGGTAACTCTTCACCGGGATGTTCATGGGTCAATATTCGAAGCTGGTCACGAAAGCCGGAACCCCGACATCGTTCTTTTTCCTGTTGTCTTCATGATTTCCTCTTCGTTTCGTTTCCTGCGTCGCATCATCCCCGCCTTGACGCTTGGGATGGGACTGACTGCCTGTGGTGAGGATCAGGTGCCAACGCGCGCCACCACCACCCTCGTGTCGACCTTGAGCGCCACCGTCGCCAGCAGCGTCGGCTCCGTCCCGAGCGTCCGCATTCTCGACCAGAAAGGGAAGGCGATGAAGAATGTGCTGGTCCGGTGGCGCGTGACGGCCGGGAACGGACGGGTGGTCAATGACTCCGTTCGGACCACACCGTCCGGTGAAGCGAGCTCCGGTGGATGGACACTCGGAACAACCGCCGGACTCCAGACGCTGCAGGCCACCGTCGACGGCGTGACGCCCGTGACCTTCACGGCCCGCGCCGAACCAGGACCGGTCACGCAGTTGATCGCGGTGAGCGCCACGACACAAGAGGCCGTCGTCAACACGGCGGTCACCGCGCGCCCCAGCGTGCGCGCTGAAGACGTCTACAGCAACCCGGTTCCCGGCGTGCCGATCACCTTCTCGGTGTCGATGGGCACCGGATCGGTTACCGGCGCACAGCAGACTTCGAACGATGTCGGGGTGGCCACCGTCGACGGATGGACGCTTGGCACACAGGCGGGGCAGCAGATCGTGCGGGCGTCAGCCACCGGCGCGCAGGGTATCGCCTTCAGTGCCACCGCCGTGGCAGGACCCGCCGCCGACCTCGTCAAGATTGCGGGTGACAAACAAGAGGCCGTCTCCGGCATCCCGGTACCGATCAGCCCCGGGGTGCGCGTCGTTGACAGCTTCGGCAATCCCGTTGGCAATATCCCGGTGATCTTCACGCCGGCGAGCGGATCCGGCACCGTGACCGGCAACACCGTGCTCAGTGATCCCGCCACCGGCACCGCGTTCGTCGGGAGCTGGTCCCTCGGCACATCGGGAGCCCAACTCCTCCAGGCCTCCTCCCCACGCATTGCCGGAAAGACCGTGGCCTTCTCGGCCTCCATCGTCCAGTCGCTCTTCGACGTCGACGTGCGCTTCATTGGCGATGGCGCAAACACCGCGGTGCGTACAGCGTTCGCGACCGCAGCGGCGAAGTGGCGATCGATCATCGTGGGCGATCTGCATACCACCCCACTCAATGTTGGAGCAGGAACCTGCGGCTCCTGGAGCCCGGCCATCAACGAGTCGATCAATGATGTAGTCATCCTCGCACGCATCGCCCCGATCGACGGCGAGGGGAAGGTGCTCGGTCAGGCTGCACCCTGTTTCGCCAACTCCCGCACGAACCTGCCGTCACTCGGGTTGATGGAGTTCGACGAAGCCGATGTCGCCGCCATGGTGGCCAATGGCAGCTTCACCGATGTCGTGCTGCATGAGATGGGTCATGTCCTCGGCATCGGCACGCTCTGGAACTATCGACGCACCCTGCTTGCAGGAGCAGCCAGTGACGACCCCTACTTCACGGGACCCTCGGCACGCGCGCAGTTCTCATCGTTGAACACGGTGACCTACAGCGGCAATCCCGTTCCGGTGGAGAATACCGGGTCGGCGGGAACGCGCGATGCCCACTGGCGCGAGACGGTCCTTGGTCGCGAGCTCATGACCGGCTTCCTGAACCGGAACGTCGCGAATCCGCTCAGCCGATTGAGTATCGGATCGCTGCAGGACATGGGGTATCTCGTCAATCTCAGCGGGGCGGATCCCTTCTCGATCACCGCGTCGCTGCGATACGCCTTCCCCTTCGTCGAACCGATGTGGGATCTGCGCGACGACATCGCGGATGTTCCACTCTACGTCGTGGCGCCTGACGGATCGATCCGTCTCGAGCGCGCCGCATCGTCGCGCGGGAGCCTCCGCTAAACGGGCCACACTCAAAGCCACACTCGAGGCCGCTCCAACGGGCGGCACCACCGTTCGTGATCAGGCGCACACGGCAACGGATCAGAAGCGGAACCGGGCGTTGGGGGGTGCGTAGCAGCAGACACGATGACGTCTGCTCGTTCACGTGCCCCCCGCTTCGTTGCACTGGCTGCGCTGCTACTCGCAGCGTCATGCGGTGACGCGCCATCCCTCACGGCGCCCCCGGCAGCGACGCAGCAACCGTCGTCACCCCCCGTCGCGCCATCGCGAGTGCACAATTCCGCGTTCGACATCACCGTGCGCTTCGTCGGTGATGGTGGGACGATGGTCCAGCGCCAGGCATTTACCAATGCCGTGACGCGGTGGCGACAGGTCATCATCGGGGACATCGCCTCGACGGTTCTTCAGGTGCCGTCGGGACAATGCGAGTCGTGGCTTCCCGCTGTTGATGAAGCGATTGACGATCTGCTCATTTTTGTGCGCCTTCGTGCCATTGATGGCGTCGGCAAGATCGTGGGTCAAGCGAGCCCTTGCTATGTGAATGGGGACACACGGCTCCCGGTCATGGGATTCTACGAGCTCGATCTGGACGACATGTCGCGCCTGTCCGAGTCTGGCTTGCTCAATGACGTCGTGCTGCACGAGATCGGTCACGTACTGGGAATCGGGACGCTCTGGAACTACAAGCGCGCCCTGCTGCAGGGCGCCGGGAGTGAGGATCCGCTGTTCATTGGCGCCGGCGCACAGCGTGCGTTTGCCGCAATTCCCGGCAACACGGTGACCCGCGACGGCGTGCCGGTCGAAAATACGGGAGGCACCGGGACCCGCGATGCCCATTGGCGTCGCTCCGTTTTCGACCACGAACTGATGCAGGGGTATGCACAGGCGGGCGGCATGCCGCTCAGTCGGGTGACCGTGCAGTCCCTGGGCGATCTCGGATACACCGTTTCAGAAGCCGGCGCCGACCCCTTCACGTTCCTGACAGCGCTGCGCATGGCCCCCAGCACACCGGCCATGCCGCTGAGCGACGATGTCAAACGCGTACCCATTCGTGCCGTCATCCCACCGGAACACCGATAGGAACGCGGTGTTACCTCGAACGGCGAAGCAGAACCGCCGTGACGTCAGCTGGAATCGCCAGACTCTCGCGCACCATGTACTCCAGCACCGCGCGCTTTCCTGATATCGGACTCGTACGCGTGGGCGACGACATCGGGGTCAGGCCATGCAGACGCGCCAGAACGGACAATCGCAGCATGTGAAAGGGGTCGCTCACCAGGAGCACCCGCGGCTTGGACCCACGCCCTCGGCTCTTGTTCAGCAGCGCGGCGGCCGCCCGCATGGACGCCAGCGAGGTCCGCCCATCTGGCTCTAGAAGAATGGCCGATGCTGACACCCCGCGACGCATGAGATAGCGGCGCCCGGCGGCTGCTTCACTGATGAGGTCGCCGGTGCGGCGGCCTCCGGTGAGGACGATCCGGGGGGCGCGCCGATCCTTCCACAGCGTTAGGGCGTGATCGAGGCGGGATCGGAGCACCGGCGAAGGACGCCCACCATACTGCGCAGCACCGAGCACAATGATCGCATCGGCATGGCCGGCGGCATTGCGACGCGACCAGACCCCGATGGCGGCGAGGCCAACCACCCATAACCCGAACAGCACGAACAGCAGGCGCCCCACGAGCAGGGGAACATGCCAGGGGCGGCGAGAGCGTGCCATACTCCCCAACTTAGCCGATCAGAGCGCGATGCGCGTGCCTGCCGCCGGAATGTCCACACGAAAGCCATCCTCGCGCAGCTGTTCGGCAAACGCCTTTTGGGCTTCGTGCTCCCCGTGCACGAGGTGCACCATCGGATCACTGCGCCCATCGCGCGTACCGGTATGGCGAACAGCGCGGAGCCACGCATGCAACTCCGTCCGATCGGCATGCGCGCTGTACCCATTCAACACCTCGACCTGCGCTTCCAGCGGCACCTCGTCACCGAAAATCCGCAGCATCGATCGACGTTCCACAATGCGGCGGCCAAGCGTGTGTTCGGCCTGAAACCCCACGATCAGGATCGTATTGCGCGGATCGCTCGCCCCGGTTCGGAGATGATGCAGAATGCGCCCCGACTCGACCATTCCGGAGGCCGCAATGATGATCATGGGGCCCCGAGTGCTGTTGAGCTTCTTGGAATCCGCGACATCGCGCGTGTAGCGCACCATCGGAAAATCGAAGAGGTTGGTCGTACGCCGGATCAGCGCCTCGCTCTCGTCGAACACTTCCGGGTGCATGGCGAATACCGCCGTCGCATCCGTCGCGAGCGGCGAATCGATGAAGATCGGAATCTCGGGGATATCGCCCGCGCGACGCAGAAGGTGGAGATCGTACACCAGCTCCTGCGTGCGCCCGACCGCAAAGGCCGGGATGAGCACACGACCGCCGCGGGCCGCCGTGTCTCGTACTACACGCGCCAGCTCTGCCCGCGCCCCCTCCACCGGCTCGTGATCCCGATTGCCGTACGTGCTTTCACAGAGAATGACGTCGGCGCCGAACGCCGGCGGCTCGGGATCGCGAATGATCGGCAAACCATTACGGCCAACATCACCGGAGAAGACCACGCGACGGAACTGGTCGCCCTCGCGAAGCTCCAGCACGACCGATGCGCTGCCGAGGATGTGCCCCGCTTCCGTGAAGTACGCCCGCACCCCATCGGTCACGTCGAACCACTTGTGATAGGGCATGCCGATCATGCGATCGAGCGTGCGTGTCGCATCCTCAACCCGATAGAGCGGCTCGATGACTTCGTGGCGATGCTTCTCCAGATACTCCGCGTCCTTCTCCTGGATATGTGCCGAGTCGGCCAGCATGATCGCACAGAGATCACGGGTGGCGCTGGTCGCCCAGATGCTGTTCCGGTACCCCTCGGCGACCAGATACGGCAAGCGACCCGCGTGGTCGATATGCGCGTGAGACAGCACGATCGCATCGATTTCGTCCACCGGCACAGGGAGCTTTGCGTTCTTCGCGCGCGATTCGCTGCGCCGTCCCTGAAAGAGTCCACAATCAAGGAGGACCGTCCGCTTCCCGACCCGCAGGATATGGCAGGATCCGGTGACTTCCTGAGCGGCGCCCGAAAATTCGATGTGCATGGCTGGTGTGTCCGGTGAGGATTCGGGGAATTTGATCACCTGTACCGCCTACCGCACCACGGATCGTCCCCGAGCCTATCCCCGCACCTCAGGCCGTTCGCCGGCATCGGCACGTCGCAATTGCTCACAGATGGCGTCGCACCACTCCATCGCCTGATGGTCGGTCAAGGTGTAGTGGACGAAGAGCCCAACCTTCCGCCGACGAACAAACCCCTGCTGGTGCAGAAGCTGCAGATGCTTGGAGACGTTGGCCTGTCCCAGCCCGGTCTCGGAAACCAACTGGGTGACGGTGTGCTCACCTCGCATGAGCACTCTCAGCAATTGGAGGCGCGCCGGCTCGGCGAGCGCGCGGAATCGCTCCGCCACTTCCGGCAACAGATCATCGATTCGAACAATACGACCCATGATTTCCTCACCAATAACCATCATTGCATCGCACAGCACATGAATCCCCGGAAAATAGCGGGTGGTCACGGCAGCGGACAGGACCGTCACAGCTTTGTCTGCTCGTGGACCAATCCTTGCTAGTTATGCCAGGAAGATCCCCGGTAGTGTCCGCGGATTGATAGGTCGCACCTTCGGGTGCGCACGAACGGCGGTATGTCCGGTGCGGAGGGGCGCCGGGGGTACCGCCGTTTCGTGCGCCCCATGTGCCTTCCGGCGAACCTCACCGAGCTGGCATCCCGCTTGCCCCTCGGTGCCGATACAAGCGCACGCGGAGTTCGTGTGCCGCAGGATATCCGCCGAGCAGTAGGGCACTCCGTGAACACACCGTCTGCAGAATCCGCGCACGCACGACCGATCATCGTCCATAGTCACGTGCGGTGGGATTTCGTGTGGCAACGACCGCAGCAGCTGTTTTCGCGTTTCGCGCGGCATCGCGATGTCCTCTTCGTGGAGGAGCCGCGTTTTCTCGATGATTGCTCGCGTCCGACACTTGAACACACCACACCACAGGAGCGCTTGCACCGTCTCGTTCCGCGCCTTCCTGCGTCCTATCGCGACAGTGAAAGCGCCACACACCTCGCGGTACGCTCGATGGTGCAAGGGCTCGTGTCGCCACGGGGGATGGTGAAGGGTCCGTTCCCCAATCCCATCCAGTGGTTCTATACGCCGATGATTGCACCTTCGATGCTCGGCGCCTTCGGGGAGACTGCGGTGGTCTATGACTGCATGGACGCCCTGGCCAGGTTCCGCTTTTCGCCGATGGAGCTGGTGCCGCGCGAACGGTACCTATTGGCGCGCGCGGATATCGTCTTTACGGACAGTCGTGTCCTGGCGGATGCCAAGGGCCGCTACCACGAGCACGTATACGACTTCGGCTGTGGCGTAGATGCCGAACACTTCGCAGCCGCGATGACTGTGGACACGGACGTTCCCGAGGCCCTGCGAGGGCAGGTGGGGCCGATCCTCGGTTACATCGGTGCCGTCGACGAGCGCCTCGATTACGTGCTCATCGCGCATCTCGCCGAGCAGATACCGGAATCGACAATCGCGCTGGTGGGTCCCATCGTGAAGGTCGATCCCCGCGACCTTCCACGTCGTGCAAACATTCGGTATCTCGGCCAGCAACCACATGATCTGTTGCCTGCGTTCTTGAAGAGCTTCGATGTCTCTATGATGCCGTTTGTCTTGAGCAAAACCACAGCATACATCAACCCGACCAGGACCCTCGAAGTTCTCGCTTCCGGCATACCGATCGTCTCTACCGCCATCACGGACGTGGTCCGCACCTTCTCCGAGGAGGTGATGATCGCGGAGTCGGCGCGGGAATTCGTGGAGGCCGTGCGGATGGCGGTCCACGTTCCGGACATCGAGCGACGGCAGCGTGGGCTCGCGCGGGCACGGGGTGCGTCCTGGGAAGCGATTACCGCGGAGATGTCGCGCCTTATGGACGAGGCGATAGGTCGGCGGGAGCGTCACACTCGGGGCGAGCGCCGATCGGCGAGCGCCGGTGATATGATCGACACGCCGGTGATTGGCCGTCCGCGCATCGAGCGCGAAGCGCAGCGCGCGGTATGAGGACCACGACATCCCGGACGCCGGTACCCCTCGAGATGTGGGCTGGAGTGGAGAGCACGGTGAATGGCGAGGGAAATCAGTTTCGCGATCAGCTTCAAATGCTCGGGCATGATCCGCGCCCTGATGATGCGACGCGCATCGCCGACCTCGGCGTGCGCACCGTGCGTTGGCCGATCCTATGGGAGCGGCATCGCCAGGATTCATCAGCCTGGACGCATACCGCCCGAATGCTCACGATCTTTCGGAAACGTGGAGTTCGTGTGATCGCCAGCCTGATGCATCACGGGTGTGGCTCAGCGGATACCCACCTGCTCGATCCCGAATTTCCGAACGGGCTTGCGCGATTCGCCTCGGAGGTCGCCACACGGTTTCCCTGGATCGACGCCTACACACCGGTCAACGAGCCGCTTGCGACGGCGGGCTTCACCGCTCGCTTCAGGCATCGGTATCCCCATGTCCGTGATGATCGGGCGTTTGTACGCGCGCTCCTCCATCAGGTACAGGCGATTCAGGATGCCATGACCGTCATCAAGGCGGTGAACCCGTCGGCCGAGCTGATTGCCACCGAGCACCTCGGCTACACGCATGCGACCCCAGTCCTGCGGTATCAGGCGGCGTTCGAGAATGCACGACGGTGGCTTACGTGGGATCTCCTCTTGGGTCAGGTGCAACAGGGTCATCCGTTATGGCGATGGCTCCGTCGACAGGGCACGACGGCGCAGGTGTTGGAGCGGCTCCACGATCTGGCGCAGCATCCGATTCGTCGGCCATCCCTGCTTGGCATCAACTACCATTTCACCAGCGAGCGGTATCTCGACGAAGCATCACACCGCTATCCGACGCACTCGCATGACCGTAATCGGTGGCATCGCTATGCGGACGTGGACGCCGTGCGTGCGCGCCACCAAGGGGGATACGGCCCTCAGCGGATGCTCGAGGACACCGCGTCGCGCTACGGTCTTCCGGTGGCGATGACTGCATCACAACTGTCTGGCACCAGAGAGCAGCAAATGCTCTGGCTCCACGAGTGTTGGAACGCGGCGCAGGCGGCGCGGGCGCGCGGCTTCAAGGTGCGCGCGGTGACGGCCTGGGCGCTCTTCGGCTCACTGGACTGGAATTCCCTCCTGACGAAGGCCGAGTTCCACTACGAATCGGGAGCCTTCGATGTGCGATCGCCAGCGCCGAGAGCAACGGCGCTGGTTCCGATGATTCGCGCCCTTTCCGCGCAACAGCGGTTCGATCATCCGGCCCTGGATGCGGAGCCCTGGTGGAAAGTGCCGACACGATTCACGGTTCCCACCGTCACGGGGAGTGAGAACGGTCACGCCGCGCCACGCCCAGTGCGACGAGAGGCCGCTCCCTTGTTGATCGTGGGTGCCCGCGGGACGCTCGGATCGGCACTGTGGCGCATAGCTGCGGAGCGTGGCCTTTACGTGGTCGCCACGACCCGCAACGTGCTGGACATGACCAATCCCCTGATGCTGCGCGAGCGGATCCGCGAGATCGCTCCATGGGCGATCATCAATGCGGCCGGTTGGGGGGATATCGATGAGGCCGAAGTGCAGCGGGAGCGTTGTCACCGCGTCAACGTGATTGGTGCCGAACAGCTGGCCCGTGCGGCGGCGGCTCGTGGGATTCCCTATTGCACCTTTTCATCGGATCTCGTCTTCGGTCAGGCATCCGCGCGGCCGTTCCTGGAGTCGGATCAACCGGCACCATGCAATGAGTACGGGCGGTCGAAGGCCACGGCAGAGCGCCGCGTATTGGCCGGCCATGAAGGCGCACTGATTGTGCGCACGAGCGCCTGCTTCGGTGATTGGGATCGGATCAATTTCGTCACCCGCATCCTTCACCGACTCGCCGCCGGTGAAGATGTCCACGCGCCTGATGATGCCGTGGTTTCGCCAACGTACGTGCCCGATCTGGGGCACGCCGTGCTCGACCTGCTGATCGACAGGGCCTCAGGCATATGGCACCTGGCCAACATCGGCGCCTGCAGCTGGTTCGATCTGGCAACGCGGTCTGCAAGCCTGGCGGGTTTGGATCCAGATCGCGTTCACGCGTGTCGCGGCAGTGATGTCGGCTGGACGGCACCGCGTCCAGCGTTCTCCGTACTGGGGAGTGAACGCGCGACGCTGCTCAGGCCATTGGAAGAGGCACTCGCGCAATATCTCCAGACCCGCGTGTGGGAACGGATCGGCAGCCGCGACAGCCACCATACCATGGCAGGCTCCGTCTTAAGCACACCACCAGATCAGCGGCCTGGCCTCCTCCGAGACCAGGCCTGACGCGAATGTGGAACGCGATCACTGTCGGAGATCGCGTCGCGCCAGCAGCTTCTGCAACGATTGCCGATGCAATCCGAGGGCGCGCGCGGTGCGGGCGATGTTTCCGTTGTGCCGTGCCAATGCTGCCCCCAGAAAGGCGCGATCGAACTCGCGGAGCGCCTTTTCGCGGGCCTCCACGAATGGCAGATCCACTGCCTGTTCCAACATCGACGGCTTGATGGGCGACCGCGGGTTTGCGAGGGCCGCCGGCAGATCACAATCGTCGATCTGGGCGCCGTCACACATCACCAGCGCCCCTTCAATCACGTTGCGTAGCTCGCGGACGTTCCCGGGCCAGTCGTACTGCAGCAGGATCTCGCGCGCACGATCACTGATCAGACGCGGTGGGAGATGATGGCGATCGGCGAAGACATGCAGAAAGTGCGTAGCCAGCAGCGGAATATCCTGCTTGCGATCGCGCAGCGGGGGTAGCGCCAGTGAAATCACCTTCAGCCGATACAGCAGATCCTCGCGGAACCGACCATCGGTCACCATCTCATCCAGCGGGCGATTGGTTGCCGCAATCACACGGACATCCACGCGCGTCGACCGCGTACCACCAACGCGCATCACTTCGCCGTTCTCGAGTGCCCGCAGCACCTTGGCCTGCGCGAGCGGTCCGAGATCACCGATTTCGTCCAGGAAGAGCGTCCCGCCATTTGCCGCTTCGAAGAGCCCACCGCGATCCTTCACCGCGCCAGTAAATGCACCGCGCGTGTGACCGAACAGCTCGCTCTCGACCAGCTCCGAGGGAAGCGCCGAACAGTTGAGCGCGACAAATGGCTTGTTGCGCCGCCCACTCTCCTCGTGCAGGGCTCGCGCCACCAACTCCTTGCCGGTACCGCTTTCGCCGGTCACGAGGACCGTGACATCCGTGCGTCCGACGCGCGAAATCATCTTGAAAACGTCGCGCATCACGGACGTGGTGCCGTACATGCCGCGGAATTCGATGGTGCCGTCGTCCCGCATGTCGTCCAACAGCGCGTCGTGAACTGCCTGCATCGCCTGCATGGACTGTTTCGCCTCAGCGCGCCGCACCAGTGCCCGCACTTCCATCGGATCCACCGGCACGGAGAGGTAATCGATCGCGGCATCCGGTATCGTACGCTGACCATGCCCCGTGGTGAGAAGACCGGTAAACACGTCGGGATGCTGCGCGCGCACCTCCTCCAGGAGGATCGTCCCCGCGTCATCGGGGAGCGCCGCATCGCTCAAGATGAGATCGACTTCGGCACGACCGATCATGTCGACGATACCAACGGTCTGCGACGCGAGCAGGACCTCACGGCCATCGTGTTCGAAGAGTGCGCGAAGGTCGTCTTGAACGTCGCGGTTTTGGGAGACCACGAGAATGCGCATGACCGGACGCGAAGAGGTGGCAGGAGCGGACGTCGGCGCAGAGGTCAAACGAACGTGCCGGTCGCGTCCACCCGGAAAGCGATCAAGCCCGGAACGGGCAGCCGAAGGGGCGGAGCCGGGCAGGTACGTGCGAGGCACGTCCCGCTCACAAAAAGCGACAGTTGTCATGGGGATGCTGGTAAGAGCCGATCGGGCATTGGCCGATCGATGAACCATCTCGCGGCACGCCAGCACCGGCATGCCCACTCGTCGTGCCACTCCGGTGCACGCTCCATCACACATGGCAGACAACACAAAGGCGCGACGCCTGAAAGGGAGCGCGGCGTCGCGCCTGTGTCTTCTGTCATCGATTGTGATCGAGCCCACCGGTTGCGCCTCACACCAGCAACAATCGTTGCCACGCGCGTGAGGAGATGGTCACGACTTCAATCGCAACATTGGCAGGGGTGAAGAGGCTCGCAAGAGGGCTGCAACGCCATATTTCGAGATATGCACGGGGGGTGTGGATAGCTGTGCACAACTCGCAGCGGTCAGGTTTCGCCGACGCGCAACCAACGGCGCACCGTGGGCGCCTCGAAGAGATCCAATGCATCGAGCAACGCGGCCGGCTGAGTGTGATGGATGAGCCAGTCGCGCGGTGTTCCGCGCAAGAAACCTTCCGCTTCGACATGGTCCAGCAACGTCAGAAGCGGCACCCAGAACCCCGCGACATCGAGCAGCCCCACCGGCTTCTTGTGCACACCCAGCTGCGCCCACGTCCACGTCTCGAAGAACTCCTCGAGCGTCCCCACCCCTCCAGGCATGGCGACGAACGCATCAGAGAGGTCGGCGATCATTGCCTTCCGCTCATGCATCGTATCCACGACGTGCAAGTGCGTCAGCCCGTGATGCGCGACCTCCCGCGCCACCAGCCCATGCGGCATGACACCGATGACTTCCCCGCCGGCAGCCAGTGCGGCATCCGCAACCGCGCCCATCAGTCCGACCCGGCCGCCACCATACACCAAACCGTAGCCGCGCGCCGCAATGGTCTCGCCGAGCGTATGGGCCATGGCCACATACTCGGGGCGGGCGCCCTCATTGGAGGCGCAATACACGGCGATGCGGCGGCGCTGACGTGACGGGCTCATCGCGTACACAACGCCCCTCTCCACCGAAACGTTGCCCGACGTACTTTGTGTCGTATGAGCTCCGCGCCCGCCTTCCCGACGCTGACCGTCGTCGACCACCCGCTCGTCCGCCACAAGCTCTCGCTCCTGCGTGATCGCGCGACGCCGACCAAGATGTTCAAGGAGCTCGTGGACGAAATCGCCATGCTCATGGCCTACGAGGCCACCCGCGATCTCGCCCTCGAGCCCGTGCCCGTCGACACGCCCCTCGAATCCACCACCGGATGGGCCGTTCGAGGGAAGAAGCTCACCCTGGTCCCGATTCTCCGCGCGGGGCTCGGTATGGTGGAGGGCATCCTGCGCCTCATCCCCTCCGCGCGCGTGGGCCATATCGGCCTGTACCGCGACCACGACACGCTTGAACCGGTCGACTACTACTTCAAGGTGCCCGGTGACGCCGGGGAGCGGGACTTTCTCCTCCTCGATCCGATGCTCGCCACCGGCGGGAGTGCGGCGGCGGCGGTCACCTCCCTCAAGCGCGCCGGCGCCACGCGCATACGCTTTCTCTGCCTCGTAGCCGCGCCGGAAGGGGTCGCCCGCCTCGCGGCCCAGCATCCCGATGTGCCCATCCTGGCCGCGGCGCTCGATCGGGAGTTGAACGAGATCGGCTACATCCTTCCCGGACTCGGCGACGCCGGCGACCGGCTGTTCGGCACCCGGTAACGGATCAGGCGAATCGCCTAATCGAACCACTCGCGCGGGTCGGTGCGCTGCTGGTACGTCGTCTTGATGACCCATGCCTGCGCCTCGCTATCGACGATTTCCTCGGCCACCCGGTCGAACCAGACATCGGCTTCCCGCACATCGCCGATCCGCCGCCACAGTTCGCCCACAAGGTATGTAATCACGGCGCGCTCAGCCGTGGGAATCCCGTCATAACTGTGCAGCGCCTCGGCGAAATGCCGCGCGGCATGCCGACGGAAGAAGCGCTCGGCCTCGGTATCCCCTTCATCCACGCAGCACCAGGCGGCACGAAGGAAGAGATCGGCCAGATACCGCGGATCCGCCCCCTGCCACGTCGCGACCTTGGCCGCATGCTCGTATTTCAACGAGCCGGACGGCAGCGCCTGCGCCAACGTCGGCGACAATTCTTCCCGCACCCGTTCCCGTACCGTCTGCGGGGGTTCAACGCCATCGCCGAAATCGCGCGATACGCCCGCGTACCCACAGTGCGTGCACAGATGGATGAAATACGGCAACGGCTGCATCCCGGCCGCGCGCTCGTGAAAGTCAGTGCGCTTGCCGCCAAAGCCGTTCGTGGCCACAACCGTCTGCGATCGGAACAGATGATCGCACACGGGACAGGTGAGTTCGATGAGATGCAGCGTGGTCATGGGGCGTCCGGAGGAGGCGGCGAAAACCGCCGTCGCAATACAGTCTCGGCTGTGTCGACGAGCGAGTTGACTGCCCGTGTCCGAGAACCTGTGCGAGATATCACGAAGCTGTTCTTTGGTGCCGCCAATTATCCACAATCAGTCGCCTTGTTGTGCACAGAGTCTGGGGATATCTTGACCCCCGAATGGCGCCCCGACTCATCAATCTCGTACCGGACTTCCTTGCCGTCCTCGAAGCCGAGGACCGCATGGCCGCGTATCTCGACTACTTCGAGCGCCATCGGCCGCTGCTGAGTGCGTATTGGGACAACTATGTCCTCGAGCCCTCGGGGCCGCTGTTCGAAGAAGTCGTCCGGTCGACCGTTAACGCCGACCGCAGCGACCTGCACGCGCTGCTGGCCGAGACCGATCTCGTCGCGCTGGCCAAGCAGACGGCGGAGCAGGTCCGGGTGCTGCTCGACGTGGACGTTGATTACGACATTGTGCTGATGGTCGGCGTTGGTGCCGCCAACGCCGGGGAACTGGTCGTCGACGGGCGTGGTATCGCCTTCGTGTGCCTGGAGCACTTCACGGGAGTTGTGAACGCCGACACCCAGTCGCTCGGCCTTGATCCCGAGCTGCTCCCGATGTGGCTCGCGCACGAAATCACCCACGTGATCCGCTACACCTCGCCGGCGAGCCGCAGCAGCATGCGCGACCTCGTCCTCGATGCCGGTGGGTATTACTCCTACTGGGAGACGGCGCGACGCTCGACACTGGGTGAGCTGCTGGTGAACGAGGGGCTGGCCGTGCAGGTCGCGCGGTCGGTGAGCCCGGGTCACGCGGCGTGGGAGTATTTCGGTTTTGCGCGGCGCCAATATGCGCGGATTCGCGAGCTGGAGTCGGTGCTGCAGCAGGCGGCGCACGCCGATTTCGACCGCGCCGGGTTGGGGCTACGCTTGCGCTATCTCTCGGGCGGCATGAGCGACGAAGCGCGGACCTTTGAGCGCACGGTCCTGCCGGAGCGCGCGGGGTACTATCTGGGCGCCCGTCTCGTGGAGACGCCGATTGCGACGCGTGGATTCGCCTGGTCGGTCCGCGCCTCCGTCGAGGAACTGCTCGCCGCCGCGGCGCCCGCCGTCGACGAACGCCCGCGCCTGTCGATCGTCAGCTGACGCGTTGGTCGATCGGCGTTACTTGCCGATACAGAAGTCGCGGAACACACGCCCGAGAATCTCCTCGGTATCAACCGTTCCAAGCAGCTCGGAGAGCGCATCGCGGGCCGTCAGCAGATGCGAGGCCGCAATCGGCGCCGGGACGAACGCGGCACCCCACGCCTGACGGAAAGCGCGCACTTCGTCGAGCGCGGTCGTGATGCCGAGCCGATGGCGCTCGCGCGTGATCCGCGCGTCGTCATCGCTGGCAGGAGATGCCGACGACACACACTGATCGATGGCATGGAGCAGCGTGTCGAGACCATCGCCTGTTTCGGCGCTGACCGTAACCAGCGGCACCGACATGTCGCCGAGCGGGACATTCGTCGATGCGAGATCCGACTTCGTGCGCACCGCCAGCACCGGCGCGGTCGTGTGCCCCACCACGGTATCCACCGCCGCGCGCACCGCCATGCCCGAATCGCCGCAGGCGAGCACGACGTGCGCCTCCTGCAGATAGCGCTGACTCACTTCGATGCCCAGTTGCTCCACCAGATCCTGTGTATCCCGGAGACCTGCGGTATCCACCAGTCGGAGTGGCCACGGCGTACGATCGAGCAAGGCCTCGATGGCATCGCGCGTCGTACCGGGTACGTGCGTGACAATCGCGCGGGCGTGTCCGAGCAGCGCGTTGAAGAGCGACGATTTTCCCGCGTTGGGGGCACCGGCGAGCACCACCAGCACGCCGTCTCGGCGCATGGCCGCGCGAGGGGAGGTCGCGACGAGCGCGGCGAGTGCCTGCTCGAGTTCGACCGTCGCGGCATCGATCCGCGCGCGCGGAATCGGACCGTCGTCTTCCTCGGGAAAGTCCACGTCGTACGCGATCAGCGCCTCGAGGTGAATCAGCTGCTCGCGCAGCGCCATCAGCCGGCGTGAGAGCCCACCATCGAGCTGCGCGAGCGCCTGCTGCTGCATGGCCGTTGTGCGCGCGTCGACGAGATCGGCGATCGCTTCGGCCTGCAGCAGATCCAGCTTGCCATGCACGACGGCGCGCCGAGTGAACTCGCCGGGCCAGGCAGGACGGGCGCCGAGCGCTACA
>Ga0315902_10005202_pt1 | contig 18433 bp, 15 predicted proteins | sample LakEriMetagenome_9_FD_203523 | JGI IMG/M metagenome (GOLD analysis project Ga0315902, IMG submission 203523) | Freshwater fungal communities from buoy surface, Lake Erie, Ohio, United States - Buoy 12 MA117 | ecosystem: Environmental > Aquatic > Freshwater > Lake > Lake biofilm | place: USA... | reverse complement strand
CGTTCGTCCGCGCCGTCAACGCCGACGGCAGCCGCTACCAGCACGTCATCGGCCCACGCGAGGGCCGCACGTCCAGCAAGGAGCAATACGCCTTCGTCTACGACACCAACCGCATCGAGGTCGATCCGGGGTCGCTGGGCGTGTTTCCCGATCCGCAGAACCGGATGCACCGGCCGCCGATGCACGCCCGCTTCCGCACCCGCGTCACGCCGGCCGCGATGGCCTTCACCTTCTGGCTGGTGAACATCCACACCGATCCCGACGAGGTGCCGCAGGAGCTCGACGCGCTGACCGGCGTGTTCCAGGCGATGCAGGCCGCGCGGCCCGACGAAGACGACGTGATCCTGCTCGGCGACCTCAACGCCGGGCCGCCCGAGTTCGGCGCCTTTCGCCGGATTCCGGGGATCGGCTGGGCAGTCTCCGGCATGACGACCAACACGCGACGAACCAAGACCTACGACAACCTCGTCTTCGCCCAGCCGATGACCGGCGAATATCTCGGCCACGCCGGCGTGCTCGATCTGCAGAACTCGTACGGGCTGTCGCCGGAGCAGGCCCTCGAGGTCTCGGACCACTGTCCCGTGTGGGCCGCCTTCTATCCGGCCGAGGCCCGGCCCCAGGGCCTGCCGGCGATGGCCGGCCAGCCACCGGTCGTTCGCTGAGCTCACCGTCAGAGCGTTTCCCCGACACATTGGGAGAGGTTGGCGAGGGGGTCGGCGAACGCTCGACGAGCGTGTGGCCGCCGCGGCCACAGCGAGAAGACTTTTGCCGCCCCCGAAGCCGGTGCTCCATCTCGAGTCGGCACCGCCCTAGGACTCGGCCCGGCTGAGCAGCGCCACCTCGGCGGTCAGTCCCGGCCCGAAGGCGAGCGCCACGCACGGCGCCGCTCCGTCGGGCAGCAGGCGTTCGAGGATGAAGAGGATCGTCGCGCTCGACATGTTGCCATGCGCGGCGAGCACGTCGCGAGACGCGGAAAGCGCCGCGTCGTCGAGCCCGAGCGCATCACGCACGCTGGCGAGCACCCGCGGCCCGCCCGGATGCACGGCCCAGGAGCGGACGTCGCCGCTGGCCAGACCCGCATCGCCCAAGGCCGCCGCCACGACCGCGGCGATCTCCCGCTGGATGATCCCTGGCACCCGCGCCGAGAGGCTCATCTCGAACCCGTGGTCGCCGATCACCCAGCCCATTTCGCCCGTCGAGTCGGGGAGCAGCCGCGACCACTGGCGAGTCATGCGCCAGTCGGCGCCGCCGGCCAACGGGTGGTCCTCGCCGACGCCCACGAGGGCCGCCGCCCCGTCGGCGAAGATGCTGTTGGCCACGACGGCGTCGCTGCGACTGCCGTATTGGAAGTGCAGGCTGCACAGTTCGACGCACACGACGAGCACCACCGCGGAGGCGTGGGCGGTGGCGAAGGCCTCGGCCACCCGCAGGGCGTTGAAGGCCCCGTGGCAGCCCATGAAGCCGACGTGAGTGCGGCTCACGTCGGCCGCGAGCCCGAGGCCGCGGACGATGTCGAGATCGACGCCCGGGTTCGCGAAGCCCGTGCACGAGCAGGTGACGAGATGCGTGACGGCGGTGGCCTCCACGCCAGATCGGGCCAGCGCCTTGCGGGCAGCAGCCAGGGCGAGCGGGCCGGCTTCCGCGGCATAGCGGGCCATGCGAGTGGACGTCGAAGGGCCACCACCGGCCGCATCGGCCGGCGGAAAGAAACTCTGCGCGAACGGCTTCCCGGCCGGGTCCTCGAGCAACACCGAGCCACGGGCGCGAATCCGGGTTTGCCGGTAGATCGCCGCCAGAGTGCGCTCGTGGCCGGGCGCCGCGTTGGCGAAGCCGACGGCCAGATCCGCCGCCGCGGCCTGGGAGATTTCCCGCGCGGGAGTGGCCGAGCCGATGGCGAGGATCGCAAGACTCATGCCACGTCTCCCCTGCCAGGTCGATCGACCGCGTGCCCACCCGTCACCAGCGGCAGGGTGAGCAGCGCCAGCCACGGGGCGCGCCGTGCGGCCCGCACGGCGAGGCCCACGATTCGAGGCCGGCGCAATACGGCCGCCACCCACCGGCAGCGGGCATGACGCCGGCTGAAGCAGCGGGCATGCGCCCGAGCGTACCGCTGGGCGGCGACCGTGGCGGGCCGGAGCCCGCCGGCGCGATCCTCGACCAACGCTTCCGCAGCCAGACGACCGGCGGCGAGGGCCCAGCCCATCCCTTCGCCCGTAAACGGCTCCACGTAGCCGGCGGCATCGCCGACGCGCAGCACGTTGCGGCCGGCTCCCACGACCAGCGGTGACGAACGCGTCAGCGCGGGTGTGGCCCGCATCGCCGCCGCTTCCAGGCCTTCGAGGCCCGCTTCGGCCATACCGCCACCGCACGCCTCCCGCAGGATCCGTCGGATCGCGGCGGCCGGTGACGCCGTCGCCAGGGCACGCCGATCGATCGCGGCCGCCACGTCGATGCGGTCGTCTTCGAGCCGGACGATCCCGCAATACCCGCCGGCGGCAACGGCCATGAGAAGTTCGCCCGGCACGACCGCCGCCGCGGCGGCGGGAAGCACCGCACCGATCCCGATCCGACTGCCCGGTGCCACGGTGGCCGCCGACCCACACGGCGTCCCGCCGGGCAGCCGCACCGTGTCGCCCAGGCCCGTGGCCAGCACCACGCGGCGGCACTCGAGCCGCCCGGTCCGCGCGTCGCCACGCTGTTCGCGCACCGTCACCACCACCATCGGCTCTTGATCGTCTTGCTCGTCGATCGCCACGGCGGCGGTCCAGGGCAGCCACCGGGCGCCCGCGGCGACGGCCGCGGCGAGGAGTTCCGTGTCGAGCGTCTCCCGCGAGACGGTCGCACTGCCACGCGCGGCGATGCACGCCTCGCTGCCACCGGCCACGACACGAATGCGTTGCAGCGGCACGGCGCGGGCCAGCGGACCACTAGCCGGAATCTCGAGGCTGCGAAGTTCCGCAACTGCCGCGGCCGACAGGCAGCAGCCGCAGAGCTTGCCGCGGGGGAGCGACCCCCGATCGATGACGATCACCCGCAGCCCATGCCGCGCCAGCCGCAGGGCGGCCGCACCACCGGCCGGCCCGGCGCCGACGATCACCACATCCCAGCGCAGCGCTGCGGCGGCGTCGAGGTCGATGGTCCCCGCGATGTCGCTCATGCCGTGACCCCGCGTGCGGGAGGAGGCGTGCGCCGCCACTCGACGAGCACCCGTTCGGGCCAGGTGCGACGCACCGTCGCCGCCGCCATCCCCGCCCGGGCCAGGAGCCCGCGATACTCGGGAATCGTGCGGGCGGCCCGCACGGAGAGCGGTCCGTCGATCCGTGCCACCCGCGACGACGCCAGCACGGACGTGCCGATCACCGCCAGGGCGAGGCCGAGGCGGCTGCGGATGAGGTCGGAAATCACGATCCCCACGCGGGCGGCCGTCGCCATGTGGCCGAGCAGCGCGACGGCGTCGGCGTCGTCGAGGTGGTGGAGAAACAGCGAACTGACGGCGACGTCGCACGGCGGCAGGCCCGACTCGAGCACGTCGCGGACGGCGAAGGCCGCCGAGCTGCCGCGGTCGCCGGCGAGTTGCGTGGCCCGCTCGATCGCCCGCGGGCTGATGTCGATCCCCACGACCTGCGGCCGCGGGCCCACAGTGGACCGAGAAAGCCGCCGCGCCACGGCAACCGTCACGTCACCGCCACCACAGGCCACGTCCACGACCGTGACCGTGTCAGCGGTCGGTGGCCGCATGGCGGCGACCGCCCTGGCCACATGCGCGGCCGTTCGCGAGACGGCGTTAATCGTCGCCAGGGCCCCGAGCGCCTCCGCATGTTCGGCCGCCGGCAGTGCCGGATCGTCCATGAGCTCCGCCGCGCGAGACATCGGCAGCGACCAGAGAGGCATCGGCACGCTCGACGCGGGTGGCGGGAAGAAGGGATACCGAGTGAGTATAGGCCTCGCGAAGTCCCGCGGGCTGCCTGTTCCACTCGTCTTCGCAATCACCTCCCTGTAGCGGCAGTCCCTGAACGTCAAATGTCCGCTCGGCTCACGCCTTTTGAGGGTGCAGCGACAAGCTCAACAGACCGCCGCTCCAGGAATACGCTTGAGAACCGTGGTGTGTGGACGGGTTGAACAGGGCATCGGTCCCGTCACCGTTCCAAGAAGCCCCGGGCGGAAACCCGGGGACTCCGGGCATGACAACCAACCCGCCGTCCATGCCGCATGACCGCACGTGATTCCATCGCACAAATCGCCATCGCACAAACCGCCATCGCATAAATCGCCATCGCATGGCACCCGCGACGGCATGCAACCCGGCGTTCCCCGGCTTCCGCCGGGGGCTTTTTGGGGGATCACCAGACCCGGATTGCCGGGTTGAAACCAGCGGGCTGAGGCCCGCCGAGCGAACCGCAGCACGATGCCGCCGCCGGCTCGTGAAAGCCCGCCATCCAGGCGGGCAATCAACACGAAACTCCCCACGCCCCAACCTGCCTCCCGCGGCTCGGCACGACGCCTCGTCGTGCCGCCGCGGGCCGCCGCTCAGCGGCGGCCACGGTCGCCCGGAGGTGCGACCGCTCGGCCGGCTGGTCGCACCTTGGCTGCGACCACGCCGGCCCAAGCCTGCCGGGGCCATGGATGGCCCGGCAGGCTTAAAGCTAGTACCCGCCCCAGGGCCCGCGGACGGCGTTCACGCCGAACTGCACCGTGTCGCTGGGCTGGTTCGGAGTCGGCAGGAAGCCGCCCGCACCACCGCCGCCCACCGCGCCCGGGCCAGGATACGGCCGCCGAAACTGATGATAGATCGGCGCCACCCGCGAACTGGGCACGCCCCAGGAATACTGCGTCTGGAACTCGGCCGTCGGCGGCACCACCAACGCGATCGGCCGCCCCTCCCACGGGTCGTACCAGGCGCTGTGCCACGCCTTGCCCTGGCTGCGGAGAAAGTACCGCTTCTCCCAGGCGTTGTATTTGCAGTGCTCGTGCAGGCCGCCGCTCATGCCGTAGCTACACGGTCCACCGACCGGATGACCGCACAGGCTGCACTTCCCGCAGTGGCCATGATGGCACAGGCCGTGCTTGCAGCCATGACCGCAGGGACCGCAGCGGTGGCAGTGGCCGTGACGGCAGCCGGCCGGAGGACATCCCTGGGGGCCACAGCCGTTCGGACCACATCCCGCCTGGGTGCAGCCGTGGCGATCATGACCGCCGGCGGCCGCGACGCCGCCGACGAGCCAGCCCATCAAGATCGTGACGGCGCATGCCGCAGCGGCCCGTTCCAGGATTCGATGCATGGGATTTCCGTTCCTCACCACCAGTAGGCATGAACGTCGGTCCGCATTCCCATCGCGCCCGCCGGGCGGATGTAGCGGCGCCGATGCTTGTACAAAAACTCGTGCGGCATGAAGGGCGGATAGGTGTGCCAGGTGTGGCCGACGCGCGGCGGCACGGGCCGCGGCGACACGTAGAGCTGCGCCCCCACGCCTGGATACGCCCCGGCCGGCACCGGCGGCACGTAGAAGTTGTAGAACACGTCCGGCGTCGGGGCCTCGACGCCGCCGTCGATCGGAATTGCCACGGCGACCCCGGCGCACTCCATCCCGATCACCACCGCCGTCAGCACCGCGGCCTTCAGCCAGCCTGCTCGTCGCATCGTCTCACCTCGTGAACGGGAAGCCGCGCCGCGGTGCGCCACGCGGTGCTGGTGGATTCGGCACGCCCGTTCCGACCGCATCACTGCGCGGCCCCGAGCACCGCTGCCTCTGCCCGACAGGCACAACTTCCGGGGCCAAACCGCAGTCAAAGGTCACTCGACCCGGCGTGGAGCCCTTGCCCGCAGCATCGCGTTAACCCGCAAAGCCAGCCCCTCTTGCCAAGCCCGCCATCCGGGATCACAGTCTGGATTCGGGAGACATTGAAAATGCCGATTGCTTCCTGCCTGCCACGGTAGGGCCGGGGGTTCCCCTGCCATATCGCCGGGCTATGGAAGCAAGCGCAGGCATGGATGCCGAAGCGCAGCGGACATGCAGTGAGCGGAGGGCCGGAGGCCCGCAGAGAACGTCCGGCGGTGTGGCAGGGGAGCCCCCGGCCGGCGCCAGAGCACGGGAGTGGTTTTCGCACATGAAGGTCAAGACGCCCAAGCGCGAGCCCGCGGCCCCCGCGGCGGCAGCACCGTCCACCAATGGCCAGGCCAAGCCGGCCGCCAAGCGGCGGGCCACGGCCCAGACCCTGGCCGCCGGCCAACGCGACATCTCCGTCAGCGAGTTCTTCGCCAAGAACCGGCACCTCCTCGGCTTCGACTCGCCCCGCAAGGCGCTGCTCACGAGCGTCAAGGAGGCGGTGGACAACTCGCTCGATGCCTGCGAGGAGGCCGGCATCCTCCCCGAGATCTGGGTCCGCATCGAGCAGGTGGGCGAGAGCGGCAGCCGTTACCGGATGAGCGTGCAAGACAACGGCCCGGGCATCGTCAGCAAGCAGATCCCGCTCATCTTCGGCAAGCTGCTCTACGGCTCGAAGTTTCACCGCCTGCGGATGAGCCGCGGCCAGCAGGGCATCGGCATCTCGGCCGCCGGCATGTACGGCGTGCTCACCACCGGCAAGCCGGTGAAGATCATCTCCAAGATCGACGCCAAGCACGCGGCCCACTACTCCGAGCTGCGGATCGACACCAAGACCAATCAGCCCGAGATCCTCAACGGCAAGGGGGACGGCGTCGACATCCCCGCCGGCAAGAGCGGCGCGGAGCTGATGAAGAAGCACGCGATCGAGTGGGTGGCCGAGAACGACAAGGGCGAGCCGATCGAGCACGGCACCCGGGTGACGATCGAGATGGAGGCCAAGTTCCAGCGCGGCCGGGGGAGCGTCGAGGAATACCTCGAGCAGACCGCGATCGCCAACCCGCACGCGCGGATCCACTTCCAGGGGCCCGACGGCCCGGAGCGGATCCTGGAGCGGTCGAGCGACGACCTGCCGCCGGAGCCGAAGGAGATCAAGCCGCATCCCTACGGCGTGGAACTCGGCCGGCTGGTGACGATGCTCCAGGAACAGCCGAAGCTCACGCTCGCGCAGTTCCTCACGCAGTCGTTCTCCCGCGTCTCCCACGGCACGGCCAAGAAGATCTGCGACACCGCCAAGCTCTCGACCCGCGTGACGACGGGCAAGCTCGGCCGCGGCGAGGCCGACGCCCTCTTCAAGGCCGTCCAAGAAACAAAAATTCCGCCGCCGGCCACCGACTGCATCGTGCCGATCGGCGAGCAGCGGCTGCTGGCCGGCCTGCGGCAGGTCGTGCCGGGCGAGTTTTTCACGGCCGCGACCCGGCCCCCATCGGTCTACCGGGGCAATCCCTTCGTGATCGAGGCGGCGCTGGCCTACGGTGGCGGCGTGGCGGCCCAGAAGATCACCCGCGAGGCGCTCGGCGAGATCGCCTCCGAGAGCGACGCCCGCAGCCTGCGGCAATTCCTCACCACGACCTTCGCCGGCATGGGAGGCGAGGCGGCCGACAAGATTCTCGCCGAGGCCCAGCTCGCCCCGCGGCAGAGTCCCGCGAAACTGAAGAAGCCGCAACTCGACGCCCTCTACGCCGCGATGCAGGACGTGAGCGTGGACGAGGGGCAGAGCATGACGGTGCTGCGGTACGCCAATCGCGTACCGCTCCAGTTCCAGCCCGCCGCCTGCGCGGTCACGCAGACGATCACCTCGACCAACTGGCGGTCCTACGGGCTGTCGCAGTCGCGGGGCGGCCTGCCGAGCGGGCCGGTCACGGCGATGGTGCACGTCGCCAGCGTGTGGGTGCCGTTCACGAGCGAGTCGAAGGAGGCGATCGCCTCCTACCCGGAGATCCAGAAGGAGATCCGCCTGGCGCTGCAGGCCGTGGGCCGCAAGCTGGGCATGTACTTGCGGCGCCGGCTGCGGGTGGCCCAGGAAGGGCAGCGGCGGAGCATCTTCCTCCGGTATCTCGGCGAGGTCGCCACCGCCGTGTCGCAGATCAACGGCAGCGACCGGGCGAAGCTCTACGAGCAGCTGCTCGCGGTCGCCAAGAAGCGGACGGCCGAGGCCGACGTGAAGCTCGACGACCGCGGCCGCCCCATTCAGGAGGAGGAGGAACTCGAGCTCGGCGACAACTGCATCATCGTGCCGCAGGTCATCCCGGGGCAGATGGAGGTGGACGCAGCCCAGCCGCAGCCGGCCGGGAAGGCCAAGAGCCGCGCGGCGAAGATCGCGACGGTGAAGGACGACGCGGTTGAACCACCTGCCGACGGCAGGCAGCGGGCGAAGAAGCCGTCCCGGAAGGCCGCGAAGCAGTCGGCGAAGAAGCGGCGATGAGCCGATCCGACCCGGTTCTCCTGGGCGTGGACTTCACCTCGGCGCCCACGGCCCGGAAGCCGATCACGGTGGCCGTGGGTCGGCTCGTCAGCCGTCGCAGCGGCAGCCGTTACGTGCTCGAGGCGATCCGCGGTCTCGAGAGCCTCGATGCGTTCTCCGCGCTGCTGCACGAGCCAGGCCCGTGGGTTGGTGGGTTCGACCTGCCCTTCTCGCAACCCCGGACACTCATCGTGCACGAGGGCTGGCCGACCGACTGGCCGGCGCTCGTGGAGTTCTACTGCCACCAGCCCCGCGAGCGGCTGCGCCGCGTGTTCAAGCGCTGGTGTGACGGGCGGCCCGCGGGTGACAAGTTCGCCTGGCGGGCGACCGACAAGCCGGCGGGCTCGAGCCCGGCGATGCGTTGGGCCAATCCACCCGTGGCCTGGATGATGCACGCGGGCATCGGGCGGATGCTCGCCGCGGGCCTCTCGTTCCCGGCCCACGATCACCCGCGCCGCCTCCGCAGCCGCAACCGACTCGGCGGCAGGGAGCGGATCGCGCTCGAGGCCTACCCGGGATTCACCGCCCGCCAGGTGACGCGGCTTTCCTACAAGAGCGACACGGCGGCCAAGCAGACCGCCGACCGGCGCGACCGTCGGCGGGCGATTCTCCGGGCGCTCGAGACGGGCGGAGCGGGCCTCGACGTCGCGGCCGAGATTCCACCCACCTGGCGGCGACGAATCGTGGCCGACGGCGCGGGCGACCTGCTCGACGCCGTGATCTGCGGCCTGCAGGCGGGCCACGCGCTGCTCGCGCCCCGGCTCGGCCTGCCCGTGGCCCTCGACCCACTCGAGGGCTGGATCGCCTCCGTGCCGCGACCGCCACGGCGCGGTTAGCGGACTGTGGAACAAGTCCGCCCGAGCAGGATGCGACGAATTCCGACCGGGGAAACCCTCGGCATTGCCTCGGCTGCGCCGAGGTCTGCGAATCCACCGGTCGGCCAAGTGGACCAAGGCCATGGAGGCAATCCTTTTCGGCACAAGGGTTGCGGTTTCTCCCTCTCCCTCTGGGAGAGGGTCGGGGTGAGGGTGCAGGGAATCTGCGCGGCGTCATCAGCACCCTCATCCGGCCTCCGGCCGGCCACGCATCGCCCGCTCAAACCTGGCCGCCGCTTCAAGCCGGCGGCAGATTCTCGAGGTCGAGAAGATCCTTGGGCCTGCCGGCGGCAGCCTTGAGCCGCCGCAGCCACTCCAGTGACACGAACCGGATCCCGTCGACTTCGCGGCTCGATTCGAGGAGCGCAGCCACCGACTGCCCAGGATAGCCCGGCACGAAATCAAAGAGATCCAGAAATCCGGCGGTCGTGCAGAGCATCATCAGCGCCTGGGAGCGAACGAACGACGCCGTGACGCGGTGGGTCCGCTCGATTCCCGTCGCCGGATCGATCTCCTTGCCGATGTAGGCGGCATCCAGTTCGTCGAGCGCGGCAAGCAATCCGCGCTCGGCTTCCGGCGATCGCACCCACAGGACGTCGGTATCTTCCGTGGCCCGCACATAGCCATGAAAACTCACCGCGTGCCCGCCGATGACGAGGAAAGGCACTCCGTGCCGGGAGAGAACATCGAACACGCGGAAGTCAGGTGCCATGCGGCATCCGTGCGTCGAGGTCCGCCACGGCCCGCGCCCGATAGTTCCGGCTCCGAAAATGGGCCAGGCCTTCCGGATTCCGCTGCAGCATGTCCCACGATCGCTCGATCAGGACGCGCATGGCGGCCAGTCGCTCCGCCGGAGTCGCGGCCTGCATCGAAAGCCACCGCTGACGGTCACGAGCGGTCATGTCGACGGCGGCTGCCGCGGCTGCGTTCTCCATGTCGAGATTCTACCACGCGCTGCGCGGGCGCGCATTTCGGCACGCCGCGGCCGGCCGTCACTGCGCCCCCTTGAGCCGCTCGACCTCCGCCTCGAGCTGCTTGACCCGCTCCTCCATGGCCTGGAACCTCTGCCGCGCCTGCTCCATCCGATCCTTCGCCTCCGCCATCCGCCGGCGGCCTTCCTGCATGCGGGCATCCATCTGGCGGCGGACATCTTCGGGAACGTCGCGCGGCCACCGCGGCCGATCCCCTTCGCGGCCCGACCGCGGCTCGGCCTCGATGCCGAGTTTCTCCTCGATCCGGCCGAGACGGCGAATGATCTCCCGGAAGGCCCGCATCGCGTGGCGATGTTCGTCGGGTCCTTCCGGCGGGCCGATGCGGCCGGGGCCCATTCCCCGATGGTGCGGACCGTGCATGGGAGGGCCGCCCATGTGCCGGCCGCCCTGGGCGTGGCCATCGCGATGACGATGTCGACCGCCTTCCGCCCAGTCGCCAGCGCCGCGTTGGCGCCGCGGAGAGCCCACCGCGTCGCCTTCGTCGTTGATCGCGAACGTGTTGTCTGCCCTCTCGTCGTCGAAGGACTCGGTCCACTCGGCCTCGTCTTCCGCCTCCTCGTCGGCCCCGATCACGCCGACCACCCCCATCCATGCGGCGACGAGCCTGTCGAACGGGCCGGTGGCGACCTCGGCATGGACGGCCGGAGCCCCGCCGAGGGCCAGCAGAAGGGCCGCGGAAACGGCCGCCAACGAAACCGGGAACATCAGGCGACGCATGGCAAGGCTCCTCGCGAAAGGGACGAATGACAGGACGGCGGCCCCGGGCGTGCCGCGCGGGTATCCTGCTACCGGTATGAACGGCCCGACCGGTAAAAAGTTGCGTGACCCCGCGGTCGTCGATTTCGGCGTCGATGCCGCGGGCCGCGGTCGCCGCCTCGAGCGGCTGGCGGGCCTCCTCGTGGACCGGTCCCTGCCCCAGGCGAAGCAGCCCCGGCGACGGCCCGCAGCCTGGGCCGACGCGGCGGCGATCTTCCGCAGCCCCGACGGGGGCCGGGGAGCGTGGGAGTTCACCGCCCCCCTGCCCGATCCGTGGCTCGTGCATGTGCCCATCGGCCCCGCGACGCTCGCGCTCGAGGTCCGGCCGGCGCCATCCGGCCAGATCGGGATCTTCCTCGAGCAGGTCGAGCAGTGGGCATGGCTGGCCCGCGTCACGCCCCGCGGCGCGGTCATGCTCTCGCTGTTCGGTCATTCCGGCGCGGCGTCGCTCGCGTTGGCTGCCGCCGGCGCCGAGGTCGTGCACGTCGATGCGTCGAAGCAGGCGATCGCCCTGGCGCGACGGAATGCCGCGGCCTCGGGAATGGCCGACCTACCGATCCGCTGGGTCTGCGGGGACGCGGCCACGTTCGTCGCCCGGCAGACCCGCCGCGGCGCACGGTTCTCCGGCGCCGTCCTCGATCCACCCTCCTGGGGCCACGGCCCCCGCGGCGAAGCCTTCGCGATCGACCGCGATCTCCCTGCTCTGGTTCACGACGTGACGGCACTCATGGCCGGCGCCGGCGGACCGCCCCCCGGCCCCCTGGTGCTCACGTGCCACTCGCCCGCCTGGCATCATCGCCGCCTGCGGGAGACACTTGTGTCCGCCTGCGCGGCGGCCGGCCTGCCGGCGGGCAGGCTGGAGAGTGGTCGGCTCGGCTGCACCGATGACTTCGGCCGCACGCTCGACCTCGGTGACTTTGCCCGACGAATGCCCACGGCATGAGCACGTTCGAGACGATCACGAGTCCGTCCAACCCACGGGTCAGGGCCGCCGTCGCGCTGCGCGATGCCGACGCCCGCCGCGACACGGGCCTCACACTCGTGGACGGCCGCCGCGAGTGCGCCCGGGCCGTGGCGGCCGGCGCCGAGGTCGTGGAACTGTTCGTCGCGGCCACGGTGTTCACCCGGTCGCGGCCTGACAGCGGGGCGTTTGCCGAATGGCTCGGCGGCCTCACGGGCCGGGGCACGCCGCTATCAATAGTCGCCGAGAGGCCGTTCGAGCGGCTCGCCTTCGGCGGCCGCAACGAGGGTGTGGTGGCCGTCGTCCGCTGGCGGGCGGCGGCGCTCGACGCCGTGACGTTCGCCGCCGACCGGCCCGTGCTGGTCATCGAGGGGGTCGAGAAGCCCGGGAACCTGGGCGCGATTCTCCGCACGGCCGACGCCGCGGGCCTGGCCGGTGTCATCGTGTGCGACGGTCGCACCGATCCGGCGAATCCCGCGGTCATCCGCGCGAGCCTCGGCACCGTGTTCGCGGTCCCACTGGCCGTCAGCACGACCGCGGAGGCGATCCGGTGGTGCGGCGACCACGGCAGGCGGGTCGTGGCCGCGACCCCCACTGGGCACCTCCTCTGGCACGAGGTGGCCCTCGCCGGGAACACGGCGCTCCTGCTCGGCAGCGAGGCTCATGGGATCACCCCCGCCTGGCAGCAGGCGGCGACCGCCGGGTCGATCGCGCTCGACACGGTCCGCCTGCCGATGCACGGCGTCGCCGACAGCCTGAACCTCTCCGTCACGACGGCGGTGCTGGCCTATGAGACGGTGCGCCAGATGGAGCGGTGCCGATGACGCACGATGCCACGGCGTTCCAGCGTCTCGACGCAGCCTGCGCCGCGTCGGGCTCCGAGGCGATGCTCGAGTCACTGGCCGCCTCGCTCGCCAACCGGAGCCGCTGGCATGCGGTGTTCGACGTCCGGCTCATGCAGGCGCGGCTGGCGCTGGGCCTGCCGGTCACGGGCGACCTGGGTGCCGTGCCGGCCGATGTTCGCGACCGCCTCGACGAGCGGTCACTCGCCGCCTGCCGGGAGGTCGGCTGGCCGCTGCTCGAGGATGGCCAGATCGCGGCGGCCTGGATGTACCTGCGGGCCGCCGCCGATCCGGCGGAGCTTGCGGCCCGCCTGGAAAAGCTCGTGCCGCCGCTGCTCGCGGCCGATGCTGCCGACGAGGAGGCGGCGCGGCGGCTGCAGGAGATCCTGGGCCTCGCGCTCTGGGAGGGGGCCGATCCCGCCCTCGGCATCGCCATCGTGCTGCGAACGCAGGGCACGTGCAATGCGATCACGGCCTACGAGCAGGCCGTCACGCGGCTGCCGGCGGCGCGACAGCGGCCCGCCGCCCGGGTGCTCGTCGCACACCTGCACCGGGAACTGCTCGGCGCGGTCGCGGCCGACCTGCGCGGCCGCGGCCACGCCGACGTTCCCGCGGAGCCCGACTCGATCGTCGCGCTGCTAGACGCTGCCGGCGGCCTGACCGACGACCCGAGCATCCACGTCGACGTCTCGCACCTCCAGTCGGTGCTGCGGATCGCGCGGGTCTGCGACGACCCGCCCACGCTCGAGCGGGCCTGGGAGCTCGCCGTGTACGGCTGCCGGCTGCCGGCGGAGGTGGTCTATCCCGGCGAGCCGCCCTTCGAGCAGGTGGCCCCGGCGTCGCGACACTTCTTCGGGGCGCTGCTCGGCCATGAAGTGGACGCGGCGCTCACCTTCTTTCGCCGTGCCGCGGCCACGGCCGAACCCGAAGCCGGCACGCTCCCGACCGACGTGCTCGTGCTTCTCCTCTGGCGGCTGGGCCGCCCGGCCGAGGCCCTCCAGGCGGCGCTCGATCGACCGAGCGATCAGGGCATGCCGAGCACCCTGCAGGCCGCGGGCCTGCTGCCGTCGCTCGTCGAACTCGCCGCGGCCGCGGGCGCCTGGGAAACACTGCGCAGCGCCTGCATCGCCCGCGGCGACGAGATCACCTACGCCGCCGCGCTCGTCGCCGAGGATTTAGCGGCCAGACCATGACGGCCCGCAGGCCGTGCAGGGACCGGGCCGGTAGCCAACCTCGGCACCGCTCTTGAACCCCCGGCCCGGTGGCAGTTGCCAGGGCGCGAGTACCTCGGGCATCTCGCGGGCGCCGTTGCAGCCGCGCCAGCGGTTGCAGCAGTCGCACGGGTCCGGGCGGCTCGGCTCGTGTTTCTCGCCGCAATACCGCGGCCCGCAGCCGGTGTCGCCATACGGCGTCGGCATCCCACCGGCCGTGCCCCGGCAGTGTCGGCACGGCTCCGCCGCCCCGGCGACGGCACCGCACAAGGCCACGACGAGAGCGAGTGTCGCACGTGAACGGTATGTAAGGGCGAACATGCAGGTTCTATCGGCAGTCCAGGACCGTGAGCATCGGCGAAACCATCCCCGCGCCCCATGAGTTATTGACTCGGGCGGTTCTCCGGTTCGGGCCCGTATCGCATGGGGCCCGGGAAGGCATGCCACCCGGAGTCCCGGGGTTGCCACCCGGGGCTTTTTGTGTGTGCGGCGGCCCGCCGTCCGCGGTCAGTCCACCCAGGTCGGCGGAGCGGCGCACGTCCGCTCGAAGAGCCGCAGGTAGTCGCGGGCGCTGGAGTCCCACGACCAATCCTGCCGCATGCCGCGCCGCACCAGCCCGCGCCACAAATCGCGATCGGCATGCGCGTCGAGAACCCGCCCGAGCGCGTGCTCCAGCGCCGACGCGTCGAAGCCCTGGAACACGAAGCCGCTCGCCGTGCCGTCGCGGAGCGTGTTAGGGTTGGTGTCGACGACGGTGTCCACAAGGCCGCCGGTGGCCCGCACCAGCGGGATCGAGCCGTACCGCAGCGCATAGAGCTGCGTCAGGCCGCAGGGCTCGAAGAGGCTGGGCACGAGCGTGACGTCGGCCGCCGCCTGCACGAGATGGGCGAGGCCCTCGTCGAAGCCGAGCACGAGGTCGATCGTGCCTGGAAATGCCGCCGCCACACGGCGCAGGGCGTCCTCGTAGGCGGGGCTGCCGGTGCCCAGGATCACGAAGTGCGCCCGGCCGCCCCCGGCCATGCGGCCGAGCAGTTCGATCACGAGTTCCACGCCCTTCTGGTTCACCAGCCGGCCGACGAAGGCGACCAGCGGCCGGGAATCGGGCGCCGCATGGCCGAGCCGCGCGGCGAGCGCCACACGGGCGGCGTACTTGCCCTGCTCGAAATCCGAATCGCCGTACGGCCGTGGGATGTGCGGATCACTGCCCGGGTCCCAGGCCTCCGTGTCGATGCCGTTGACGATGCCCGTGAGTACGTCGGCACGCGAGGCGAGCAGGCCTTCCAGGCCGCAACCTCCGGGGCCCTGCTGAATCTCCCGCGCATAGGTCGGGCTCACCGTGCTCACGGCGTCGGCGAACACGATGCCCGTCTTGAGAAGATTGAGCTGGTTGTAGAACTCCATCTGCTGCCAGTTGAAGTGCCGCCAGTGGAGGCCGGTGAGGAGCATGTCCCAGTGCCAGAACAATCCCTGGTAGGCCATGTTGTGGATCGTCATCACGGTGCGGGCGTTCGCCACCGCCGGCGCCTCCGCGTAGAGCAGTTTCTGATACGCCGGCACCAGGCCCGTCTGCCAGTCGTGGCAGTGCAGGATGTCGAACCGCTCTTCCAGGCGGCAGGCGAGCTCGATCGCGGCCCCCGAAAAGAAGATGTAGCGCTCGGCGTTGTCGGGAAAGTCCTCCGTGCCGCCATACAGGCTGGGGCGGTCGTAGTAGTCGTCGTTGGCCACCAGGAGCACCGTGGCGGACGACTCGGGCCGCCGGCAGCGCAGGATCCGGGCCGCCGACCGCCGCGTGCCGATCGGCACTTCGAACTCGATGCCCGTCGGCTCGAGGGCGAGGCCCTTGGCGAACACTTCCCGGTAGGCGGGAATCACGAGCGTGACGTCGCAGCCCAGGCGACCGAGCGCCGCCGGCAGGGCGCCGGCCACATCGGCCAGGCCACCGGTCTTGGCGAAGGGGGTGGCCTCGCTGGCCACTTCGAGCACGCGCATCGGGGAATCGTCTCCGGGGCCGGCGGTCCGGTACCATGCCTCCAGTACCATTACTATAGATCGCAATTCAGGCACGCCTTGCCATGAGCCCCCTGGTCAATCCCGCCGCCCTGTTTCGCTTCCGGTTTCCCTGCCGGCGCCGGGAAAAACTCTGGCCACCGGCGGCCGCCAACCTCGACGAGACCTGCCGGCTGCCCGCGCTGGCCGCGGTGGTCGGGGTGCCCGACGTGCTGGACCTGGCGCTGGGCTGGAACGAGACCGGTCTGGCCGTGCGGGCCGCCGTGCGCGGAGTGGGTGCGAATCGGTGGTGCCACCCGACGCGGGCGGAGGACAGCGATGGCCTCCACCTCTGGATCGCGACCCGGCCGACCGGCGACAGCCACCGCGCCGGCCGCTTCTGTCGGCGGCTCGCCCTGTTGCCCACCGGCGGCGGCCTGCGGGCCGACAAGCCGGTCGCGCTGGCCGCCGCGATCCCGCGGACGAGCGAGGTCCCGGCGGAACTGCCCGAGGGTTCGATCACGCTGGAGTCGCGGGTCGAGGCGGACGGCTGGCGGATCGACGCCCGCATCGGAGCCGCCGCCCTGCCCGGCTGGGACCCGGTGGAGATCCCCCGTCTCGGCTTCTTCGCCGCGGTCGTCGATCGCCGGCTCGGCCGCATCCCTTGCTTCGCGCCGCCGGAATACCCGTGGGACAGCGACCCCACCACCTGGGCCGGGCTAGATCTCACCGTGTGACCGCCCAGACGGTTCGAACTGGGAAACCGTGTGCCGTCATCCGGCATGGACGGTGCGGTGGTTTTCATGCCCGGAGTCCCCGGGTTTCCACCCGGGGCTTCGCGTGTGCGTGCCAGGCCCGGAGGGCCGGGTTGATTCCAAGCGGGCGCAGGCCCGCCAAGCGAACCGCGGCACGACGCCGCGGGTTTGCGTGCAGCATGCTCCCGGGTTTCCACCCGGGGCTTCTCGTGTGCGTGCCAGGCCCGGAGGGCCGGGTTGATTCCAAGCGGGCGCAGGCCCGCCAAGCGAACCGCGGCACGACGCCGCGGGTTCGCGTGCAGCATGCTCCCGGGTTTCCACCCGGGGCTTCTCGGGCCACAAAAGCCCCCGGCGCGGTCAGGCGAACTCTTCCGCGAACGGCTCCACTTCGACCGTCGCCGGCGGCAGGCTGTCGAGAAACACGCGGCCGTAGGGCTTCGTGAGCATCCGCGGATCGAGAATCACCACGGTGCCAGTGTCCGTGGCGGTGCGAATCAGCCGCCCGAATCCCTGCTTGAGCTTGAGCACGGCCTCGGGCAGTTGATATTCCGCGAAGGCGTTGCCCCCCGCCTGCTTGATGGCCTCGATGCGGGCGGCGACCAACGGCCGGTCGGGCACGGCGAACGGCAGCTTCGTGATGATCACGTTCACCAGGCAGTCGCCGGGCAGGTCGATGCCCTGCCAAAAGCCGTCGGTGCCCAGCAGCACGCCCGCCGGTCCGGCGCGAAACTCCTCGAGCATCCGCGACCGCGGCAGGCCGTCGGCCTGGCTCACGAGCCGGTAGTCGCGGCGCACGCACCAGCCCCGCAGCTCGTCGGTCGCCCGCATGAGCGCCGCGTGGCTCGTGAACAGCACCATGGCGCGGCCGGCGCTGCGGGCCACGTAGCGGCGGACCATCGCCACCACCGCGCGATCGTACGCCTCCCGGTCCGCCGGATCGGGAAGCCGGTCCACCAGGATCAGCCGCGCCTGCCGCGCATAGTCGTACGGGCTGCCCAGCCGGCTGGCCAGCGGCCTGCCGCCGACGCCGAGCCGCCGGCGGACGTAGGCGAAGGGGTCGGAATCAGGCTCGTTCTCGGCGCGGCGGTCCGGCACCTCCACCGCGAGCGTTGCGCTGGCCAGGATCACGGTCGGCACCCGCTCGAAGAGCTCGCGGCGGAGCGTCGCGCCCACGTCGATCGGCGCGCTGGAGAGCGTGAGCCGCTCCCGGCCGCGGCGCGACCGCGTCGTCTCCACCCACCACACGCTCCCGGGCTCGCGTTGGCCCAGCCACGTGTCGATCGCCGCGGCCTGGGCCGTGATCCGATCGGCCAGCGATGTGAGATCGTGCCGCTCGGCTTCGGACGAGAGACCGTCGGCGGCGGTCCGCAAGCGGCGGGCGAGCCCCATGAGCGGCTCGCCGAGCACGTTCTCCACCAGCCGCGGCGCCGCCACCCGCCAGGGCGGCGGGCCGCGCGGCGTGAGCCCGTCCTTCACGCTCGCGAAGAAGGCCTCCGCCGCGCGACGGCAGCGGCGCACGTCGGCCTCCAGGTCGTGCATGCCGTAATGAACCAGCAGGCCGCGGTGCGTGCGGTCGTTGTGGAGCTTCGAGAGCACCCGCTCCACGCCGCCGCTGGAGACGCCGATGCCGAGGTGATCCCCGGCGACGCTCTCGGCCATGTGGGCCTCGTCGAAGATCACCACGTCGTGGTTCGGCAGCAGGCTCGCGC